>JAAIGG010007224.1_pt1 | contig 14280 bp, 16 predicted proteins | sample 6487391 | NCBI WGS metagenome assembly JAAIGG01 (sample SAMN13974130, study PRJNA590717) | phyllosphere metagenome | biome: asymptomatic weeds; feature: pooled weeds collected from a community garden; material: weeds; isolation source: pooled asymptomatic leaves from various weed species from...
CGAGATCGCCGCCGCGTCCGGATTTCCGGCGGGTGCCGGGGGCGCGACGGTGTCCGGAAAGTCGGACAGGACGCCGCCCGGACGGCTGGTCTCCATCTCGGAGCTCGCCGACCTGACCGGCTACGACCGGGACACCATCGCCGGGTGGATCGACCGCCGCGGCCTGCCCATCGAGACCGGCGGCTCGGCCGGGGTGGCCTACGCGATCAGCGTCCGCCGGTTCGTCGAGTGGAAGGAGGGGCAGGCCCGCGACGAGGAGCGGAAGAAGTCGCCGAGCGCCGGCAGCTTCGAGGGCTGGATGGGGCTGACCGACCCCGGTAAGGCGGCGGACGCCCAGTTCAAGATCATGCGCGCCGCCGAGAAGGCGGGCGAGCTCGTCCCCCGGGCGTACGTGCAGGACCTGTTCGCCCGCGTCATGAACCTCGTCCGCGTCGCGATCATGTCCATCCCGGACCGGATGTACCGCGAGAAGAGCGGGCTGCCCGAGGAGCAGCGCCGGGCCTGGCTGAAGGAATCCCGCGACCACGCGGAGAACGCCTTGCGCTCGGCCCGCGCCGAGATCGACCGGGCGCTGGAGGCCCTCGATGCTTCTCGCGGGGATTGACCCCCTCTTCGTCCAGGCCGCCCACGAGCTGACGGAGAGCGGCCGCGTCAACCTCACGCGCGGGATCGCGCGGGCGGCCCGGAACCTCGTCCCGAACCCGTGGGTGCGGGCGGCGGACTGGATCGAGCAGAACCTCGTCATCCCGAACGGCTCCCGGCCGGGACCGGTCGTGCTCGACCCGATCCAGAAGGCGATCTGCGACGCCATCCAGGACGACGGCGTCACGCACGTCCTGTGGCTCAAGCCCCCGCGGTCCGGGTCCACCACCCTCACGGCCTGCCTCGTCATCTGGAAGGCGGCCTACGAGGGGCACGACACCATCGTCTACGAGCGCGGCGACAAGGACGCCCAGGACTTCCACGACAAGAAATTGCGCCCGATCCTGGAGGCGTCGACCGCCATCGCGCACTTCCTGCGCCCCGACAGCCGGTCGGGCATTCAGGACAGTTGGACCGACATCTACGGGACGAACGGCGCGGCCATGCAGCAGCGCGGCGTCCAGTCCGATTCGAATTTCAAGGCCATCCGCGGCGCCCTCGTCGACATGCAGGAGGTGGGCGACAAGGCGTACGGCTCCGGGAAGGAGGACAGCGAGGGCACCAAGCTCGGGCAGGCCGAGACCCGCGGCGCGGAGTATCCGTTCCCCAAGTTCAACCTCGGCGGCACTCCGACGACGGTCCACTGCCTGATCGTCACCGAGTACGAGAAGAGCGACAAGCGCCTCCTCATGATGCAGTTCCCGTGCTGCACCGGGGCGCCGCAGCCGTTCCTGCCGCGCGTCTCGGAGGCCGGGTCGAAGACCGAGGTCAAGGGCGCCGGGCTCAAGTTCCGCTGCGACGCGGAGGACGAGGTCGTCGAGGTCGGCTACGAGTGCGCGCACTGCGGCACCTGGCTCCGCGAGGACCAGCGCAACGCGATCATGTCCGGCGGCCGGTTCGTGGCCTCCGAGCGGAAGCCGAAGCGGAAGACCTACGCCGGTTTCTACACCTGGGCCATCCACTCGAAGGACCCCTTCTTCGAGTGGGCCAACATCGTCGGCAAGTACCGCGCCCAGCTCGCGGACCCCCGGCAGGCCCAGGAGTGGCAGAACCTGTACCTAGCGCAGGCCTTCATCCCGGTCGTCGAGGGCAAGCGCGACCCCGACGGCCTGGCCGCCCTCTGCGAGGACTTCGGCGGCGTCCTGCCCGACGGCGTGCTCTACGTCTTCGTCGGCATCGACACCCAGCGCGGGTCGGAGCGCCGGGGGCAGTTGCCGCGCCACGAGCTCGTCTGGGTCGGCGTCGGCGCCAACCAGGAGAAGTGGGTCCTCAAGCGCCAGGTCATCGAGCGCGTACCGGTCATGCACGTCGACGACGACGGGGTGGTGACCGAGGACTGGGACCGCGTCGATCCGTTCTCTCCCGAGGCGGCGCGCCTGATCTGGGACGCCCTCGACGCGCCCTGCGTCCGGGCCGACGGGTCGACCGTCCTGCCGTCCCGGGTCGGCGTCGACACCGGCTACGAGGGCACGAAGGCCATGGCCTTCTGCGCCCACAAGGAGAGCCGCGCCCGGAAGATCGTCCCGTTCAAGGGCCGCAACGAGACGTGGGGGCATTTCGGGAAGCGGGCCCCCACCATCGTCGAGGCGTCGGCCAAGCGCGGCCGCGCCAACCTGCAGCTCCTCGGCACCTACGGGCTCAAGGACCACATCGAGGTCTGCCTCAACGCGGCGCCCGGGGACGCCTTCAGCTTCCACTACTCGCTCGACCTGCAGGACACGGACTTCTTCGACCAGTTCACGGCGGAGGTCCTGGAGGAGAACCCCCGCAACCCGGACCTCACGCGCTGGGCGAAGGAGCGCGGCGAGGCCTCGAACGAGGCCTACGACTGCGTGATCCTGGCGCTCGGCGCCATGCACTACCACTGCGCCAAGAACGCGAAGGCGCGGCTCGCCCTCGGGCTCGACGCCGACACCCCCGCCGTCCGGGTTCGCGTGGCCTTGAACGGGCCACGCCCCGACGCGCACCCTCGCCCTGACGACGGCGCCGACGCGGGCGCGGAGGACGGTGGCGTGGCGCGGGGCGACGAGGCGACGGAGAAGGCGAAGGCCCTGGTGCGGGCGGCGATGCGGGGCGCGCCCGGGCTCGACCGCGCGTCCGTGAAGGCGGTCGCGGCGACGGTCCGGCAGTCCCGCCGGGCGCCCACCGAGCAACCGTCCGGACCGGCGACCGCCGCCGAGATGCTCCGCCGCCTCCAGGCCGCCGACGCCCCGGGCACCGGGCGCCAGGACCGCCGCGAGGCACGGCCGGCGGGGGTGCGCCGCCACCGCGCCGCCGTCTCGTTCTGAGGAGACCGACGTGGAAGACCTGTACCTCTACCCGACCGCCGAGATCATCGGCTGGGTCAAGGACATCCGGCGCCAGCTCAACACGGCGGCGACCAGCATCACCTACGCCGGCGGCGGCGCGGCCTACTCCCCGTCCGAGGCGCGCCGGCTCATCAAGGAGATGATGCACGAGATCAAGCGCCGCGAGGGTACCGCCCGCCCGTCCTCGTGCCGCGTCCTCGCCGTCATCCCGAGGCCCTACTGATGAGCGCCTACCGCAACCCCGGCATCGAGCGCGCCCAGGCCGCCATGGCTCGATCCGCCGGAAATCCGGCGGTGACGGAAGCCAGTCGCCTCGCCGCCTCCGGAAAGCGGGCATTCTCCGCGCCGACCGGCATCGCCTCGGCGTTCGAGGCCACCAGTCCGAACGGCCTGGTGCCGGTCGTCCCGGACCTCGGCCCCCTCGACGGGGTCGCCTACCTGCGCGGCCTGCAGCGGGTCTCCCGCCACTGCGTCCGGCATTCGACGTGGTTCCAGGGCATCATCCGGGTCGTCAAGGACACCTACTGCGGCATGGGGCCGGAGCCGGTGAGCCGCCACACCGCCCTCGTGGACAGCTTCCTGGCGTCCTGCGCGGACTGGGACGCGCGCGGCAGCCACGGCTGGGGGTCGTGGCTGCGCGAGGACGTGTTCGCCAACTGGTTCCAGGACGGCGAGGTGTTCGGGCGGATCGAGCTCGACCTGGAGAACTGGGACGGGGCGACGTCGCCCCTGGCCCTGACGGCCTACACGTCGGACTACTGCCCGGTGGAGAAGAGCTCCTCCGGGCCGGACGCCGACGGCGTGACCGACATCAGCGGCATCGGCTTCGCGCGCCGTGGCAAGAAGACCTTGCCCGCCCGGTACTGGATGCACCGGGACCATCCGCGCAACCTCGGCCGGTTCTCCGGCGGCGGCTGGGACCCCGTCGCCATCCCCGCGCGCGAGATCTTCCACCTCGCGCACTACGGCTCGACCGGCTCCGTCCGCGGGCACGTGATCCTGGCGGCCGCCCTGATCCGGGCGCTTAAGGTCGGCATGGCCGAGGACACCGACCTGCGTCGCCGCATCACGTCGGCGCTGGCCTCCCTCACCATCGAGCGCCCGCTCGACGGCATGGCGGACGAATCCCTGTTCCCCGACGAGAAGGTCATCGACGAGATGCTCTCGGCGGTGGAGCTCGTGCCCGGCGGCATCATCGAACTGCCGGCCGGCTACAAGGCGTCGATGACGTCGCCGCCCGATGCGCCCGGCCTGCCAGAGGCGATACGCATGGGCATCCTGTCCATGTGCGCCGGCATCGGCGTGCCGCCCTACGAGGTCCTCGGCACCACCGGCGACAACGAACGCGTCATGCGGTTCTTCGCGGCGGCCATGAAGACCCGCGCGCAGATCTACCGCAACACCGCCGAGGTCGCAGCGGCGAACCGGGTCTGGCGCGCGCACGTCGACTGCCAGCTCGCGCTCGGCCTGTGGTCGCCGTCCCGGCCCGAGGACCTCCGCGACGCCTACCAGGTCGGCTGGGTCTGGCCGGTCGTGCAGTCGGCGGCGCTGACGCAGGAGCTCGGCGTCATGATGACGGCGGCCGAGAAGGGGCACATCCCGCCGGGCTACGTCGCCCAGACGTACCTCGGGCTCCGGCCGGAAATCGTCACGCGGATGTCGGCGGCCCAGCGCGCGCAGCAGGCCGAGGTCGGTCTCAAGGTCGGCGGCGACTTCTGGACCCCGGGGACCGGGACCGCCCAGCGCATCGCCGCCCAGGTCGCCCTGGAGGAGGGACGCGAGCGCGACCTCGTCGAGGAGGCCTACGCGGTCGAGGCGACGCCGGCCCCGCCGGACATCGACATTTGATGCCGACTATTCTGGGAGTTCGAGGACGTCCTTGACGATGGCCATAACCTCGTCGCGGTCGCCCTCGATCTGGCCGCTCTTCATGGCGTTCGTTACGGCACCGTAGGTTGCATCGTTGGCGTCCTTGTCGTCGTTGGCACAAAGCTCGCCGTCGGCGTTCTTGTAGATCCCGCCGGTCTTCAGGGCGAGATCTACGACCTGCTGCCTGATCGCGTCCCGCTGCTCCGTCACAATCCTAGCGATGCTCATGCTCACGTTTCTCCGATGATGCTGGGCAAGTCATATCGGGGGCCAGGACCGCTTCTGTAAGATGCTCCGGGCGTGGCCTGGAACTGGCCACGCCCCCTGCGGGACACTCCTCCTGAGACCAGGAGAGACCCGCGTGCCCCAGGCCCGCCAGACCCCGAAGGACCAGTCCGCACCGGCCGCCACGCCGGGCGTCGGGCTGCGCTTCGACCGGGGCGAGCGCCGCGCCGCCATCGCCCAGGACGGAGCCCGCGGGCTCGCCACCTGGGACGGCTCGACCAACGAGTTCGAATTCGTGCTCGCGACCGAGGCGCCGTGCCGGACCTGGCGCTGGGACGAGCGGACGTGGCTCTCGTTCGAGGTGGACGAGGTCCTCTCGATGGCCGGCCTCTCCGAGCCCGAGCTCATCGTCGGCGCGCCGATCCTGGACACGCACTCGTCCTGGCGCCTGAACGACGTGCTCGGCGTCATCGTCGGCGCCCGGGTCGAGGGCGACCAACTCATCTGCCGTGGCCGGCTCTCCCCGAGGGCGGAGATCGAGGACATCCGCGCCGACGTGGCGGCGGGCATCCTCCGCAACATGTCGGTCGGCTTCCAGATCCTCGCCGAGGACGCGCCCCTGATGCGCGGCGCCGGCGAGGTCCCCCTCGTCAACGTCACCTCGTGGCGCTGCTGCGAGGCCTCCATCGTCCCGGTCCCCGCGGACCCCAACGCCCAGACCCGTTCCAGAAAGGCTCCCCCCATGGCCGGTGCCAAGCCCTCCGCGCGCGCCAAGCGCGAGCTCACCGAGGAAGAGAAGAAGCGCGCCGAGGACGAGGCTGCCGCCGCCGCGGCCGCCGCCGCCGAGGCTGAGGGCGAAGGGGACCGCGACGCCGTCGCCGACGCCCAGGCCGAGGTCGAGGCCGCCGAGGCCGCGCTCCAGGCCGCCAAGGACAAGCTCGCGGCCGCCGAGGGCGACGCCGGCACCGGCGAGGACGAGGCCGCCGCCGAGGAGGCCGCGCGCGCGGCCCGCAAGCCCGCCTCCCGCGCCGCCGCCGACAAGGCCGCCGTCGCCGGGCTCCGCGGCATCGCCGAGCGCAACGGGCGCACCGACGACTTCGACGCCATGGCCGCCGCCGGCGCGCCGGTCGCCGAGCTCCGCGCGGTCGCCCTGACCGCGCTGCGGACCTCGTCCGTCGAGATCGGCGCCCGCTCCGGCGCCGGCGAGCGCGCCGAGAAGCCCAAGCTCCTCTCCTTCCACCAGGTGCGCGCGGCCAAGGCCGCAGCCGCCGCGAACCGCAAGTAAGGGACCGCCCCCATGACGATGTACCGCGAGCCCGTCCGCACCGGGGCCTTCCTGGTCACCGACAGCGACACCCGCTCCTACGCCAAGCGGGCCTACGTCGAGGCCGACGTCGCGCTGCCGGTCGGCACCGTGCTGACCAAGCCCGACGCCAACAACGTCTACGGGCGGTTCACCAGCGCGGTCGGCGAGGAGGTCGGCGGCCTGCTGTTCGAGGCGGTCGACGCCTCCGACGCCAAGGTCGGCACGACCCTGCGCCGCACGGTCCTGAAGGCCGACGCCGAGGTCACCGACCTCAACGGTCGGATCACCTACCCGGCCGGCGCCGACGCCGCCGAGACCGCCACCCTCCGCGCCGAGTGCATCGCGGGCCTCGCGGCCCTCGGCATCGACGTCGTCCGCTAACCGGAACAGGAACCCCGCACCATGTCGTTCGGCAACATCTTCAAGGGCGACCTCTTCGGGACGACCGCCCTCACCAACGCGCTCAACCTGATGGAGACCCCGGCCTCCGAGATGGAGCGGTGGTTCAACTGGAACGTCGACTACAGTCTCCTGCCCGACGTCGCCATCGACCAGGAGCGCGGCGTGGTCTACGTGCTGGAGAGCACCGCCGACAACGAGCCGCTGCCCATCGCCCGCACCGGGAAGCGCGGCACCTACAAGATCGAGATCCCCCGCTTCGGCGAGCGCGAGACGCTCCTGAACCGGTCGCTTCTCGGCGTCCGCCAGACCGGCTCCGCCGACACCATCGTCATCGAGGGCGAGCGCGACAAGCGCCTGGCCAACATCAAGACCCGCGTCGCCCACACCAAGAACTTCCTGATGGCGAAGTCGCTGGACGGCAAGATCTACGACGGCGCCGGCGTGCTCCTCGCCGACTTTTTCGTGAAGCAGGAGAACGGCCAGATCATCATCGACATCGACCTGACCAATGCCAAGGTCGACGTCAACGACGAGCTCGTCATCCTCAAGCAGATCGCCGACTACGTCCTCGGCGAGAGCGAGATCGCGGCCACCGGCTACAAGCTCATCACGGGCTACAAGGCCGGCCAGTTCCTCCGGACCAATGGGTCCGTGAAGACGGCGATGACCGACATCACCAACAACGCCTTCCTGCGGCAGGACAACCGCGAGGGCTACATCATGGCGTCCAACGTCAACGTCGTGGACTTCGGCTTCCGCCGGTCGCGCGGCGTCGGCTTCATCGACGAGGGCACCGACCCGACCGTCGGCATCGCCTTCCTCGTCCCCGAGGCGCAGAATTTCTGCCAGTTGGTCCACGGCCCGTCGGGCATGGAGGAGCACCTCGGCATCCCGAACGAGTTCTACGGCTCGCGCGAGCTGCTGAAGCACGGCACCGGCGTCGAGATGCTCGGCGAGAGCTACATGATCCCGTGGCTGATGATGCACCGCGCGGTCATCAAGGTCAGGATCAAGGGCACCCCGCGCGCCAACGACGCCCTGAGCGCCCTGGTCGCCGCCGAGTACAAGGCGCGCGAAGGCATCCAGGCGCCCGCCTCGGCCTGAGGCCCCGCCTCCCCGCCGCGCTGATCCGAGGGCCCGTCCGATCCCGGGCGGGCCCTTCCTCTTAGGGGGTCCTCTTGGCCAAAGACCGTGTCCTCCCGACCGCCGTGTACGACGGCGGCGCCCCCGTCCAGGCTTTCCCGCTCGGGGGCAAGGCGTATCCCATGCCGGTCTCCGGGGACGCCCTGTCCGGATTTCCGGCGGCCACGACCGGGGCGGCCAGCCTGTTCCTGTTCGACGTCCCGCCCGACACGGTCCTCTACGTCGGGCGCGCCGCCGACCTCGCCGGCCTGACGGTCGCGCAGGCCCGAGCCCGCATGTTCCCCCTGCGCCAGGGGGCGACGTTCGCCTGCACCGACGAGGCGCAGCCGGAGATCCGTTTCCTCGCCGAGGCCGGCATGGTGTCCCTGGACGTCCGCGTCCTGGAGGCGGCCAACCTCGGGGGCTCGGCCTGATGCTCTCGCCATTCCAGGGCGGCGTCCCCCGCAAGCCGGTCGCCGTCGAGCTCGACGGCTCCGGTCAGGCCCGCGTCGTGTTCAAGAGCGGCAAGCCCGCGCTGGTCCCGGCCGACATCGGGGAGGGCGCGCTCTCCGGCCTGCAGCGCGTCACCCCGCGCCGCGTCGTGGCGCGGTTCGCGAACGGCGCGGACGTCCCGGTCGGCCTGCGCGGCGGCGGGTCGTGGCGCCTCGACGACCCCGGCGTCGACCTCACCGATCCGCTCCTCCGCCTCGACGGCACCCTCAACCCCTCGACCCCCTAAGGCCGCCAGCCATGACCGCGCTCCCCGCATTCGCCGGCACCGTCACCCCGGTCGATCTTCTCGCCAAACTCGACGCCCAGCGCGCCGAGCTCGAATCCCGGGCGGTCGCGGCCGAGGCCCGCGCGACGGCCGTCGAGACGTTCCTCAACCGGCAGACGGGCGGCTACGGCCTCGGCCCCGTGACCGACGCCGGCATCCACGTCTACTCTGCGAAGGCGGTCCCGGGCTGGACCTCGGCGACGCGGAAGGGCGGGTTCGTCCTGACCGGCGCGGCCGGAGGGTTCCTCGACGCGGACGGGCGCGCCGCCGTGACGTGGCTCGCCGACCTCCCGGCCGGAGCGAAGCGGTTCGTCATGGCGTCCTGGAATTCCTCCGGGAAGGAAGCGACCAGCTACGCGGTCCAGGTCACGGTGTTCGACGTCGCCGCAGACGGCACGGCGACGGTCGTCCGCACCGCACAGCAGGGGTACGGCAACTTCGGCGAGGGCAACGCCAACTTCTACGGCTGGACCGGGGCGGGTTATGTCGTCAGGATGAGCGACACGCTATTCAAGGTAAAGGCATCCTACAGGTCAGACAGCAACTTCGGAACCTCCGGTTGCTGGACACTATACACCTACACACTCAATACGGACCAGAACGCCAACACTCTATCCGTGTCGAAGGAGGTCGAGCTCCAGGCATTCAGATCGACACCGGTCTGGACAAACTACGTAAACTACAGCGGATACTTTCGTCGGAAGGCATGGACGGTCGGCTCCTACGGCGTGGCGTGGCCGAACACGCTCCCTGGTTCGGGCACGGACTTCGCGAACCGGCAACAGCCGGGGGTTCTCATGGGCGACCGCCTCCCAGGCTCCGGCTACCTGGAAGCACGTCCCGTCGCCCCGGCGTCGCTCCCGACGTGGACGGCGTGCCTGGAGCGCGTCGGGGCGACGACCTTCGCCGAGCTCACGGACGGCGCCTCCATCGGGCGCCCGACCCCGGCCAGCGGCGCGCGCGTCTCCGTCGTCGCCATCGACGACGCGCACGCCGGGGCGCTCGCCTCCGTCGCCATCCCGTACGGCGTCGCCGGCAACCCGCGCCTGGCGCCGCTGTCGGCGACGACGTTCGCGGTCGGGTTCACGAACGGGTCGCAGTTCGGCTCCTACCTCGTCACCCGCGACCCGGCGACCGGGCTCCTGACGTGGCGCGGGACGCAGGACACGACCGGCGTCATGGGGACGGTCTGGGCGGAGGCGACACCGTTCTCCGCGACCAAGCTCGGGCTCTGGACGCTCGCCGCCGGGTGGACGTTCAACCTCACGACCGTCGCCGTGGACGTCGCCGCGCTGCCCGGCCCGCAGGCCGTCGCCTCGCCGTACACGGTCGGCGTCTCCGCCTCCGTCAACCTCGGCGCCCTCGTCCCGGCGGCGGTCGCCGGCGACGTCCTCATCCTCGGCGCGGTCGAGCGGATCGGTCCGGACCGGGTCCTGACCATCGCCCGCAACGCAACCCGCAACGCCCTCGCGGTCGAGGTCTGGGACCTCGCCTAACCCTGGAGGAATTCCCATGCGCGTCCTCGTCGCCGCCGCCATCGGCGCCACCATCGTCGCAGCCGCCGACCTCGCCACGGCCGAGGCGAATCCGGCGTGGGCCGGGCTGTCTCTGTGGCGCTTCGACGGGGAGGCCTTCCCGGGCTACCCGCTGCCGGCCGGCGCCGAGCCGGTCGCGCGCCCCGGGGCGGCGCCCTCGGTGGAGGCCCTGCGCGCCTACGCCCGCGAGGCGAGCTACGTCCGCGAGGTCTCGGGCGTCACCGTCGGCGGCCTCGCCGTGTCGACCTCGCGCGATTCGCAGGGCCTCATCGACCGGGCCATCGCCCTGTTCGCGGCCGACCCGAGCCTCGCCTCGGTCGAGTTCGACGCCGGCGACGCCGCCCCCGTTACCCTGACGGCCGCGCAGGTCCGCGCCGTCGGCGTCGCCGTGGGCCGCCACGTCCAGGCCGCGTTCGCAGCCCGCGCCGCCGCGCTGCGGGGCATCGCCGACGGGACGGTCACCACCCTGCCGCAGGTCGACGCCGCGCTCGCCGGGGACGCGGCGTGACGTCCCCGCTCGCCCGCGTCCTCGCCCGCACCCTGGCGGCCTCGTCGCTCGCCGAGGCCGCCGTGCTGGAGACGGTCGCCCACGGGACGGTCGTCACGCGCGGTGGGTTCTCCCGGCGCGAGCTCGTGCGCGACCGCCTCAACGGGGAGGTCCCCATGCTCGACGCGGAGAGCCTCCTCACCATCGAGGAGGCCGCGGCCCCGGGCGTGGAGATCGGCGACCTGGTGCACGTCGACGGGCGGCTCTGGCACGTGCGGTCCGCCCTGACGACGGCGGGCTCGACGACGCTGCAGCTCGTCGCCGCCCAGCGGGCCGACGCGACCGTCGACGGCGAGGACGTCGCCATCCACCTCGCGGGCGACCCCGGTGCCGGCGTTCCCATCGTGGCGCTCGCCGCCGCGGGCGTGCTGCGCCGGAGCGACCTGCTCGACATTGACGGCGACGCCTACCGCGTCGGCACCCCGACCGTCTGGCCGGCCGGCGACCTGCGGCGGTACGCCCTCACGCCGGCCTGAGCTTGTCCGAAAATCTGGCGCTCAGGCTGGCTTCGACTTGGCAGCCTTCCGGAGGTCTCCGAGGAGGAACTGGATCTCTTCGTACCCCATGGTCTCACTCGACCAGTTCATCTCGTGCAGGTCACGCTTGGTGAAGTGCGTGACCTCCTTGTGGTTGCTGCCCCGGTAGATCTTGTCGGTGTCGAGGTAGTCCGTGGAGACGGCCTCGCCCGTATGGATGTCCTTGCCCGAAATCGTCTTCGGTTCTTCCAGCTTGTAGTACGGCATCTTGCCGGCACCCATCGTGCCAATGCGAACCCTGACCGTTTCCCGGTCCAGGCCGCAGTTGTGCATGTGGTCGAGTACATTCCGAACGTACTCCACCGGCTTACGCAGTGACCCGACGATGTCGGCGACCCGGGACGTGTCGGGAATGCGTTCGCTTGCCATGCCGTTTTTCCTCCGGTCCGCACTGTGATGTGGCGCCGGCCCGCTGTCGAGGCGTGGCCTGGAACTGGCCACGGGGTAGCCCCGACACTCCCTCTCGCACGCCAGCGAGAGCCCCTTGTCCGAGACCGCCGACTGCCTGACCCAGCTAGAGGACGCCATCGTGGCGCACCTCGAAGCCCGCCTCGGCGGGGGGGTCAAGCGCGTCCTCACGGCCGAGGACGTCGGACCCGACCGCCCCATCCCGCAACGCTTCCTGCCGGCTGTGGTCATCGGGCTCGGCGCCGAATCGCCCGGCCAGCCCGGCCCGGACGAGGGCGGCCAGGACCGCCTGATCCCGGTCACCGTGCAGATCGACGCGATGGTCGCGACGGACGCCGGGGAGAAGGGCTTCAACGCGAAGGTCCGCTCCATCGCGCTGGCCGTGCGCACCGCCATGGCCGGCTTCGTCGCCACGTCCGGCCTGCCGCTCGACGACCTGTCATGGGCCGGCACGACCCCGCTCGACGTGGCGTCGGAGAAGGGTCTGGCCGGCGGCGCGCTCGTCGCCTTCGTCGCCCAGTTCATGGTCCGGGAGGGAACCCCGGGCGTGTTCGAACCAACCAACTGCACCTCGGAGTTCGCCTGATGCCCGCGATCATGAAGCCGCTGTCGGCCCGTGACCTCCTCAAGCCGGCCGGCCAGGTCGGCATCCAGCTCGACGGCGAGAAGACCGTCACCCCCTTCGGCCACGCCACGCTGACGTTCAAGAAGAGCTCGACGAAGTCGGAGATCCGCACCCCGGAGAGCCCCGGCCGCGAGATCATCGGCACGGACTACTCCGAGCTCACCGGCATGGTGGACATCGAGTTCGCTAACCTGAACCGCCTCGGCATGGCCCTGGCCTTCATGGCGAAGCTCAAGAGCTTCGAGCAGGCCGCCGTCGCCGAGCGCACCATCAACCTCGGCGCCGTCCAACTCAACCAGTGGATCGAACTCCGGGCCTCGTCCGCCGCGAACGCCCTGAGCGTGGTGAACACCACCGTCACCGCCGTCACGGCCGGCGGCGCCGCGCTGGATCTCAACACGCACTACAAGCACGACGCCAAGGGCGGTCTCGTCCAGATCATCGCGCTGCCCGACGGCACGGCGGCCGACGCCTCCATCGCGGTCACCTTCACGGCGGCGAAGGTCGACGCGTCGCCGACCCGCGGCTCCGCGCTCCTCCTGCAGGAGCTCGTCGTGCGCGGCCGCCTCATCCTGAGGCAGAACAACCTGCGCGGCGTGAACCGCAAGCTGATCATCCCGCAGATCGCCTTCGGCGGCGAGAGCGGCGACGTGCAGCTTATCCAGGACGGCACCGACATCGTGAAGGTGACGGCCTCCGGGACCATCGAGGCCGACTACTCGCAGCCCGAGGGCTACGAGAACGGCTACACCATCGACCTCGTCTGAGGCGCGCCATGAGCAGCCACGGCGCCCCCGCGCTCCTCACCCCGGCCGAGCTCAAGGCCCTCCGGCCGGTCACGCCCCGCGCCGGCGGCTACGTCACCCTGTGGGGCCGGCAGGTCCCCGCCGGCCCGCTGTCGGTCGAGGTCTACAAGCGGTTCATCGTCGCCCGCTTCGAGGCCCCCCGCGCCTTCTTCTCCCTCGGCGCCCAGGTCGCCATCGCGCACCAGGGCATCGAGGAGGCCGAGGCCGAGGGCCGCGTCCCCGATCCGGCGCTCATGCAGGTCGTCGACGGCAAGGGGTACACCGACGCCCAGGCCACGGACGGCGGCGCGGCCAACATGGCATTCATCGCCGCCGGCATCGGCGCGCCGGGGGACGAGGAGATCGAGCGCCAGCTCCTCGACGCGTCCGACGACGAGCTCGAAAAGGCCCTGACCGACATCGAGTTCTGGACCTGGGGGGACGACCCCGCCCGTTTTTTAGGCCGCGTCGGGGAGGGCCTCGCCGGCCGGGCCCTGACAGCGATGCAGAGGGCGAAGGCGACGACGGCCCCGGAGACGACGCCGGCGTCGTCATCGAGGACTACGTCGACGACGAGGACCGGTTCGAAGGCGACGACGAACCGGAAGGGCCGTCGGCAGACCAAGGCCCGGACCCGGACGCGGACCTGAGGACCAACTGGTTCGTCCGCCTCATCGAGCGGACGGCCAGGCTGGAACTCACCGCCCTCGGGGCCGCGGCGTGGGACCTGTCCCCGGTCCGGGTCACGTACCTCGCCGAGCTCCAGGAACTCCAGGACCGCGAGCGCGAGGTGGGCATCGCCCGCGCTGTGCGTGTCGCGATGAACGCGGACAAGGACGGCTGGGACAAGTGGGTCGCCGCCATGAAGGAGTGAGGCCCCCGTGCAGCGTCAGGTAGCCGACATCCGGACCCGCTTCGCGGTCGTCGGCCTGGACGCCGTGCAGGCCGCGTTCCGCTCGACCGCCGACGTGCTCGGCCGGGTCACCACCATCTCGCGAACCGCCGGGGCCGCGGCCGGGGCCTCGGGCGACGCCGCCCGGGACGCCGCCCGCCAAGCCGCCGAGGCCGCCCGCGAGCAGGTCCGCGCCGCGGCGCAGGCCGCGCAGGCGCAACTCCGCCAGGCCCAGGCTGCGGCCCGGCAGCAGTCCGAGCTCGCCCGGCAGCAGGCCCGGGAGCGCACCCGCCTCGCCC
>JAAIGG010066603.1_pt1 | contig 14194 bp, 8 predicted proteins | sample 6487391 | NCBI WGS metagenome assembly JAAIGG01 (sample SAMN13974130, study PRJNA590717) | phyllosphere metagenome | biome: asymptomatic weeds; feature: pooled weeds collected from a community garden; material: weeds; isolation source: pooled asymptomatic leaves from various weed species from...
CCTTTGCCAGCGGCCAGTGGGCCGCGTTGCTGCGCAACGGCTCTCGTTGGGCCGGGTAGCAGCAGCGGCCGTCACCGTCGCCTACGGTTTTGTAATTAGCTAGCAATCTATTATCAAGCAGCCGCGAGCTACCTGCTCCCGGCTAACCACCCAGTCGCATGGCCCGCCTGCATCCCCACCACTTTGCCTACCTGATGCTGCCCCAGCTGGTAGGGCGCCGGCCGGCGGCCGTGCGTCGCGAACTGGCCGATCCGCTGCTGGCCCGCGAACTGCTGCTGTACATGTGGGATAAGGCGGCCGAGAACCTGGCCCCGCGCGAGCGGGTTTCGTCCCGGGGCTTGCACCTGAGCTGGCACCAGGTAGCCGGCCGCGCTACTGCGCTGCTCCAACTGCCCGCGCCCCAAGCCACGGGGGAGGCCCATCTAGTGGCCATCGTGTACGAAGGTGCCGAGCCCGGCCCCGACGACCAGCCGCATTTCGCGCCGGAGGACGACGAAGACGCCGACGACGACCTGGCCCCCGAAGAAGCACAGCCGCGTTACTTCTTGCTCGAAGCTACCCTGGGGCGCAGCCTCGAGGAAGCGGGTACGCCCACGCTGCTCGGCGAACTGCACGGCGAGCAGCACCGCCACCACGCGCCCGGGCCACCAGCCGGCCGGCCCGATACGGCCGGCCGCTTTCTCCAGGCATTGGCCGAGCTACTCGGCCCGCTGCCCGACGTGGTGCCCTACATGCGCATCGTGCGGGGCTAGCTAGCGCTTAGCCGCGTCCAGTACGGTAATGTCGTTGCTCGTTTCGGGGAAGGTGAAGCGACCGCCCACGGCTTTTTTACCGTTTACCCGGCATTCCCAAGTGTAAGCCCCGGGAGTGGGTTGCGCCGCCAGGCCAGCCATGTTCTTAAAATACTCGGGGTCGCTGGGCTCCGTCGGGAAAAAGACGTCCACGCCGTTTTCGCCTTTGGGTACCTGCTTGGTCAGCATAAATTCTTGGCCGGTTTTCTCGTTCTTCACGATGAAGTTCGCGTTGAAGCCACCAAGTGCATTGTACTTATCCAGAATGCCGAGCTTGATGTAGGGCGAGGTCGATACCATCCACGTTTGGGCGTGCGCGCTCGAAGCACTCAGGCTCCCAAGCAGTAAAGCAGCTGCCGCTACACCGTGCCGCACCCAAGTGCTTTGAAAAAGAGTAGAATAGTGTATCATTTAGAGAAAAAAAGAGAGAAAAAAGAGAAGAAAGGCTTACGAAGAATTAATAATGCGTTAAACGTGCAAAACTGCGGTCAATATAAGAAGCTAATGAAACACGGTGCAACTCACAGTGGTGAAAAATAGTTAAAACTTAGCAACAGCTCACCTTATCCTAACTGCCCACTTCGTGACTCGCCGTCAGCAACTTGCCCAGGCTGCCGCTGAGGCCACCGCCCGCGCCCAGCAGTCTACCGATACCCGCTGCGGCTTGTGCGAGCGCGCCGTGCAGCACACCAGCCGCCACCACCTCGTACCCCGCGAAGAAGGCGGCCGCCACGGCGAAACCGTCAATCTATGCCAGCCCTGCCACAGCAGCGTGCACCGGTTTCTGACAAACCGCGTCCTGGCCCAGCGCTACCACACCGTAGAAGCGCTGCGCGCCACCGAGGAATTGCAGGGGTATCTTAGCTGGATTCGTAAAAACCGCGTGGAAAAGATTCGTAACCGTCGGGGAGGTAGATAAGTAAAAATGAGTGAGAATCAGCCAGCGGCTCCGGGCGAGCCGGCCCGGTATTTTGTACCATTCGGGCAGCTGCGACGGCAGCCCACCATTGTGGTCGATAGCACGGGCCTGGGAGCGGCCCTCACGCTGGCGCACTGGCGCGGGGCAGCTACGCCCCCGGCCCTGCGCGACGACACCAGCGCCGGCTCGTGCCTACGGGCACTGCGCGCGCCCGCTACCCCCGGCCTCGCCGCCCGTGCCGTAACGGCCAACCACTTTGATATCGACGGCTTTATCGGCGTGTGGGCGCTGCTGCACCCCGCGCTGGCCCTGGCCCACGAGCCACTGCTGCGCCTCACGGCCACCCTGGGCGACTTCCGCGAGTTGGATTGGCAGCACCCGCTGGCCGATCAAGCCTTGCAAGTAGCCTGCTGGCTCAATGCCGAGGAAAAGGCCCACTTTTACGAGCCTTTCGGCGCGCCCGCCCGGCGGCGGCGCGAAGACGAGGCATCGGCCGAAAAGTTTGCCTGGTTTCTACCGCGCTTCGCGGCGGTTTTACAAAACCCGGAGGTCGGACGGGCCAGTTGGGAGCCGGAATTTTACCGGGTCAAGCAGGCCGTGGCTGCGGTGCAAGGGTCGCTTTCCCAGCACACTGTCTATCCCGAAATTGGCCTCGTGGTGGTGCGCACGCCCCAGCCGGGACCGTACTACGCGCAGTTTGGCGCTACGGCGGGCTTCGACTGGGTGCTGAGCCTCTACGATGGCCAGCGTTACGAACTGGAAGCCAAGTACACTACCTGGATCGATCTGGCAAGCCGCCCCACGCTCCCCCGCCTGGGGCTGGCCCCGCTGGCGGCGCGCCTCAATGAGCTGGAAAATAGTAGCTATCGCTGGGCTGCCGATCCCCTCACCGATACCGGCCCGCTACTGCGCCTAGCGGGCCGGTCGCTGTCGAAGGCCGAGCGCTACGCCGACCCGGACGGCCGGCCCATCTACGCCTCCTCGCTGGCACCCAGTACGGTGGAAAGCGCAGTAGTGGCCTTTCTACAAGATAGTTACGCCAACGTGCAGCCCAAAAAATACTGGACCTGGGCCGAAATAAGGAGTATAGGGTTGTAGGGTAGGCTTCAGCCTGCCTTACGTAAGGTCGGTTGCAGCCTTATCTAGTTACAGGCCATCAGCATTCGCCGTAGGTTGATTTGCCTGTCCCTAGTAAAACACTGCTTCTACGCCAGGCAGGCTGAAGCCTATCCTCCACTTATCCTACGCAGTCGGTCTCGGCACCAGTTACGTCCACTACGCGCACCGTGCTGTTGCCACCCGCGCCGGGTTGCACCCTGATCTGGGTGCCGATGCGCTCTTTTAAGTCGGCAACGTGCGAGATGATGCCAATCATCTTACCCGAATGCTGCAAGCGTTCCAACGCATCGAGGGCCGTGTTGAGCGAATCAGGATCGAGCGTGCCGAAACCCTCGTCGATAAACAGCGATTCGATGCGGGCTTTATAGCCCGCTAATTCGCTCAGCCCCAAGGCCAGGGCCAGGCTCACCAAGAAGCTCTCGCCACCCGAGAGCGAGGCCATGGGCCGCACGGTATCGGCCTGGTCGTGGTCGATTATCTGCAATTCCAGGTTGCGATTGGGCGTTTTCAGGATGGTGTAGCGGCCCGTGAGCTGCCGCAGCCGGAGGTTGGCCAGCCGGGCCAAGTGGCTGAGGGTGAGCCCCTGGGCAAACTGGCTGAATTTATCTCCCTTGGCCGAGCCAATTTGTTCGGCCAAGTCTTGCCAGCGCTGCTGCTCCCGCTGGCGGGCGGCTAGCTGGCGCAGGCCCTCGGCCTGCTGCTGGCGGGCTTCGTCATCCTGGGTTAACTGGCTGGCGGCGGCCCCCAGGCGCTGGTGGAGTTTCTCGTTTTCGGTGTGCAGCTGAGCCAGCTCGGCCGAGAGGGCCGTGGTAGGTAAATGCGTGAGTGCCAATTCATGGTGCTGCGCCAAGTCGGCCGCGAGCTTGGCCTGGAGCTGCTGCGCCGCCTGCTGATCGGTACGGTACTGCTGGCGGCGCTGCGTTAGCTGCCGGGCTTCGGCCTCGGGGAGCAAAAGCGCCTGGGCCTCGGCGGCAGTAGCAAAGCCAGCCGCCGCGAGGGCAGCGACCAGGTCGGCCTGGCGGGCCTGGTGAGCCGCTTGGTGCCGGTGCAGGTCGGCCTGGCGCTGGGCTAGCTTTTCGCGGGTGCCCGCCAGGGTAAGCTGCTGGTGCGTACGGGCTTCGTCGGCCTGCTGGGCGGCTTGGCTAAGGCGCTTGGCGGCCTGGTGCAGGCGCTCGGTTTCGGCGGCGGGGTCGGGGCCAGCGTAGCGGGCCAGCCGGGCCGCTTGCTGGGCATCGAGGGCCACCTGGGCGGCGGCCAGGTCGGCGGCAGTAGCCGTGAGGCGGTGCTCATTGCGCGCCAGTTCCTCGGCCTGCGCCAGCTGGCGCGCCTGCAAGCCAGCCAACTGGCTTTGTAGCTTGGCGCGGTCACGGGTTTGGTTGAGAAACGTATCGGCCCGCTCGTTGAGGGTAGCCAACAGGCCATCGTAGGGCAGCGGGGCGGGGGGTAAGACTAGCTGATGTGGATTCAGTAGTTGCTGAATGTCAGTGCGATAATCAGCGGTCTGCGCCCGGGCGTCGGCCAGGTCAGCCCCGAGGGGCACCAGGGCCTGCCGGGCTTGGCGCTGGCGCTCGGCGGCCAGCTGGGCTTCTTGCTGGGCGCGGCGGTGCTGCTCGCCCGCGGCAGTATGCGCGGCTTTCAGGCCCGCCAATTGCTCGTTGAGAGTGGCCAGCTGGCGGCGGTCTTGATCGGCCCGCGTTTGGTGCTCGGTAGTGGCGGCCAGGGTCAGGGCTACCGCGTCGGGGTCGGCTGCGGCCGCGAGGGGAGGGAGCAGCGCCGCGCCCAGCTCGGTGGCTTGGTGGCGTACCTGCACCGCCGCGCTGGCCGCCTCGTCGCGCTGGGCCAGCCGCTGCTCCTGAGCATAGCGCAGGCGGGCTAGTGCGTGGCTGGCCTGCGTCAGTTCGGTATGAAGCTGGCTCATAGTAGTTTGTTGCTGCCGCACGCGGTCTTCCTGCTCATCGGCTACTGCCGCAAAGTCGGGGGCGAGGGCGTGTTCGGCTGCCCCGCACAAGGGGCAAGGCTGCCCGGGTTGTAGCTGCTGGCGGTGGGCGTTGAGGTCGGCCAGCGCCTGCTGGGCGCGCAGCTCGCGCTGGTAGCTTTCGAGCAGGCGCTGGCCATCGGTTTGGCGCTGGGTCAGGTGAGCTACCGCCGATTCGGCCTGCGCCAGCGACGGGGCGGCTTGCTCGTGCTGCTGCGCGAGAGCCGCCGCCCGGGCCGCGTGGTCGTGGGCCGCCTGGGCCAGTGGCGCCAGGCGCTGCAAAAGCCGCAGGCGCGCCGTAAGCGCGTCGTACTGCTGGTCGAGGGCCTGAGCATCGGCGCCCTGCAAGAGTGCCGTAACCCTCTCGCGGCAGGGCCGCCCCTGCTCCACGAGGGCCCGCTGCTGGCGCAGCGCGTCGGCGGCGGCCTGCTCGTGGCGCTGGTGGTCGGCCGTGGCCTCGGCCAGTTGCCGCAGCAGCGCCTTTTGCTGCGCCTCCAGGCCGGCCAGATTTTTATTCACTGCCTCCAGATCGAGAAACTGCCGGGTGATTTCGCGCAGTTCCTCCGGAAGATTCTTTTCGTGGTCGTGGGTTAGCAGCCAGCTTTCGAGCTCGGTCTGACGCTGGCTCAGGTGCGCGAGCTCGCGGTTCTGCGTGTGCTGCCAGGCCTGCCGGGCGGTAGCGTGCGCGGCGTAGTCACGGTCGTAAGCCGCGCGCTGCTCGGCCAAGCGGTGGCGACTTTCCTTGATGCGGGCATCCTGGGCCAGCGCTTCCTGCAAAACCGGGTGCAGCTGATCGGCCTCGGCCTGGGCCGTGGCCTGGCTGGCGATGGCGGCGGCGTGGGCCAGCTCGGCGGCGGTGGCGGCGGTAAGCTGGGCGGGTAGCTGCTGCTCCAGCAGCGCCAGCTCCTCGGTGTTGCGGCGCAGCTCCTGGTGAGCTTGCTCGCTCAAAACCAAGGCAGTAGACAAGGCGGGCGTGGCCGCTCGCTCGTGGTCGGCGAGGCGAGCAAAGGCCGGTTGCAGCTGCTCGGCAGTGGCTTGCAGGGCGGTGACCTCGCGCTCGGCTTGGGCTAGTTGCTGGTCGAGCTGGTCGAGGATGGTGCGCCAAGCCAGGCAGGTGGTGAGCTCCTGCTGCTGCTGGTAAAGTAATTCGGCCTCGTCGTGCAATGTGCCCAGCAGGCTTTCGAGGCGCTGACGCTCCTCCTCGGGAAGCAGGCGGGTGGCGTGCAGGGTAGCTTCGAGCAGCTTGGTTTTGTGTTCTTCCTCTTTGGCTTTTTCAAAAGCCGACACCGACAGCCGCGAGTAGATGCCTACGTTGGTCATCTTTTCGAGCAGGGCGCTGCGCTCGCGCTCGGGCGCGTGCAGAAAGCGCGCAAATTTGCCCTGGCTCAACAGTACGGCCTGCTCAAACTGCCCGAAGTCGAGCCCCGACAGCTCGCCCACGCGGGCCGGCACGGCTTCCTTGCCGCTAATGACTGCCTCGCCCGACGGACTAAAAACCAGGGTCATGGCATCCTGGCCCAGGCCGCCTTTGTCCTCGCCGCGCGTTTTACGCTTCACCTCCCAGCGCGAGCGGTAGCGCACGCGCCGGGCGTGGCCAGTGTCGGCATTGGTTTCGTACACCTCAAATTCGACTTCCGAAAATGCGTTGGGAGCGTGGCGGCTCACCATTTCACCCACCTGGCGGTCGTGGCGCGGCACCCGGCCGTAGAGCCCCACCGCGATGGCGTCGAGCAGCGTACTCTTGCCCGCCCCCGTGGGACCGGTAATGGCAAACAAGCCCGTGTCGGCCAGCGGTGCCGTGTCGAACCGGATGTGGTACGGACCGGGCAGCGAGTTGAGGTTGGCAAAGCGCAGGCTGATAATCTTCATACCTTAAAATTACGCCCTGGCCCGCGTGGTCGCGAACCGGGGCAATTTTCGGCTGCTATCCGGAGCCAGGCGGGGCCGGGGCAACGGCGGACCCGCCAACGGCTCCGCTAAGCCGGCTCCTCGCCCCCCCAGGCCTGCGGGTCGGCCTCGGTCAGCAGCTGGCGCAGCTCCTGAAACGTGCTGGTGAGGGCGGCGGCGCGCTCGGGCGGCAGGCCCGCTACCCGGCGGCGGAATACCTCATCTATGGTCAGCTCGTGCAGCTGCTCGATGGGGGCGGTGGCCTCGGGCACTGCGCTGGGGGCCTGGGTAAGCCGGTGGTGGCGTACGCCGCGCGGGGCCAGTACTTGCTGGCGCTGCTCTTGGAGGACAAGCTGGATGCGCCGCTGCACTTCCGTGGTCGCCTCATCCGAATGCACGACTACATCGGCCCAGGCCACCAGGGTAAACGCCTCGTTGGTAAACGCCAGGATGGCGGCTTCTACCTCCTCCAGCGTACCGTGAAAGCGCTGGAGGCGGCGTGCAACGGGCACGGCCAGCGGCGTGATAACGGGTGCCCCAGCCCCGGCAAAATCCAGGAGCAGAACTTGCTGCTTGTCGTCGGCTTCGGTGAAGGATAGCGGAACCGGCGAGCCGGAGTAGCGAATGTGCGCCCGGCCGCCCACCACCTGCGGGCGGTGCAGGTGGCCCAGCGCTACGTAGTCGAAAGCAGCCGGGAAGTGCTCGGCCCCGACCACGCCCAGCCCGCCGATGTGCACGTCGCGCTCGGCTCCCTCGCGGGTTTCGCCCCCGGCCGCGTAGAGGTGACCAGTGGCCAGTACCGGGACGTCGCGCTCACGCAGGCGTCGCACCACCTCGTGTTCGCTCAGCGCGGCGTAGTGCCCGGCAATGCTGTTGCGGATGCGGAGCTGGCGCTCGTCGGGCGTTTCGCCCGCCACGGCCAGGCGCAGGTCGCGGTCGCGCAGAAACGGAACGGCCGCGACTACCAGCCCCGGTCGCCCACCCGGGCCGGCGAGCTCAATAAGCTGCTCGCTCGGGTCGGCCGGGACGCTCCCCACCACGTGGATGCGCAGGGCCCGCAGCAACCGTCGACTGGCATTGAGCAGGGTGGGGGAGTCGTGGTTGCCCCCCACGATGACAACGTCGCGGCAGCCGGTGCCTTGCAGGCGCACCAGGAAATCGTAGTACAATTCCTGCGCCGCGTGCGAAGGCGTGGTCGTATCGAAAACGTCACCTGCCAGCACCAGGGCTTCTACTCCTTCGGCCTGCACGGTGGTCAGGAGCCAGTCGAGAAAAGTACGTTGCTCGGTAAGGCGCTCCTGGCCCGTAAGAAAATGCTGGCCCAAGTGCCAGTCGGCAGTGTGTAATACGCGCAACTTAACGAGTTAAAAAGTAACTACCCGGCCACCTGGCGCGCCGGTTCGGCGGCGGCCGGGGCATCTGCTGCCCCAGCGCGGCGCCAGAGGTGCCGGTGCTGCCAGGCCACCACTAGCCAGAACATGACGATAACGCGGGGCTCCTGCCAAAAGTCCTGCGCTAGGCTGTGCATCAGAAAAAAAGCGTAATAAGCCAGCAGGCCCAGCAGCAGAACGGGCATGGGGCGCCGCAGCATCTGCCGCACAAGCGGCCCTATCGAGTAAATCAGCAGCAAAACCCCCGTGATGAACCCCAGTGCGCCCGCCTCGGCCAGCCAGTTGAGGTAGAGGTTGTGCGCGTTCATGCGCTGGTTGGTATCCAGGTAGATAGGGTGGTTGGGGGTGCGCTTGACGTAGTCGAGGTACCGATCGGGAAAGGTGCCGGGGCCGACGCCCAGCACGGGCATTTCCCGGAATAGCTGGACGCAGTACTTCCAACGGCTCAGGCGCTCAGCGTTGGAGTCGTTGACGGGGGGCGGGGGCGTGGCGGCAACGGGCGGCGGGGTGGGGGCGGCGGTGGGGGGAGCGGCTGCGCTCGCGGCGTCGCCCGTGGCGGCGGGGGCCGCCGCGACTTCCGGCTTGGTGTCGGGAGCTTTAGTTTCGGTGTACAGGTCGTGCGTAAAATCCTGCACGGTGCTCATCTCCTTGAATATGGTCGTGTTGTGCAGCGACGCATTGTCGTAAATGTGCGCGAGTACCTGCCAGGCACCCGCAATAACCACCGCGGCCGCTCCCCACACGAACAGTAAGCGGCGCAAATCGGCCCACCGGGTATACACCAGGAGTACCCCGGCTTGGAGTAGCAAAGAGCAAAACGAGGCCCGCGAATACGAAAAGACGACTACCATGAGCGTGATGGTAAACCCGGCCGCCACTAGGAACCGGCGGGGACCGGCCTGGGCCCACGGACACCCCAGCAGCAGCAGGCTCAGCCCCAAAATGAGCGGCTCCAGCTGCACGGTAAAGTTGGTATGCCCATTGGCCGAAAACGGCAGGGCGATGGTGTAGGAAATGCTATAGGAAAAGCCTTGCTGCAAATGGCGGGCAAATACGTAGCCCGCTAGCAGCGCAGTCCCTAGCCCGAAGGCCGCCCCGGCCCGGCGCCACTCGCGGCCCGAGAGCTGAAGTACATTAGGAATGCCGTAGCCCACTAGCATGTACAGCGTTACCGATAGGGAATACTTTGTCGATACCAGGCGGTCGCTCGACAGGGCAGTGGCCAGCAGCAGGACTACGAAGTGCGCCGCAATCAGCAGGTCGAGCCGCGAGTACTTGGTAGGCCAGGGTAGTTGGCCCAAGAGCAGCCCCAGCGCCAGCACCCCCATTGTAAGTACCATCAGCGGCTCCGAGACTACCGTCAGGCCCACGTGGATACGGGGCGAAAACCACTCGATGGACAAGGGCACGCTCGCCAGCGTGAGGTAAAACAGGATAAGCAAAAACTCCCGATAGCGAGTAGAATGCATAAGCAAAAGAAATGATGGCTGTAGAGGCAATAGCCGCCGCAAAAGTATAGCAGTTGGCACTAGCTTTTTAAGCAGCTAGCATAAATTATTAGCCGGGCTAATTTCCGGCGCCCCGTCGTGGTATTGGGTATCTTTACCCAAATCTCGTAATAAAAGTGGCAGTCCGTAGGCTGGCGCTTTTAGTATACTTGTGCTGAGATCGTCATGTGTCTTGCCGAGCAGCTTTGCAATGCCTGCCACTGGGCGGCTATTCATTTCGGCCGCGTGCAGTTGGGCGACGTGCGCCGTCGGCGGAGCTGTACGCTGGTAGCGGGCTGGGCTTGCCAGCCAAGGTCCGGCATGCTCCAATTGGGGTAGGCATTACGGGCACCGGTGAACAAGGCATCCTGTTGCACTCGCTGGGAGCTGCTACCTACGCCAACTGGTGGCTGGCCTAAACCCAGCGGTACACCTGACTAACTGGAATTTTTCCCGAGGAGCTACTGGTCACCGATGGCTGAATCAGTGGCTCAGAAAGTATAGTTCCGAAAACTGCATTACCAAACGCACTTCTGAACCAGTAGGACGACTAGCCTTGGTAAGGCTACGTCAGGTGCACTGCTCGGAGCCAAGTAGTAGCTAGGAGGTGGCTGGTTGTGTCATACTGCCTGTCTTAGACAGGCGCAACCGGGAAGTATTTGCCCCTACTTCTATAAAATAGCTGTCTGATAGTATAGTATGCTACTAGGCAGCCGGCCAGGCTGCGCTATTTAACCTAACGGGCGATGAAGAGAGTAGCACCTCGTGATGGCTTAACTTTGCTTAATCTATCCATCTGTCGGTTAGCATTTAAAATAAATTGAAACTACTTTCCTCGTAGCAAGTTTATGGCGCATTTTTATTCTTCGCTACTACTAGCGATAACTACCCGCAGCCGCTGGGCGCTGCTACTTCTGCTAGTGGCCGCCCGAGGGATGGCGCTGGCCCAGACTATTACCAGCCTGGCACCCGCGAGTGGGCCGGTGGGTACCACGGTCACTATCACGGGTACCAACCTGAGCGGGGCAATCAGCGTGCGTTTCAATGGCATAGTGCAGAGCACTATTCTCAGCAATACGGCTACCAGCCTGGCCGTGGCGGTACCCGCCGGGGCTACCACCGGCCTCGTGACGGTGACTACCGCCGCCGGCACGAGCAGCGGCAGAAGCTTTACCGTAACGGCAGTGCCGCTAGCCATCACGGCAGTGGTGCCCACGGCCAATGCGCGCAATGCCGCAGTCGGCAGCCCAGTGAGTGCGACGTTCAATCAAACCTTAGCCAGCACCTCGGCCTCGGCGCTCAAGGTGTACAGCGCTCAGCGGGGCGGGCTGCGCACGCGCGGCACTACGCCGGGCGTGGTGAGCGGCAGCACCCTGGCCTACACGCCGCCGCAGCCCTGGGTGGCGGGCGAAACTGTCCAGAGCACCGTTACGACCGCCGCGACCGGCAGTGCGGGCGGCACGCTGACCAAAGCAAAGGTGGTGCAGTTTACGGCCGCCGTGGCCGGCACGGGCCGGGGCATCTTCAGTGGTACTACCAACTACTCGATTCCGGTGTCCAATGGCAATACTGACTACCTGGCGATGGGCGATGTGGACGGCGATGGCGACCTCGATATGCTCACGGCCAATGACAACCCCAACGGCACGGTGAGCGTGCGCTTCAACAACGGCACGGGGACGTTTAGCGGCAGCCAGAGCGTGACAGTGGATGGGTTTCCACGGGTGGTAAAGCTGGCGGACGTGGATGGCGACGGCGACCTCGACTTTTTGGCGGTTAATGACAGGTCGTCGACGGCTAACAGCGCCTACGGCAGTTCGGTAAGCGTACGCTTCAACAACGGCGCGGGGATTTTCAGCGGCACGCAAAACGTAGAAACGGGCGACTTTTCGTATGGCCTGGCTATCGGCGACCTGGATGGCGACGGTGATTTGGATTTTGCCACTGCCAATTACTCCAGCACTGACGTGCGGGTGCGCCTGAACAACGGGACTGGTACTTTCAGCGCGGGCGTTACCATCAGCCTGCCCAATATTTACCCCCAAGCCGTGGCAATGGGCGACGTAGACGGCGACGGCGACCTCGATATGCTCAGCAGCGGCGGCAGTGGCACGGTGAGTGTGCTGCTCAACAACGGCAATGCTACCTTCAGCGTCGGCACCAGCGCCAGCGCTTATGCCGACTATCACCTGCTATTGGGCGACGTAGACGGCGATAACGACCTCGACCTGGTAGCGGCAGCTCAGAATAGCAATAACGTGCAAATTCGCCTCAATAACGGGGCGGGGGTTTTCAGCGGGGGCCAGAATGTCTCGGTAACTACCGGGCCGCGCGGCGTGGCCCTGGGCGACCTCGATGCCGACGGCGACCTCGACCTGGTGACGAACAACATCGGCCGTACTACCAATTACGGTAATACGGTGAGCGTGCGCTTTAACAACGGCGCGGGCGTTTTTTCGGCGCAGGCAACTACGCCCGACCTGGTGGTGGGCACCCTGCCCTGGCACGTAGCCCTAGCCGATATTGACGGAGACAACGACCTGGACGTGCTCACCGCTAATAATAACAGTACGGTGAGCCTGCGCTTTAACGGGCTCGTAACGGCCCCGACCATCACCAGCGTTGCCCCGGCCAGCGGCCCGGTGGGCACGCTAGTTACCGTGACGGGTACCGACCTGGCCAATGCCACCGCCGTGAAATTAAACGGGGTAGCCATCACGAGCTACACGGTGGTGAACACGGCCACCCTCACCTTTACCGTCCCTGCCGGAGCGACCAGCGGCCTCATTACGGTAACTACTCCCCTGGGCACGGCCACCAGCGCGACGCCTTTCACGGTGACCGTGCCTAACGCGGTGCCTACCGTCACGAGCGTGTCGCCCAGCTCGGTGCTGGTCAACAGTGGGGCTTTCACCCTGACGGTGAATGGTACCGGCTTCGTGAGTGGATCGGTAGTAAATTTTCTGCGCGGAGCCGTGCCGACCACGTTTGTATCGGCCACGCAACTCACCGCGGCCATTTCGGCCGCGGACCTCACGGACCTGGCTGACTTCAACGTCACCGTCACGAGCCCCGCGCCGGGCGGGGGCACCTCGGGGGGGGCGCGCTTCCAGGTGTACTTGCCCGCGCCTACTATTACGAGCTTTACGCCCGCCAGTGGTCCGGTGGGCACGACGGTTACCGTGCAGGGCACTAACTTTCAATTGGTGAGGAATGTCGGACTGGTGGCCGCTAACAATCCCTACGCCACCGTTTATACCGTCGTGGACCCGACGACTATCACCTTTACCGTGCCCGCCGGATCGGCCAGCGGGCTGGTAGGCGTAACCACTGCCAGCGGCACGGCGACCAGCGCCACCAATTTTACAGTCACTGCCTCCAATCCGGTACCGACCCTCACGGCGCTGAGTCCGGCCACGGCCGTAGCCGGCAGCGGGGCGTTAACGCTCACGGTGAGCGGCACGGGCTTCCTGGCCAACTCCGTGGTGAGCTTCAACGGCACGGCCCTGCCTACCACCTACGTGTCGCCCACCCAGCTCACGGCCGCCGTACCGGCCACGGCCGTGGCCACGGCGGGCAGCTTCGCCGTGCGCGTGACCTCGCCCGCGCCGGGCGGGGGCGCTTCGGCCGCGCTGACGTTCGTGGTTACCACGCCTGCCCCCACGATTACCAGCTTCACGCCAAGCAGTGGTCCGGCAGGTACCACCGTAACGCTAACGGGCACGAACTTCGCGGGTGCTACCACGCTGACACTGAATGGCACCGCCATTACCGGCTTCACGGTAGTGAATGCAACAACGCTCACGTTTGTAGTGCCCGCCGGGGCGAGCTCCGGCCTGCTTGCCGTGAGCACGCCCGGCGGCACGGCGACCAGCACCACTGCTTTCACGGTTATCGTGCCCAACCCTGCGCCCACTCTCGTAGCACTAAGCCCAGCCACCGCCGTAGCCGGCAGCGGGGCCTTTACCCTGGTGGTAAGCGGCACGAACTTCATTGCTACCTCCGTCATTAGCTTTAATGGCATAGCCCTACCGACAACTTACCTCTCGGCGACCCAGCTCTCCGCTGTCGTGCCCGCTTCCGCAGTAGCAGTGGTGGGCCAGTATACCGTGGCTGTCGTGAATGCCGCGCCGGGTGGGGGTACCTCTTCCGCGCAGTTTACCGTCACGGCACCCGCCCCCACGATTACCAGCTTTACGCCGGCTAGTGGTTTGGTGGGTACGCTCGTCACGGTGATGGGTACCAACTTTGCTGGCGCTACTACGCTGACGCTGAATGGTGTAACTATCGCCAGTTTCACGGTGGTGAATGCGACGACACTCACGTTTGTAGTGCCCGCCGGGGCGAGCTCCGGCCTGCTCGCCGTGAGTACGCCCAGCGGCACGGCGACCAGCACCACCGCTTTCACGGTTATTGTACCTAATCCGGTACCGACCCTCACGGCGCTGAGTCCGGCCACGGCCGTAGCTGGCAGCGGGGCGTTAACGCTCACGGTGAGCGGCACGGGCTTCCTGGCCAGCTCCGTGGTGAGCTTCAACGGCACGGCCCTGCCTACCACCTACGTGTCGCCCACCCAGCTCACGGCCGCCGTACCGGCCACGGCCGTGGCCACGGCGGGCAGCTTC
>JAAIGG010187622.1_pt1 | contig 14101 bp, 13 predicted proteins | sample 6487391 | NCBI WGS metagenome assembly JAAIGG01 (sample SAMN13974130, study PRJNA590717) | phyllosphere metagenome | biome: asymptomatic weeds; feature: pooled weeds collected from a community garden; material: weeds; isolation source: pooled asymptomatic leaves from various weed species from...
CACGCCGCGCTCCACGCACTTGCAGTCGTCGGGCCTGCCGCTCACGCACCCGCTGGTGCAAAAAGCGGTGGCGATGGGCAAGACCACCTACGGCTCGCCCACGCTCTCCGACCAGGCCCTGATGCGGTTTACCACCCTGAAAATGGGGCCGGGCGACAGCGCCCGCTCGCACGCGCCCGACGAGTATATTCTGCTGAGTGAAATTCGCGCCGGCATCGCCGATTACATCGAGCTGCTGACCGATTTTGAGTTTTAATTCTAAGCTGTCATGCTGAGCCTACGAAGCATCTTACCACGTAGGAGCGAGGCATTCTAACCCAAGTGTTATCGGTGCTTCACTCATTAAAACGCTTGTCATGCTCATCTGGCGTCCGCTTGCCGAAGCATCTTGGCTGGCTTCATTCAGATGCACCCTGCCAAAATGCTTCGGTAAGCGGACGCCAGATGAGCATGACCGACGTGGTGAAAAGAAGGTCTGCCAAATAGCTTCTCAGCAGCGCTCCCAGCCCAGCAATTTCTCATAAAATTTTGGACGGCAGCGCAAGTTTTTCCGAGTAAAGGCACCTAAGTCTGTGTAACGCCAGCCGCCCGCGGTTGGCGCTACGTTGCCCTTACCTCGCGGCGTTGTGTTATGGCTTGCAGCCTGCCTCTGTCTTTTGCTTTCGAATCGCCCGCGCCCGGCGTGACTACTAACGTAGCCTCAGCCGACGCTGAATTGCTCGCCCAGCTCCGGCAGGGTAGCGAAGCGGCCTTTCGTACGCTCGTCGCACGGTATCAGGACCGCATTTACCGCACGGCGTTTTCATTGCTCCGCTCAGCCGAGGAGGCGGAAGACGTAGCCCAGGAAGTTTTTGTGGAAGTGTACCAGACTGTGGGGCGGTTTCGGGGCGCGGCGACTTTGAGCACCTGGCTCTACCGGCTTGCTACGTCGCGAGCCTTGCAGCACCGCCGCCGCAGTGCGGCCAAAAAGCGCTTCGCCTATTTCACCAGTTTATTGGGCTTTGATAACCAGGTTCTGCACGACCCACCCGACCACGCGCACCCGCACGCACTGCTGGAGGAACAGCAAGGGCTGCACCAGCTGCTAGCCCATATCGGTCGTCTGCCCAGCCAGCAGCAAGTTGCCTTCACACTACGCCACGAGCAGGAGCTCAGCTACGAGGAAATCGCGGCGGTGCTCGATACCACCACGGCCGCGGTAGAATCCTTGCTTTTTCGGGCACGCCAGACGCTACGCCGTCACCTGCAATCCCCTACCCGCCATGTCTAAGCCAGTTCCCCGCCCGGGCTCCAATGAGGAGTGGGACGCTCTCCTGCACCAGTTGCGGCAGTTGCCCCCAGCGCAGCCCCAGCCCTTTTTCTACGCCCGCGTGCGGGCGCGGCTCGCCGCGCAGGAGCCAACCGCCCGGAATGGCTGGCTGGGCTGGCTGCGCCGCCCGGCCTACGTGGCGCTGCTGGGGTTGCTGGGGCTGGCCATGAGCGGCGACGGCGTGGTACTACCCTCGATTACCCCTCCGCCCGCTAGCCCGGTCACCCACCTACTATCGCACTGATTTTTCATTCACCTGCTCCGACCAAGCCGGGCCAACTCTAGGCCGGCACAGTAGGGAGTACCTTTGACTCATCTCGCATTTTTGTTACTGTATGACTGCACCCCTCGCTTACATTCCCTGGAACGTCTCGCCCATCATTGCCGAAATCGGGCCACTGCTGCTGCGCTGGTACGGCGTGCTCTTTGCGCTGGGCTTCGTGATCGGCTCGTTTGTGCTCACGCACATTTATAAGGAAGAAAACGTGCGGCCGTACTGGGTCGATGTCATTACGTTCTACATGGTGGTGGGCACGGTGCTGGGAGCGCGGCTGGGCCACGTTTTTTTCTACGACTGGGCGTCGTATAAAGAGCACCCGGGCGAGATTCTGAAAATCTGGCACGGTGGGCTGGCCTCGCACGGCGCGACCATTGGCATTCTGCTGGCGGTGTTCATTTTCAGCATTCGCAATAAGTTTGACTACCTCTGGGTGCTCGACCGCATTGTCATCGTGGTGGCCATCGGCGGGGCCTGCATCCGGCTGGGCAACCTCATGAACTCCGAAATCGTGGGCAAGCCGACCGACGTACCGTGGGCCTTCGTGTTTCCGCGCGATACCGAGCACCTGCAAGCGCCCGTGACGCCGCTGCCCCCCGGGGCCGTGCTGGTGCAGCGCAGCCGCCTGCCCAACGGGGAGGAAAACACCGAAGTGCTACCCGCGGGCACCACCCCTACCCCCACCATGGAAATGGCCGTGCCGCGCCACCCCACCCAGATTTACGAGTCGTTGTTTTGTGTTTTCCTGCTCGTGCTGCTTTACAGCCTCTGGAATAAGTACAAGGAGCGCACGCCACGCGGCCTGCTCTTTGGCCTGTTCGTGGTGCTCTTATTCACCTTCCGCATCTTGGTTGAATTCCTGAAAGAAAACCAGGTTTCGCAGGAAAGTGGCATCATTGCACAGTATCACCTCAATATCGGGCAGTTGCTCAGTATCCCGTTCATTCTCATCGGGCTGTGGGTACTGCTGCGCGCCGGTAAAGACCCCAAGAATCCCTACGGCTACGCCCCGCGCGGCCTTACCGAAGAGGAAGCCTCAGCCCTTCAGCCCAAGCGCTAGTCGCACGGTAGCCCCCAAAGCCACTTATCCCACCGCCGGGAATGCGAAGCTTCTGCCGAAGCTCACGCTCCCAGCGGTGGGATAAGTGGTTTTTAGTGCTTCCATTAGCGCTATTTTCAAGCGTCTCCTTGGCCAAGACGCGAGTACAGCAACCAGCTTTTCGGTCCTCGATACCATCGTAAACACAATGCCGCAAGCTACTGATTCTAGGCGCTACAATTACCTCTTAGTTCCTGGTATAAAAAATATTCAAAAACTTGCTACTATTACTTTCTTGACTAATATTTGCCGATAGTTTCATCCATAGTTGCACAACACTATTGTAACAGGTTACCAGATGGATGTCACCTACTTGCAAAGCCCAGGGTTGGCAGCCCGCCTTTTTATGCGATGGTCGATTAGGCCGTTGGTTACAGACTTAGGCACCAAGTATCAGGTACCGAAAAAAATTACAACCCGACCAAAACCTATGAAAAAGTTTGTATTGTTAGCCGCCATCGCCTGCGGTATTTCATTTACCGGAAACGCCACTACCCTCAAAGCAGGAGTGGCGAAAACTATTAAAAAATCAGCGGTAAGTACTAAATTGGCTAGCCCTTCGCGCATTCAGTTTTTGTATGAGATGGAATTTACTTGCGAAGCACAGGGATGGACTATCCCGGTTGTTGGCAACACGTTAAAAGAGATGAATGATGCTTATTTCTTTTATCTGAGTCACCTGGAATGCTAGTTATTCTATTGGTTGATCAAGCTAATTCACTGAATTAGCTTGATCAACCAATAGAATAATTTTAAATACTGTCAATAAAAATTACACTCGGCAAAATATATGCCCAATAAACAATACCAACTTCTCCTATTTGCGAGTAGCTTATTAATAACTTCACAATTAAGTAGTGACGCTCAGTCAGCACCTAAAAAAAATTCGACTATTTGCCTTCGTGCGGTTTACCAGTTAGATTTTAAAATAGATTCGGCTGTCACTACTCCAAAGCGTGTACGAACCATTTTGCGAGTCAGTAACGGAACTTCTCGATTCGAAAGTACTGGCACTTACCTTCGCGATAGTGTATACGCGAGTTTAAAAGGTGTTGCTGAACAGGAGCGTATTCAACGATCGTTTAATGCAACGCGAAAAGGTGGCAAAAATGATTTTCAATACACCATCATAAAAGAGCCGGCGAAGAATCTAGTAGCTTACCACGATAATATCAACTCGGAAGACTACCAGTATCAGGAAAAGCAATCCCTATTTGCCTGGCGCATCACATCGGCCAAAAAGACGATTGCCGGCCACGAGTGCCAGCAGGCTTACACGGCTTTCGGCGGGCGCATGTGGGAGGCTTGGTTTGCGCGTGATGTGCCCGTCAGCTACGGGCCGTACAAGTTTTACGGTTTGCCTGGCCTCATTCTGCAAGTGCGCGACACTCACGACCACTGGGTGTTCTCCCTACTCTGCCTCGATACTAATCCGCAGCCTTTTGATGCTGCCATTGACATCGACACGCCCTTTGCCATTAAATCTTCGGCGCCAATTATCTCAAAGGCTAAATTTCTACAAGCCAAGCATAATGACGAAGTTACTTTTCTGGAGCGCGTAATAGCAGTTGGTAACAAAGTACCTGAGAGCTTGCGCCAAAACCATTTACAAACGATAGCGCGGCGTAACAATCCTCTGGAATTGCGCTAAATACGATAAATTTATGTTCGATTACAAAAAATACATCTTCGGAATAGCTATTACAATCTCACTATTACAGTTCAATACAAAAGCCCAATCTACTTCCATTATCAAACAAACAACTTGCCTTCGCGCAATTTACCAATTAGAATACAAGATTTATTCACTTATAACTATTCCTAAGGAAGTGCGAATGACCTTACGCGTAAGCAACGGTATATCTCGCTTCCAAAGTGTAGGCATGTATTTTTTAGATAGCGTGTACACAAGCTTAAATGGTACTACCGAAAAAGAGCGTCTGCAAAAATCACTTGATGCGACCCGAAAAGGCGGTAAGAATGAGTTCCGCTACACTATTCTAAAAGAGCCGGCGAAGAATCAGGTTTTCTACCACGACAATATCAATTCGGAAGATTATCAGTAGCAAGAAAAGCCGCCCCTATTTGCCTGGCGCATCACATCGGCCAAAAAGACGATTGCTGGCCACGAGTGCCAGCAGGCGTACACGGCCTTCGGTGGGCGCACGTGGGAGGCCTGGTTTGCGCGTGATGTGCCCGTCAGCGACGGGCCGTACAAGTTTTACGGCCTGCCCGGTCTCATTCTGCAAGTGCGCGATACCCACGACCACTGGGTGTTCTCCCTGCTCTGCCTTGATACCAACCCCAGTCCGTTCGATGTTACCGTTGACACGGGGGCACCATTCGCGGCTAGTTTCTCGGCACCCGTCATCACCAAGGCAAAGTTTTTAAAGGCCAAGCTCAACGATGACTTGACGTTTATGGATCGAATGTTGGCGGCGGGTAATAAAGTACCGGAGAGTATGCAAAAGGATTATTACGCCGAGCTAAAGCGCCGCAATAATCCGCTGGAGCGGCAATAACTTACGCTGTGCGGGATTCGAAAAAATACGTAGGTTCTTTGTTTTTGCCGGGGTTGCTGGGGGGCCTGGCTGTGGCTATTCCGCACCTAGCAGCGGCCCAGACTATCCTGAGCGGTACCGTGCACAACGCCGCTGGCCAGCCGCTGGCCGGGGTGCTGCTCGAAGCCGAAACCAAGACCCAGCCGCCGGCCACGGCCTTCGTGATTTCGGCCGCCGATGGCAGCTTCCGGCTAACGCTGCCCATCGCCGTGGCCGGCGATTCGGTGTACCTGCACGCCCGGGCCCTGGGCTACGCCGAGCAGCTGCGACGCCTGGCGGGCCGCAGCCAGCCCCTGACGCTGACGCTGCAAGCCAAGGCGGCGGCGCTGCAGGAAGTAACCGTGCGGGGCACGCCCATCACCAAGCACCGCGATACGCTCAGCTACACGGTCAGCTCCTTTACCGGGAAGCAGGACCGCGTCATCGCCGACGTACTGAAAAAAATGCCGGGCATCGAGGTCGATGCCGAGGGACGCATTTCGTACGAGGGCAGCCCCATCAGCAAGTTTTACATCAACGGGCAAAACCTGTTGGATGGCCGCTACACGCTGGCCAGCAACAACCTGCCCGCCGAGGCCGTGCAGAGTGTGCAGGTACTGGAGCGCCACCAGCCCATTCAGGCCCTGAGTGGCCTGGCTCGCCCGGCGGAGGCGGCCCTCAATCTGCAGCTCAAGAAGAAGGTCACTACTACCGGGCAGGCGCAGCTAGGAGTCGGCGGGGGGCCGGCCCCGCTGGGCGCGCTGGGGAGCGCCAACCTCTCGCCCATGCTTTTTACGGGTCGCCTCCAACTGCTCGACACGTACCAGGCCAATAACACGGGCCAGGACGTGGGCACGCAGCTTCAATCGCTGACCGAGGCTGACCTGCCGCGCAGCGGCGAGCCCCGCAGCCAGCCGCCCGACCTCACGCACGTCGTGAGCCTGGGCCGGGCACCGGTGGCCGCCAACCGCTACCTACTCAACCGGGTGCAGCTGCTGAGCGCCAACCACCTGGTACCCATCGGAACCGAAAACCAACTGCGGGTAAATGCCTCCTACCTGCACGATAGCCAAACGGCACGTGGCCGCACGCTGACGCAGTTTTTGCTACCCAACGGCCAAACCGTACGCCTGACCGAGGACAAGGCCAACCACGCGACCCGCAACAATCTGCTTACCGACCTCACCTTTACCAAAAACGTCAAGACCTACTACCTCAACGACGTACTGAGCTTCGATGGCCGCTGGGACTCGCAAACCGGGGACATCTACCGCCCCGAAACCGGACTGCGCCTGGCCCAGGCGGCCCGCACGCCGTTCCTGCACGTGAGCAACCGCCTGGGGCTGGCGCGCCCGCTGGGCCGGGGGCGTTTGCTTCAGCTTTCGTCGCTTGTGCGCTTTGGCAATAGTCCGCAGCAGTTGGCCGTAAGTCCGGGGCCATTTGCGCCACTGTTGTCAGGGGGCGTACCCTACGACTCGGCCCAGCAGCAAGCCCGGCTAGCGGCTTTTTTCACTAGTAATACGGCGGGGCTTACGTTTAGCCGGGGTAATTGGGACTATTCGGGACAAGCTGGCTTTTGGCAGGAAATTCAGCAGCTTACCTCGGCCCTGACTACTACCGGGGCACCCGCTCCCGCTGGCCTACCGCTGCGGGGCGACCTGCGCTGGTACCGCGGTCGCTACTACCTGGAGCCGGGTCTGAGTCGCAAAGCCACTGCCTGGAGTCTCAACCTGCGCTCGCCGCTGAGCCATTATTACCTCCGGGCCACCGACGCGGCGCTCGGGGTAGGCCAGCGCCTGGCCGCCCTGGTAGCCGAGCCAAGCGTCAGCCTCACCCGCTCGCTGGGGCCGCACTGGCGCGTATCGGCCGATGCGGGATTGAGTACGGCGTTTGGCGACATCAGCCAACTGAGCTACGCGTACTTGCTGCGCGACTACCGCACCTTGCAACGCAACGAAGCGCCCCTGGCCCGCACCCAAACGCAACGCTACGCGGGGGGCTTCTACTTTCAGGATCCGCTCAACTCGCGGTTTTTATACGCCAATTATACGTTTACTAATGCGCTCAGCAACCGACTCTACAGCAGCCAGGTAGGAGCCACCGGTACGCTCATTACCGTGGCCCTCGACCAGCCCAATCGGGCTACTGCGCACTTAGTGCAAGCTACGTTCAGCCAGTTCGTCAGTCCGCTCAAAACCAATTTGAGCCTGCAAGCGCTCGGCAACTGGCGGCGGCAACCGCAGGTGCTGAACGGCCAGCTCACCGACACCCGCACCCAGGTGGGTACGGCCAGCCTCAAGGCCAGCGTATCGGCCTTTGCGTGGGGGAGCCTGGAGGGGCGCGCCAGCCTCAGTGCCCTGCGCAGCCAGCTGGCCGAGGGCCCTACCCTACCCACGGCCTTTGTGCAGGAGCACCAGGCAAGCTTCAGCTTGTTCCCGGTGCATAGTCACCAATTCACCCTCAGCGCCGATTATTACGCTAGTCGGGGCCCGGCCCCGGCCGTGCGTGCCGGCTTCGCCGACCTGCTCTACCGCTACACCCTCACGCGGGCCAAGGGCCGCAAAATAGATTTAGAGCTACGCTGGGCTAATATTTTCAACACCCGGCAGTACCAGGCCAGCTTTGTCAATCCGTTTCAGCTGGCCCAGACCACTTATGAGCTGCGCCCGGCCCAGGTGCTGGCCCAGGCGCGCGTGTCGCTGTAGTAGCTGCCCAGCTAGCAGCAGGGTGTAGAAGGCGGTTAACGGTCGCTAACTGGTTCGGCTCAGACTGAGATTCGTGGAAGCAGTCACTAGCCCCCGGCGCTATAGGTCTAACTCGTACATCGCACCCTGCTCAGTACTGATGAGCAGCGTATTCTGGTCTTTAAAGGCGGCGCCCTCGGTTTGGCCGGCTCCTTTGAGACTGATTTGGCGGGGCGTAGCTTTTAGGATATCCGACCAGGAATTGCCATCGAGGATGAACAGCTCCTGGCGGGCCAGCAGTACCAGGCGGTGGCCATCGGGCGAAAGCGTGGCATCGGTAACCTGGCCGGGAATGGCGAGCTTGGTGACGAGCTTGGCAGTGTATGAGCCGGGCGTTTCGGGCACGGTGTACACCTTGCAGGTGCTTTCGGTAGCACGGTCTTTGGTAAATAGGTACACCTGCCCAGCGTGCCACAGGCTGGCTTCGCAGTCGAAATCCCGCTCCTTTTTGCTGGGTGGGAATTCCGTCTGATCGGGGTATTTGAAGTTGATTTTACCCACCTGGTTGGGCTGGGCGGGCCGGAAGCGCAGGATGGCCAGATTCTGACGGTCGGAGTTGTTGTTGCCGCAGTCGCCCATGTAGTAGTTGCCGCTATTGTCGCGGCTCAGGCTTTCCCAGTCGTGGTTGGGCGCGCCCAGCGTAAACTGTCCCACCTGCTGGCCGGTAGCATCGACGCGGTACACCACGGGCGGCTGGCCATCGTCGCCGAAGGTGAAGTACATGCCCGCCTCCGGAGCGGGGCACAGGCCCGAGCTTTCCAGGATGCCATCGGTGAGCTTACCCACGCGGCGCAGGCCGTCGGCCTGGGCTTCGGCCTTGTTCGTTTTGTGCGAGCCTTTTTTACCTTTCTTACCCGGCTTAGCCTGGGTAGTGGCCTGGGGCTGGTCGGCCCGGGCTTGCTCATTGGGGGCCGACGAGCAGGCCGCGGTGAGCAGCAGTACGCCCGCCAGCGGACGAATCATGGTTGGAATACACAGCATAAGCCGCAGTGTACGGCAAAGCCGGCCCGTAAGGCCATGTATTCACTATATCTTCAGGTGCTCGGGTACCGGGTCGTAGCCCGAGCCTCCCCATGGGTGGCACCGCCCGAGGCGCCGCAACGCCAGCCGCCCCCCGCGCCAGGCCCCGTACCGGCCGATGGCCTCGGCCGCGTAGGCCGAGCAGGTGGGCGTGTAGCGGCAGCTCGGCGGCGTGAGCGGCGAGATGAAGAGCTGGTAAAAGCGAACAAGCAGTAGCAGCAGGCGGCGGATCATCGGTAGGATAAGGTGGGGCGGCCGGGTAAAGTTCGGGCTGGCCCCGCCCACCGCGGCGGCGCGACCGCGCTTAACCAGCGTTTTAGGCAGATATTGCAGGAATAACTAATTTAATTTCTCATGCTTGCTACCCTTACGGCCATTCGGCAGCGCCTGCGCAGCCACGACTACCACCACGCGGAACACGTGCGCCTGGGCTTGGTGACGCGCCTAGTGCAACAGCTGGGCTGGGATATCTGGAATCCCCGCGAAGTGCGCGCCGAGCTTGCGCCTAGTCGCCCGGCAAGCAGTGCGCCGCTGGTACTGACGCTAGTTGCCCCCGATGCTGAAGCCACGGCCATCTGCATTGCTTGCGTCGGCGCGGGTGGCCTGGCCCAGCACCCAGCCACCGTAGAAGAACAACTGCACGGCTACCCCCACGCCCTCTTCACCCTGCTCACCGACGGCCAGCACTGGCACTTCTATTACTCCCTGCTCGCTGGCCCCTTAGCGGATAAGCTTTTTTACCGCCTCGACCTGCTCGCTGATGAGCCCGCAGAAGCCGCCGACCATTTCTTCGCTTTTCTGCACCGCGATAATGTACTCAGTCACAGTGCCCGCCACCGGGCTGAGGCCTACCTTGTACCGGGCCAGCAGGAATCCCCCGCGCAATGCGCACGCCCCATCACCTCGCAAGCAGCAACGCCGCAGGTTACCCGCCAACCCTCCTTGCCAGCGGCTAGAATTCCGGCCCAAACTCTCGACGAAGCGCCAGCTTTCTTACTAGATGCACGCCCCCAGCCAGCCGCCATCATTGCTCCCAAGCTTGCGGCCCCACTCTTTCTATTACAGCGCCCCAAGGCGGGCCTCCAGGCCGAAGCCAGTTGGCTGCCCGCCGGTACCATGCGCGTACTAGCGGGCTCAACGGCCGCAGGGCGCGTCAGCAGTAGCATCAGCGCCGCGGGCTACGAGCTGCGGCAGCACCTGCTCCAGACCGGCGTGCTGCGTCCCCAGGAGGGCAAGCTAAGCTTCGACCAAGATTACGAGTTCGATTCACCCAACCGCGCCGCCGAAGTGGTCTGCGGCGGCACCGTTAACGCTCGCGTTGCGTGGCTTCGCGCTGGTAGTGGCCAAACGTTGGGCAGCTACTTGACTAGCAATCCGATGAATTGAATAGATCAGTTTATTAGTGATTTACTTAGCCCACTTTCACTTCCTAAAAAGTGCAGCTCATTTTAGCAATCTCATCCATTTAAACTAATCTACTAGGTTATATTTCGGCACTATTTTACGACTAGTGCCTATGACCAATTATTTACGGCTGCTTGTTCCTTTCTTACTAGTATCGCCCGCGCTGCTACGGGCGCAGGGCAACGGGCCGACCGGCCAAGGCGGGCGCGCCCAAGCGCTGGGTAATGCCTCGGTTACGCTGGGGGGCGAGGTGTGGGCCGTGGCCACTAACCCAGCCGGACTGGGCAGCCTTACGCGCCCCGCAGCGGGTGCTTTTCTTGAAAATCGCTACCTCATTTCCAGCCTCAATGTAGCGGCGGCAGCCCTGGCCTTGCCGCTGGGCCTGGTTGAGCCGCCGGCCACTGGCCTGCCGGCCCGGGCCAGCCGCGGCGTGCTGGGGCTGGCAGGCCAGCGCTGGGGCGGCAAGCTGTACAATGAAACGCGATTGGGTGCCGCCTACGGGTACCGGCTGGGGGTGGTTAGCATCGGCGGACGGCTCGATGTGCTGCAAGTGAGCTTACAGGACCTGGGTAGTCGGCGCATACTGACGGCTTCGCTGGGCGGGCAGGCGGATATTCTGCCCCAGCGCCTCACGGTGGGCGTGCATCTCTACAATCTCACCCAGGCCCGGCTGGCCAGCTACCAGGATGAGCGCGTGCCCACCGTGCTGCGCGTGGGCCTGGCTTACCGCCCCGGTAAGCAGGTGCTCGTGCTAGCCGAAGCCGAGAAGGACGTGGAGCGAGCGGCGGGCGTAAAAGCTGGTCTCGAATACCTACCCGTACCCGCCGTGGCCGTGCGCCTGGGCTACGCCAGCCTCGGCCAGCAGCCGACCGGCGGCGTGGGGCTGCGGGCCGGTGATTTTCAGCTCGACTACGCCGCGGGCTGGCACAGTGCGCTGGGGCTCAGCCAATATTTCAGCGCGGGCTGGCAGTGGGGGAAAGCCGCAACGCAGCCGTAAGCATGGAAAAGCACTCGTCTGTTTTTAAGTTAATGCCCGTTGAATGGATGGTTGGCCGACGGGCCGGCGCGGTTTTATTGGCGGCCCTGCTGCTCCCCAACGCAGGTACGGCCCAGGAGTTTCCCCGCCGTGCGCCGGCCCTGGACCGGCTGGCCCAGGAATTATTTGCCGAGATTCAAACCGACCAAATACCCTACGAAGACCTCTACGGCACGCTGCTCAACTACTACCAGTCGCCACTGAACCTCAACACTGCCACGCCCGAGGAGCTGCGCGCCCTACCCTTGCTCAGCGAAAAGCAAGTAGCTGCCCTGCTGCTGCACCGCCGGGCCACTGGCCCGCTATTGAGCGTGTACGAGTTGCAAGCAGTACCCGACTGGGATGTGCGCACCATCGCCCGCGTCGCCCCCTTCGTGACGGTAGCCAGCCCCCACCCCAACGCGGTGCGCGGCTCGTTGTGGCAGCGCATCAAAAAGGAGGAAAACAACACCGTGCTACTGCGCTACGAGCGCGTGTTGCAGCAGCGCAAGGGCTACACCCCGGTCGATACCTTCCAGGGCCGGCCCACGCTGCGCTACCTGGGCTCGCCCGACGCGCTGGCCCTGCGCTACCGCGTGAGCCACGCCCACGATTTCAGCCTGGGTTTCACGGCCGAGAAAGACGCGGGCGAGCCGCTGGCCTGGCGGCCGGCCCAGCGGCAGTTTGGGCCGGATTTTCTATCGGCGCATTTCGTACTGTACGACCAGGGCAGACTTAAAACCTTAGCACTAGGCGATTATCAGTTACAATTTGGACAGGGGCTGCTGCTGTCGTCGGGGCTGGCGCAGGGCAAGGGGGCCGAAACTATTACCTCGTTGCGCCGGCCTTCGCTGGGGGTGCGGCCCTACGCGGCGCTGCTCGAAAACACGTTTTTTCGGGGGGTGGCGGCTACTTATCAGCTGGCCCCGCGCTGGGAGGCATCGGCTTTCGCCTCGCGGAAAAATCTCGACGCCAACACCCGGCAGACCACCGACTCGCTGGCCCAGTTCGACGAGTTCAGCAGCAGCCTGCTCGTAACTGGCTTGCACCGCACCGCGACCGAAATTGCCGGTCGCCAGCGCCTGGCCGAAACCGTGGGGGGCGGCCACCTGGGCTACCTCAGGGCCGATGGTAACCTAGCGGTGGGCTTCACGGCCGTGGCGACGCACTACGGCACCGCCTTTCAAAAGCGTGCGGAGCCATATAATCGATTCGAATTCAGTGGCCAGCGCAACTTACTCGTCGGGGCGCACTACAGCTACGGCTGGCGCAACCTGCTCTTCTTCGGCGAAAGCGGGCGCAGCCTCGGCGGCGGCCTGGGTACCGTCAATGGCCTGTTGGCCAGCCTGGGGCCGACCGTGGATGCGGCCGTGCTCGTGCGACACTACGACGCTGATTTTCACACTTTCTACGGCAACGCGCTGGCCGAAAACACGCGTACTATCAACGAAAGCGGCTTTTACCTGGGACTGAAAGTGCGGCCCCTTGCCCGTTGGGAGGTATCAGCCTATTTCGACCAGTTTCGTTTTCCGTGGCTACGCTACCGCGTGAGCGCTCCCAGCCACGGCCAGGACGCGCTACTGCGGGTAGCCTTCACTCCCACCAAAACCAGCCTACTCTACGCCCAATATCGCGCCCGCCTCAAGCCCTTAGATCTCCCCACTAGCCTCAGCGGGCGGCCCCTGCCGCTGCCCGGCCAGCAGCTGCGCCACTCGCTACTGCTCTACTGCGACGTGCAGCCCACTGTCCGGCTGGGACTGCGCACCCGCTTGCAAGCCAGCTACCTGCGCGCCGACGTCGGCCAACCCTGGCGGAGCGGCTACGTGCTCAGCCAGGATGCCACCGTGCAGCTGGCCCGGCGCATAAGCCTGGCCGCCCGCTACGCGGTGTTCGATACCGACGACTACGACACCCGGCAGTACGTGTTTGAGCAAGACGTACTGTACGCCGTGTCGGTACCCGCACTTTATGGGCAGGGCACGCGGACCTACGTCGTTGCCCAGGCGGCTTTCAACCAACACTTTACCCTGTGGCTGCGCTACGCCGATACGCGCTACCGGCACCAGGCTACGGTGGGCTCGGGCCTGGAAGAAATTCAGGGAGCCGCCCGCTCGGAACTGACCGCGCAAGTGCGCTACCGCTTGTGACGACTAAAAAAAATTGGCTTCGGTAAAACTCTTCATTGCTAAGGGTTTGGTGTGCCCTACGCCGCAGGCTGCGAACTGCCCCTAGCCTCGGCCGTAGCATACGCCCCGGGCAACTACCCGTTTAAGCAACTAGTTATCACCCAGGTAGGCGTCTTCGTCCCGGTCCTACCGCCGTTTTAGTGCTTAAGATGGAAAAGCTCATTTCCCGCCGTCAGCACGGCCTTACCGATTACAGCTACGTGCCGCTCGCGTTGGCCCTGCCCAAGCTGGCTGGCTTCGCCGATACCGCGCCCAGGGCGGCCATGCTCGCGCGCGTATTGGCCAGCAACATTTTAGCTTCGAGCATCTTCACCCGGGCAGAGTGGGGCCTTGTAAAGAAGATTCCCTTCAAAACCCACCTCGTGCTCGACGTGGCCGTGGGGGCATTTGCCGCCAGCGCACCCTGGCTGTTTGGCTTTGCCAGCAACAAAGCGGCGCGCAATTCTTTTCTATTGCTTGGGGCCTTTGGCTTACTGGCGGGCAGCTTGTCTAAGCCCGAGGAATTGC
>JAAIGG010446411.1_pt1 | contig 14055 bp, 10 predicted proteins | sample 6487391 | NCBI WGS metagenome assembly JAAIGG01 (sample SAMN13974130, study PRJNA590717) | phyllosphere metagenome | biome: asymptomatic weeds; feature: pooled weeds collected from a community garden; material: weeds; isolation source: pooled asymptomatic leaves from various weed species from...
CGTGCGGGGCGTTTTATAAAAAACGCTGATACAGCAAAGTAGAGATTTACCTAAATGGCATCCAGCCCCGGCAAACCGAGTAGCTCCGCCGCGCGCCGCGCCACGGCTTTAACGCTAGCCACGTCCGGCCCGGTAATAGTCAGGTGGCCCATTTTGCGGCCGGTGCGGGCTTCCAGCTTGCCATACAGGTGCAGGTGCGTGCCGGGCAAACTCAGCACGGCGTACCAGTCCGGCTCGCGCTGCTGGCCGTCGGTGCCGAACCACACGTCGCCCAGCAGATTGAGCATAATGGCCGGTGAATGCTGGCGCGGCTGGGGTAGGGGTAGGCCCGCCATCGCGTGCACCTGCAAGTCAAACTGCGAGGCGTCGCAGGCGTCTATCGTGTAGTGGCCGCTGTTGTGCGGGCGCGGGGCCATCTCGTTGACTACCAAGCCACCGTGCGTACTACCATCATCCACTACAAAAAACTCGACGCACAGCACCCCCACGTAGTTGATGTGTTGCGCAATGGCGATGGCCGCCTCGCGCGCCCGCTCGGCCAGGGCCGGGGGCACCGCGCCTTCGTAGGCCGAGGTCACGGCCAGAATGCCCGCCTCGTGCACGTTGCGCTGCGGGGCGAAGCTCACGACCTGCCCGTCCCAGCCGCGGGCCACCAGCACCGAGCACTCGGCGGTGAGCGGCAGCATCTTTTCCAACACGCAGGCCACGCCGCCCAGCTCCGCCCAGGCCGCGGCCAGCTCGTCGGCAGTCCTGACGCGCACCTGGCCCTTGCCGTCGTAGCCCATGCGGGCCGTTTTCAGGATGCCGGGCAGCAGCTCCGCCCGGTCGTGCTGGACGGCTTGCAGTTGGGCCGGGGTTTCGATTACCGCGTAGGGGGCGCAGGTTACGCCCGACAGCCCGGCGCAGGCCACGAAGTGGGCCTTTTCCTCGATGCGGTTTTGGGCGATGCCCACCACGGCCGCGCCGGGGGCCACGGGGCGGGTCAGCGCCAGCGTTTGCAGGGTCTGGGCCGGTACGTTTTCAAACTCGGTGGTGATGGCCTGGCACAGGTTGGCCAGCTGCGCCAGCCCGGCCGGGTCGTCGTAGCCGGTCTGGATGTGGTGGTGGCTCACCTGCCCGGCGGGGCTCTGCGCGTCGGGCTCCAGCACGGCGGTGAAGTACCCCAGCCGCTGGGCGGCGTGCACAAACATCCGGCCCAGCTGGCCGCCCCCCACTACCCCGAGCGTCATTTGCTGGCCCTCGGCGTCCTGGCTGCCCGGAAACAACCGGGGCGTCATGGCAACGTGTTGGTCGGCGCTCATACGGGCAGCGTCATGGCGCGGGCGGCCTCGGTCTGGGCGGCGCGGAACGCCGCCAATTTGCTCGCCAGGTCCGGGTTGTGCAGGGCCAGCAGGCTGACGGCAAACAGCGCGGCATTGGCCGCGCCGGCGGTGCCAATCGCAAACGTGGCGACCGGAATCCCCTTGGGCATCTGCACGATGCTGTGCAGCGAATCGACTCCTTGCAGGTGACGGCTGGCCACGGGCACCCCGAGTACGGGCACCGTGGTTTTGGCGGCCAGCATCCCCGGCAGGTGCGCCGCCCCGCCCGCGCCGGCGATGATGGCCTGCAAGCCCCGGGGGCCGGCCTGCTCGGCGTAGGCAAACAGGTCGTCGGGCATGCGGTGGGCCGACACCACGCGGGCCTCGTGGGCCACGCCAAAGTCCGCGAGAATCTGCACGGCGTGCTGCATGGTGTCCCAGTCGCTGCTGGAACCCATCACGACGCCGATTACCGGCTGGCCGGGGGCGTCGGAAGTGGTAGGGGTACTCATGGTGAGCCTGGTCGTAAAGGGCCGGACAGCCCTGGATGGTCGGGAAAGCGGGATTACGGGCGTGAGCGCGAGCGCAAACTCACGTTCGGCCAGCCAGTTGCCGGGCCGTGCGTCATCCCGCCAGTGAACGTGGGCATTCGCTTGAAAACCCGTGCTTACGGCCACAAATTTACGGTAGCCGCCCAAGCGGCACCCTACCACGTTGGGGTTAATTCTGAAAAACCCTACTCCTTGTCCGGCTAAGGCACAATGGCTCAACGGAATTTCGGCCCTACTACAACCCCGGCTATTTCGGACGCCACCCGCCCCGTTTTCGTACAGCACTGCCTGGCTTCTCCTTGCTCCACGTACTATGTTTCTCCCCCGCAAGCTCGTCATCTGTCTCAGCCCCCTGCTGGCCTTCACCGCCGCCCCTAACTCGCTGGTGGTGCCCGGCCGCAGCCTCGGCAATCTCACCCTCGGTGCCAATGCCACCACCCTCGCCACGCTCGGCCCGGCCACCTTCAGCGATGCCGCCATGCAAAAAGCCTGGAGCACCTGGCGCGGCAGCCGCCCCGCCAACGGCACCGCCCCCACCCAGCTCGACGTGTACACTGCCCCCGCCGGCAACGACGTGGACCACCACACCGTGCAGGTGGTCCGCGCCACCTCGCCCTGGTTTCACCTAGCCAACGGCCTGCGGCCCGGCTCCCGGCTCAGCGCCATTCAGCAGGCGTACGGCAAGCTCCCGCTGGCCACTACCTACCGCGTGGCCAACCACCCGCGCTACCTCTACGACGACGTAAAGCGCGGCGTCGCCTTCGAAACCGACGGGACAGCAAGCAGCAGCCGCTGCCAGGCCGTACTAGTGCACCTGCCAGGCAAGGCCGTGGCCCAGGGGGCGTTACCGCTGGCGGCCTATTTACAAGAGCAGCGGTGAGATGGTGAAATGGTGAGATGGTGAGATGGTGAAATGGTGAGATGGCGAAGTGGTGAGGTGGCAAGGGGGAATAAAGCAGATATTACTCCTCACCACTTCACCACCTCACCACCTCACCATCTCACCATCTCACCCGTAGCGCGTGTCGCCCTGGCTCTTCGTAGTGGTAGGCCAGCAGGAAGCCGTTGGTTTCGCAGATCTGGCGGGCGATGGGCAGGCCCAGGCCCACGCTGCCAGGCGGGCGGCCGGGGTTGGGCCGGAAGCGGGCGAATAGCTGGTCGGCGGGCAACGCTTGCGGACGACCGCTGTTTTCGACGGTGAGCGCCTGCGCCGTCAGCGTCACGGCCACGAAGCCGCCGGGCACGTTGTGCCGGATGGCATTTACGAGGAGGTTGCTGACTAGAATTTCCAGCAGCGAGCGGTTACCCGAGATCACCACCCGCTCCGCCAGCTCGGTTTGCAGGGTCAGGTCGGTGGCTTCCAATTGCTCGTGCAGCTGGGCTAGCTGGGTCTTGATAACGGCGGTGAGGTCAACCTTTTCGGTGGGGAAGTAGAGCTGCTGGTCGAGGTGCACGAGCAGCAACAGGCTGCGGCACAGGTGCGTGAGGCGCTGCGTTACGGCCAGCAGCGGCTCGATGTGGCTGGCCTGTTCCTCGGTCAGGCCCGGGGCCTGCACGAGCAGGTCGAGCTTGGTGCGCAGGATAGCCAGCGGGGTTTGCAGCTCGTGGGCGGCATTTTCGGCAAACTCGCGCTGGCGCTGGTACAGGCGCTGGTGCCGGGCCAGCACCCGCGTGAGGGCCGCGTTCAGGGCCTTGAACTCGGGGATGTTAGTTGCCGCCAGCGTCGGCGCGTGGTGCTGGTCGAGCTTGTAGTGCTGTAAAATATCGAGCGTGCTGTAAAACGGCCGCCAGTAGCGCCGCGCCAACCCGTGCTGAATCAGCAGCATCCCCCCTACCGTGAGGCCAAACAGCACGGCCCCCGCCAGTACGATGCCCCCCAGCAGCACGGGCTCGTCGAGCAGCGAAGAACGCACTTCCAGTCGGTAGCTTTTTCCCTGAAAAGCCACCGTACCCGCCACCTGCCGGTACCACTGCTGCTGGCCGGTGAGGGTATTAAACATTAATCGGTTGGTAAACTCATTCGGCCTCGGCCGGCCTTCCGGCGCCCCCGGTAAGGGACTAAACTCCACATTGTGGTCGATGCGATGCCAGAAGGCTAGGTCGGCGGCCGAGCGCAGCTCCTGGCGCAGGGCCAGCTCCACGCGCTGCTTGCGGCGGCCCAGCGTGCGGTCAACATAAGCGTAGTACAGCCGGTGAATAATGGCGTAGTAAACAAACGTGCCGCCGACCGCCACCACGCTGGCGTAGAGCAACAGAATAAGCGTCGTGCGAGCCAGCAGCCTCATGAAGTAGCAATGCCCGGGCATCCCAGCCCCGGCCGGGCGGCAAGGTACCGCCTACCGCACCTGGTCGAGCAATTGCCAGATGGCCTTGAATTGCGGAGCCGTGGCAGGCCCCAGTTCGGTATTGGTAACGAAAATCTTCCCCACCCGCGTTTTAGGGTCGAAAAACAGGAAGCTGCTCAGCCCCGTGTCGCCGCCCGTGTGGCCCACGGTACCGTTGCGACGAATGGCCCAGAACAAGCCCTGATTAGGCTCGGCCGGGTCGAGGTGCTGGGGCGGGTGGCCGGCCGCAAACTGCGGCCGCAGCAGCGAATCGCGGGCCGCCGGGGGCAACGGGGCCCCGGGCACGGCCGGGTTCAGGATACTGTGCAGGTAGCGGGCCAGGCTGTGCGTGCTGGCCCAGAGCCCGCCGTCAGGGTACGTAATGGTGTAGTACGGGGCCACCGGCCGGCCCTGCTGGTCGTAGAGCGTGGCCAGGGGTGCACCCGCCACGTCGGCATGGCGCCAGCCGGTATCGGCCAAGCCCAGCGGCTGCAAGATGTGCTGGCGCGTGTAGGCACTGTACGGCTGGCCGGTAGCTTTTTCGAGGGCCAGGGCAGCCAGCGCGGCGCTCTCGTTGCTGTAGGCGTAGTAGGTGCCGGGCGCGTGGGGCAGAAAACGCGCCCGGCTGTACCACTGGCCCTGGGGGCTCAGGGTGCGGCGCAGGTATTCTTCGCTGGTCAGCTCCGCGGCGTAGCCCTTGGCGTAGGCGTGCTGGCTGTAGAATTTCTGGTCGTCGGTGAGGCCGGCCGTCATGGTGGCCAGTTGCCGCAGCGTAATGGGCTGCGTCGGGAAGTAAGGATTACGCACGGCGAAGGGCAGCAGCTCATTTACCGGCTGGTCGAGGCGCAGCTTGCCTTCGGCCTGCGCTTGCAGCAACGCCACCCCAATCAGCGTCTTGCTCACCGAGCCCACTACCTGCACCGTGGCCGGCGTGTAGGGCCGCCGCGCGGCCTTATCGGCCCAGCCAAAGCCGTGCTCGTACGCGATGCCGTCGGGCCGCACCACGGCCACGGCAAAGCCCGGCAGCCCGGAACCTTGCCACAGGCGGCGCAACGCCACCGTGAGGCCCGCCGTGTCGGGCGCGGCGGGGCCGGCGGGCTGGCTACGGGCCGAGAGACTGATGGCCAGCAAGCCAGCAGCAACTAGTAACGGAAGACGCATGCGGCAAAAGTTGGCATTAGGCCAGCAAAGTAGCGCGGACTCTGCGAGTCCGCAATTGCGGGCGCTACTAACTCGGCGGGCGGATGCGGACTCGCAGAGTCCGCGCTACGTACCTCAGGCGCAAAGTAGCGCGGACTCGCAGAGTCCGTGCTACTTGCCTAAGTCGCCGGGTCGGGGTCGAAGCGGTAGCCCAGGCCGTACACCATGCGGATGTGGCTGGGCGCGCCCGCCTCGGTGAGCTTGCGCTTGAGGTTTTTGACGTGGGCATACACGTTCTCGAAGGTGTCGAACTGCTCGGCGGCGTCGCCCGAGAGGTGCTCGGCAATCGCGCCCTTGGTCACGACGCGGTTCTGATTGGCCAGAAGCAGCAGAAGCAAATCGAATTCGGTGCGGGTGAGGGTGAGCGGGCGGTCGGCCACGGCAGCGCGGCGGGCGGGCACGTCCACGGTCAGCTCGCCCACGCGCAGCAGGTTGGTGCCCTGAAAGTGACGGCGGCGCACCAGCGCGGCCACCCGGGCGCTCAGCTCGGGCAGGTAGAAGGGCTTGGGGAGATAGTCATCGGCCCCCAGCTCCAGCCCTTTGATGCGGTCATCGACGGCGGCGCGGGCCGAGGTGATAATCACCCCGGCCGGCTTCTGAAAGCGCTGCAAGGCCCGCAGCAGGTCGAGGCCATCGCCGCCGGGCAGGGTCAGGTCCAGGATGATGCAGTCGTAGTCGTACAGCAGCATTTTCTCCTGCGCCTGGGCGTGGGTAGTGGCCGTTTCGCAGGCGTATTGCTGGGCCTGAAGGTAGCGCACCACCGTGTCGAGCAATTCGGGCTCGTCTTCGACAATGAGCAGCTTCATGGCAGCAGGGAGGGCATAGAATGCAAGTTGAGAAAAGGCTCGGCAGGCAACTGCTCGTCTTACGGAGCCTGGCGGAGCATGACAGCTAGCGAAGTGGCTAGCGCCACAAAAAAATCGGCGAAGGCGCCGCTCTTCCAAATGTATTCCAAATCGGCCGGCTACTTCGCCCCAGCCTTCGGGCAAGTCCCCCCGGGGCTGGCCCGCTTCTCTCTTCTCAGTCCCCACCCTATGCTTTCCCTTCTCGGGTTTTTGATGATCAGTACGTTCATGTACCTGATCATGTCCAAGCGCATGTTTGCCATGACGGCGCTGATTCTCATCCCCATTCTGTTTGCCCTCATCGGGGGTTTCCGGGCCGACATCGGGACGATGATGCTCGACGGCGTCAAGAAAATCGCCCCCACCGGCGTGATGCTGATTTTCGCCATCATGTACTTCGGCATCATGACCGACGCCGGGCTGTTCGACCCTATCGTGGGGAAGATTCTGAAAGTAGTCGGCGGCGACCCGCTCAAGGTAGTAATCGGCACCGCCGTGCTGGCCCTGGCCGTGTCGCTCGACGGCGACGGCACCACCACCTACATCATCGTGGTGGCGGCCATGCTGCCGCTCTACAAGCGCCTGCGCATGAACCCGCTGGTACTCACGGCCACGGCCTTCTTATCCAGCGCCGTGATGAACATCCTCCCCTGGGGCGGCCCTACGGCTCGCGTGCTCTCGGCCCTGCACCTTGATAGCAGCCAGGTATTTACGCCCCTCATTCCGGCCATGATCGTGGCGGCCGGCTGGGTCATCTTCGTGGCCTACGTGCTGGGCAAGGGCGAGCGGGCCCGGCTGGGCGTCACCGTTATTACCGAAGATGCCGACGCCCTGGTGGCCGAGGCCAACCACGAAGACCTGAGCCTGCGTCGCCCCAAGCTGCTGTGGCTCAATGCCGCGCTCACGCTGGCCCTGCTCGTGGCGTTGTTTCTGGACTTGATGCCGCTGCCGGTGCTGTTCATGACGGCCTTCGCGCTGGGGATGCTCATCAACTACCCGCGCCTGGGCGAGCAGCGCGGCCGCCTCAACGCCCACGCCGGCAACGCCATGATCGTGGCGGGCATGGTGTTCGCGGCGGGCGTCTTCACCGGCATTCTGGCGGGCACCAAGATGGTCGATGCCATGTCGCAAACCATCGTCACGCTCATTCCCAACTCGCTGGGGCCGCACCTGCCCGTGCTTACGGGCATTACGAGCGCGCCCTTCACCTTTTTCATGAGCAACGATGCCTACTACTTCGGCATCCTGCCGCTCGTGACCAAGGCCGCCACGCAGTTCGGTGTGAGCGTGGAGGCGATGGGCCGGGCCTCGCTGCTGGGCCAGTCGGTGCATTTGCTCAGCCCGCTGGTGCCCAGCACCTACCTGCTGGCCGGCCTGGCCGGCGTCGATTTTGGTGACCACCAACGCTTCACCCTCAAGTGGGCCTGCGGCACGGTGGTCGTCATGCTGCTAGTGTGCCTGCTGCTGGGCGTGGTGCCGCTGTAACACCAAGCTCCAGTTTGGTGATGCGCCTGGGCTGTACTCACCGAGCACTATCTCCAACGGGGCAGCCTCCTCACCCCCAACATTCCATTTCCCACCCATCCTCCACTACCCATGAAAAAGGCCTACCTCTTTTTCGTTTTCCTGCTCCTGCTGGCCGCCACCGCGCAGGCCCAAAGCAACCGCGCCGCCTACAACGGCTGGCTGCAATACACCGGCACCTACTCGCTCAACGAGCGCTTCGACCTCAACCTGGGCACGCAGTACCGCGCCTACAGCGGCCTTACCGACAAGCGCCTGCTGCTGGGCCTGGCCCTGCTGCAATACAACTTCAAAAATGCGCCGCTCTCGGTGGGCGCGGGCTACATGTACTTGCAGCTCCAGCCCTTCCTCAACGCCGACCAGACGGAGAAGGCCGACAACCGCGAAAACCGCTTCTACCAGCAGCTTATCTCCACCCAGAAAATCAACCGCGCCCGCCTCATTCACCGCTACCGCGTGGAGGAGCGCTGGACGGCTACCGGCTTCCGGCTGCGCTTTCGCTACCTGGCCTCGCTGCGCCTGCCGCTGGGTCCCAAAACTGACCTGAACCCCAAGTGGTACCTGGCCATCAAGGACGAAATCCGCATTAGCGACCAAGCCAACCCCTTCGACAGCAACCGCGTGTGGGGCGGCGTGGGCTACATCTTCAACAAAAACCTGGGCGGCGAGCTGCTGTGGATGACGCAGTTCGACGGCGGCCAGAACCGCTCCAACTACGTGGCCTTCATCCTGCGCCACGACTTTGGCTGGTCGGCCGACCACCCCGAGCGCCGCGTGCGCTTCCTGCCCCAGTAGTCTTTTCGGCATGAATCCTCACCTCCAGCAAATCATCGACAACCCGCTGGCCGCGCTGGCCATCGTGGGCAACCTCGTCATCATCGAAAGCCTGCTGTCGGTGGATAATGCCGCCGTGCTGGCCACGATGGTGGGCGACCTGCCGCCCGAGCAGCGCAAGAAAGCCCTGCGCTACGGCATTTTCGGGGCCTATATTTTCCGGGGGCTGTGCCTGCTGTTCGCCTCGTTCCTCATCAACTTCTGGTTTTTGAAGCCGCTGGGGGGACTATATCTACTGTACCTCGTGTACGACCACTTCCGCAGCCACGCCCCTGATGGCGACGAGGCCGTGGAAAAGGAAAAGAGCTGGCTCTACCGCCGCACGCTGGGCTTGGTGGGAAAATTCTGGGCCACCGTGGCCTTGATTGAACTGATGGACCTGGCCTTTTCCATCGACAACGTCTTTGCCGTGGTCGCCTTCACCGACAACCTGCTGCTCATCATCACGGGCGTATTTATCGGCATCCTGGCCATGCGGCTGGTGGCCCAGGCTTTTGTGCTGCTCATGGGCAAGTTTCCGTTTTTGGAAACGGCTGCTTTCGTGGTCATCGGTATTCTGGGGCTGAAGCTTGTGCTCTCGCTGGTCGAGCACCTGGCCCCGGCGCACCCCGCCAGCCGGTTTCTGGCCAGCGAGGCCGCCGACGTGGGCCTGACCGTGCTCACGGTGGCCACCTTTGGGGTACCGCTGCTGGTGGTGTGGCTGCGGCGGCGACTGGCGGGCTAGCCCGCCAGACGAAGATGCGCCCAAGAAAAAATCCATTTTGCAGCTAGCGCGCTGGCGCTCCGCTTACTCCTGAAATCGGCCCCGAGCCTGCTCATTATGAGTAGGTTCGGGGCCGATTTCAGTAGCCCGTTTCTGCTGGCCGCAAGCCGTGTTAACAATTGCATAACCTACGAAACACATTTGCTAAATCGTTTAAGAAGAACTTTGCAGCGTCAAACCTACCCGCTCCGCTAATTAATGCTGGCGACTTCAACTAGTCTCCCTTTCATTGTCTAGCAGCCCGCCGGGCTTTCCACGCGCACGTCTCTTTTTACTGCAATTGCCACTCCGATGCCGGTCTTGCGGTGTCTCAGCTCTTTATTGCCCTATGCCAACCCGTTTACCCAAGTATCGCCCCTCCAAAAACCGCACGGCCGCGGCGGCCCTCGCCCTGGGCCTAGCTGGCCCGGCCGCGCTGGTGCTTGGCCTACCGGCCAACGCCCTCGCCCAGGCTCCCCAGGCTGAGCGCACCATCAGCGGCAAAGTTACCGACGAGGCGGGCCAGCCCCTGCCCGGCGTGACGGTGCTCGTAAAAGGTACCACTACCGGCACGGCAACCAACTCGGAGGGCGTATTCCAACTGCGCGTGGCCAACCCCGCGAAGGCGTCGCTGGCCCTGTCGTTCATCGGCTTCGAAAGCCAGGAAGTGCCGATTGGCGACCAGACGGCGGGCTTCAATATTACGCTGCGAGCCGCCGCCACGGGCCTGGAGGAAGTGCTCGTAACCGGCTACGGTACGACCAAGCGCGACAATCTGACTACCTCGGTAGGCACCTTACCCGACCCCGCCAAGCAGGCCAACCGCCCCATCACCAACGTAGAGAGCATGCTGCAAGGCAACGTGGCCGGCGTGACGGTCCTGCCCCCCGGCGGCGACCCCACGGCTACCCCGCGGGTGGTTATCCGGGGCGCGGGCTCGATCAACAACGAGCAGCCGCTCTACGTGGTGGATGGCATGCCCTACTACGGTGCGCCGGTCAACCCCAACGACATCGCCAGCGTGACGGTGCTGAAAGATGCCGCCGCCGCCGCTATCTACGGGGCACAGGCTTCTTCCGGCGTTATCGTTATCACGACCAAGAGCGGCAAAAGCGGGGCACCCCGCGTAACCGTCGACACCTACCAGGGCTGGCAGCGCGCCTACAAGCGCCCCGAGGCGCTGGACGCCGCGGAGCAGGCCAACGCCTACAACCAGGCCGCCGACAACTCCGGCGTGGCTCGCCCCGGCGCCCACGACGCTACCAAAAACCCTTGGGGCCAAACGACCCGCACCAACTGGCTGGACGAGATTTTCCGCACCGGCAGCATCTACAACCTCAACGCCACGGTGAGCGGCGGCAGCGACCACGGCCGCTACCTTACCTCCTTTGGCTACCTCGACCGCCAGGGCCTGCTCATCGGCACCAACCAGCGCCGCTACACCCTGCGCCTGAAGTCGGACTACGACCTCAGCGACAAGCTCACGGTGGGCCAGAACGTGTACATCAGCCGCACCAATGGCCGGGGTACCAACACGAGCAGCAGCTACTCGGGCGCCATCATCAACGCCATTTACATGCCCCCGGCGGCTACCGTGCGCTACGACGACGGCAGCTTCGGCGGCGTAACGCCTCTCTCGCCCGATCCGGCCTTCCAATATGCCGGGGCCTACGGCGACGTGTACAACCCGGTGGCCTTGTTGTTGCGTCCCGCCATCGACAACCCGGTGCTCAACATCAACGGCATCGGCTACGTGGAGTACGCCCCGCTGGAGGGCCTGAAGCTACGCAGCAGCTTCGGCCTCGACCTGCTCAACGAGAGCTACAAGCGCTTCGACCCGCGCATGCCTGAGCCGGGCCGCACTACTCTAATGAACTACTTGACGCAGAGCCAGTCGGCCCGCACTAAGTGGATCTGGGACAACCAGGCGAGCTACCAGAAAACGCTGGGCCGCCACTACTTCGACCTCACGGCCGTGTATTCGGCCCAGCGCACCAACTACGAGTATTCGTGGATGCAGGGGCAGAACTTCGACCGCGAAAACGATTGGTACCAGTACATCGGCAACGCCAAGGAGTTTGTGGTCCGACCCACCAGCAGCGTGTACCAAGACGCACTGACTTCGGCCATCGGCCGCGTCAACTACAACTTTGCTGACCGCTACTTCTTGATGGCCAGCATTCGCCGCGACCAAACCTCGCGCCTGGCTACGTATAATTCCGACTACTTCCCGGCGCTGTCGGGCGCCTGGAAAATCTCGTCGGAGTCGTTCTGGAACCCGAAAATTATCCAGACCCTGAAGGTACGCGGCTCGTGGGGTCAGATTGGTAACATCCAGTCGGTTAACTACTACGCCTACAACGTGCCGCTCGTGGCCAACCAGGCGTACCTGGGCAGCACGCCGAGCTACTACACGGCCTACTACGTCGATAAGCAGTCGAATCCCAACCTGAAATGGGAGCGCTCCGAAACCTTCGACGCCGGTATCGACGTCGGGCTGCTCGATAACCAGCTGCTCTTCACGGCCGACGTATTCCGCAAGTACACCCGCGGCCTCATCCTGCCCATCGCCCCCAATACCGGCGCGGGCGTGGGCGAAGGCCCCACCTCCAACGTGGGTACCGTTCGCAACCAGGGCCTGGAATTGAGCCTAAGCTACAACGGCAAGGCTGGTGACTTCACCTATCAAGTCAACGCCAACATGGCGACCCTGCAAAACCGGGTGCAGGACCTCAACGGCTACGGCAGCGACTTCATCCAGCACGGCGACAACGTGCGCGGGCAGCTCAACCCCCTTTACTCCACGGCGGGCCAGCCGCTGTATTCGTATTACCTCATCCCCTCCCAGGGCTTGTTTCAGTCGGACCAGGAAGCGGCTAATTACACTACCGCCGACGGCAAGCGCATTCAGCCCAATGCCAAGGGCGGCGACCTCAAATTCCAGGACGTAAACGGCGACGGCAAGATTGACGCCAAAGACCGCGTGTACATGGGCAACGCCATGCCCAAGCGCACCTACGGCATCACGCTCAGCGCCCAGGGCAAGGGCTTCGACTTCAACCTCTTCCTGCAAGGTGTGAGCGGCGTGAAGCTCTTCAACGGTTACAAGTACTCGACCTACAACGCGGGCTTGCAGGGCTACAACCTCGACCGCCGCGTGCTCAACGCCTGGACGCCGACCAACACCGACACCAACGTCCCGCGCCTCTCGGTTAACGATGCCAACCAGAATTTCGGCACCGTGTCGGATTGGTACCTGGAAGATGGCTCCTACCTGCGCCTCAAAAACCTGACGGTGGGCTACACCCTGCCCGCCGCCCTCACCGGCCGCGTGCGCTCCGGGGCCAGCCTGCGCTTCTACGTCACGGCCGAAAACCTGGTGACCTTCACCAAGTACTCGGGCCTCGACCCCGAAGTAGGCGGCAATGGCATCGACGTGGGTACCTACCCGCTGCCCCGCACCCTCACGGTGGGCTTGAACCTGGGGATCTAAGGGGCTGCTAGCCAGTGCTCAGTGGGCGGCCGGCCGCGCCCCCGCCCACTGAGCTACCCTAGTCATTCTTTTCGCTAAAAAATTCAACTACGCTATAATGAAACCGTCTACCCTACTCCTCGCCGCTGGCCTGCTGGCCACTGCCACTAGCTGCAAGGACTCTTTTACCGAGCTCACGCCGCAGGGCACCATCACGGCGGCCAACTTCTGGCAAACGGCCGACGACGCTACGGCCGCTTCCAACGCGCTCTACACCTACATGTACAACGACGACATGTTCGGGCGCGGGTTTTTCTGGTTCATTAATGCTTCCGACGACATGGTGACGGGCCGCTCCCGCGCCAATGCCTTCGCCACCCGCAACTTCACGGCTACCGGCAACGAGAGCGACATCAACAAGATGTACAGCTACTCGTACCGCGTCATCCGGCGCTGCAACGAGGTGCTCAAGCACGTGCCCGACATGAATATCAGCAGCAGCCTCAAAAATCGGGTGCTGGGCGAGGCATACTTCATGCGGGCCTTCTCGTACTTTCACATCGCCAGCCGCTACGGCGACCTGCGCGCCGGCGTGCCCATCGTGACGGAAGCCAACATGGACCAGAACGATTTTCCGCGTCCGGCCAGCGTTATCGAGAACTATACGCTTATTGCCAGCGACTTGCAGAAGGCAGCCGACTTGCTGCCGCTCGTAACCAGCTACGGCAGCAACGACCTGGGCCGCGCCCACAAAGACGCTGCCCTCGGCTACCTCGCCAAAACCTACGTGTACTGGGCGCAGTACGACGCCAGCAAGTGGGCGCTGGCCGAAGACGCGGCTACCAAAGTGGCTACCAGCGGCTCGGGCCGCGCCCTGATCAACACCGGCAATCCCTCAGCTGACTTCCGCAACGTATTCAGCATCAACAAAAACTGGTCGAGTGAGTACATCTGGTCGGCCGTATCGGGCAAGACGGATGGCAGCATCCTGCCCGGCGTACTGCTCGAAAACAAGGGCTGGGGCCTTTACAACGGCTTTGGCTACTTCCAGCCCACGCTGGGCCTGTACAATGAGTTTGAGGCCGGCGACCCGCGCCGGTCGGCCACTATTCTGAGCTTCGGCGACACGTTCCCCTACCTGGGCAACACCCGCACGTACTACTCGACCAACTCGCTGACGGGCTTCCAGTTCAACAAGTACATGCAGCCCTTCGCCACGCCCGCTACCGACCACCTCAACTCGAACGGTAACGAACCCACCA
>JAAIGG010337121.1_pt1 | contig 14040 bp, 16 predicted proteins | sample 6487391 | NCBI WGS metagenome assembly JAAIGG01 (sample SAMN13974130, study PRJNA590717) | phyllosphere metagenome | biome: asymptomatic weeds; feature: pooled weeds collected from a community garden; material: weeds; isolation source: pooled asymptomatic leaves from various weed species from...
CCGGGCGAGCGCCTTCAGCCGGGCGCGCTCGGCCTTCGTCAGGAACTTGCCGCCGTGCGCCTTTGGAATGATCCAGTCGAGCTGCCAGCAGTGCTCGGCCACGTCGCGCCAGCACTCGACTTTGTTCGGGTCGTAGATCGGCAGGCCTCGGCGCCGGCAGGGCGCGTCCGGCCCATTCGCAGCCGCGAATGCCTCCTCGGTCTCCCGGAAGGCGTCCGCGAAGCCCTGCGTGAAGGCGGACCAATCCGCACCCGCTGCCGTCCGCGAGGTCTCAGCGTCCACCCTGGACACCGCCTCCGCTACCGACATGCCGGCGGCGCGAGCGAGCGCTTCCATCCGGCCGGCGGCGGCAGCCTTCTCGCCAGGGCTGTCCGTGCGATCGTGGAGGGCGCGGACCTTGGCGAAGGTGGAGAGGTCGGGGGTCATCGGGCGCCTCCCGGCATGGCGACGGCGCGGGCGTCAGGGCGGGGGATGCCGAGTTCGTCGAGGATGCGGTGCGGCACGGCGGTGCGCGGGTCGTCCGGCGGCGTGGTGCGCTGTTTCAGCAGCCATTGCCCGCCGGTCCGCTGCCAGCCGCGCACGTGGCCCCGCCAATCGTCATCGGTCAGGCTGTCGAGGAAAGCGCGGTGCTCCGGCGACTGGCTGCCAGGCGCGGCGGCATTCGACTGCTTGCCGATGAAGTCCTTCCAGGCTTGCTGGTAGAGCCACGCGTCGGCGGCCTTGATGAACTTGGTTCCGACGTTCCCGGCCCGCCTCTGCTCGGCCGCATACGCTCGGGCGCCGGCCAAGATCTCGTCCGGAGCCTCGCCCCGCTTCATGGCCTCGACCCATCGCTTGCGGGCCATCGTCGTGGGGAACGAGACGTGCTTGGCGGGATAGGCCCGGCGGAACTCCTCGAACTTATCGGGGTGCTGTTCGGTACGCCTCACCGGCCGTCTGGATGCGGCCTGCGCAGGCTGATCGTCGGCCTCGTTCTCGGCGTCTGACGAGAGAGATATTTGTGTTTTAATGCTTTCTCGTTTGTCCCGCTGCTGTCCCGCATCGGGCGCTGCCGCTGTCCCATTGCTGTCCCGCTCATTGGGGGCGGATCTCTGAAAACCTTCATTATCACAATTAGTTACGTCAGTGGAGGCTGTCCCGCTATCTCGGGCGGTGGTGTCCCGCTGCTGTCCCGCATCTATCCCGTCGCTGTCCCGCTCCGGCAGGGCAACGCGCTGGATTTCATCGTAGCCACAAACGGTTATGACTGACACTGCGGTCCCACCGATGCGGACAATGGTGTCCCACCGTTCGAGCTTCGATAGGAAGCGATCGACGCGGGACTTCGACCAGCGCCAAGCCTCGGCCATGAACCTGACCGAGTGGCAGAGCTGGCCGCGGGACAATTCCACGGCCGCAGCGCCCGACCGCACGCGGCGAGCCTTCCACGCGGCCTCGGCAACGAGCCACAGGAACGCCTCGCGCTCGGTCAACGGCTCGTCGGCGAACCTGTCGTCGGTGAAAATGCCCCGATCGACAGCGAAGACACCTCTTCCGCTCACGATTGGCCGCCTCCCTCGCGCGTGTGGCCGCAGGGTTGCCAATCGGGCGGTTTCTGGCTCAGGCCGCAGCTCATAGGTACGCCTCCGCCAGCACGTTGCAGGCGACGTCGCAGAAGCACTCGATGCGCGCCGTGGGCCCGCCGCGCTGCTTCAGGATCTCGATCTCGAGGATGTTCTGCGACCGCGCGAGACGGTTGATCTCGTCATCAGTCAGCTCGGGCTTGCGCTCAAGGTAGTAGCTCTCGCGGAACAGTCCGAGCACCACGTCGGCATCCTGCTCAATGGACCCGGAGTCGCGCAAGTCGGAAAGGATCGGCCGCTTATCCTCACGCTTCTCGACATCGCGGCTGAGCTGCGACAGGCCGAGCACGGGAACGCCAAGCTCCTTCGCCAAGCCCTTCAAGCCGCCGGAGATCTCCGTCATCTCTTGGACCCGGTTGCCGCTGTAGCGCTTGGACGGCCTCACGAGGCCGATGTGGTCCACAACGATGGCCGCGAGCGGCTGGCCCTGCCGCTCGGCCTTGAGCTGCATCTGGCGCGACCGAGCGGCAATCTGCGAGAGGGTCAGGCCGGGCTGCTGCTCAATCCAAAGCGGGATATCGGCACCGTCGCGCTGCGCCTCGTGCAGGCGCCACAGATCCTCGTCGGACAAGCCCTTGGCCTCAGCGATACCGCGGTAGCTGATCGGCTCCCGTGAACGAGAGTCGTAGGCGAGCGCCGACAGCATGCGTTCGGACAGTTCGTTGCCGTCCATCTCCAAGCTGAAGAAGGCGATGGGACCGGACCGCCGCGCGCCGGTCAACGCGAAGTGCAGCGCGGCGGTCGTCTTCCCCATGGCCGGTCGTCCCGCAGCGACGATGAACTGGCCCGGCCGCATGCCTAGCGTCTTCCGGTCAAGCGCGGGCACGCCATATGGCACGCCTTGCTGCCCCCGCCCCGCCCGTGTCTCTTCGACCCGCGTCAGGGCGCCCGCCATGCCCTGCCCAAGGCTGATGCGGCGGACGTGCTCGGCGAGGCCGGCGCTCGCCACCTCGTCTAGGGCCTCAATCATGCTCGCCGCGTAGCCGGCCGGGTCGCGTATCGACCCGTCCGTCATTGCGGCGGCGGCTTCCTGCGCGGTCGCCAGCACCGCCCGCATCCGGGCGGCGTGCGCGATGCTTCGCGCGTAGCTCGGAGCGTTGATGACGGTGGTCGCCTCCGCCACCAGCCGCGCGAGGTAGGCGCCCACGGTGGTGCCGCCGAGGTCTGCGTTGCCGAGAACGGCCAGCATCATCCGCCGGTCGATCAGCTCGCCAGCATCCCGGCGGGCAAGCATCGCCTCGAAGATCTGGCCGTGGACCGCCTCAGCAAAATCCTCGGGCTGGACGTGCTGGCGGGCCTTGTCGATGGCTTCGCCGTTGAGGATGACGGCACCGAGCAGTGCCTGCTCGGAGTCGATGTCGTGCGGCCCGATTGGGGCACCCGTCATCGCGACATCTCCCGCTCAGCGACCTGCAGGGCCTCGATCAGGGCGGGGAGTTGCCCGCTGACGATGCACACGCCGGACTTCGTGGCCTTCGGCTCGCCCCGACTCCTGGGGGCGGCCTCGAACACGCGTACGTCAACGAAGCTGTAGCCCTCCTGCGCAGCGACGGTGACGCGGATCTCCTGCGTTCCGTTCTTGCGCAGGGTGGCAACGGTGCGGAGGGCACTCATCGGTCGCCTCCCCAATGCTCGGACCTCGCGAAGGCGTGCGCCGCAATGACGGCGGCCAGCGCCGGACTGCGGACGCGGCCGAGCACGCGCTTGACGCGTAGGCTCTCGATCGAAGGAAGATCGGGCGGTACTGTCGGGACGGATTGCCGACGACGAGGGGTTCGACTATACTCGGCCATGCAGTTTTAGCCTTATGGCCCCGGCGAGCGACCCTCGTGCGGGGCCGTTTTTTGTTCGCTCAGGGCGTTGCAGATGCCAGCGGGCATCAACCCGCCAGCGGCGGAAACCCTCAGGCCGCGATCGGCGCCGGGGGCGGAGCAGGCGGAAGCGCCAGCATTTCACGAAGCTTCGCAGTCGGGACGCGGTAGCGCCCGCCGACCTTGACCGTCGGGAGCGAACCATCGTGGACGGCGCGATAGGTGGCGTCCCTTCCAAGCCCCAGCACGCGCCCCGCGACGCGGACATCGACGGCCGCAAGGGTCAGAACCTTCAGGATGTCGCTGTCCATTGGACCTCCAAAAACGCGGTAGAATTACAGCGCATACGTTATGGGTCCGGTTGACGGCGTAGGTCAAGGCTGTTTTATAGAACTACAGCGGATAAGGCCGTAGTTGGCCGGAAGGAGCGGTGCGCACGTGTCTGAAAAGCCCGAGCCAACAACCGGCAGCACGAAGAGCGGTCGCCGCAAAGCGAACAAGGCCAAGAGGCTGAGCCTGATGTTCCGCTTGTCGGAGCCGGTTCACGCCAAGGTGTGGGAGGCCGCAGAGGCGAACGGGCGATCCCTCAGCGAAGAGCTCGAACACCGTGTCGTTCAATCGGTGGAAATGCCGAGCGTAATCCAGGCTGCCGCCAGCGCCGCCGCCGAAGCCGCAGTCAGGCAATCGGAGGCGGCCAGCAAGAACCTGCTGTTGCGTGTATGGGGCGGGGAAGATGGGCACGATGCCGCGTTAGCCTTCGCCCTACACTTTGGGCGCATCCAACGCGCGGTCGATGAAATCGTCCAGGATGAAACGAAATGGTACGACAGCCCCGACAAGATGGCTCGAATTGAGGATGCGTTGCAAAGCGGGACGAAGCGCTTCCTTCAGGGGCTGGCCAAGGATCTGAAAACGCTTCGACCAACTGACAAAAAGTTTTCGTAAAATACCGTACTTACAAGCACGTTGTCGCACATCTAAACACGTTCAATGAATATATAGTAATTTGACGTAGCAATACAAAGCAAGACATGAAAGTCGCTTCGTGTTATTGCTTGAGCATGATTCCGGCTCCACGCACCGGCCCGCCCATGTCTTCTCATCTCTACATCCGTGTAGACGATGGGCTTCGTGCCGCGCTCTGCGATGGCGCCGTGCGCGCCGGGATCAGCCTCTCGGACTTCGCCCGCCGGGCCCTGCGTGACGCAACGAGCAACGCGCTGCCTGCTTCTGCCGGCGAGGCCAGCCCGCTCCGGGGCCATCTCCATGAGGGCGCCCGCTCGACCCGCCCGACAGCGGAAATCTCGGCTCCGCGGCCCCACCGGTCATGCGGCGGTCAAGCCGAGAGCGGTCGAGCTTCACACAATCTTGGAGACTGACATGGCATCCGCAGCCAGACGATTGACGACTGACGCGCAGGTTCGAGCCAGTGTCGTAAGAAGCACCCGCAAAGCTGTCCGCGATCAGCTTCAGCCAAAGGTTGATGCCCTGACGCAATCGGTGGACCGCTTCGTCGCCGGAGCCGAGAGGCTTGCCAAGGCGGACCGCACGATCCGCGCCCTCGACTACCTCCGCCGCCCCGACGCCGAGACCCGAGCCATTCGGGATCGGGCTGTCTTCCTCGACGGCACACGCCAGGAGGCCGAGCGTCAGCGCCAGAGCCTCGCCGATCAACAGAAGCGCGCCGATGCGTTCTACGGGAGGGCCGGACGATGAGCGCCGCCATCGGCTTCAACGGCGCCACGCCGCGCGCACAGGCCCTTCATGGTGCCCCGCGCCCCTCTGACGGACCGAACACGCCGGACGAGCTGAACGCCCTGCTACAGCGCCGCATGGATGAGCAGCGGCAGGCGGATGCCACGCTCTACGCCCGGCGCGTCGCGTCCTCGCCCTCCCCCGTCACGCCGCTCCTCAATGAGGCGGAAGCGCGTCGGCGTCTCGCGGAGGCCCAAGCGCGGCGAGACGATGCCGGCCGGGTCGTCGTCGCCGCCACGGTCGCCGTCGCACGCGCCCAGACCGTCGAGTCCGAAGCCGAGGCCATCGCGGCGGCCAGCACCACCGAGGAACTGCGCGGTGGGAACGATCTCGCCCGGCGGATCGCGGAATGGGCGACGGCCGGCGGTGATCGGCCGGATCTGGCCCCCGACGCCGGCAGCCTCAATGCTCGCCGCGACGGGGACCGCGCACGGGTTCACGCCGATGCCGCCCGGCACGCCACGCGCGTCCTGACGGACGATCTCGCGCAGAAGCGCGCCGCCGCCGAGGCCGCCGAGAATGCCGTGAGGGCCGCAGCGGGCGAGGTCGTGGCCGCGCTCATCAACGACGTTGCCCGGGAAGGTGCCGAGGCGGAGATCGTGTTCCGTCGCGCTCAGATGGCCACGCGGACGGCCTACGACATCGGCCACAGCCCCGGCGGCGCGCCGATCCGGATGAGCCCGATTGCGCACCGACTCGGCAAGTGCGGCGATATCGGCATCCTGCCGGAGACGGCCGAGTCGGGAAACCGGGCGGACCACCAGGTGGCGTGGTCCGGCCTGTTGCGAGCCCTTGAGACGGACGCTGCCGCAACCCTTTCCCGCACCTAGGCGCGGGGATCAGGCGGCAAGTCGGACAGTGCCGCCGAACAAGTAACACCGACAGCCGGCGCGCTCTCTTTCCTTTGTCTCGGGCGGTGGCCGGCAACTGATTTCCGACGGGGGACCGTCAGCACAGAGGTGATGTTGTGGCTGCTGTCGAGATCCCGCTCACGCCCGAGGCGCAGTCCTTCTCCGTCACGCTCGGAGGCATCCTTTACCGGATGCGCCTGCTCTACAACGACGCCGACGAGGGCGGTTGGACGCTGGACATTGGCAAGCCGGACGGCACGGTCTTGCTGGCGGGCGTGCCGCTCATCCCAGGCATCAATCTGCTTGAGCAGTACGAACACATGGAATGGCCCGGCGCGCTGATTGTCAGGAGCGACCGAGATGCCGGTGAGGCGCCGACCCGCGACGGTCTCGGCACCACCTCGCGCCTATTCTTCGTGACGCCGTAGGGAGAGCGAAATGGCCCTTCTCGGCGAATTGACTTACGCGCTGATCGCGACCTCGGATCGATCCATCGGCGGGGTCATCCCCGATGTCGTTATCGAGGAGGGGCACCGGGACGGCGCCATCATCACGGCGCTACCCGTCGAGACAGGTGCGGCGATCACGGATCACGCGTTCCTGCGCCCGGCCGAGGTTGAGATGCGGTGCGGGTTCTCAAATAGCTCGCACGGCGATCCAGGCTACGCGCGGTCCGTCTACGACGCTCTGCGGCGGCTCCAAGCATCCCGCCGGCCTTTCACAGTCTACACGGGCAAGCGCCGATACAAGGATATGTTAATCGGCGATCTCGGCGTGACGACGGATGCGCGGACAGAGAACGTGCTGGCGGTCGCGGTCCGGCTGCAACAAGTGATCATCGTCGCGACCAAGACGACCGGGACCGGCACCAACACCGCGGCGGCCGGCGCGTCACAGGCCAATCCGACATCAACGGGCTCCGTCCAGAACAAGGGCGAAATACAGCCCATTCCCGCCACCGTCCCGCCCGGCGGGTTCAACACCGAAGGCGGCGCGCTCGGCAACGGCTCGTTCGGCCTGAGCCCCAATCAGTTCGGGCTCGACGGCCTCAGCGGCGGGCAGATCGAAGTCACGCTGCCAGAGCAGGAAGTCACCGCCCCTAGTCCTGTCGGGGCGCCGGGCGGCGGTGCATCTGAGCCTTACAATATTTGGGAATTTGGATAACTATCGCCAAAAAAACCATTCCAATCAAATTAGGAGCTACATCCATGGCCGCACGTGAAATTCCCGGCAATCAATTCGGGCAATACGAAGTAGATGTTGAGGGTAAGACCTATACCCTTACGAACCTGTCCCCAATGGCGCAGATCCGCGTCGCGCGGCTTCTCGGCCCGACCCTGCTTCGGCTGTTCAAGGACGGCGGCGGCGAGATGCTGAAGGTCGGGCAAGCTCTGCGGGCCGGAGAGGCGGCGCCGTCCGATATGATGGCGACCGCCTACCCCGCGCTGGCCCCGATCCTTGAGGCTCTGGCCGGCCTCTCAGAGGAGGCGGTCGAGACCATCATCAAGACCGCCGTGCGCGGCGCTATGGTACGGAACGAAAATGGCGGCCCTCTCCCGGTCTGGGACCGCCAACAGGATTGCCCGGCCGACAAGGATCTGACCGGCTTGGGCCTGCTCACGCTGACTGGGCACAGTCTCGCCCGCGAGTTCGGCCGCGTTTCCGAGCGGTACGCCGGATTGGTTGGCTCCGGTCAGGCCGCGAGCCTGTAGGCCCTCCAATGCCGGGGATCGCATACGAAGGCGAGACCTATCGCTACCGCCCGCTCTGTGCGGAGGATCAAGCCTTCGCGCTCGAAATCGTCCGGCCCGTCATCTCGGAATTGAAGGACCGGCGCGGCGACACGCCGGAGAGCAAGACGCTTCGCTACGTCGATGCAGCCATCCGGCACGCTGCCGCCCTATCGGAGGCGGACACCGCCCGCATCCTGCGCATCACGCTCGGCGAGGTGGAATGGGAGCGGTCCGATGATCCGGCGGAATGGGTTCGGGTCTGGGACGGCGCGGCAGGCGATGCCGTTGGCGACCATCTCGACGGTATGGCGGCGCTCGGCCTCGCCCTCGCAGTCGCGAGGGACAGCCTCGCCCGCTTCCTGGCCTACGAGCCGATTGAGTTCGAGGTGTCTGGACAGGATCGGCTTGGATACTCGCCGGTCTCGCCCCCTCGCAACCTCGGATGGCTGATGGCGCCGGTGATGCGTGGCCTCATCCGGTTCGAGAGCCTGCGCGACGGAACGGTGGACCTCGCGGACATCGCCCTCCTCAACGACCTGCTGGCGGTCGAGGCCGAGAACTCGGCCAGGGCAAACAAGGCTGCCGAGGATGCAGCCGCGCTTCGGAATGGAAGGTAGCGCCATGGACGTGCTTGAGCGGTTCGTTGACGAAAACGAGCTTCTGCGCGCGCTGAGCAACGCCGTGCGCGGGCAGATCCTGACAGCCGTTCCGGTGCGGATCACGCAGGACTCGGACGGGCACACGGCCGCCCTTCAGCCCCTCGTGAAGGCCGTTAAGCGCAACGCCGACGGCTCGCAGGAGCTGGTGGATTTTCCCATGATCCCGAGCGCCCCGGTGAACTACGTCTCTGGGGGCGGCCTAACGAGTACGGTGCCGATCAAGTCGCAGGACGTCGGGTACGCGCTTGTCATGAGCCGTTCGATCGACGTGTATCAGCAGCAGGGCGGCGAGCAGCCGCAGATCGACGTGCGGATGCACGATCTATCGGACGCGGTCTACTGCCCCGGTCTTCGGCCCGACCCGAAAAAGCTGAAGAACGTCTCCCCCACCTCCGCGCAGACCCGCACCGACGACCACAAGACGGTCAGCGACTGGTCCGACGAGGGCGTCACCCATGCGCGCGAGCAGGCGGTCCATAACGTGAGCGCGGGCGGCGTGATGTCGGCGCTGAAGGGCGCGCTCCTCGCCGTCACGGGCAAGGGCATCGCGGCGTCCAAGGGCGGCTCGAGCCACGTTGTCGTGGACGGCGCGGTGTCCTCGCTGGCCCCCAAAGTTCTGCTCAACTGCTGATGGCCAGCTTCGGACTGTCTCAGGCCCTCGGGCTCATCGCCGGCTCGCCGCTCGCCAAGGCCGGGTCGGTGATCGCCGAGAAGCTGCCGGTGACCAAGAGCATGGGGCTCGGCGGGATCGGCGGGCTGCTGTCTCAGGTGATGCAGGACGGGAACCTGTCGAGCATCATGCAGAACCCGGTCGCGGCCATCGCCGGCCAAGTGCAGGCGCAGGTACAGGGCGCCGTCGCGCAGGTACAGGCGACGCTCGGCGGGGCCGGGGCCGGACTCGTATCCGCGCTGTCGGGTGCGGGCGGGATCGGCGAGGCCGTCGGCGCGCTGAAGGCGGCGGGCGATCACCTCTCCGGCCTCGGTGCGGACCCGCAAGGCTTTTTCGACCTCTTGGCGCACGGGAACATGGTCGGGATGCTCGGAGACGGCGCGCCGGCCGCGATGGGTTATGCCCGGGCAGCCGGACCGGTCACCAGCGCGCCCGTGCTCGCGCAGACGCAGGCGATCATCGACGACACCGTGCGGTGGGCAGTGGCGGGCACGCTCGCTCCCGACGCGGCCGCCGCACTCATCCAGCAGCAGGCCGACACGTTGCGGGCCATCGTTGCCGACAGCGCCGACGCCATCGCTCGGGGGCAGGCCGCGGCGCCGCTGCTCGGGATCGCGTCCGCGGTCGGCGGCGCCCTCGCGGTGCCGAGCTGGGGGCAGGCGACGCCGATGCAGTCCGTGCTCGCCACCCTGGTGCGGCCGCAGGCGCGCGCCGTGATGGATGCAGCGGTGCAAGCCTCGCTCGGCGCTGGTGCAGGCGCTCACGCCGACGTGCGGGCTCCGCTGCCGCTGCTGGCGGCGCTGCTGAAGAAGATCCGCGGGGAAGCCTGATGCGTGTCGTCCAGGCAGTGTAGGCAGGCGAGGATCGCCCCATGGCGCAACAGTATCTCCGCAGCGCACGCTTGAGCCTTCAGGGCTCGGCCGGCGGCTTGGCGATCGAGGGCGGCGGCGCAGACCCCTATGGCGGCCTGCGGGTCCAGTTCCGGGTGACGCACGCCGAGCGCGCCTTCCCGCAGAACGCGGTCATCGTCGTCTACAATCTCGCCGAGACGACCATCAAGCGGTTCCTCGACAAGCAGTACGCCAACGTCAGGCTCGAAGTCGGGTATGGCGGCCAACTCTCGACGCTGTTCCAGGGCGAGATCATCCAGGCCCGTCGCATCAAGGAAGATCCGGTCACCACGCAACTGATCCTCGTGGCGAAGGACGGGGCAAAGGGCATCAACTTCGGAACCATCTCCCGCACGACCGCGGCCGGCAGCACGTGGAACGACCAAATTCAGGAGTGCCTGAAGGCGTGGAAGTCATTCGGCATCACCGAGGGCACCATCGCCAACCTCGGCGGGCAGAAAATCCCGCGACCCAAGATCCTCCACGGCATGATCGCCGACAAGCTGTCGGACATCTGCGGATCGACTGGGAGTGCATGGCATATCCGAGACGGCGGCAAGCTCCACGTCGTGAAGAACGGGGAAACGATGAAGGGCGGGGCGGTCGTCCTCAACTCGAAAACCGGGTTGATCGGCCGCGTCGAGCAAACCATTCAGGGCATCGTGGCGAAATGCTTGCTCAACCCGAAGATCCGGCCTGCGACCGAGCTTGTCATTGACGAGCGATCCATCAACCAAGGCGAGTTCAGCCCCGAATACCTCGCTAAGAACGAGACCATGTATCCGTCAATCGCCGCCGACGGCAGATACAAGGTGCTCTACACCGATGAGATCGGCGACACGCACGGCGAGCCCTGGTTCACCATTGCGACGTGTCTCTCCGCCTCCGGCGGGAACGTCCCGCGCGGTATTGCCCCGCGCGGCATCGGCATCCCCGGGTACGAGTGAGGACGGGCATGGCATCCTCGCGGAACAGATCGGCTGACATCGACCGCGCCGTCCGCGCGCTGGTGAAGAGCGAGTTGCTGGTCGGCATCTCCGGCGAGAGCGCAGGCCGTGGCGATGACGCGATCAACAACGTGGCGCTTGGCTACCTCTTCGAAACCGGCGAGCCCGCCACCAACATGCCGCCCCGCCCCTGGCTCCGGCCAGGCGTCGAGAGCATCCGTGACGAGATCGTGGAGCGCCTTGGTGCGGTGGCGCGGGACGTGATCGTGAAAGCCGTTCAGCAGCCCGGCTATGGCGCCAAACCGGACATCGAACGCGCGCTCCACCTTCTCGGTCTCAAGGCCCAGAACGCGGTGCGGGGGCGGATCAGGGCCGGCATCGCCCCGCCCCTGTCGCCGCGGACAGTCTACGCCCGGCTGCACCGCAAGAAGAACCGCCGGACGCCCGGTCCGATGACGCCGCTGATCGATGAAGGCAACTTCATCAGGTCCATCGGCTACGTTGTGAAAGTCTGAGGCCCGCTGATGTCGAATTTGCTCGAAGACTTCTTTGTCTCCATTGGATGGCGCATCGACGAAGCGTCGTTCAAGAAGCAACAGGAGTTGATGGAACGCACTCGTCGGCAGCGTCGCGACGATGAGAAGGAAGCGCGGGACCAGGATCGGGCCGAGCGGGACCGCGAGCGCGAGCGCAGCCGCCGGCTTGAGGCGTCCATCGTCCGCGCGACCCTATTCGCCTCGGCGATTGAGGGCATGGCGAAGACCGTCGTTCGAAGCGTCGCGAACATCGCCGATGGTTTCGAGCGCATGTACTACGCGAGCCAGCGGACCAATCAGTCGGTCCAGAGCTTGAAGAGCATGGCGTATGCCGTCGGGCAGCTCGGCGGCAGCTACGACGGCGCTCTTCAGTCCATGGAGGCGTTCGCCCGCAACCTGAGAAACAATCCCGGCTACGAAGGGATGCTCGGGCAACTCGGCGTCAAGACCCGCGATGCGGGTGGCAAGCTCCTCGCCGAAAACAAGATTGTTGAGGACTTCTTCAAAAAAACGGCGAATATGCCGTACTACTTGGCCCGCGACTATGCCTCCGACCTCGGCATCGACGAGGGCACCTTCACCGTCATGCGGCAGAACCGCGAGGAGATGCAGCGGTTTCAGGAGCAGAGCGAGCGCCGTGCGAAGGCGTTCGGTCTCGACAACGAGCGGGCCGCCAAGTCCGGCAAGGACTTCATGCAGGCCCTGCGCGGCCTACAGGACACCGGCACCACCCTCGCGGAGAAGTTCTACAGCGACCTCGCTCCGGCCCTGACGCGGATCGTGACCGGGTTCCAGAACTGGATTGACGCCCACCCTGAGCAGATCAACGCGGCGCTGCAGCTCGGCGAAAAGGTCGTGTTGGCCTTTGCCCACGGGATCGAGACGCTGGGCGGCTACCTTGGCCCAATCATCGTCCAGTTCGGCGATTGGGCCAAGGCCATCAACGGCCAAGACGGACTACAGGGCAGCCTCGACACCTTTGCGACGTGGCTGCTCGGCGCCTGGGTAGTCAAAATCCTGGCGGGCTTTGCAAAGATTGGCATGGGCTGGACAGCCATGCTGTTGCGGCTCGGCCTACCGGCCGGCGTTCTCGCAGGGACGGCTTGGCTCGGGTCGGAACTCTACAAGGGATCGCAGACCGGCGAGGCGCTGGTGCATGGCGGTCGCCCCAAGAGCGGGATGAACCCTGGCGACGAATTGCCGGGCGTAGGCGGCGGAGCCGGGGGCGGCGGCGAAGGCGCCATGGCGCGGATCAAGAAGACTTGGAGATGGCTTACGGGCGGCGGCGGCGACGGCAGCGCGCCGGCTGGAGCAGAGGGAGCTACGCCCGGCCGCTTTTCGGCGCTTAAGGCGTTGATCCAGAGCCGTGAGTCCGGCTCGCATTCCTACAATTCGGTCTACGGCAATGGAAAGCACGGGTGGCCCGACAAGCCCGTCACTCAAATGACGGTTCGCGAAGCGCTCGCGTACCAGAACATGATGCGAAAGCGGGTCGGCAGTCCGGCATTTCCGGTGGGGCGTGGACAGTTCGTGGAGACGACGCTGCGCGGGCTCGCCAAAGAGCACAATGCCATGGACGAGGTGATGACACCCGAGTTGCAGGAAAGGTTCATGGACGCGCTTATCCGCCGCCGTGGGCGCAGTGTTGCGGGGCTTCGCAACGAGTGGGAAGGGCTTATCGGCGTCTCTGAAGACCGCATTCTTCGTGCCTACGACACGGACGGGTCTGCGAAGGGTTGGGGGGCGCTTCCTCCTCAGGTGCTCAAGCCCGAGTCGATGGGCGGTATCTCGCCGAACACCATCGGCAAGATGACGGATCTCGCACGGCGGATGGACTTCTCGAACTCCCGCGCGCTCATGCCGTCATCGGCCGGGAACACCTACAACAACGGCTCCACCAACAACGTCACCGCATCCCCGAACGTCAGCATTCACGTCACGGGCGGCAACTCGGCCAACGAGACGGCCGGCGTCGTGGCTAGGGCGATGGAGCGGGTCAATCAGGCGAGCGTCGGCAGCATTCAAGGGGCGCTGCGTTAGGCCGACGCTAGCACCCTGACCGACACTCAACGCCAATGACCGAAGGGCTGTCCTCGCCAGCGGTCACGATCGTGATGAGGCGATCATTGCGGCGCCACGTGAAGCCACATCGCGCCCGCCCCGTACCGGAGCACCAAGACATTTCGGGACGGCCCTGGCACCGCAGATCCTCCGGGTCGCACTTGTCCGCGTCAGGCATCGTTACGGGCGCCCAGCCAAGGGCGGCAAGGCTGCGCCGTGCCTCGGCATAATCGGTGCTCCTCGGGAACGTTGGAAGGCGCTCGGCCCCAAGGCCAGGGGTTGCAAGTAGGGCAGCAGCGAGGGCGAGGGCGAGGCGCATCCCGACAATCTCGGGCGCGGATGCCCGCTTGTCGAGGCCCATCCGCCGTTCCGGCCAAACCGGGGAATCTCCGGTTTCCCCATAAGTGCGCCCCCTCGTGATCTCGGGGGACTTCGTGGCCCGCTGCCGTGGTCGCCATGGCATGAACCGGTCCCATGCCGACCGTGCCTGCGCGCGCCGCGACGG
>JAAIGG010406644.1_pt1 | contig 14022 bp, 18 predicted proteins | sample 6487391 | NCBI WGS metagenome assembly JAAIGG01 (sample SAMN13974130, study PRJNA590717) | phyllosphere metagenome | biome: asymptomatic weeds; feature: pooled weeds collected from a community garden; material: weeds; isolation source: pooled asymptomatic leaves from various weed species from...
CGCCGCGATCGCGCTGGCCCACCGCCTGCAGGGCTACGACAGCCCGACCGGGCGCGAGGATGTGCGCCAGGTGCTCGCCGGCATCCGCAACACCCTCGGGCGCCGGCCGAACAAGAAGAAGGCCCTGACGGTCGACCTGATCGTCCAGGTCATCCGCAAGACGCGGGGCCAGGATCTGGCGGCGGTTCGCGACCGGGCGCTGATCCTGTTGGCGTTCGGCGCGGCGCTCCGGCGCTCCGAGCTGGTGGCGCTCGACGTTCCCGACATCGAGCGCCACCGCAAGGGCCTGCTGATCCGCCTCCAGCGCTCGAAGACGGATCAGGCCGGCAAGGGCCAGACGGTTTCGGTGCTCGATGGCAAGCTGAAGGTGCCGGCCGCAGTCGAGGCCTGGCTGAAGGCCTCCGGCATCGTCGAGGGGCCGGTGTTCCGAGGCGCCGATCGCGGCAAGCTCTCGGCCGACCGGCTCACCGCGGGCCAGTTCGCCCGCATCCTCAAGGCCCGGTGCGAGGCCGCCGGGCTCGATCCGACGGTCATCGGCGGTCACTCGACGCGCCGGGGCTTCGCCACATCCGCCGGCGACGCCGGCGCCGACCTCCGGCTCACCGCCCGGCAGATGCGGCACGCCAAGCTCGAAACGACCCTCGGCTACATCGAGGACGGCGAGCTGTTCAGGAACCACGCCGGCGACGGCTTCCTCTGAGCGCCGCCGCGGCGGCCCAACCCCGGACAATTCGATGCGTACAGCGGGAGAGATCCTCGACGGGCTCGCGCGCGAGCTGTTCGAGGAAGGGGCCGAACCGCTCACCATCGACGCAATCGAGCAGCGCCAGCGCGAGTTCGCCACAGCCGCCTGGAACGCTGGGGCAGGCTCGCCGCAACACGTCTTCGGCCGGGAGATCGCCGATTACCTGCGCGGGCTCGCGCAGGCTGTCCGTCTCGCGGCCTTCCGCCTGTGAAGACCTTTGAGAAATCGGCTGTCGCAGCCCCCTACGTCGACGTAGGCGAGAAGATCCTTGCCAAGCGTCGGCTACCCTGCATCTGCCAGCGGCAGCACGCCGACGGCATGGCCCGCACGGTGGGCTACTCGACGTGCCGCGGCATCGTCACCGAACGGGTGAAGTGCGAGGGGTGCCCCCGCACCTGGACGCGGGTGAACGTCCGATGAGGCGCCGGCTCCCCTGGCGCCAGGTTCGCAGCGACCTGCAGGCCGACCGCCTCACGCCTCCGGAGATCCGGGAGGTGCCGTTGCGGGGCTGGGGGCTCGATCGCCCGGGATCGGTCCGCTTGAGCTGCTGGCGCGGCCGATCGGGGCGCCGCTACGTCGTCCAGGTGTATGATCTGGGCATCGACTGGCCCGTGCGCGCCGGCGCCGGGCTCGCCTTCGCCGTTTCGCGCGATGGTGCCGGGCCCGCCCGCATCGTCGACGTCGCTCCGGACTCGGCGGGACCGGCCTGGCGCGGCCGGGCCTGGGACGCCGGCGCGCGCGAACTGCACGTCCACACCCTCGTCGACGACGCGGCGGGCCGTGCCGAGGTGGCGATCGACCTGATGCCGGACGCTATCGCCATCAGGCCCGATCGGGCCTAGACTGATCCTGCTCTGAAAAGAGGCGGGAGCCGGGGTGCTGCTACACCCCGAACCGCGTGGAAGCGACCCACGCATGACCGCAGCCGGCCGGACAACGGCCACCCCGCCTACCCGTCGACGGGCGCGGGCACACTGCAACAGGCCATGCGCGAAATCCATTCCACGGCGGCCACCGAGCCGCCGATCTCTGACGTGTCCGCTCCCGGCGCGTCAGCCAGCCCCGTGTCGAGCGATCGGCACGGGGCTTTGCTTTCCGGCTTCCGGGACGTCGTCCGGATCGGGTCGGCCACGCTGATCCGGGCCGACAGCCTCGACGTCCTGGCCGCGCTCGAGCCAGGCTCGATCGGTGGCGTGCTGGCCGATCCGCCCTATTCGAGCGGCGGCCTCCATGCCGGCGATCGCGCCCGGGCGCCGAGCCGGAAGTACCAGGGCAGCGAGCACCGGCACCTCCATGCCGACTTCGCCGGCGACAACCGCGATCAGCGGTCGTTCCTGGCATGGTCCGGCCTGTGGATGGACCGGGCCCGGCTCGCCATGCGGCCCGGGGCGATCCTCGGGGTGTTCACGGATTGGCGGCAGTTGCCGATCACGACCGACGCCATCCAGGTCGGCGGCCTCGTCTGGCGAGGCATCGTGCCCTGGGACAAGACCGAGGCGGTGCGGCCGCAGCTCGGGCGCTACCGCAACCAGGCTGAATACCTGGTGTGGGGCACCAACGGACCGCGGCCGATGGCGGGCCCGATCGTCCCCGGCGCCTTCCGCCACTCGGTGCCGAAGGTGAAGCGGCACATGGCGGCCAAGCCCGTCGGGCTGATGCGGGATCTCCTGCGCGTCATGGACGGTCCGATCCTGGATCCGTTCATGGGCTCGGCCTCGATCGGCGAGGCCTGTGCCGAGATGGGCTTGCCGTACATTGGGATCGAGGTTTCCCCCCATTACTTCGACGTTGCCTGTCAGCGGCTCACCGAGCACGCCGCGCGCAGCATCGCAGCGTGATGGTGGCGCGCTCCCGTCAGCCGGCGGGAGCGCGCGCCCGTGGAAGCCTTGGTACAGCCTCGCGCGCTGGCGCCGGCGACGCGAGCAGCAGCTCGCGGCCGAGCCGCTGTGTCGGTTCTGTCAGGCCCGCGGCTTGGTGGTCGCGGCCACCGTTGCCGACCACGTCGAGCCGCACCGCGGCGACCCGGTCAAGTTCTGGGAAGGGCGGCTGCAGTCGCTCTGCAAGCCCTGCCACGACCGGGACAAGCAACGCGAAGAGAACGGCGGCCGACCCATCGTCGCCATCGCCTGCGACGGCTGGCCGGTCGGTTCCTGATCCCTCGATAGTGCCAGGGGTAGGGGGGCTCAAAAGTCTGGCGGCAATCGCGTCAATGACCGGTTGTTTAGCTTCACGCGCAGAATTCTGAAATTGATAGGGGGGGGTTATGCGCGGTCGGAAGCCAATCCCGCCCGAGCAGAAGCTGACCGCCTACGGCTTGAGCGCCGACGCCGCGGACATCCCGAAGGCGCCGGGTGAGCCCGACATGCCGCCCGGCTTCGACGCGGAGCACGCGGCCGAGTGGGACGCGGTGATCGCGGATCTGCGCGCCGCGCACACGCTCTCGCGGGACATCGGCGCGACCGTCGAGGTCTACGTCCGCAACCTCGTCCGGATGCGCTCGGCCGAAGCCTCCGTCGCCGAGCTCGGGGCGATCGTCCACGCCCCGAAGACCGGCGTGCCGATGCAGAACCCCTACCTCGCAGTCGCCAACCGGGCCGCCAAGGAAGTGCGCAGCGCGGCGGCCGAGCTGGGGCTCACGCCCTCGTCCCGCGGGCGCGTCGGCAAGGTCAAGGACGAGGCCCAAGACGCCGATGAGTTCGCGGACATATAGCGACGCGGACCTTATCGGCGATCGGGTCTCGGCCGATATCGACCCGGTCACATCGTGGGCGCAGGCTGTCGTCGCCGGCGATGTGATCCAGGGGCCGCACGTCCGCAACGCCTGCCGACGGCACCTGCAGGATCTGATCGACGGTCCCGCGCGCGGCCTGACCTGGGATCTCGCCGCGGCCATGCGGGCGATCCGGTTCGGTCCTGGGGTGTGCCGGCTCAACGGCGGGCAGTTCGAGGGTCGCCCCTTCACGCTGCAGCCGAGCCAGGCCTTCAAGACGGGTTCGCTGTTCGGCTGGAAACGGGCCGACGGCCTGCGCCGGTTCCGCCGCGCCTACATCGAGGAGGGCAAGGGCAACGGGAAATCGCCCTGGGCGGCGATGACCGGCATGTACGGCCTCGTCGCCGACGGCGAGAAGCGCGCCGAGATCTACGCCGCCGCCTCGAAGAAGGATCAGGCGATGGTCCTGTTTCGCGACGCGGTCGCGATGGTGGATCTCAGCCCCAAGCTCTCGGCCGGGATCTCCAAGCAGGGTGCCAACCCGGTCTGGAACATGACGCACGCCAAATCGGCGAGCTTCATGCGGCCGATCTCGTCGGAGGACGGGCAGTCGGGTCCGCGGCCGAGCATGGCGCTGTGCGACGAGGTGCACGAGCACCGCGACGGCCGCGTCCTGGAGATGCTGGAGCGCGGCTTCAAGTTCCGGCTGCAGCCGCTGCTGGTGATGATCACCAACAGCGGCACGGATCGGAATTCGGTCTGCTGGGAAGAGCACGAGCACGCGGTCCGCGTTGCAGCCGGCACCCGCGAGCCCGACGCGGCCTTCGCCTATGTCGGCGAGGTCCTGGACGACACGGCCTTCAGCTTCGTCTGCGCCCTCGATCCGGGCGACGATCCGCTCACGGACCCGAGCTGCTGGGCCAAGGCCAACCCGCTGCTCGATGTCACGATCAGCACCGGATACCTCGCCGGCGTCGTCGACCAGGCGCGGCAGATGCCGGGCAAGCTCAACGGCATCCTGCGCCTGCACTTCTGCGTCTGGACCGACGCCGAGAAGGCGTGGATGGGCCGCGAGGCCCTGGAGGCGGTGCTCGCCGACTTCGATCCGGAGGAGGAGCACGGGGAGAAGGAGGCCTATGGCGGCCTCGATCTCTCGGCGGTCAAGGATATGACCGCCACGGCCTTCGTGGTCGAGACCGGCCGTACGGCCGACGGGAAGCCGACCTTCGACGCCTGGGTCGATGCGTTCACGCCGGGTGACACGGTCTCGGCCCGGGCGCTCGCCGACAAGGCCCCCTACGATGTGTGGGTCGCACAGGGCTGGCTGCAGGCCCCGCCGGGCAAGCTGATCCGCAACGACTTCGTCGCCGGCCATCTCATGCGGGCGACGACGACGTTCCGGCTGAAACAGGTCGCCTATGACCGTCACACCTTCAAGCGGTTCGAGGAAGACTGCGACGCGATCGGGCTGTCGATCGACTTCGTCGAGCACCCGCAGGGCGGCAAGCGCCGGGCCAAGCCGACGGACGAGCAGCTCGAAGCGGCCAAGCGCGAGGGCCGCGAGGCGCCGCAGGGCCTGTGGATGCCCGGCTCGATCCGTGAGTTGGAGTCGCTGATCCTCGAAGGCCGCATCCGCCTGCGCCGCTCGCCGGTGCTGATCTCGGCGATGATGTCGGCCGTCGCCGTGACCGACGTGTTCGACAACGTCTGGTTCGAGAAGCGCAAGGCGACGAACCGCATCGACGCCCTCGTCGCCCTCGCCATGGCGGTGGGTGCCGCCACGCAATCGGCGACGGTCTCCACCGTCTCCGTCTACCGCTCGCGCGGCATCCTGGTGATGTGATCCATGTCTGTCGTTCCGCGCATCCCCCTCGGCGGTCTCCCCGCCGCGGCGCCCTCTGCCGTGCCCGGCCCCGCTCCTCGGGCGATGACGGAGGCGGCCTTCCTCGGCGATCTCACGGACGGGCGCGTCGCAGACTTCCTTCGCGGCGGCGTGGCATCGGCGAGCGGCGAGGTGGTGACGCCGGAGACGGCCCTGCGCACCGGCACGGTGTTCCGGTGCGTCTCCCTCATCACCGGCGCGATCGCGACGCTGCCGATCGACCTGAAGCGGCGGCTCGAGGGAAACCGCCGGGTCGACGCGGCGGACCACGCGCTCTGGACACTGCTGCGGAGGAAGCCGAACCCGTGGCAGACGCCGGCGGTGTTCAAGCGCTACCTGCAGGCCTGCGTGCTCCTGCGCGGCCGGGGCATGGCGCAGATCGTGCGTGGCGTCGGGCGCAAGCCCATCGCCCTGATTCCCCTCAACCCCGATCGCGTCCAGGTCCGGCAGGATCCGAGCAACTTCCGGCTGATCTTCCGCTACACCCGGCCGGACGGCACCACGATCGAGCTGCCGCACGCGGACGTGTTCTACCTGCTCGGCCTGACGCTCGACGGCGTCAACGGCGTCTCGGCCCTCACCTACGCCCGGGAAACGATCGGCGAGGCCCTGGCGACGGCACGCCACTCGGCGACGCTGTTCCGCAACGGCACCACGATCGGCGGCGTGCTCACCCATCCGAACAAGCTCGGGCAGGAGGGACAGGATATCCTCCGGGCGAGCCTGGAGGCCTACCGCGGCGCCGACAACGCGCACAAGAACCTGATCCTCGAAGAAGGGATGAAGTATGAACGGCTCGGCCTGACCTTGGCCGATGCACAGTTCATCCAGTCTCGCGAGTTCAGCCAGATCGAGATTGCGCAGTTCTTCGGCGTACCGCCGCACATGGCCGGTTTGACGACGAAGGTGACAAGCTTCGGCGCCGGCATCGAGCAACAGTCCCAAGGCTTCGTCACCTACACCCTGCAGGACTGGCTGACGATGTGGACCGAGGCGATCGGCGCCGTGATCGAGGAGCCGGACGTCTACGCCGCCTTCAACCTCAACGCCCTGGTGCGCGGCGACATCAAGACCCGGTCCGCCGCCTACGCCGTCGGCCGGCAATGGGGCTGGCTGTCGGCCAACGACGTGCGCGCCAAGGAAGACGAAGACCCGATCGAGGGGGGCGACACCTACCTGTCCCCGATCAACATGGCAGCGGCCGGCACCGACGCCACCACGCTGCTCGATACCGATCCCAACCAGACAGCCGAGGGCGAAGATGGACCGCAGACGTAGCGCGGGTCTCGCCCGCATCCCGGTGATCGCGGCGGCCCTAAGTGCCGCCGGCCTGCGCGTCATGGCCCGCGACCGGCCCGGGCGGATCAAGCTCCCCGGCAAGGTCGACGTCGCCGCGCTGTCGAAGCCGGACGTCTACGACCGCTGGAACGCCGCGATCCGCGCCGCCGAGCCGACGGCCAACGTGATCCCGATGTACGACGTCATCGGCCGGGATTACTGGTCGGGCGGCGGCATCACGGTCGAGAGCGTGAGCGAGGCCCTGGACCGGTTCGGCGGCGCCGATGTGGAGATCCACATCAACAGCCCGGGCGGCGACATGTTCGAGGGGATCGGGATCTACAACCGGCTGCAGCAGTACCCGGGCAAGATCACGGTGAAGGTGTTCGGGCTTGCGGCGTCGGCCGCCTCGATCATCGCCATGGCCGGCGACGAGATCCTGATGGGGCCGGCGAGCTTCATCATGATCCACAATTGCTGGGTCGTGGCCGTCGGCAACCGCCACGACTTCCGCGAGACGGCCGACTTCCTGGAGCCGTTCGACGCCGCCATGGTCGGTGTCTACGCCGCCCGCACCGGCTCCGATCCCGCCGAGATCGCGGCGTGGATGGACGCCGAAACCTACATGGGCGGCGAACTGGCGAAGGAGCGCGGCTTTGCCGACGGCCTCTTCGGCGAGGAGGCCGTCACGGTCGACGAGGCCGCCGGCGCCTCCGCGCTGGCGGGTAACGCCGTGCGGAAGGTCGAGCTGAGCCTCTGCAAATCCATGACGCGGGCACAGGCCCGCGAGCTGATCGCAAAGGTGAAGGGCACGCCCGGCGCTGCCCCCAGCCCCGCCCCCGCCATGCCCGGCGCTGGCGACCTGAGCTGGCTCGGCGTCGCCGCCGAGCTGACCGCTTCCCTCCGTTCCTGACGCCAGGCCGGACCCACCGAAAGCCCATCGAGATGATGCACGTTTCCCCGGCCGCGGCGCTCGTCGCGGCGGCGCCCCTCGTCATGCCCCGCGCCATCAGCGGCCACGTGCTGCGCATGGACGCCAACGACCCGGGCGCCGTGCTCGCGGCACTGCAGAAGGCGTTCAACGACTTCAAGGCCGAGAACGAGACCAAGCTCAAGGGCAAGGCCGACGCCGTCACCGACGAGAAGGTCGAGCGCATCAACACCTCCGTCGGCGAGCTGCAGGCCGCCCTCAACGAGCTGTCGATCAAGCTCGCGGCCTCGGCCATCACCGGCGGCGGTGCGGCCCCGATCGCCGGCGCCGACGCCGAGTACCTGAAGGCCTTCACCGCCTTCGCCCGCAGCGGCGACGGCGAGTCCGGTATCAAGGCCTCGCAGTTCGCCGGCCCGCGGGCGGCGATGTCGGTCGGATCGAACCCGGATGGCGGCCTGCTCGCCCCGATCGAGTGGGACCGCACCATCACCGACAAGCTCAAGATCCTGTCGGTGCTGCGCGGCCTCGCCACCGTGATGTCGATCTCATCGACCGGCTTCACCAAGGTCTACAACGACCGCGGCACGGCCTCCGGCTGGGTCGGAGAGAACGGGGCGCGCCCGGCGACGAACAACGCGCAGTTCACTCAGGTCACCTACGGCACCGGCGAGCTGTACGCCAATCCGCAGGCCTCGCAGCAGCTCCTCGAGGACGCGCTCATCGACGTCGCCGCCTGGCTCGCCGGCGAGGTCGAGGACGAGTTCGCCTATCAGGAGGGACTCGCCTTCACGAACGGCGACGGCGTCGGCGGCAAGCCGAAAGGCTTCCTGCGCTACGCCACCGACGCCTCGCATCCGTGGGGCGTCATCCCGGCGATCACCAGCGGCGCGGCGGCGGCCCTCACCTCGGACGGCATCATCGACCTGGTGCACGATCTCCCGAGCGCGCGGACCCCGGGCGCGGCCTTCGTCATGAACCGCAAGACGCAGGGCGCCGTGCGGAAGCTGAAAGACCAGCAGGGCCGCTACATGTGGGAGCCGTCCGTCGCGGCCGGCTCGCCGGCCTCGCTGCTCGGCTTCCCGCTGCACGAGCTGGCGGCGATGCCCGACGTGGCGGCCAACGCCATCCCGATCGCCTTCGGCGACTGGAAGCGCGGCTACCTGATCATCGACCGCATCGGCGTGCAGATCCTGCGCGACCCCTACAGCTCGAAGCCGATGGTGCAGTTCTACACCCGCAAGCGGGTCGGTGGAGCCGTCACCGATCCGACCGCGCTGCGGTTCCACAAGGTCGCGGTCAACCCCTGACGACGCCGGCGGCCGGGCACCCGCCCGGCCGTCCCCTCCACGGCTGATCGGACGAGGCGGCCATGTCGGACACACGCGCGATCGCGCTCAAAAACTTTCGCGGCGCGCCGGACGGCGATGCCTACCCGGCGGAATTCGAGAAGGGCGACCCGGTCGGGGGGAACCTCGCCGACGTCGCCATCGGCGAGAAATGGGCACGCGAGGCCAAGGACGGCGACGAGTTCGCCGCGGCCATCCTTGCCCGCGACAAGCGTCTGGCGCCATCCGAGGCCGCCTGAGACGGTTTCACGGGGGCTTTCGGCGATGATGCATGGGTTCGGTCCTGGCGGCTACAGCAGCCGCGCCCTTCCGCTCGTCTACACACGCATGACGGCGCCGGCCGGCGAGGTCGTGGACGTCGATCGCGCCTGCCGGCACCTGCGCCTCGACGCGGTCGATCTCGACGACGTCGAGAAGGGACTCGTGCAGGCGGCGATCGCCGCGGCGCATCAGGAGCTGGACGGCCGGACCGGCATCCTCGGCCGGGCGCTGCTGACACAGACGTGGCAGGCGGTCACGGACAGGCCGGACTACGGCGTCCTTGGCGCCCGCTCCACCTTCGGTGTCCACACGGCCCCCGGTTTCTTGCTAGAACTGCCGCCGATCCAGGCCGTGACCATGGTCGAGCGCCTGGTCTCCGGCGTCTATGTCGCGGTCCCCGCGGCGAGCTGGCGCGCGTTGCCGCGCCCGGGCGGGCGTGTCGCCGTGACGTCGGCGAACTGGCCCGCGTCGGACAACGACCCGGCGGCCTGGCGGATGACGTTCCTGGCCGGCTACGGCGCCGCCGCCGACGTGCCGGCACCGATCGTCTCCGCGATGCTGCTGCGGATCGCCGACCTGTTCGACAACCGCGACGGCAAGGTCACGGCGAACATGGTCGAGAACCCAACGATCGACCGCCTGCTCGCGTGCTACCGCGCCGTCGGGGTCTGAGCCGTGCAAGCCGGACGCCTCGATCTCCGCGCGACCTTCCGCAAGCGTGGCCCCGGCGAGGTCGGATCGCTACCGGGCCGCGGCTCCTACATCGACGATTTCACGGTGGCGGCCGAGTGGCGCCAGTTGTCGGGCAAGGCGGTCGCTGAGGCCGGGGCGCTCACCGATGCGATCGAGGGCACGCTGGTGGTGCGCGACACGCCGCGAACCCGCGCGCTCACCGTCGCGCACCGCGTCGTGGTGCTCGGCCGCGAGATGGCGATCGATACCGTGCCGCCCTCGGACCGCTCGGGCTGGCTGTTCCTTCGCTGCCGGCAGACCCGTGGGTCGGCATGATGGGCTGGGCTTGGATCACCGGGGTCGATACCCTCACCAACGATCTGGCGCAGTATACAGCGCGCCTCGTATTGCGTGCTCGGGCCAACGACGCGACGGCTGCGCAGGAGATCGTTGCACGCGCCAAGGCGGCGGTCCCGCAGGACACCGGCCTGCTGTTCTCGGGCATTTTCGCCCGCATGAACGAAGACGGCAATTGGACCGTCGAGGCTGGCGCCACGCATGGTCGAGGCCGCTGGTACGACCTGAACTACGCCTTCCTGGTCGAATACGGGACGCAGCCCGGCGAACGGGGTGGTCGGCGCGGCGGAACGGCCATCGTCAAGGTCGGGGGGCGATCGCGGGCCGGCGCCTTCAACCCGGTCACCGGCCGGCGCTTCCGCGTCGCGAATGCCAGCCGGAAGTCCAGTCGCACCCATCCCGGCACCGCACCGCAGCCGTTCTTCTACCCCGCCGTCGATGCCGTCCTCGGCGATCGCGAGGCGCGCCAAGCCGCTCTGGTCGATCAGGATCTGTGATGACGCCCGAACTGGCCTTGCGCAATCGTGTCGCCGACCTCCTGCGCGGCTCCGCTGCCGTCACCGCCTTGGTGGGCGCGAAGATCTACGACGACGTTCCTTCCGATCGGGATCTCGACGACCCGGCCTTCCGGCTCCCCTGGATCTGCATGGGGCCGATCGCGGTGCGGCGGATGCAGACCGGCGGTCCCCCGAGTTGGTGGGTGACGCTGCGGGTGCTGGCCGAGTCCGACGCATTCAACCGCGACCAAGCCTGGACGATCGCACGTGCCGCCATGCGGGCGATCGAAGGTCAGCGCGGGGATGAGGATGCCGGCTTCCTCGATCCTTTCGAGACCGGACCGGCCGGAGACGTCATCGACCCCGGCAAGGTCAAGACGGTCTTCTTCGACGTGACCGCATTGCTCGCGGATGTCGACTGACCCTCACAACTCAGGAGAAGCCACGATGGCCAGTGCAAAAGGTATCACCGGCAAGGATTTGCCGTTCTATCGCAAGGCCAATGCAGCCGACGCGGCCGGAACGTACATGGGCATGGTCACCAACGGCGAGGTGACCGAAACGTTCGAGTACGACGACGCGACGGTCCCCAACACCGACGCTCCGGGAACCGTGCCGGCACGCAGTTCCGTGCCGAAGCAGTACGGGTGGAGCTGCAACACCGCCGGTGTCTTCGACGCCCAGCTGTTCCAGCAGGTGCGTACCGACTTCCTGGCCGGCATCCCGCTCCTCATGTCCCTCAAGATCCTGAAGCCGGCCAATGCCGGCGGCGGCCACTTCGATGGCGCCGTGTGGTTCGAGAACATCAAGATCAACTACGACGGGCTCGGTGTGGTGAAGTTCTCGGCGCAGATGCGCGGCGAGGGCATGCTCACCTGGACGGCCGCCACCTGATGCGCGCCGACACCTCACAGACCGCTGTGCTGGCGGACTTCGCCGGCCGCACGCTCAAGTTCGAGCTGCGGCTTGGGGAACTCGGCGAGCTGGAGCGCCGCTGCAACGCCGGCATCGGCGAGATCATGCTCCGGCTCATGTCGCACCGCTTCTACCGAGACGACGTCGTCGAGACGGTGCGCCTCGGCCTGACGGGCGGCGGCCTACCACCGATCGAGGTGGAGACGTTGCTGCGCTACAACCTCTTCGGTCGCCCGCTCGCAGAGAACCTGGGGCTCGCGGCCGCGATCATCGGCGCGGCGGTCACGGGGGTGGAGGCGCCGGGAAAACCGGAGACGGAGGGGACGAACGCCGCCCCGGCGACCTCTCCGTCTTCTACCGCGCCGGGGGACTGATGGGGCTGACGCCCCGCCAGATCGACGCGCTGACGCTGCCCGAGCTGGCGGCGATGTTCGACGGCTTCCGCCAGTTCCACGGCGGGGCATCCGACGACGCTCCCGAAGAGCCGAGCCTGGACGCGTTCTTCGCCCACCGGGCAGAGGCGCTTGCCAGCGGTCAAGCCTGACGATCGAGGCCCGATGTCCACTCCCCTGACCATCCGGTTCGCGACGGACACCACCGCCGCGAAGGCCGGTATCCGGGACCTGTCGGCCTCGGTCGCCACCAACATGGGTCAGGTCACCGAGAGCCTCAACAGAAGCGGCACCGCCGTCGAGAGCGCTAGGCGCGGCGCAACCAGCATCGCGGCGGCCTACGTCGCGGGGAGCCGTGCGGCTCAGGCGGCCGTCGCCTCGCTCGCGATCACGACCACCGGCATGTCGCTGGGTTCGGGACGGGCATTGTCCATGCTCAGCGGGACCGTGCGCATGGGCTCGGCTGACTTCGGCCAATTGGCGAACACGGCCTCCGAGAGCGGTTCCAAACTGCAACAGCTCTCCAGCCAGTTCAACATCATGGAGGCTCCCGTCAGGTCGTTCATGGAAGGGCTGGCGATCTACGACGCGGTCAAGCGGACGTGGACCGAATTCTCGAACGCACTGGAAGACGTCGAGGTCCGTATCCGCCGGCTGACGGCGCTCTCGGACACGTCGAAGTCGCTCGGGATCAGCCCGACCCTGCTGAGCGGTCTGGCCAGCCAGGCGAAGGAACTCCGCGTCGAGACGGACAGTCTGGTCAGCATGCTGACCAATGCCCGCGAGGCGACGCGCGTGCGGATCGGCGAAGGCAAGGATGCGGTCAACCAGAGCCCCATCCAGGCACGGCTCACGCAGCACATCTCGGCGGGCAACCTCTCGCAGGAGGATGTGGCGCCCTACAACGCGGCCAAGACGCAGGAAGAACAGTATCGAGCGATCCTCGATCTGGTCCAGAAGCTCAAGTCCGAGAGCCGCGATCTTGCTGCCAACGACGTCGGGCGCTCGTTTTTCGGCGCGGATTTCGAGGCGAAGACGCGCCAGGGCATCGACATGGTCGGCGCGTTCCGGAACGCCCTGGACGGCGCCAAGGCGGCCGGCTCCGGGCTGGCGCCGACGCCCGAGGAGATCGCGCGCGCCGAGGAGTTCCGCCAGCGCGAGGAGGCGATCGCCAAGACCATCACCGACGCGATCGCACCCGCCGTCCACGACTTCAACACCCTGTCCGACGCCGGGCACCGCACCTGGATCGAGTGGGAGGAGCGGGTCGCGGGCTGGGTGAAGTGGCTCGGCGAAGGCTACCTCAAAGTCCGTGACATCGCCTTCGAAGTAAAGAAGATGGCGCAGGACTGGGGCCTGCTGAAGGAAGACGAGTCGCAGCCTTTGGTTGTTCCTGTCCGCATCGGCGGAAAGGGCAAACCCAAGGTCGACCAGAGCAAGCCGCTGCCGCCCCAAACCACCAAGGCACCCCGTGAGCGCGAGGATCCCGACAGCGTCGCCAACGTGATCCGCGGGCTGGAGAAGGCGCGCGACGTGGCCAAGGCCGAACTGGACACGGTCGGCATGTCCAACGTCGAGAGGGCGAGGGCCGTCGATCTCGCCAAGGCGGAAGCCGCGGCCCGGGAGGACGTGCAGAAGGGCGTTCGGGACAATGCCGCCCTGACGGAGGAGGAACGGCGGCGGGTGCTGGGCGCGGCCGATGCTACGGCGCAGTTCCGGGATAGGCAGAAGGATCTCGAGCAACAGCTCCGCACCAATGCCGAAACGGCTCGCTATTTCGGCGATGCACTGGCCAGCTCGATCGGCGATGCCGTCCTTGAGGGCAAGAGCCTCGGCGACGTGCTGATGAGCCTAGAGAAACAGCTCGCCAAATCTGCGCTTCAGGCGATTTTCTCGGGACAAGGGCCCCTCGCGAGCCTCCTCGGCACGGCGCCGGCGGCGAGCCAGGGCGGCAACGCCGTCGGCGGCATCGCCGGCATGATCGCCTCCGTCTTCCGCGCCAACGGCGGCCCGGTGACCGCGGGCCGCCCCTACAC
>JAAIGG010483035.1_pt1 | contig 14021 bp, 9 predicted proteins | sample 6487391 | NCBI WGS metagenome assembly JAAIGG01 (sample SAMN13974130, study PRJNA590717) | phyllosphere metagenome | biome: asymptomatic weeds; feature: pooled weeds collected from a community garden; material: weeds; isolation source: pooled asymptomatic leaves from various weed species from...
AACTTGCCGTTCAGCGTCAGGTTGTTGGCGAAATTGTCCATGTTCTTCATGAACACGTTGATGTTCGGATTGTTGTTCACATAGGGGCCGGTGAACAACTGGCCGAGATTGGGACCCGCCGCATAGCGGACCGAACCCACCGTCTGGCCGTTGACGGTCGAGCCGATCAGCCCGCCGGTGCCGGTCAGCGTCTGGACGTTGATGAACTGAGTGGTGAAGTTGCCGCTGATCCACTGGTAGCGGATCGTGTCGTCCAGCGAGATATTGTCGTTGAAGTCATAATGGACCTGGCCGCTGATGCCGGTCACGCGCGGATGGATGCCCTGCACCTCCGCCGACTTCACGCCGCCGCCGTCATAGTCCAGATATTGGAAGTTGCGGTTATAGACCGTGTAGGACGAACCGCTGCGCCCGTCGAAACCCGGCAGCGGGGTGAAGTCGGTTACCCGGTTGCCGTCCAGCGTGGCCAGCGTCGGGGTGGTGGTGTTGGTCGGCGCCTGCTCATCCAGCCGCTTGAAGTAGAGGCGGATGAAGCCGCGATTGTCGGGCAGATCCTTGGTGATGTTCGCCTTGATCTGATAGCCGCGCAGGATGTTGAAATTCTCGTTGGTATAGCCGCCGCCGTTGCGCGCATAGCCGCCGATATGGAAGCGCGTGCTGTCGTCGATCGGGCCGCCATAGTCGAAATCGACGCGATGCTCACGGAAGCCCAGGCCGGTGGAATAGGCCACCTGACCGGCCTTCACGTCGCCGGTCTTGCTGATGAAGTTGATGACCGCGCCCGGCGCCTGGCTGGCGAAGGTCGAGGCCGAACCGCCGCGCACCGCCTCGACCGTCTTGATGTTCTGGTCGAAGCGCAGCCAATAGTCGTTGTTGCCGAAGTTGATGTCGCCGAACAGCACGTCGGGCAGGCCGTCTTCCTGCAACGACACATATTCCGAACCACCGGTCGAAACCGGGATACCGCGAACGCCGATATTGGCGTTGCCGCCGGGTCCTGCGGTATCGCTCGGCTGAAGGCCGGGGATGTTGCGCAGGATTTCCGCGGTCGAACGCGGGGTGAAATTCTGGATCGCCTCCTGGCTGACCTGCGAGACCGAGATCGAGCTGCGGAAGCGCGAGCGCTCGCCGCTGGTCGCGGTGACGACGATGTCCTCGCTCGACACGCCCGCGTCGGGGATATCGCCCGCCTGCGCCACCCGGTCGGAGCCGGTCGGAACGGGCTGCGACGTCGAGTTGGTCGCCTGGGGATCATTCGCCTGAGCAAAGCCCGGCGCGCTGGCCAATGCCATCGCCAGAGCAGCCATAGATCCGCAAGACCGCAGAACCCTCGTCGTCATACACCCTCTCCTGATTCGCCCCGGTGTCCGGGATGTCGTGCAGTCTCGCTATCACATTAGCAATCGTTTGCAACAGCCTTTTTGCAAACCATTGCATAGAATGCGGAACGGTGTGATCGGGAAACCACAGCATGAGCGGGCGGTCCGGATCATGAGCATCGCAAACCTTTGCATGATATGGCAGGAGGAGGCAGGCACCCGACCGTGGCAGAGTCGGAAGCCGATGAAGAGGATGACAGGATGAGCGACACTCCCCCCGATGCGATCCGATCGGTCCTGATCGTCGGCGGCGGCACGGCCGGCTGGATGACGGCGGCGGCACTCGCCCATGCCATGCCCCGCGGCCTGGCCATCACGCTGGTCGAATCGAATGCGATCGGCACGGTCGGTGTCGGCGAGGCGACCATCCCGCCGATCCGCCTGTTCAACCAGACGCTAGGTATCGACGAGGCCGAGTTCCTGCGCGAGACCAAGGGCAGCTTTAAGCTGGGCATCGCGTTCGTCGGCTGGGGTCGCGAGGGGCATCGTTACTTCCACCCCTTCGGCACGCACGGCAAATCCTTCGACCTGGTCGCGGTGCACCAGCATTGGCTGGTGGCGGGCGGAACGGACAGCGGCATCGCGTTCGACAACCTGTCCATGGCCTGGGGCGCAGGCAAACGCGGCCGCTTCGCCGCGCCGATGGCCGATCCGCGCAGCGTCGCCTCGACCTTCGACTATGCCTATCATTTCGACGCGGGACTCTATGCCCGCTTCCTCCGGCGCTATGCCGAGGCGCGCGGCGTGGTACGGGTCGAAGGGACGATCGCGGGCCATGCGCTGGACGCGGCGCGCGGCCATGTCGCGTCGGTCACGCTGGACGACGGCCGGGTGCTGGAGGCGGACCTGTTCGTCGACTGTTCGGGGTTCCGGGGGCTGTTGATCGAAGAGGCGCTGGACACCGGTTATGAAGACTGGACACACTGGCTGCCCTGCGACCGGGCGGTGGCCGCGCCGTGCGTAACCGGCGGCGACGGGCTGACGCCCTATACCCGCTCGACCGCGCGGGCGGCGGGCTGGCAATGGCGCATTCCGCTCCAGCACCGGACCGGCAATGGCTATGTCTATTGCAGCCGCCATATCTCGGACGACGAGGCCGCCGCGACGCTGATGGCGAATTTGGACGGTGAGGCACTTGGCGACCCGCGCTTCCTGCGCTTCACAACGGGGCGGCGGAGGCTGATGTGGAACCGCAACGTCGTCGCCATCGGGCTGTCGAGCGGGTTCATGGAACCGCTGGAATCGACCAGCATCCACCTGATCCAGGCGGGCATCGCCAAGCTGCTCGCCTATTTCCCGACCCGCGCGTTCGAGCCACACGCGATCGAGGAATATAACCGCGTCGCCATCATCGAATATGAGCGGATCCGCGACTTCCTGATCCTGCACTATAAGCTGACCGAGCGAACCGATGCGCCGCTATGGCGGGAGTGCGCGGCGATGGCGATCCCCGACACGCTGGCGATGAAGATCGCGCATTTCCGAAGCGCCGGGCGCTTGGTCGCGCGCGACATGGACCTGTTCGGCCCGGCGAGTTGGGCGGCGGTGCATATCGGGCAGTTCAACATGCCCGACGGGCTGGACCCGCTGCTGGCTTACGGCGACACCGCGCAGAGCCGGGGATTCGTGGGGAAGCTGGCGGGCGCGATCGGACAGATGGCGGAGTCCATGCCGCGCCATGCGGATTGGCTGAAGAAGATCGGGGCAACCAGCTAATTCCCCCCCTGGAAGGGGAGGTGGCAGCGCGCAGCGCTGACGGAGGGGGGCTTCCGCAAGGGACCTCCTATGTGGCGATCCCCCTCCACCACCGCTTCGCGGCGGTCCCCCTCCCCGTGCCGGGGAGGATAATCAGAGCCCCTCGCCGCCGACCCATTGCGCATGGGCCAGACGCCGCGCCAATTCCCAATTCTGCTGGCGCAGGTCCGGCACCGCGACGACCTCCCACAGTCCGCCACGCGTCATCGGGCCGATGCAATAGAGCCGGTCATCCACCCCGCCATTGGCGGCCACGACATGGCTCTGCGCATCGACCTCCAGCCCGATACGAAGCGCGTCCGGCCGGATCATGCCCGCGTCGAGCAATTGCCGGATCAAGGGCTCGCGCGACCGGAGCAGGTCGCCCTGCGGCCCGGTGCAATTGACGATCCGCGCCACCCGCAGCGTCTCCACCACGTCGCTTCCGCGCGGTCGCCAGTGTACGACGGCCCCCTGCCCGTCCGGCTCGACCCGGACCAGCTTGCCGCCTGCGATCGACAGCCGCCCCGCCTCGATCAACCCGTCGACCCGGTCGGCGACCGAAGGCGCAAGCCGGTGGCGATGCACGTCCCAATAGGGCCGCAGATGCCGCAGGAAACGCGCCCGCGTCATGCCGTCCGCCGCGCCCCACATCATCTGCGTCACGGGGCGCAGCGCATCGACCGCCCCGCGCCACCCCTGCTCCTCGGCCGCGCAACGGACATGCCGTACCAAGGCCGACAGGCTGGCGGCGGGCCGCTCGCGCAAGGGCGTGAAGGGCGGCGCATCGGCATGGCGACGGGGAGCCAGGCCCCGGCGCGAGATGGCGATGGTCCGCCCGCCGAAACCGCTCGCATCCAGCAGCAACGCGGCGTCGATCGCGGTCAGCCCGCTCCCGACCAGCAGTACCTGGTCGTCATCGCCCAGACCTTCGGCGATATCCCCCGCCCAAGGGTCCTCGCGGTAACAGCGCTCGACCAGCGCCGCCGGATCGATCCCCGGCGGCGTGTGCGGCGGCAGATTGCCGAGCGCCAGCACCACCGCATCGGTCGCCAGCGCCGTTCCCTCCGCCATATGGAGGCGGTACCCCGCCCCCTCCCGATCCAGTCCGACGACCTCGCCGCTCGCCAAGGTCAGCCGCGCGGGGTCCGCCGCGATCGTCTCCATCAACAGGTCGCGCAGATAGTCGCCATAGACCCGGCGCGGCACGAAGGTCTTCGCATCCCCCGCACCGCGCGCGACCAGCCAGCGGACGAAATGATCGGGATCGTCGCGCAACGCACTCATGTTACCGGCGCGCACGTTCAGCAGATGCTCGGCATGGGCCGCACTATAGGCGACGCCCCGCGCCAGCTGGTTGGCCCGCCGCTCGATCAAGGTCGCTCGCGGTCCGCCATGACGCACCAGATTGATCGCCAGCAGCGTCCCCGCAAAACCGCCGCCGATGATCGCGACATGCTCGATTCCCGCCGTCATCCGCCAACCCGCTCCTTCGTGATCGCCTGCGCCCGTGTTTAGTCGCATCGGTAACGATCGCCACGAAGATTTCGGTATACGATTTTACGGGCGCGCGTTAGGCTCCGGCCGTCGGATCAGGAATGGATGAATAGATGCGGTCGTACTGGCGGATTTCCGGGCTTTTGCTTTCCCTTTCCTCAAGTCCGCTGGCGACGCCGCTGGCCGCGCAGACCACCGCGCCCGTGCCGCTGTCGGTCGAGGGGATTTTCGGCTCGGGCGCGGTGCACACGGAATCGGTCCGCGCCAGCCGGTGGAGCAAGGACGGCGAAAGCTATCTCGCGCTTGAAACCGCGCCCAAGGGCGGCCAGGACATCGTCCGCTATCGCATCGCCGATGGCCAGCGCCAGGTGCTGATCGCCGCCGCCGACCTGGTCCCGCCGGGTGCGAGCACACCGCTGAACATCGATAGCTATGAATGGTCGCCGGACGACAAGTGGCTGCTGATCCAGACCAACGGCCAGCGTTTCCGCCGGACCAATGCGCTGTCCGATTACTGGCTCTACGACGTCACCAACCGCCGCCTGCACAAGGTCGGCGCCGACGCCGCACCCTCGACCCTGCTCTATGCGACCATCTCCCCCGACAGCAGCCGCGTCGCCTATGTCCGCGCGAACAACATCCATGTCGAGCCGATCGCGGGCGGCGCGCCCGTCGCGCTGACCAAGGACGGCGACGATTATGTCGTCAACGGCCTGGCCGACTGGGTCTATGAGGAGGAATTCTCGGTCCACCGCGCCTTCGAATGGAGCCCCGACTCCAAGCGTATCGCCTTTCTGCGCTTCGATACGAAGGGCGTCGGCACCTTCGACATGGTCAAGAATACCGGCGGCCAATATTCGCAGGTGATCCCGCTGCAATATCCCAAGGCGGGCACGACCAATTCGGCGGTGACGACCGGCGTGATCGACGTCGCCGATGGCGCGACCCGCTGGTTCAAGCTGGCGGGCGATCCTCGCCAGAATTACGTGCCGCAGATCAGTTGGGCGGGCGGCCCCGACGCGCTGTTCATCCAGCAGTCCAACCGGCTCCAGAACACGTACAACGTCCTGCTCGGCGATCCCACGACCGGCGCGGTCAAGTCGATCATCGTCGAAAAGGACGCCGCCTGGGTCGAGGCCAATGTCGCGCCCGAATGGCTGAAGGGCGGGCGTGCCTTTACCTGGCTGTCCGAGCGCGACGGCTGGCGGCACCTCTACACCGTCGACCGGGCTAGCGGCCATGCGACGCTCCGCACCCCAGGCAAGTTCGATGTGGTCGAACTGCTCAATGTCGATGAGAAGGCGGGCTATGCCTGGTTCATCGCCTCGCCCGACAATCCGACCCAGCGCTATCTCTACCGCGCCACCCTGTCGGGTACGCCCAGGGTCGAGCGGCTGACCCCGGCGAACCAGCCGGGCACGCACAGCTACGACATCGCACCGGGCGAGCATTGGGCGCTCCACACCGTCTCGCGCTTCGATGCGCCGCCGGTGACGGACATGCTCGACATGACCCGGCAGCAGCCGCTGCGCACGCTCGCCGCCAATGCCCCGCTCGCCAAGGTGATCAAGGACTCCGGCCTGCCCGCGACCGAGTTCTTCCGCGTCGATATCGGCGGCGGCACGCAGCTCGACGGCTGGCTGATCAAGCCGCCGGGCTTCGACCCGGCCAAGCGCTATCCGATCCTCTATTTCGTCTATGGCGAACCCTGGGGCCAGACGGTCGCAGACCGCTGGGCGGGGTCGCAGGGGCTGTGGCACCGGATGCTGGCGCAAAAGGGCTATCTGGTCGCCAGCCTCGATCCGCGCGGCACCGCCACCCCGCGCGGCCATGACTGGCGCAAGATCATCTATCGCCAGGTCGGCATCCTCGCCTCCGCCGATTATGCGGCGGGCGTACGCAAGATGCTGGCCACGCGCCCCTATATCGACCCCGCCCGGATCGGCATCTGGGGCTGGAGCGGCGGCGGCGCGATGACGCAGAACGCGCTGTTCCGCTATCCGGACCTGTACAAGACCGGCATCGCGGTGGCCGGGCCAACCGACATGAAGTTGTACGATACCATCTATCAGGAGCGGTATATGGGCCTGCCGCAGGACAATGCGGAAGGTTACAAGAACGGCTCGCCCATCACCTTCGCCGATCGGCTGAAGGGCAATCTGCTGCTGATCCACGGCACGCTGGACGACAATGTCCATTACCAGAACCAGGACCAGTTGGTCGACCGGCTGATCCACTTCAACAAGCCCTTCACGATGATGGCCTATCCCGACCGCAGCCACGGCATCTATGAGGGCGAGAATACCAGTATCCACCTCTATTCGCTGATGACCCGCTATCTGGAGACCAACCTGCCGCCCGGCGGGCGGTAAGCGGGGGTCGGGATACCGTCCTTCTTCCCTCGATGAGGGGAGAAGGACACAAAGGCATTACGCCAGGGCATCGCCATCACCCACGACACGGCGCAGACCCTCACGCGGGGTGAGCATCGCTGGTTCCTTCAGGTCGTGGACCAGTCCGATGCGGCGCAGGGCGACCAGCACCCACCAACCCGGATCATGCTGGCCCGGCTCGATGCCCAGCCGGGCGGAGTCGGGCCAGGCATGGTGATTGCCATGCCACGCCTCGCCAAAGGTGATCAGCGCGGCGGCGGGCAGGTCATGGCCCTGCACCGCGACATCGTCGATGCTCCAACCCTGAGGGCCACGGCGATGGGTGATATGCCCGACCAGCCAGTGGCCCGTCACGCCAACGGCCACCCGTACCGGCACGCCCCAGATCAGCCAGGGCAATCCGCCCGCCCAAAGGAACAACAACGCCCAGGGCAATTGCTGCACCATCCAGCTTCGCTCCAACCCGATCAGGAACCGGTCGTCGCGCAGTCGCGCCTCGGGCTCGAAACGCGGCGGATGGGCCAGGTCCGGGCGACAATGCATCTGCCACCAGGCATCGCGAAGCAACGGCGCGCGGTGTGCATGGAGGTCGTGGCATTCCACCTGTCGCTGCGCCCAGTCGCGCATATCGTGCAGCCGCACCATGCCCAGCGGTCCCGCCATGCCCACCAGCGTGCCAAGATAGACCAGCACCCGCTCGAACCAGAGCGGGGCGGCAAAGCTGCGATGAATGAGCAACCGGTGCAGCCCGATCGAATGCCCCAGGCACAAGGTTACCGCCGAGGTCGCCAGCCATAGCAGCACCGCGCCGGGCGTCACGTAGAGCGGCGCCAGCATGAGCGCCGATCCGGTCATCCCGATCATCCACACCGATCGTACGGGCGCCCACCGCACCCTGCCCTCCCGCGCGCTATTGTCGGGCAAAGCGATGATCCGGGCGGTCGAACGACAGGTCATACGGAACCTCGTTATACATTTAGTTATATTCCTAAATGCCAAACTCCATTTGTCAACGGTTAGCGAATTGCCTAAATGTTCGTCCATGCAACGTGTGTTCGAGGCCCTGGCCAATCCGGCGCGCCGCCGTATCCTGGCCTATCTGACCCATACCGAGTTGAGCGCGGGCGACATCGCCTCGCGCTTCGACATGGCCAAGCCGTCCATTTCACAGCATCTGTCGATCCTGGAAGCCGCCGGTCTCGTCACCAGCGAGAAGCGTGGCCAGTTCGTTTTCTATCGCCTGGTGCCCGAAAGCCTGACCAACACGCTCAACGGATTCGTGCAGCAGGTCTGCCCGGTCGCTCGCCCCCTGAAGCGCGAGAGCGCCGCGCTCGCCCGCAAGGACGACGAAACAGCCTAAACCCTTCCAAAGAAACCCGTTCCTGTTCTGACATGGACCACTGCAATCGTTTGTTGCAATTACTGGCCGGCCGCGCCATGATGGCCCCGACGCGGCAAGCCAGCGATAGACCATGGCCCATCCCCCGCGTGCGAGAGGACCCGCATGACCCCGTCCACCCCCGCCGCCGGAACCATGGCACCGTTCAAGCCCCGCCTGTCGCTGGCCCGCATCCTGGAGATGAATCTCGGCTTTCTCGGGCTGCAATTCAGCTTCGGTTTGCAGCAGGGGAATATGGCGCCGATCTACAGCTATCTGGGCGCGTCCGAGGCGCAATTGCCGCTGCTCCAGCTGGCCGGGCCGATGACAGGGCTTCTCATCCAGCCGCTGATCGGTGCGATGAGCGACCGGACCGACAGCCGCTGGGGACGCCGCACGCCCTATTTCCTGTTCGGCGCTGTGCTGTGCGCCTTCGGGCTGTTCTTCATGCCGCTCAGTTCGTCGGTGCTGATGGCGGTGTCGCTGCTCTGGATTCTCGATGCGGGCAATAACATCACCATGGAGCCCTACCGCGCCTATGTCTCCGACCGGCTGGATGGGGCGCAGCATAATATCGGCTTCCTGACGCAAAGCGCCTTTACCGGCTTGGCGCAAATGCTCGCCTTCCTGACACCGTCGATCCTGGTGTGGGCGGGGATGAACCCGGATTGGGTCGACGGTCACAACATCCCCTACACGGCGCGCGTCGTCTTCATGATCGGCGCGGTCCTGTCCTTCGCCACCATCGTCTGGTCGATCCGGCGCGTGCCCGAATTGCCGATGACCCCCGAGGACCGCGCGCGCATTGCCGCCGCCCCCAAGGGGATCGGTGCGATCCTGAAGGAGATCGGTGACGCGATCCGCACCATGCCGCTGCCGATGCGCAAGCTGGCGCTGATGAGCCTGTTCCAGTGGTACGCCATGATGGCCTATTGGAATTATGTCATCTACGCGATCGGCCGCTCGGTCTACGGCACCGCCGACGTGACCTCGTCCGGGTTCCATGCCGCCGTCCTGACCAATGGCGAGATCGCGGCCTTTTACAACGGCGTCGCCTTTGTCGCGGCCTTCGCGATGGTGCCGCTCGCCAAGCGGATCGGCGCGGCACCTCTTCATGCGCTGTGCCTGGTCATCACCGGGATCGGCATGATCGCGATGCCATACATGACGAGCAAGGCGATGCTGTTCCTGCCAGCGATCGGCATCGGCCTGGGCTGGGCGAGCATGATGGGCAACCCCTATGTCATCCTGGCGGGGTCGATCCCGCCGGAGCGGACCGGCGTCTATATGGGCATCTTCAACATGATGATCGTCATTCCGATGCTGATCTTCGGCGTGACGCTGCCCCTGTTCTACCAAAGCTGGCTGGGCGGCGATCCGCGCAACGTGCTGACCCTGTGCGGCGTGCTGATGCTGTTCGCGGCGGTGTCGGTCTTCTCGGTCCGCGCGCGCGGGCCGCAGGGCCTGCCGCTCGGCGTCGCGCCGCAAGCCTGATCCCCCTCTTTCCCTTCCCGAGGTATTATGACGACCCTTCCCGCCCATTGGTCGGCCGACGCGCTGGCCGGGATCGCCGCGCAAGGCCAGGCCCGCCTGCCCGTCTTCACCGCCGCCGATGTCGTCCCGATCCTGCCCGATCACGATCTGTGGGACATGTGGCAGATCGCCTATGCCGATGGCCGCACCGCCTTTCTCGGGGGGCGGAGCTGGTGGTTCTTCCTCGCCACGCCGCGCTTCGACGATCCCGAGATGCGGCATGACGCGGCGCGCATCCGGCTGACCAGCCACGGCGCGGACGGCTGGCGCGACCATGGCGTGACCTTTGCCGATGGCTTCACGCCGGGCAGCCGGGAATGGTCGGGCTCGGCGGTGCTGGGCGAGGACGACACGACGCTGACCATGTACTTCACCGCCTCCGGGCGGCGGGGCGGCCCCCGCACCTTCGAGCAGCGCCTGTTCGAGACGCAGGGCCGTTTCCTCGCCGACGAAGCCCGCACCGAAGGCTGGAGCGAGCCGGTCGAAAGCGTCGCGGCGGACGGCCATCACTATATCGTCGCCGACCAGGCCGAGCCGGAGAATGGCGGCATCAAGGGCTTTCGCGATCCCGGCTATTTCCGCGATCCGGCGGACGGCGCGGAATATCTGCTGTTCGTCGGCTCGGCGGGCTGGGTGAGCCAGGATTTCGACGGCGTGGTCGGCGTCGCCAGGCGCGAAGGCGAGCGCTGGGTCATTCAGCCGCCGCTGATCGAGGCGCTGGGCGTCAACAGCGAGTTGGAGCGCCCCCATATCATCCTGCGCGACGGGCTTTATTATTGCTTCTGGTCGACGCAAGCGAAGCGCTTCGCCCCCGGGCTGGACGCGCCGACCGGGCTCTACGCCATGGTCGCGGATCGCTTTGACGGACCCTGGCGGCCGGTCAACGGCACCGGACTGGTCGCGGGCAATCCCGTGGACGAGCCGACCCAGGCCTATTGCTGGTGGGTCACCTATGAGGGCGATGTCATCAGCTTCGTCGATTATTGGGGATTGCAGGGCCGCGACGCGAGCGACGACCCCGCGCTGCGCCGCCAGCGTTTCGGCGGGACCGCAGCGCCCTGGTTCCGACTGGCCTTTGACGGCGAGCGGGTGACGATCGCCTGATCCTTGAAGGGGATCAGGCGGTTTCGCGGAGGATCAGCTCGGGGGTCAGCACCACCGAGCCCGCCTCGCCGCCGTGGAGCCGGACGAACAGCGCATCGACCATCGCCTGCGCACCCGCTGCGATATCCTGGCGAATGGTCGTGATGCGCGGCACCGCCTGCGCGGCGAGCGGCAGGTCGTCATAACCGATGACGGGCAGCATGTCGGGCACCGCGATCGCCCGGTCGGCCAGCACCCGCACCGCCGTCATCGCGATCATGTCGGACCCCGCCACGATCCCGTCGATCGGCATGGTCCCCCCGCCCTGCTCCAGCAACGCGTCGATATGCGCCGCGATCTCCTGCTCCATCACATCGGAGGCGAGATGGGTGGCAAGTTGCATCAGGGCACCTTCCATCCCTGCCCGGGCCATGGCGCGGGCGACGCCGTCATGACGCTGGCGGATCTCCGGCGCGCTGATATCGCCCAGGAACGCGATGCGGCGGCATCCGCGCTCGATCAGCCGCTGGCCCGCCAAAAGACCGCCCTGCGCATTGTCGGTGCCCACCGCCGCATGGACCTGATCCGGCAGGGTGACGCCCCAGGCGACCAGCGGGCGATACCGGCGCGCGACCCGCTCGATCGCGTCATACTGGTCCGACTGGCCGATCAGCAGGACGCCGTCGACCATGCCGCTGTCCACCACCCGGTCCAGCCAGTCGACCGCGTCGGGAATGACCCGCGACAGCATCACGTCATAGCCGTTCTCGGTCAGCGCATCGGCCAGATAGCCCAGCATCGTCATGAAAAAGGGGTCGGACAAATGCTGGCGGCGTTCATGCCCCAGCGGCACGACGATCCCGATCACCCCGGTGCGGCGGGTGCGCAACCGGCTGGCCATCTGGTTGGGGCGAAAACCATGCTGGTCGGCCAGTGCCTGAATCCGCGCGCGGGTCTCGGCATTGACCAGCGACTTGCCCGCCAAGGCGCGCGACACCGTGCCGGGAGACACCCCCGCCATCTGCGCCAGATCCGCGATCGTGCGAATGCGACGACCGCCTCCCTCCAAGATATTATCGTTCATCCGGTAACGCTAACCGTAGCGGCCTATGTCCGACAAGCTGGCACGGAAATTTCCGCATCATAACTTACATGGATTAGAACGTTCGTATCTGCGGTATGGGCGCGGGACGAAAGTGGAAAAGCCAGATTCCTCCCCGGCACGGAGAGGGGGACCGCCGCGGAGCGGCGGTGGAGGGGGGATCGCCGCCGGGTACGCCGTGTGCGGCGATCCCCCTCCGTCAGGCCTTTGGCTTGCCACCTCACCGTGCCGGGGAGGATCGCGGGTCAGACCTTTTCGGTCAGTTCGGGCACGACGGTGAAGAGGTCGCCGACCAGGCCGATATCGGCGACCTGGAAGATGGGGGCATCCTCGTCCTTGTTGATCGCGACGATGATCTTGGAGTCCTTCATCCCCGCCAGATGCTGGATCGCGCCCGAAATGCCGACCGCGACATAGACTTCCGGAGCGACGATCTTGCCGGTCTGGCCGACCTGATAGTCGTTGGGGGCATAACCCGCATCGACCGCCGCGCGGCTCGCGCCCACCGCCGCGCCCAGCTTGTCGGCCAGCGGGTCGATCAGCGCATGGAACTGCTCCTCCGAACCCAGCGCGCGGCCGCCCGAGACGATGATCTTGGCGCTGGTCAACTCGGGCCGGGCATTCTCGGCCTTCTCGGCGCCGACGAAGCGCGACTTGGCCGCATCGCCCGTGGTGGCGATGACTTCGATCTCGCCCGAGCCGCCCTCGGCCGCCGCCTTCTCGAAGGCGGTGGTGCGCACGGTCAGGACCAGCTTGGTGTCGCTGGTCTTCACGGTGGCGATGGCATTGCCCGCATAGATAGGACGCGTGAAGCTGTCCGGTCCCTCGACCGACAGGATGTCGCTGATCTGCATCACGTCGATCAACGCGGCCACGCGCGGCGCGATGTTCTTGCCCGTGGTGGTTGAAGGCGCGAGGAAGGCGTCGTGGCTCTCCATCAGCTTGGCCACCAGGGCTGCGACATTCTCGGCCAGCGCATTGGCATAGGCCGCGTCGTCGGCGACATGGACCTTGCCCACGCCCGCAATCTTCGCCGCGGCCTGCGCGACGCCATCGACGCCCTGCCCTGCGACGATCAGGTGGACTTCGCCCAGCTTGGCCGCCGCCGTGACGGTCGCCAGCGTGGCATCCTTGACGGTCCCGCCGTCATGCTCGACCCATACCAGCGTCTTCACTTGGCCACTCCCAGTGCTTTGAGTTTCTCGACCAGTTCGTCGACCGAGCCGACCTTGACGCCAGCCTGGCGCTTGCCCGGTTCGGCGACGTGCGTGATCGTCAGGCGGGGGGCGATGTCGACGCCATAGTCGACCGCCGTCTTGGTCGCCATCGGCTTGGACTTGGCCTTCATGATGTTGGGCAGCGACGCATAGCGCGGCTCGTTCAGGCGCAGGTCGGTGGTGACGATCGCGGGCAACGTCAGCGCCACCGTCTCCAGCCCGCCATCGACCTCGCGGGTGACCTTGGCGGTGTCACCCTCGATCTCGACCTTCGAGGCGAAGGTGCCTTGCGCCCAGCCGAGCAGGCCCGCCAGCATCTGGCCGGTCTGGTTGTTGTCGCCGTCGATCGCCTGCTTGCCCAGGATGACGAGGCCGGGCTGTTCCTCTTCCACCACCTTCGCCAGCAGCTTGGCGACGCCGAGCGGCTCGGGGGCCTGGTCGGCGGTGATCAGGATGGCCCGGTCCGCGCCCATGGCGAGCGCGGTGCGCAGCGTGTCCGCCGCCTTGGGCTCGCCGATCGAGACGACGACCACCTCGGTCGCCGCCCCCTTCTCCTTCAGCCGGATCGCCTCTTCCACCGCGATCTCGTCGAACGGGTTCATCGACATCTTCACGTTCGCCAGGTCGACGCCAGTCCCGTCCGCCTTCACACGAGGCTTCACATTATAATCCAACACCCGCTTCACGGGCACGACGATCTTCATC
>JAAIGG010290339.1_pt1 | contig 13856 bp, 11 predicted proteins | sample 6487391 | NCBI WGS metagenome assembly JAAIGG01 (sample SAMN13974130, study PRJNA590717) | phyllosphere metagenome | biome: asymptomatic weeds; feature: pooled weeds collected from a community garden; material: weeds; isolation source: pooled asymptomatic leaves from various weed species from...
AAAAAAAATAACATATGTCATTGATAAAAATAAAACTAACGTCAAAAAACTTGGTGTAATCCAAAAGATAGGATGTAAATATTTTTTTTCTTGCATATCATCTTTTTTGCCAAGATTTAACATCATAATAACAAAAACAAATAAAACTATAATTGCTCCTGCGTATATTATAACCTCGAGAGCTCCTGCAAAAAAAGCACCAATTGTAAAAAAAATACCTGATATTGATAGAATTGAAATAATTAAATATAGCAAAGAATAAATCGCATTTTTTTGAATAATTACTAAAAAAGTTGAAATTATAGCTATACAAGCACATATATAAAAAACAAAATTCATTTAATAATCTCCTATGGTAACAAAGTCTTAACACTAATAGGTGATGACTCTATATTTAGTTCACCTGTCTTCTTACCATTAATAAGTGCACCGGAAAAATTATAAAAATTATAATCGGGATACTTTCCAGGTCCAGAAATTAATAAATCTTCTTTTTCATAAACTAAATTATATCTTTTAAAATCTGACAATTCAAAATCTGAAGTTAATTGAATAGCAGCAGTAGGACAAGCTTCTTCACATAAACCACAAAAAATACAACGCGAAAAATTAACTCTAAAAAATTTAGGATACCAACGACCACCTATTTTTTCGGATTTTTGTAACGAAATACAATCAACCGGGCATACTACTGCGCATAAATTACATGCAACACAACGCTCATCTCCATTTAAATTTCTTGTTAATATAATACGACCACGATATCTAGGTGGTAAATAAACTTTTTCTTCAGGGTATAACTTAGTTTCAGATTTTGAAAATATATTTATAAAAATCATCCAAATACTTCTTATTTGTACAAAAAATCCAATAATGATTTTTTTAAATTTCATAAATAAAATCTCTTTTAATAAAGTTTAGATTAATATAAAAAAAGCTGTTATCAGTAAATTTAACAAAGTCATAGGTAAACATATTTTCCATCCAAAAGATAATATCTGATCATATCTAGGTCTTGGTAAAGATGCTCGAATTAAAATAAATAAAACAATAAAAAACATCATTTTTAAGAAAAACCAAAAAAAACTAGGTTCTCCAAAACCAAAATAACCACCAAAAAAAATCACTGTTATTAATGATGAAATTGTAACAATTGAAATATATTCTCCAATAAAAAATAATCCAAATTTCATACCAGAATATTCAATATGATAACCATCAGCTAATTCTTGCTCAGACTCGGGTTGATCAAAAGGATGTCTATGACAAACAGCTAATCCAGCTATAAAAAAAGATAAAAAACCAAAAAATTGAGGTATAACATTCCAAATTTCTTTTTGATTATTTATAATATCAATTATTGAGAATGATCCTGCTTTAGCAACTACTCCCATTAATGATAAACCTAAAAAGACTTCATAACTTAAAGTCTGAGCAGAAGCTCTAATCGCTCCTAACAGAGCATATTTATTGTTACTAGACCAGCCGGCAAATAATATCGCATAAACAGATAAACCAGCCATCATTAAAAAAAATAAAATTCCTATATTTAATTTAATTATTGGATGATTTGGAATAAATGGAATTATTGGAATTACAAATAACAAAGAAATAAAAGATATAATCGGAGATAAAACGAAAATAAATTTTTTACTAAATTTTGGAATCCAATCTTCCTTAAATAAAATTTTAATCATGTCTGCACATAATTGTAAACTACCAAAATAACCAACTCGATTGGGACCATGTCTATTTTGAAAAAATGCCAATAGTCGACGCTCAAAAATACTTAACATTGCTGAAAAAAATACAACTAAAATAACAACTAATATTACTTTAAAAAATCCTAAAAACATTTCCAATATATCTATTCCAAAATATTTCATTTAACGAATTCTCTTATATATTTGATTTCTTTTCCAACTAGAGCAATAGGAAAACCTTTTCTTCCTATAGGAAGCCCAATTTGTTTTCTATTCAAATTCTTAGATAATTTTATATTAAAACGAAAATTTTTATTTAAACAATCAAACTCTATTATAGAATCTTTTTTTAAGCCCATTTCCAATGCCTCTAACCTATTTATTAAAACATATGGTATAACTATATTATCTTGAATAATAGATGAATATTGTGTTAATTCCTCATTTCCAAAAATATGGTAATACGGAATTATATACCAATATTTTTTTTTGATATTACTTTTAAAATTTAGATAAATATCTTTAATTTTTTTATTATCTTTAAATAAATGAACACCTGAATCTCCAGCTATTAATTCTTTACCCACTTCAATTTGAAATTTGTTCCATGCTTGTGGTGAATTCCATCCAGGAAACCAAGCAAATGGAATATATGAAAAATTTTTATTCGGCTGATTAAAACCTTCCATAGAAAAAGAAAACATAGTATTAATATCTTTAGGTTGAGAATTTTCATGAATATTTACATGAGATCGTACAGCAGTTCGACCGCTATAACGATTAGGAGAACGAGCTATTTTTAGATTATTAATTCGAAAATTAGCATTTGGTAAAAATTTTTTTATCTTTTTAAAAATAGGATACTTATTACTATATGCATAAATCACATCGTCTAAATTAAACCAAGATATTTCTTTGTTTAAAAATTTACATTTAATTAAATGTAACCATTTCCAACTTTCATAAAGACAATTTTTATTATCTATAAAAAGTGGATCATAAACTTGAAAAAAACGTTGTGCTCTACCTTCAAAATTAATTACTGTACCAGAACTTTCTGAAAAGTTAACACAAGGAAAAGCAAGTGTAGAATTTTTATAAGTTTCGGTATATTGGTGGTCTATTGACAAAATATTATTTTTGTTTTTCAAAAGAATATCACAATCACATTTAGCAAGATAACGATATAAATCGTATTCCATAAATATGATAGCATCTGCTTGTTTTTTAATTAATCGTTGAAATACTTCATCTATAGATATTCCACCTATTAATCCCAGTCCTAATGTATTTGAGGAGGATGTTAAAAAAGTCAAAGCAACATGATTAATCTTTTTCTTTTTAATAGATATAGCAATATTGATAGATGTCTTGATAATTGATGTGCTAAATGAATTCATACCAGAAATAATTAAAGCTTTTTTTGCTTGAAGCAATTTTTTTGAGATAATAGCAGCTTTTTCAAGTAAAAAGGGACTTAAGTTTTCAACTGCTGGCAACGTAGCATCTAAATTATGCGCAATTGCAGCACCGAACTTTGCTTGATCATCAGTTGATGCGAAATAAGACCAATCAGATATATCATCTAATTTAGTTTCATGTGTATGAGTAATATATAAAGTATTTTTATAATTTTCTGAAATATTAGATACAACTGTAGCATTCCATCGAGGTATTTTATTTAATTCAGCTATATCTTTAGCTTTATTTTTCACAGCTTGACGTACTGCTAATGAAACACGAGGTGATGTTTGAGTTAAATCTTCTCCTAAAACTAAAATAACGTCATAATCTTCAATTTCTTTTAAAGATGGAATATACAAATCATTATTTTTAAAAATATTTAAAATTAATTTTAAACAAGATTCTTCCTTAACAGACATTCCATGAGAAAAATTATTTGACCCTACTAACTCTTGTAATGCAAAATTATTTTCTATACTAGTACGTGTAGAACCAACACCAATTATATTTTTATAACGTTGAAAAAAATTTGCTCCTTCTTTTACTGCTTCATTTAAACTTAATATTTTTAAATTACCATTAAACATATAAGTAGGATTTTTAGGACGTTTTTTTAAACAATTATGTGTATATCCAAAACGTCCTAGATCGCAAATAAAATAATGATTAATATTTTGATGGTACCTATTTTCTATACGACGTATTTCACCATTCCGTTCTCCTACACTAATATTACAACCTACACTACAACTTTGACATATACTAGGTGCATATTGCATATCCCATTTTCTATTATATTTTTCAGAATGTGTTTTATCAGTAAAAACACCGGTGGGACATATTTCAATTAAGTTACCTGAATGCTCATTTTCTAAAGCTCCATCTTCTATTCGACCAAAATAAATATTATTATTAGAACCGTAAACATTTAAATCATTACCATCTGCATAATCTTTATAATATCGAACACAACGATAACATGTAATACAACGATTCATTTCATGTTTAATAAAAGAACCTAAATATTGATTTTCATGTGTTCTTTTTAAAAATCTATAACTACGAATATGATGTTTATTCATAACTGTCATATCTTGTAAATGACAATTACCACCTTCTTCACATACAGGACAGTCATGCGGATGATTTGTTAACAACAACTCTACTATACTTCTTCTAAATGTTTCTGAGGCATTATCATTAGTTGATATAATAGCTCCATCTGTTATAGGTGTCATACAAGACATAATAAGTCGTCCTTGCGAATCTGAAAAACTATTATACTGTGTTACAGCACATTGCCTACAAGCTCCTATACTACCTAACTTAGGATGCCAACAAAAATAAGGAATATCTAATCCAATTGAAAGACATATCTGCAGTAAGTTATCAGATGTATTTACATAATATTTTTTATTATTTATATAAATTTTAGACATAGCATAAAATTCCAAAATTTTTTTAGGAATAAATTTATATTTAAAATTAAACTCTTAAATTAAATTTATTAGATTTAATCCTAGTAATATTTTTGTTTAAATTTGATATTTTATATTAATTCCATTTTCAAATTCTGAACGAAAATATTTGATAGCACTTTGTAATGGTTCAATTGCTCCAGGTGCATGAGCACAAAACGTTTTTCCAGGTCCTAGTAAAACACATAATTGTTCTAAAATTTTTATATCATCGTTTCGACCTTCTTTATATTTTAAACTATGTAATATCTTTACAATCCAAGGTAACCCGTCTCTACAAGGTGTACATAAACCACATGATTCACGAGCAAAAAATTTTTCTATATTATATACAAGTGATACCATATTAACTTTATTATCAACAGCCATAGCAAGTGCAGTTCCTAAACGACTACCTGCTTTTGAAATAGTAGTAAAATCCATAGATAAATCTAAGTGTTTATGAGTAAGAAAATCAGTACCTGCGCCTCCTGGTTGCCATGCTTTTAAAGATAAACCTGATTTCATTCCAAGCGCGTAATCTTCTAAGATTTCACGTGCAGTTATACCAAATGGCAATTCCCAAACACCAGGATTGTTTACTTTTCCTGAAAAACCCATTAATTTTGTACCAGCATCAGAACTTTTAGACAATTTTTTATACCAATTAGAACCATGTAATATAATAGATGGAACATTAGACAAAGTCTCAACATTATTAACGCAAGTAGGTTTTCCCCATAACCCAAAAGTTGCAGGAAAAGGAGGTTTGAATCTAGGGTTTGCTCTTCGACCTTCTAATGAATTAATCAATGCTGTTTCTTCGCCGCAAATATAACGACCAGCTCCAGTGTGTAAAAATAAATCAAAGTTAAATCCGCTATTTAAAATATTCTGTCCAATATAACCAAAATTTATTGCCTCTTGTATAGCTTGTTTTAAAATATGTTCTCCTTTAATATATTCTCCTCGTAAAAAAATATAACCACGAGTCGCTTTTATTGCAAAAGCTGATAATAATATTCCTTCAATTAATTGATGAGGAAGTTGCTCTATTAATAACCGATCTTTATAAGTACCTGGTTCCATCTCATCTGCGTTACATAATAAATAACGATGTTCTTCACCATCAATATTATCTGGCATTAAACTCCACTTTAAACCTGTAGAAAAACCTGCTCCTCCTCTTCCTTTTAAACCTGATTCCTTGACTAAATTAATAACATCTTTTGAAGTTATTTGGTGTATTGCTTTTTTAAAAGCAGCGTAACCATTTTTGCTAGAATATTCTTCCATCCAAACAGTTTTTTTATCATTGCGCATCCTCCATGTTAATGGATGAGTTTCTTCCATACGAATAATTTTGTTATTCATTTATATGATTCCAGTAAATGTGGTATAGATTCTGGAGTTAATTTAGAATGAAGATCTTCATTGATCATTATAGTTGGGCTTTTATCACAATTTCCTAAACAACAAATAGGTAGTAACGTAAATCTTTTATCTAAAGTAGTTTGACCTGTTTTAATGGATAAATGTTTTTCCAATGCCTTTTTAATTTTTTGATAACCTGTTAAATAACAAACCACACTATCACAATAACGAATTATATTTCGTCCTACAGGTTGACGATAAATTTGACTATAAAAAGTCGCTATACCTTCTATATCACTTAAACTAATATTAAGTATTTTAGAAATCTCAATAATAGCTTGATCAGAAACCCATCCACGTTGCTTTTGAACAATTTTCAAGGCTTCTATTACGATTGCTCTATAATTTTCATAATATTTTTTTTGATTTTCTATTTCATTAATTTCGAAGGAACTTAATGTAAATTTTGTACAAATTTCTCTTAATTTTCTTTTTTTTTATTCATGATTATCTATCCACGTCTGACATAACAAAATCTATACTTCCTAAGTATACAATTAAATCTGATATTAAACTTCCACGAATTACTGAAGGTATTTGTTGTAAGTGTGGAAAACTAGGTGTTCGTATTCTTGTTCTATAACTCATGGTTCCACCATCGCTAATTAAATAATAACTATTAATTCCTTTAGTTGCTTCAATCATTTGAAAGCTTTCATTCGCTGGAATAACAAGACCCCAGGATACTTGTAAAAAATGAGTAATCATACTATCAATATCTTTTAAAACATTTTCTTTAAGAGGCGGCGTAGTTAATGGATGATCCGCTTTAAAAGGACCTTCTGGCATATTATTTAAGCATTGCTTTAAAATTAAAAGACTTTGATAAATTTCTTCTACTTTTATCATTACTCTAGAATAACAATCACTGATCCCATTGCCAACAGGAACTTCAAAAGTATAGTTTTGATATCCAGAATAAGGTCTCCATTTTCTTACATCAAAATCTAAACCAGTAGCACGCAAACCAGCACCTGTGACACCCCACTTTAAAGCTTCTTGTTGAGAGTATTTAGCAATACCTTTAGATCGGTTAATTAAAATAGTATTTTTTAAAGCTACATTTGTATAATATTTTAATCTTTTTGGCATCCATTCAAGAAAATTTTTTAACAAAATATTCCATCCTTTTGGAAGATCATGAGCTACACCTCCAATACGAAACCAAGCAGGATGCATTCTTGCTCCAGTGATCGCCTCAATTAAATCGTAAATTTTTTGACGATCTGTAAAAGCAAAAAAAACAGGCGTCATACATCCTACATCTTGAATAAAAGTTGAAATATATAATAAATGACTATTAATTCGAAATAATTCTGATAACATTACTCGAATAACCTCTACTTTTTCTGGAACAGAGATATTAGCTAATTTTTCTACTGCTAATACATAAGGCATTTCATTAACGCAACCACCTAAGTATTCAATTCGATCTGTATATGGGATATAACTATGCCATGATTGACGTTCTGCCATTTTTTCTGCTCCTCGATGGTGATACCCTATATCAGGAACACAATCAATAATGTTCTCACCATCTAATTGTAAAACAATTCTAAAAGCACCATGAGCAGAAGGATGATTTGGACCTAAATTTAGAAACATAAAATCTACATTATCATTTTTTCTTTGCATTCCCCATAATTCAGGTTTAAATTTTAAACTTTCCATTTCTAAGTCTTCTTTTTCTTCATTTAAGAAAAAAGCTTTAAACTCAGTAGCTCTAGCTGGAAAATCTTTTCTTAATGGATGTCCTTCCCATGTATTTGGCATAATAATACGATTTAAATTCGAATGATTTTTAAAAACAATACCAAACATTTCCCATGTTTCTCGTTCATACCAATTTGCATTGGGAAAGAAATTAGTACATGTAGACACAATTAAATCATCTTCTAATAAAGGGACTTTTATCATAAAATCAATATTATATTTAATAGATATTAAATGATAAAAAACTGAAAAATCAGCTAGAGGAAGATTTTCTCGATGCAATCGAAAACGCTCGTCAACACCATGTAAATCAAAAAGCATATTGTAAGAATAAGATGAATTAAATAAAAATTTAATAACTTGTAATAAAATATTTTTATTTAACCAAATTACTGGGAAATCTATTTTAGTTTTTTGAATAGTACAAAAATCTTTGCCAAATTTGTTAAACAATTTTTTAAAAACTAAATCATTTAAATTATTTTTATCTATATTTTCACTTAAAACATTACTTTTACTTATAATTTCATCTATCATGGATTTCTCGTTATGATTGATTTTAAAAGCTTGAATATTTTTCAAATGATTATCATTTTTAAATAAAATATTATTTTCATACTCAAAAAGATTAAATTTTTTCTGTTGTTGGAAGATTAATAATAGAGATTCTTTTATTTCTTTTTTTTTCTTTTTCTGATAATATTTTTTTTCGATATATTCCTTGTTCTCCAACTATCCAAGATAATGGTCTTCTTTCTTCATGAATTGAATTTTGAAGTAATTGTAACGCATGTATATACGCTTCTGGTCTAGGTGGACAACCAGGAATATAAACATCTACTGGCAAAAATTTATCTACCCCTTGAACAACAGAGTAAATATCATACATTCCACCAGAATTAGCACATGCACCCATAGAAATAACCCATTTAGGTTCCAGCATTTGATCATATAATCTTTGAATAATAGGAGCCATTTTAATGAATGGTGTACCTGCAATCACCATTACATCAGCTTGCCTTGGAGAAGCTCTTAAAACTTCAGAACCAAAACGAGCTACATCATGCACAGAAGTAAATGCAGTAACCATTTCTACGTAACAACAAGACAATCCAAAATTATAAGGCCAAAGAGAATTTTTTCGCCCCCAGTTAACTAATTTATGAAGAAGTTGGTGCAGTTTTCCTATGAAAATATTTTTTTTTAAATAACTTTCTACAGGATCTACAACAAGCTTGGTGACTTCTTTTGGATATTTTTTATTAGAATTTTTTGTTTCTGCTCGAGTTAAAGTGTAATTCATTTTATATTTCATTAAATTATATCCTAAAAATAATGAATTTAAATATTTTATTTATTTACCCATTTCAATGCTTGAATACGAATTAAATAAAATAATGATAATAATAAAAATAAGATAAAGATAAAAGCTTCAAGAAACCCTGTCCAACCAGTTTCTATTATACTAACAGACCATATATATAGATAAAGAGCTTCTACATCAAATATAACAAAAAACATTGCTACTAAATAAAATTTAACAGAAAAATGCAAACAAGTATCTCCAACTGGAGCAATACCTGACTCAAACGGTGTATGTTTATATCTTGATGATGATTTACCTCCTAAAACTGAACTTGTAAATAACATAAAAAAACAAAAAATTAAAGAAAAGGTAATAAAACATAAAAAAGATAAGCATTCACTAACATCAAATGTATTTAATACCGACATAAGGGAGCCTCAAAACTATTTTAAACAAATAAACAAATAAATATTAAAAATATTTTATAATTTTATTTTTTTAAATGAATAAAAAATTTAATATACATCAAAAATATAAAATAATAAATTATGTTTCATATCTAAAGTTATATTCTATTTAAAAACAAATTTAAAAATTCATTTTTTTTAGACTTAGACCTTGATGACTAAAAAAACGACCCCATCTAATAATCACAACACTGATAGATAATTACAAAAATACAATCCTATGTCGCTAATAAAAGCCAAAAAAATGGCTGCATAAGGGTTGAAAAAACCCAATTTTTCAAATATAGGAGAAATAAAATGGGTAAAATTATTGGTATCGATTTAGGAACAACCAACTCTTGTGTTGCCATTATGGATGGCAATAAACCTCGTGTTTTAGAGAATGCAGAAGGAGATCGCACTACACCTTCAATCATTGCATATACTCAAGAAGGTGAAGTTTTAGTAGGCCAACCTGCTAAACGTCAAGCTATTACAAATCCAAAAAATACTTTATTTGCTATAAAACGTTTAATCGGTAGAAAATTTAAAGATGAAGAAGTTCAACGTGATATAAAAATTATGCCATATAATATAATCAATTCTGAAAATGGAGATGCTTGGATTGATGTAAAAAGAAAAAAAATGGCTCCTCCTCAAATTTCTGCAGAAGTTTTAAAAAAAATGAAAAAAACTGCAGAAGATTATTTAGGAGAATCAATAAAAGAAGCTGTTATTACAGTTCCTGCTTATTTTAACGATGCCCAAAGACAAGCAACTAAAGATGCAGGTAGAATAGCAGGTTTAGAAGTAAAAAGAATTATTAACGAACCAACAGCTGCAGCACTTGCATATGGTTTAGATAAAGGAGAAGGTAATCGAACTATAGCTGTTTACGATTTAGGAGGGGGAACTTTTGATATATCAATCATTGAAATAGATGATGTAGACAAAGAAAAAACATTTGAAGTGCTTGCTACAAATGGTGATACTCATCTTGGAGGAGAAGATTTTGATAGCAGATTAATTAATTATTTAGTAAATGAATTTAAAAAAGAACAAGGTATTGACTTACGCAATGATTCATTAGCGATGCAAAGACTAAAAGAATCAGCTGAAAAAGCTAAAATTGAACTATCATCAGCACAACAAACAGATGTAAATTTACCATATATTACAGCAGATTCGAATGGTCCAAAACATTTAAATATTAAAGTTACTCGTTCAAAATTAGAGTCTTTAGTTGAAGATTTGGTATTACGATCAATTGAACCACTGAAAGTAGCACTAAAAGATGCAGGATTATCAATTTCAGATATTAATGATGTAATATTAGTAGGTGGTCAAACAAGAATGCCTATGGTTCAGTCTAAAGTAGCAGATTTCTTTGGAAAAGAACCTAGAAAGGATGTAAATCCAGATGAAGCAGTTGCAGTTGGAGCTGCAGTTCAAGGAGGCGTACTTTCAGGTGATGTTAAAGATGTTTTATTACTTGATGTAACTCCATTATCGTTAGGAATTGAAACGATGGGTGGTATCATGACCACACTTATTAGTAAAAATACTACAATTCCTACTAAACATAGTCAAGTTTTTTCAACAGCAGAAGATAACCAGTCAGCAGTAACAATACATATATTACAAGGTGAAAGAAAAAGATCAATAGATAACAAGTCTTTAGGGCAATTTAATTTAGATGGAATCGAACCTGCACCTAGAGGAACAGCTCAAATTGAAGTAACATTTGATATTGATTCCGATGGAATTTTACATGTTTCAGCAAAAGATAAGAAAACTGGAAAAGAACAAAAAATTACAATTAAAGCTTCGTCTGGACTAAATGAATCAGAAATTAAAAAAATGATAAATGATGCCGAAGCAAATTCTGAAGCAGATCGTAAATTTGAAGAATTAATTCAAATACGTAATCAAGGTGATCAATTAATTCATAGTACAAAGAAACAACTAGATGAAAATAAAGAAAAAATTGAAATTCAAGATCAAGAACAAATAAAATCAGCTTTAAATGATTTAGAACAATCATTAAAAGGAGAGAATAAGTCTGAAATTGAAAAAAATATACAAAATCTTTTAAAAATTTCATCTAAACTAACAGAAGTTCATCATAAAACAACAGAAAATAATTCAAAAAATGAAAATAAATCCTCTACATCAAAAACAGATGAAAATGTTGTAGATGCAGAATTTGAAGAAATAAAGGATCCTAAAAAATAATTATTCAATTAAAAAATAGTTATAATAATCTAAAAAAATAGCACGGGCGTAGAAAAAATCTACGCCCGTGTAATTATTTTAAAAGTAGGAAGAGTAATAATGATAAAAAAAGATTACTATCAAATTTTAGGAGTTTCAAAATCAGCTGAAGAACGCGAGATTAAAAAAGCTTATAAAAGACTAGCAATGAAATATCATCCTGATAGAAATCAAGGTGACAAAAATGCTGAAAATACATTTAAAGAAATAAAAGAAGCTTATGAAGTTTTAATAAATGAAGACAAACGAAATGCATATGATCAATATGGGCATGCAGCTTTTGAAAATGGTCATAATCAAAATACTACTTACAGTACTTTTACTAGCTCTGCAGATTTTAGTGATATTTTTGGAGATGTTTTTGGTGATATTTTTGGAGGTAATAGAAGCCAAAGAGTAAAAAAAGGTGCTGATTTATGTTATAACATGGAAATTTCTTTAGAAGAAGCAGTGAAAGGAACAATAAAAGAAATACGAATCCCAACATTTCAAAAATGTCAAATTTGTTATGGAACTGGAGCTAAAAAGGGTACTAAACCTCGTAATTGTTCTACTTGTCAAGGTAGAGGTCAAATACATATAAGAAAAGGATTTTTTACAGTTCAACAATCTTGTCCTACATGTAATGAAAAAGGAACTGTGATTAAAGACCCATGCCGTGCTTGTCACGGTCAAGGAAGAATTAAAACTAGTAAAATATTATCAGTAAAAATTCCGCCTGGTGTTGACACCAATGATCGCATTCGACTAAATAACGAAGGAGAAGCTGGAACAAATGGTGCGCCATCAGGAGATCTTTATGTTCAAATAAAAGTAAATACACATCCTATCTTTCAACGCGAAGAAAATAATCTTTATTGCGAAGTTCCAATAAATTTTACCATGGCTGCGTTAGGAGGAGAAATTGAAGTTCCTACACTAGATGGTCGAGTTAAATTAAAAATACCACCTGAAACACAATCAGGAAAACTATTTCGTATTCGAGGAAGAGGTGTAAAATCTGTACAAAATAGAAATCAAGGTGACTTATTATGCCGAGTAGTAGTAGAAACACCAGTTAATCTTAATGAACAACAAAAATACCTTTTAAATGAATTAGAAAAAAGTTTTAATGAATTTAGAGGGGAAAAAAATACACCTCGTTCAAAAAGATTTTTCGATGGAGTAAAAAGATTTTTTGATGATTTGACCAAATAGAATCTTATAAAGTATTGCTTCTTAAAAAAATTAGAGGCAATACTATTATAATAAATCTAATTTTAATTTAATTTTTTAATTTGTAATGATAAAATAGATTTATGTCGTGATGCTTTGTTTTTATGTATTAAACCCTTAGTTGAATATTTGTCAATAACAGATTGCATAGTTTTAAAAGCATTTTCTGCTTTTTTTTTATCTCCAGAAAAAATAGCTAATCGAACTTTTTTTATAAAAGTGCGAATTTTTGAACGTTGGCTCATATTGTTTTTACGACGCTGTTCTGATGCTATAGAATCTTTTTTAGATGATTTTATATTCGCCAATTTTAACTCCTAAATATTAAAATTATATTAATAATTAAATATGATACAAGAAATAATAAAAATTATTAACAATATAATAAATTATTAAAAATTATTTAACAATTATTATAAAATATAAATTCTATAATAAATTTTATGATATATTAATTAATTTAATTAGGTTAATTCAGTCATGAGAATTATACGAGGTATTCATAACTTAAAAAAAATAAATTCTAATTCAGTTATCAGTATTGGAAACTTTGATGGAGTGCATTTAGGCCATAAAAAATTACTTTCTACAGTCTATAAAATAGGTAAAGAAAATAATTTACTAACAATAATAATTTTATTTGAACCGCAACCATTAGAATTTTTTAATACTCAAAACCCTCCTAAAAGAATTACAAAATTTCGTGAAAAAATAAAATACATTCAATTATATAAAATTGATATAGTTTTATGTATTCAATTTAACAAATTTTTTTCAAATCTTAGTGCAGAAAAATTTATTATACAAATCTTAATTAACAAATTAAACATAAAATTTATTGTAG
>JAAIGG010423865.1_pt1 | contig 13846 bp, 12 predicted proteins | sample 6487391 | NCBI WGS metagenome assembly JAAIGG01 (sample SAMN13974130, study PRJNA590717) | phyllosphere metagenome | biome: asymptomatic weeds; feature: pooled weeds collected from a community garden; material: weeds; isolation source: pooled asymptomatic leaves from various weed species from...
AGCCCCATTGGCGGTACCGCTTCCTTCGCACCCCCACGATACCCCGGAGGCAAATCGACGTGGCGGGTTGCCGGTGCACGCGCCGGCACCTCGCAAAACACGCTGGTTCCACATAACTGATTGGCAACAAGCACGCGAAAGCGCCCCGGGAGCGTGTGCTGCCGGGGCGCTTTTGGAGTTTGGTTGCGGGGACAGGATTAAACCGAGACCGACAATCGATAACCGCCTGCATTTGATTCTAAGTCACTGATTTGCCATGTCCCAAATCAACGCTGATTTGCAAAGCACACGTAGCGGAGCTTCCGAAGCGCATACGCCGGTATAGAACCTTACCAGACCTCCCGCCCTGTCGGGCGGCCGTACTCCACCGGCTCGGAAAAGGTCTCTGGCGTCAATTGCTCGAGAAGGCGGTCAAGCTCGTCAACATGTGTCGTCACGTGTCGACAGGTGCGCGTCGCGTTCGGCCGTCCTTCCATGACAACCAGGCGCTCTTGTGTGCCGGCGCCAACGACTTCGCTTTTGCCGGATTCCTCACCCATCACGCTTTCCTCCCATTACTTGCTTCTGCCAGACCAACGGTAAAGAAGATTGCGCGTCCAGCGCCAACGGAGAGGTTGCCATCCTTGCGCAGCCGCCGGGACAAGGGTGGAAGAGTAATGCGTCGCCCCCCCGGGCACAAGCCGGAGGGTCACCCCGCTGGCGGGTGGAGACGCGTATCGAGTGCGAAGGCTTCTGCGCGATCAGCCGATACCCGCTCTTCGCGCGGAGCGGATCTAACGGTAGGTTCCAGCTACGCGCCGATACGGCGCTCGGCAGCAGGATGAAGGCATGCCGCGACAGAAGCTCGTCGCCAAACGCCTGCTGCCCTGCGCTTGGGATACCAGGCCGAAGCCAGTTGGGGTTCGGTACATCATCCGGCAGCACAACGTGGATTGTCGCCGGATCGATCACCTCCAGCGACGTGAGCACATGCGGTGTCGTGTCGAGAACGCGGAACGTCTTGTGCACGGCCACCTCCAGGATGGCAGTGGCGGGGTCGAGTGCGCAATAGACACCGCGCGTCCCCTTGCTGTTCCAGCGACCGCCGACGCGAAAGGCCCCCTCCCCCTGTCACAGGTCGAGGCGAAGTCCGCATGGTCGAGCGGCCAGCCATGTATCGCTCCCGGCCCGAGCGGAGGCGGCAGCGGGGTCACCCGTAGACGCCGTAGCGAATCCGCTCGAGATGATCCTCGACGAGTTCGACACCTGCGGGCGTCGAGAGCAGATCGATGGGACGGTGCTGATCGAGGCCGATCGTGGGGCGCTCGAGGAAACGCTCGGCTTCCTCCTGCGATCCGAGGATCTCGGTCGCCTTGCCGACGATCTCGGCAAACTTCCATGCCCGCCCGCTCTGCTCCTGGCTGAGCCGCTTGGGCGTGGCCTCCTTCTTGCGGCGCTGGAAAGTACGCGGGCTGATGCCCGTCGCCTTCTCGAACGACTCCGGATGCTGGATCAACGCGACGTTCGAGGCAAGATGAACCAGCGCGCTGCCGGGAAAGCCCGACAGGATAACCTCATGCGCATCCAGCGCCGTCGCCAACGAGCGCTTGAACGTCGTTCTGCCGCCCAGCAGGTCCGCCGCACGCGCGATCGTCATCTCCGCAGTACCCGTCATCGTGCCACCTGTCGTCATCTGAGCGACAGACGTCCGAATTCGCCAAAGGATGTCAAGGCGCTGACCGCTGCCATCTGCCTCTTTGCTGCCGCACTCATTGGCAGATCGACCCAGTTTCAGATACTCAGCGCCGGTTTGCCTCTTCCCGAAACCTGCCGTTCGTTCATAGACGGCCCGCGAGCCCGTTGTCCGTTCTACAGTTCAGTACCTCCTCGCGAATGTTGACGACGAGACTATTGGTCTGGTTATGATGGCGCATGGCAACCGAACACGAACGTCCAAAGAAGCTCGCTGTTTTAATCGACGCCGACAATGCGTCTCCTAAGATCGCTTCGGGCCTTTTCGAAGAAATTGCAGCCATTGGTGAGGCAAGTGTCCGGCGTATTTATGGCGACTTTTCCGGTACCCGGTTGAAAGGCTGGTCGGAGGTGCTCTCCACGCATGCGATCATGCCGCAACAGAATTTCGCCAACACCGTCGGTAAGAATGCCTCGGACATTGCCTTGGTGATCGACGCGATGGATCTGCTGCACACCGGACGGTTTGACGCCTTCTGCCTCGTCTCGTCAGACAGCGACTTCACCAGGCTCGCGGCACGCATTCGCGAGCAGGGGATTGATGTGTACGGTTTTGGCGAGGCGAAGACGCCAGCCAGCTTTCGCCAAGCCTGCAGACGTTTCATCTATACCGAAAATCTTGTTGCTACTGCGGAAACGACCGCACCTGCATCTGCTGATGAAAACAGTGTGCCGACAGCGCCTTCCGCCTCGATCAAACAGCCGCCGAAAGACGCTGTACCACTGATTGAAACCGCATTGGGGCAGATGGACGATTTCAACGGGTGGTACTTTTTGGGAGCCGTCGGTAATCGGCTTCTGGTTCTGATGCCTGACTTCGATCCAAGAACGTATGGCTGTGCCAAACTAGTGACATTGATCGAAAAGTCAGAAGCGTTCGAAGTACGGCGTGATAATCTCATGGTTTACATCAAGCCTAAAGCGGCACGCACAAAGCCCTAGGTCGTAACGTTTGCGTCGCGAACAACGACGCTCACCGGCAGCTTACGGCGGAGGGGATGACCCACAATTGGACGTTGGCGGGCTCATTCAGGCTTCCCAGTTTCGGCCGTTCGTTCATCTCGACAGATTATACCAAGAGAGATGTGTTTTGGGAACGAAGCCGTCGTTCGCAGCCCCCCCCCGGGAACCAACAGGTTTCGGGGAACTCGGTTTCACTCCGTAGACGTCTGTGACTTCTGCGGCCGGTGTCCACGCGTGAGCATATCCGGCCATATCCCAAGATGCATTGCCAAGCGGACGCGGACGTCTCCGCCAAATCAGTACCTTTGGTCGAAATAGAACGCTGTCAGTCCTTCTCTAACCAAGCGGACTTCTAACAGACAAGTGGCGAAGCCAGCGTGGTTAGCCGAACCAGATCAAGCTCTATTCGCTCGAGCCGTTCTTGCCCTTTCGATTCCGTTCACGCTGACGGATCCCCTTGACGAAATCGGCGCCGACGCCGTCGTCGGGACCAAGATCGAGCGAACAATTGATCAGGGTAGCAAAGCTCGCGTCGCTCAGCGTGAAGTCCAGTGGGATCAGGATCGGAAGACCTTCGCGCCGGGTTTCGATACCGGCGAAGATCGCTTTGGCATAATCGGCAAGGCCCCTGCGCGTTGCGCTCGTCGCCGCCTCGGTGATCTCGTCACTTGCCTCGATCTCAGCCTCCTCGGCATCGCGCGCCAGGACGGCGATGCAGTCGGCGATCCGTGGCCAATATTTGAAGTCGTAGATGCGCGTGGCGCGCAGGGGCTCTCGAACATAGGATTTGTAGAGGTAGATGTCCTCTCCGGCGCGGTCGATCAGGTTGAGCGGGTGATATTCTGTCTTCGACCAGAACCCGGACTCGTTGTGCAGTTCCTCATGCTCCCGGAGAAGTGAGACCAAAGCGCTGGCCTTCTCGGCGATCTCGGCATTGACCTCCTCCAAGCGCGCGCGCCCGGCGCGCGCCTCGGCAATCGCTTCGGGATCCCAGAATGTTGCCGAGAGGATCACGCCGAGGAACACGCGGATAGCGCGTTCGTCGGGTGCGAGCTTCTTCTGCAATTCGGAATAGACGGGCTTCATCTCCAGGCGGCGGGCGAGCAGCCGTTCGGCGACCGCGTTCTCGCTCGGCAGGATATTGTTCTCGGTGTTATATGCGATCTCGCTGCAGAGGAACGCCTCGCAGAACTGGACGGGGTCGGGTGTCGTCATCGTGGCGCCTTCTTGGCAGTCGGGGTTGCGAAACCTGTCCTAGAGATTCTCCACCAGTCTGTAGGGCCCTGACGAACAGATATCTGGCCGCCTAAAAATACCTGCCGATCCGGATGGGCAGGCGCCTATCGCTTGGACCGTTTCGCAATGCGGATGTTCTTCGAGATGCACCCACAAGTGAGCGGGCGCGCTGACTCGATGTGGAAATAGGCGACGTTGAATGCCGATCGCTTGAAGTTGCCGCGACCCAGAGAGGGATAGTCCCGGAAGCGCTCGATTTCGGTCTCCTCAAACGGGTGCTGCGAGAAGTCGAACAGCACCAGCAGGGCCGGCCCCTCATACATGAGGAGCTTGATCATCTCGGTCTGATTGACCTTGGCCGACAGCGGGCCCTTGCGGTCGCCCGGCCGCCGTACCGCGAACTCCACGGCGACATCGCCGATCTGGAAGTCGATCCGTCCCCATTCGCTGGGCGCGCTCGGCAGACGCACCCATTCCTCCGGATAGCAGTGCCCGAAATAGCCCAACAGAAAGGTCCGAACGAGCGGCAGCAACTCGCTCTCGCTCCACTTGTTGAGGTCGAGCGTCTTGCGGAAGTTCCGGTCCAGGATCGACTCATACAAGAGCCCGAAGGCTTTGCGGACAGCCTTGACGGTCACTGCCATGACCCGGCTTCCATCATAGCATCGGAGCTCCCTGATCGAGCAACTGCGCCATGACGACGTCGCGCGGCTGCGCGGGCTGCGTCGCGACGTCGATCAACGCGCGCACAATCCGCCGCGCGAGGCTGCGCGCGCGGACGCGATCGGCCGTACCGACCTTGGCGAGCCCCCGGCGGCCGTGGACATAGGCGCTGCGCATCTCGAACAGGTCTTTGTAGTCCGCCGCGGCCTGCACATCGCCGAGCAGCGCGGCGATCCGCGCCGTGACGCGCTTGGTTGCGCCAAGGTTCTTGTGAGGGTCCGTCTTGGACTTGTTGCGATGATCAGTCTCGAGGCCCAGCGCCGCCTCGATCGCGGTCATATGCGCCATCACCTCATCCATGCCGTCAGCGAGGAAGGCGCGGACGAAAAAGTGGACGATCGGTGTCTCGAACAGCGCCGAGGCGCGGCCGTGCTCGAATTGCTGCCAGGCGGCCGCGTCGAACTTCTCCAGCTCGGGCTTCGCCTCGTCTTCGAGCGGGATCGTTGTCGGCCGCTCCAGCTCAACGTCCTCGCCCCAGTTGTCGGTCACGATCCACGGCTCGAGCGACAAGGTGTCGGGGCTCGGCGGCGGGCTCGGCCGGATGAAGAGGTCGTCGCTGACCGTGTGTATCCATGGCACGCGGAATCCCCGCCAGCTAACCTCCTGCATGGTTGACCACTGCTCCCACGGCGCCAGAAGCAGGAACGCCAGCGCCCCTTCGACGGCAGGCGGAAACTTCCCGAGGTGCGGATCGATCTCGCCATAGTCCCGGCCGAGGGTCTCATAGAGCCAGGGGAAGGCGCGCCGCTCGGGCGGATGGTCGAGCTGGACGAGCTCTTCGACGACAAGCCAATGGAACTGCGCGAGGCGATCCGCCTCCAGCGGTCGGGTCGGGAAGTTGCGCGCGAGCCGCGTCGCGTCGAAGAGACCGGCGAGTTCCTCGGTCGAAAACTGACGCACCTGCGCGCTGCCGAATGTGAGCCTCGGCAGCTCGTCGGCCGTGTCGAGCGGACAGAGATGCAGCCGCCGCGCCGTCTTGCGCTGATAGGCGTCGGCGAGCGCCTCCGCCGCTTGACCGGGGGGCAGCGCCAAATGTGCCTGCGCCTTCGGCAGATCGCACGGCAGACCAAGCGAGCGCAGCGCGCCGGAGAGCGCGAAGGTCGGCTTGCCCCCGCCATATTCGACGTTGCAGATCTCGGCCAGGGCCGTGAACCGCGGCGCCGACAGGAGATTGTCGGGGCCGGGACGCGGAATGCGCCACAGGGCCTGGACGGCTTCGATCAGGGCCTGGCTTGCCGGCATCAGTCGGTCGCCTGCGGGAGCCAAGCCCGCTCTGCGCGTTCGCGGACCAGCCTGGCCTCAAGATGCGGGTCTTTGGGCTCGATGCTCTCGTTGTAGATATATTCGGCATCGCGCCAGAACGTGGCGATCGCTTTGGCGAAGTCCCGCAGCCAATCCACCGAGACCTCCATGCGGCTGACTGACGGCGGCAGCGGCGGGGAGACGCCGAAACCCTCCGGCAAGGGCGGGATCACCGGCCAAAGCTCCGGATGGCGAAGCGACAGTTCGGTCGCGGACTTGCCGTCGCCATGCCGGCAGACGTTGCCGAGAAGCTGGAGAGTGTCGAGCGTTGGAAAGCTGGGGAAGGCCTCCAGCTCGATCCCGCGCAGTTTACGAAACCATTTGCATAGGTCCGCCCAGTCCGCCTTTTCGAGCTTGACGGCGAGCGGCTCGCCGGGCCGCAACTCGCTCGCACACCCGATCAGGTAGGTGCGAAGCTGGCGTTCCCAGATCGACTGGATCGACAGGCCGAAAGCCAGCATCGTCTCGCGCAGCATATTTTTTAGATCGGCCTGAGCGAAGGGCGCCGGCCCCCAGTCACTCCGGCCAAGCTCTTCGATCTTGGCTTCGAGCGTCGCGACGGCGGGAGCGACCACGTCCTCAACGTAGGCCTGGACGGTATATTCGTGCCGATAGGCGTGGACGTCTGCCATGCAGTTGCGCCAGCGGAACGGGGTCACGAGGCAATCCCCTGCGCCTGTGCTTCGACGATGTAGCCGCGATAGGCATAGTTGATCAGGTCGCGGACGAGTTCGAGCAAGCCACCGGCTGGCAATCCGTCGAAAGGGTCGCCGTGGGCGAGGAGGTTTCGACGCTCAGCCAGCGTCGGCCGGGTCTCGCCGGTGAGCTGGCCGACCGCGGCGCCGTTGCATCGCACGACCATCGGAATATCGTCGTCGGTCAGGCCGTCGGCCGTGACCATATGCTGCAGTAGGGCGGCGAAACTGCGCTTCGACTTCGGGATTGCGCCGCCATAGCGATCCATCAGCGCCAGTTCGAGGGCTATCAAGGCGGCCAGCTCGCCGGCCTTGATCAGGCCGAAGTCGAGCCAGCCAAGGAGGTAAAGCGTTTGCGCCCGCGCGAATTTGCTGGTCACGATCTGCGGGATCGCCGGATGAATAGCCAGGTCCTCTAAAAAGGACCGCCACGCGGCGGGCTCGTCGAAGTACAAGAACCCGTCGGCTTTGCCGTCCTGCGGCCACGCCAGCGCCAGCGGTTCGCCGCGCGGCGGCAGTTGAAATTTCTCCAGCGACATTGATCAATCCGCCCCCGACCCGCCGGACGACCCACAGGTTCTTCCTTCTTCTCGGCACGGGCTCGCCTTGATGCAAGCTGGACTTGCTCGGCGGCACCTGTTCGCGCACGGTCGCTGTCTGTTCTAGGAGGAGACCGCCGCATCGAGTCGATGCGCGGGGCTCGGGGGTGGAATGGCGACGACGAAGGGTAAGAAGCCGATCATCATGGTGTCCTCGACCATCTATGGCATCGAGGAGTTGCTGGATCGCATCTACGCTGTGCTGACCCAGTTCGGGTATGAGGTTTGGAGTTCGCACGCCGGCACCATGCCCACCAACTCGGCGATCAGCGCGTTCGACAACTGCATCCAGGCGGTGAAGGATTGCGATCTCTTCCTTGGTCTGATCACACCCTATTATGGTTCGGGCGTCGTCGGCGCCGACATCTCCATCACCCATAAGGAGCTCAACACCGCGATCGAGCTTAACAAGCCGCGTTGGCTGCTCGCGCACGACCATGTGGTGTTTGCGCGCAAGTTGCTGGAGAAGCTCGGACACGACGATGCTGAGAAGCGCGCAGCCCTGCCGTTCGAGGCTTCGGCTGTGCTCGACGACCTGCGCGTCATTGACATGTACGAAACCGCCATTCGGAACGAGGTGCGGTTTCGCGACCGCACGGGCAACTGGGTCCAGAAGTTCGTGAGCGATGAAGATGCGTTGCGCTATGCCACCGCCCAATTCTATCGCTTCCAGGAGGTCGAGCGCTTCCTTGAAGAGCAACTTGCCAATCCCCGGCAGGTCATGGAGCGCGTCGAAGAGGATAAATCATGATCTCCGAAGAGATCCGCGCACAGATCAAAGGGGGTGAGAGCAGCTCGACCGCGTTCGTTCGCTCGGCCGAGCTTCCCGGTGTCGTCGCCGCCACGGTCTGCGCCTTCCTAAACGCACGCGGCGGAGTGGTGTTCGTTGGCGTCGATCCTTCGGGCGAGATCGTCGGCGTCGGCGCCGACCCAGAAGCCACCCGGCGCAGGCTCGAATCCCATTTGCAGGGCGTGATCACGCCCAAGGCGCTGTTCACCGTCAGCGTCGACAGCGAAGACGATCGTCCGATCATTTCTATCGAAGCGCCTGAAGGCCGTGACGTGCCCTATGTCATTGACGGCCAGATCTTCACACGCCGGGGCAAGCGGACGGCGGCCGCCGATCCGGAAACCATCCGCGACATCGTCCAGGGCCGATCGATCGAGGCCAACCGCTGGGAGCGGCGGCCATCAGTCACGTTGGCCGAAGATGACCTCGTGCGGCACGATATCGCCGAGATGGTCTCGTCGGCGGCCGAAACCGGCCGGTTCGTGTTCGAGGACGGCAATGACGTTCGGCGCGTGCTGCGAGAGCTGGGCCTCATCGCATCGAATGGCCTGACCAATGCCTGCGATATCCTCTTCGCCAAGCGGCCCGCGCAGCGGCATCCGCAGGCGCGGGTGCGCTTCATCCAGTTCGAGAGCGACAAGACCGCCGCCGCCTATCTCGACGACCGATGGGTCGAGGGTCCGCTGCACCAGGTCTATACGCAGCTCATGGAGAAGATCGGCGCGCACGTTCGCGTCCAGTCCTTCTTCGCTCCCGGCGATCGCGGCCGCGAGGACCGTCCCAACTACTCGCTTGAAGCGCTGCGCGAAGGGCTCGTCAATGCGCTGGCTCATCGCGACTATGCCGGTTTCTCCGGTGGCGTGACCGTATCGGTGTATCCGGACCGGATTGAAATCTGGAACTCTGGCCGCCTCCCTCGCGGCATCAGGGTCATCGATCTGAAGCGCCTCCATCCTTCCATTCCGCCCAACCCCGACATCACCCATGTCCTATATCTGCGGCGGCTGATGGAGCGCGTCGGCCGCGGCACGCAGAAGATCATAGCCGCATGCGACGAACTCGGCGCGCGACCGCCGGTCTGGAAGGACGCACCGAGCGGGGTCACCCTGACCATCTATGCGGCGGACGGCGTCGTCGACTTCGCGCTGTCGCCCCGCCAGGCCCAACTCATGGAGCAATTGCGGCCGGGTGACTCGATCCGCCTTTCAGACTACATGCAGCAAACCGGGATGTCGGAGCGGCAGGCTCGTCGAGATCTCAGCGAGCTGGAAAGCGCTGGCTTCCTGACACGGTTCGGCCAGGCGCGCGCGACGGCGTATCGGCGGACCGAACGCACCGTTTGAGTATCCGGCCAAATCCGGCCATGGCATCGGGCGGTCCGGCGACATTATCGCCGCCCCCGGTTTTCGCGATTTCCCAGCATTTCTCAGGCTTTCACGCGAGAAAAGGAACGCGGCGGTCTGAGTATTCGGCCAAATCCGGCCAAATCCGGCCACACCATCATCGCACTAGGATGACGATGCACCTGCTTCAAAACCAAGTCGTGCTGGCCGGCTGCACGGGCGGCGGGAAATCCTCGCTGCTCGCCGAACTGGCGAGACGGGCATGCCATTCGTGTGCCGCCACTGAGTCGCGCTCGAAGCGAAGGATCCGACAACCGAGGAGGTGAGTTCGGCGAGAACAGCAAGCATTCTGATCGTTTGGGCGACGCCTTCAAACTAAGCCTTATTCGAAGATGACAGCCGCTGTCAAATCGATGACCTCGAGCAGATTAAATGGACGACCGCTTTCAAGGCGTCCTAAGTGCGCCCGCTACGTCCTTTATGTCGGCGGTCGCAGCCAAACTCAGAGACGACTGCATGGGGGGGATTTGCACCGCCCCTTAGTTCTCCCAACTTGACCAATGGCATCTCGGCCTTTGCGTGGATGGCGTGGTTGTTCGGCCAAGCTAGGCCCACAGAACCGCGACCACATCCAAAGCAGCTCTTATCAGGCGTCGGCATTCTGCTTTTGAGTTGATCGTTTGTCAGATGTCATGGCGGACCGTCGGACAGCCATTCCCTTGGAGTAGGGTCTCAAGTCGCTTGGCGCGGCTCTTTGGAATCGCGATCACAAGGAGCTTTTCCGCTCTAGACGCCGCAACGTAGATCTTGCGGGTGTCCTCTGCGAACTCAGGATGAGCCGCCCCTTCCAAATGCTCGAGGATGCCGCCCGCCTTCGTGCTCGTCATGACGACGCACACGGCTGGGAACTCCATTCCCTTCGCTGAGTGGATCGTTCGAATCGGATGCGCATCTACGGACGGAATGGCCAGGGCGGCCAGCAGATCAGTGCTCGACTTTAGCCGCTGCCTTATGCCGCCAGATATGGCAATTCCGGATTCCAAAGCGCTGCGGGCCTTGTCGAGCCACGCATCGGCGGACATGCCGGGTAAGAATTTCAGCGCCGCTGCAGCGTCGATGATCGCTGGCCGCCAATGACTGTCCTCCAGACCTTCAGCCAATATGTAACGGTGATAGGCGCCCATATTCTCGATCCGACCCTGAACCAGCAGGATTGCGCGGTGGAGATTGGACAGCGCCTCGCGCCGGGTGCCTAGGTTCAAGGAGAAGTGGAAATCCGTCACTGCCTTGGCCAGCACCAAGGTCTTGTGCATCGTATCCTTCGGCACGGGATGCCCGATAGCCCGGGCCGCGCTTTGGAGTCGCGACGCCAGTATGGGCGCGTCCCCCACCGCGATCCCAAGAGGCTTCACGAGTTCGCCGAACTTTACGCCGATCGCCGCTGGCACGGATGTTCCACTGTATGAGATTACGTGCACGGCGGTGGGATCGTCCTTGTTGTTACCGAGTGCACGGTCCGGCACGCCGCGTGCCGAGGGCGGCCTCAATCCGGCTATCGCGGCGCATATCGCCGGCGTTGACCGGAAGTTTCCGCTCATCGGCAGCCTGTCGCCATCCTCGAAGCGTTCGGCAAAACTATGGAGCTGGTCGGTAACACCTCCGCGGAACTGGTAGATCGACTGATTCGGATCGCAGATTACCTTGACGATTAGCCCTGAGGATCGAAGCCACTGCACGATCCCGAGGTCGTCGGGATTGCAGTCCTGTGCTTCGTCTACGAAAAACTCCTTAAAACGAGCGGCAAGGGCCTTCCCCAGCCGCCCGGCGAAGGCCGCGTCGGCAAGCCGCCCCTTCACACAGGTGCGCACATCCTCGAAATCGACATGCCCTTTCGAGCGGGCGGCGGCGAGCATTCGGAGTGCGAGAGCCTCGTGTCTCGTGGCGTCGCGATCCAAATCGAAGCCCTCATCTGCGGCGATCGTGCGGTTCAATCTGCCCGTCCCGCGGTCGAAGGCCTTCAGGGGCAGCCCCTGCATCGTCTCATGAGGCCGCACGACCCAGTCGCCCTTGTCCGGGATCAGCCGGGGCGAGACGTCGCAGCCCTCCATTCCGAACGGTGCCACGAAGAACTGCCAGAGGAACCTGTCGAAGGTGCCGATGAAGCTCGGGAAGAGCGGCGTCGGCAGGATCCCGAATCTGCGGAGCCGCACTTCTAGTTCGTCGACCGCCGCATTCGTAAAAGACAGGAAGGCGACACCACGGCGATCCCGCCCGTCCGAGAGTAGAAGTCTGGCCCGCTCGACCATCGTCCGCGTCTTTCCGGCACCTGGACAGGCACTCACGAATGCCGAGCGGTCATGGCTGATAACCGCCGCCTGCTCCTTGGTCGGGGCGTATCCTCCGCTCACGTTGCCACCAGCTGCTCGATGGCGTGCTTGATGTAGGGTGGCACTGCTAGCTTCTCACCGTCCTCAATCAGTCGCGCCAGCACCTGGGCGAAATCGCCCTTGCGGGCATTCTTAAAAATGCGGTGGATCGCCGCGGCCCGCTCGTCACCATCAAGCTTCATCGCGTTGCGCCACTTCTTCTTCGAGCGTGGGTGCAGTTCGAGGTAGGCCTTCTCAAGCAGGTCCGCGTTGCCCGCCTCAATCAGCTCCGATTCTAGCGAATAGGTGCTCGTGATCGCTGCGAAGTAGTCGCTCGCGCCAAGTCTGCCGATCAGCTTGTCCAAGGCCCGCTTTCTTCGTTCACCCGGAATGAGCCCCTCATCGTCGGCGTCAGCCTCGACTTCGGAGACCTCCTTGGAATCCCCAAACGCGTGGAGGTCCTCAGCCTCCTCGGCGAGTCCCTCAGTCTCTTCATCCAGAACGTCGCCCGCTACCTCGTCGTCGTCCTCCTCCTTTTTCAGCCCCTTGTCGCCATCGGTCATCACCACGACGCGGTCCGCGATCCTCGCCCCCTCCATTTCGGTCAGAAGAAGGGTCACGTACGGCTGGAAATCGACGCCATCGATTGGAATGAATAGGGCGGATCTGAAGAGCCGGAGCTTCTCCGGGTGGTCTTTCAGGACATGGTGCTTCGCGATAGCCGGCAGCAGCAGCGCCTCAGCTATACCTTCGATGAGCAGTGCCCGACCGCCGAACAGCAGGGCCGCCTTCGTAACATCGAGGTAGCGGTCGACCTTGCGGCGATCGAGATCCCTAAGCGGCATATTGGCTAAAGGCAGGCATCGTGTCGCTCGACGCGGAACGACGGCCGAGATCGCCTCCGCGACGGACGCCGCGGCAGCCTCGCTATTCGTATCGCCCGCGTGACCAAGGACGTCCTCTATGATGCTGGCGTCGATAGATCCCGGTTCGGGCAACTCATCCGCCTCCGCGGCGCCAACCGAGGTGATCACCGACTTAAAAACCACCAGCCTATCGCTGCTAACCCACGCTGAGAGGTTCGGCGAATGGGTGGCTACCACCACCTGTAGTTCCCCAGCGGGAGCGTGGTCGGTCGGAAGGCTCATTCGCGACTGTTCCGCCTGCTCGCGCAGAAACGAAAGGACTGCAGCCTGCAGCTGCGGATGGAGATGCGCCTCCGGTTCCTCGACGAGGAACAGGGTCAAATCCGTGCTCCGGACCTTATCCAGTTCGACGGCGATGATCGCCATGAAGAGCAGGTTCGCGTAGCCGTGGCCGGAATACCGCAGATCCTCTGGATCGACGCCGTGATCGGCGAGCTTGAACCGCAGATCGCGGGCGATGTCGATCAACCCCTCGTCCGATGCGAAGCCAAGCGTGGCGGCCTGCCGGCGCACGCCGCCCGTCAAGGCAGAGAGGCCCTTCTCGACGGCAACGTCGACCTTCACCAGCACATCGTGCCTGTGCGTCCTTGCAAGCTCCTTCGCGAGGTCGGAGGCGGTCGTCCCCTCGAGAAAGTGGTTGAGGAGGGCCATGATGCGGGTCGGATTCCCGGATGCGAGCGCACGCTTCGCATCGCGCAGCGTCGGCAGATAGACGTGCCGGACCATGTCGTGGCAATTCGGTTCGGGCGCGTTTCCGTCTTTACCGGCCCACAGCTGCGGTCTCGCCCCTTGCCGATTGCCGTCGTACCGCAGTCCGAAGCAGGCATTCGTCAAGCCGGCGTCGGTGGCGGCGGAGATCAGGCGCCCCTGCTGTCCCGCCGAGAGTTCTGCGAAATGCGCCTCCAAATCGAATTGGGTTGCGCCGCACTGGAAGCGGACATCGGTGTGCTCGCAGTAAATCTCCCGACGACCACCCAGCGGGAGCGTCAGCAGACGGATCGCATCGATCGCATTGCTTTTCCCGCCATTGTTCTCGCCAACCAGGACCGTCAGGTCCTTCTGCAGTTCGAGATGCGTATCATCGAAGGAACGAAAGTTAGTCAACTTCAGGCGCTTGAGAAACATCGCTCCCCCCATCCTATTGATACTGCATAGACGAGCGGCAGTTCATC
>JAAIGG010307768.1_pt1 | contig 13750 bp, 11 predicted proteins | sample 6487391 | NCBI WGS metagenome assembly JAAIGG01 (sample SAMN13974130, study PRJNA590717) | phyllosphere metagenome | biome: asymptomatic weeds; feature: pooled weeds collected from a community garden; material: weeds; isolation source: pooled asymptomatic leaves from various weed species from...
AAGTCGAAGGAGCACCAGATGTCGGTAACCGAAATCTACCAGGCGTTAGATATCCCCCAAGCTATTGCTTCGCAACACCTTATCACCCTCAAAGACCGGGGCGTACTGAAGTCGAGCAAAGTGGGTACCAAAATCTACTACTCGCTGGCCGTACCGCAACTCCTGAAAATCATCGACACCCTCGAAGATTATTCGGGCCGCATCTAAGCAAAAAATTCAGTGCGTGCATAGAAAGCCCTGTTGCGGCCTATGCACGCACTTTTTTTGGAGTCATTCTGAGCGAATTTTGTATTCTAACTGACCAAGGTAGGTACATCTAATTACGACTAAGTAGGAGTTTTAAGGGAAACTTTCTTGTCCCGGCTAATCATCCCACTCAGCTCAGTTCTTACCAACGATAGCGCCAAAAGCTCGACGGGCTATTAGCATTAAGCTAATAGCCCGTCGAGCTTTTGGCGTTGATGGGGGCGCTTAGGGTCAAGCCACGGCGGGCTGGTGCTCCAGGTCGAAAATAGTTGTCAGCAGGGGCAACAGTTGCTCAGCCTCATCGCGGCGGCAGGCGGCCTTGAGATGCAGCACGTGCTGCTTGAGCACTTTCTGCATGAAGGCGCGGGTGGCCTCGTCGAGCAGTTTGGCTTCGGCGGGGGTGGCTTTTTTCTGGAAGCGGTCCAGCTCTTGCTGGCGTAGCTGCTCTAGGCCAGCCTTCATGCGCTGAATGAGCGGCGAAACCATCATTTCGCGGCTCCAGTCGGCAAAGTCGGACAAGCTTTCGGCAATGATGGCCTGCACCTGCGGCACGGCGGCCAGCCGCTGCTCCAGCGCGGCCGATGCCTTGCTTTGAATAGCATCGACGTTATAAACCAGCACGCCGGGCACCTGCTCCACGTCGGCGGCCACGGAGCGCGGCACCGAGAGGTCGATGAAGAACTTATAGCTCAGCACGTCGAGGTTGGCCACCAGCTCGTGGGTGAAGAAGGGCATTTCGCGGTTGATGGACGAGATAATCACGTCGGCCTCGCGCAGCGTTTCGGCCAGGTCTTCAAAGTTGGCGATGCGCAACTGGCCGGGGGCAAACTCGGCGGCCAGCACCTCGGCCTTCGAGCGGGTGCGGTTGCAGAGCGTTACGCTGGCAAACGCCTTGCTATCGGCCAGGTGGCGGCACACGTCGCTGCCGATTTCGCCCAGGCCCACCACCAGCACGCGCGGGCTGGCCACGTCGGCGGTCAGCTCCTCTACCAGTTCCAGGGCGGCGTAGCTCATGGAGGCGGCCCCGTCGCGGAAGCGCGTTTCCTGCTGCACGCGCTTATTGGCGAAGAAAATGGTGTGCAGCAGGCGGTGCAGGAAGGGGCCCGCCGCATCGGCGTCGGCCGCCCACTGATAGGCTTGCTTTACCTGATTGATAATCTGCATGTCGCCCACCACCTGCGCGTCGAGGCCCAGCGCCACCTCAAACAAGTGGCGCGTCGCCGCGTCGGCATCGGGGTAGAGGTCGAAATAGGCGGCGAAGCTGCCGGCGTCGGGCCGGTGCTTGAGCTCGCCCAGCGCCCGAATGATGGCGGCCGAATAGTCGTCGTCGTGCGCGTAGTAGATTTCGGTGCGGTTGCAGGTGCTGAGCACGAGCACATCACTCAGGTGAAGCTCGGTGCGCAGTTGCTCCAGAAAGCGGCGGCAGGCGGCCTCGTCCAATGCCAACAGCTCACGAATAGCGAGCGGGGCATTACGGAAAGATAAACTAACGGCCTTAAACGGATGGGACATAGCACGGGCCGGCCCTGGGCCGGCCTGCAAAATTACGGTATAAACAGCTGGCACGGAAACAGAAAACCAACCCATTGGGTTCGGGCGGCCGGCGCGGCGCACAAACCAGCGCCTTTCCTCGTTGAACGCGGTAACTCGCGCTTCGGGCTCCGCGCCCGACCTTTACCATTCTATGCTGCCGCCTCTTTACGATCAAAAAGCCCGCATTAAGCTCGCCGTCTTGTTCATGGCCCTGCTTATTGTCGGGGCTACCGTAGTATACACCAACGCGTTGGTACAACGCCTTTCGGAGCAGGAACAGCACCAGATCGACTTGTACGCCAAAACGCTGCGCTACATCATCAGCACTGAGAACACGAAAAATCTGCAATTTTTGACCGAGCAGATTATCGAGGCCAACAAAACCATCCCCGTTATTCTAACTGACGGCGAAAATATCAACGACGCCAAAAACCTGGGGCTGGGCAAAAATTTACCGGCCGCCGACTCGGTACAGCGCATGAACAGTGTGCTGCTCGACATGCAGAAACGCCACCCCCCCATCGTGATTGAGCTGCCCGGCGGCGTGCGCAACTATATTTTCTACCAGGATTCGCGGTCGCTGCGGCAGCTACGGACCTACCCGCTGGCGGCGCTGGCCGTTATCGCCTCGCTCTCAATGATGGCCTACATTGCCTTTAGCTACTCCCGGCGGGCCGAGCAAAACCGGGTATGGGTGGGCCTAGCCAAGGAAACCGCTCACCAGCTGGGCACCCCGCTCAGCTCGCTCGTGGGCTGGCAGGAGTACCTGCGGCAGTCGGACCGCTTTCGCGACGAGCCCATTGTGGAGGAGCTGGGCAAGGACATCAAGCGCCTGGAAATCATCACGGAGCGTTTCAGCAATATCGGCTCGGTACCGGTGCTCAGGGCCGAAAATCTTTACCACACCACCCGCAATGCCATTGCCTACCTAGAAAGCCGGGTATCGCGTAAGGTTAAGTTTAGCATCGAAACCGACCTGCCGCTCGATACGCCCGCCTGCCTCAACGTGCCGCTCTTCGACTGGGTGGTGGAGAATATTTGCAAAAACGCGGTCGATGCCATGGACGGGCGTGGCTCCATCACGTTGCGGTTGCGCCGCGTAAAGCAACGGCGCGAGTGGTGGCGCTGGCGCAAGCCCGGCCCCCAGGTGGCCATCGATATCACCGACACGGGCAAGGGTATTCCCAAAAACAAGCTCGAAAATGTATTCCTCCCCGGCTACACCACCAAAAAGCGCGGCTGGGGATTAGGCCTGGCGCTGGCCCGCCGCATCATCGAAAATTACCACGAGGGGCGGCTCTTCGTAAAGTGGAGCGAAGTAGGCAAAGGCACCACGTTTCGCCTGATTCTGAATCAGTAATGGAATGTAGGGTAAGCTTTAGCCTGCCTGGCGTCAAGGACACGTCACCTCACGCCGGGCAAGCTAAAGCTTACCCCACAACCAGTTGCTCGGGTAAGCGCAGCAGGTAGTCGCCATACCCACTCTTGCGCAGGGGCTCGGCGATTTTGCGTAGCTGCGCAGCATCAATAAAGCCCTGGCGAAAAGCTGCCTCTTCAATAGAGCCCACTTTGAGCCCCTGGCGCTGCTCCAGCACCCGCACAAACTCCCCGGCTTGCATGAGGCTCTCGAAGGTACCGGTGTCAAGCCAGGCGGTACCCCGGCCCAGGATGCCTACCTTGAGCTTACCGCGGCGCAAGTACTCACGGTTTACATCCGTGATTTCGTACTCCCCGCGGGGGCTGGGCTCCAGGTTTTTGGCGATTTCTACTACCTCGTTGTCGTAGAAATACAGGCCGGGAACAGCATAATTGCTCTTGGGCTGAGCGGGCTTCTCCTCAATACTGAGAGCCACGTTATTAGCATCAAATTCGACCACGCCGTAGCGCTCGGGGTCGTGTACGTGGTAGGCGTATACCACCCCGCCGTCGGGGTTGCTGTTGGCCTTCAGCAACTCTTCCATGCCTTCGCCGTGGAAGATATTGTCGCCAAGCACGAGCGCCACTTTATCCTGGCCGATAAAATCGGCTCCCAGCACGAAGGCCTGGGCCAGCCCGTTGGGCACTTCCTGCACCACGTACTGGAAGTTGCAACCCAGGTTTTGGCCATCGCCGAGCAGCTTCTTGAACTGCGCCTGATCGTGGGGCGTGGTGATAATCAAAATTTCCCGAATACCCGCCATCATCAGGATCGACAGCGGATAGTAGATCATCGGTTTGTCGTAGACGGGCATGAGCTGCTTGCTCACGGCCAGCGTGAGGGGATGCAGCCGGGTGCCGGAGCCGCCGGCGAGAATAATGCCTTTCATGAGAGTACCGTCGTACTGGGCCTGCGAAGCAGCTTATCACGTTCGCGCCAGTGAATGAGAAGGTCCGACGAAGGCTACCGTGATCAGCTGCCACCTTCGTCGGCATGATAAAGTAGATTAGTTACGCTCCTGAATGAACTCTTGATTGGCCTTAAACCACGCCAGCGTCTTTTGCAGGCCCTCACGGATACGCACCTGCGGCGCGTAGCCCAGCCGGGTTTCGGCCTTGCTGATGTCGGCCAGCGAGTCGCGGATATCACCCGCCCGGTTGGGGCCAAACTTGGGCTCCAAGGTTGAATGGGCTTCCTCGCGCAGAATGTCGTACATCTGCACCAGCGAGGTACGGTCACCCACGGCGATATTGTATACCTGGTTTACCGCCTCGGGGTTGGTAGTGAGGGCCGCCCGGATGTTGGCCTGCACGCAGTTAGCCACGAAGGTAAAATCGCGGGTCTGGCCCCCGTCGCCGTTGAGCGTGGGCGCATTGTCCTGCAAAATGGCGTCGATGAAAAGCGGAATTACGGCCGCGTAGGCTCCGCCGGGGTCTTGGCGGGGGCCGAAGATGTTGAAGTAACGCAGGCCGATAATCTCCATGCCGTAAGTGCGGGCAAACACGTCGGCGTAGAGCTCGTTGGCGTACTTGGTCACGGCGTAGGGCGACAAGGGCTTGCCGATGCGGTCTTCTACCTTGGGCAGACCGGGGTGGTCGCCGTAGGTCGAAGAAGATGCCGCGTACACGAAGCGCTTAATGCCCGCTTCCTTGGCGGCAAACAGCATTTTTACGAAGCCTCCCACGTTTACCTCGTCGGTCGTCACGGGGTCGTTGATGGAGCGCGGCACCGAGCCCAGCGCCGCCTGGTGCAGCACAATGTCCATGCCCTCGCAGGCGCGGGCGCAGGCCTCGCGGTCGCGGATATCGCCCTCCTGCACTTCAAGCGCGGCGTGGCCGTCGAACAAGCGCAGGTTTTTGCGGAAGCCGTTGGAGAAGTTATCCAGCACGCGCACCTTTTTGGCACCATGCTTCAGCAAATACTCCACGAGATTGGAGCCGATAAAGCCCGCCCCACCGGTCACGAGAAAGCTAAGCTCCGTAATGGGCTGGTCGGTAAAAGGAATTTCGTACATCTTCTTTTGAATTATGAATTATGAGTTATGAATTATCAATTACAAGCGGAAAGGCGTCATCCTGGCACCGGTTACCAACTCATAATTCATAACTCATAATTCATAATTAAACACTGTATTGCTTGGCGTTATATTCCTGGTATGCACCGCTGGTCACGTGGTCGAGCCACTCCTGGTTGGCCAGGTACCAATCGACAGTCTGCCCCAGGCCCTGCTCGAACGTCACGCTGGGCTTCCAGCCGAGCTCATTCATGATTTTGCTGGAATCGATGGCGTAACGCATATCGTGGCCCGCGCGGTCGGTCACGAAAGTGATGAGCTGGCGCGAGGTGCCGGCCGGCTGGCCGGTTTTTTCGTCCACTACGTCGCAGAGCAACTCAATAAGCTTGAGGTTCTGCCACTCGTTGACGCCGCCGATGTTGTAGGTATCACCCAGCTTACCCTTGTGAAAAACGGCGTCGATGGCCGTGGCATGGTCTTTCACGAATAGCCAGTCGCGCACGTTTTCCCCTTTGCCGTACACGGGTACCTTCTGGCCGGTGCGCAGACGGTGAATGGCCAGCGGGATAAGCTTCTCGGGGAAGTGGTTTGGCCCGTAGTTGTTCGAGCAGTTGCTCAGCTTAATGGGCAGGCCATATGTGTGGTGCCAGGCCCGCACAAAGTGGTCCGACGCAGCTTTGGAAGCCGAGTAGGGCGAGCGCGGGTCGTAGGGCGTTTCCTCTGTAAACATCTCGGGGCCAAAATCCAGCGAGCCGTAGACCTCGTCGGTGCTTACGTGGTAAAACGTGTGGCCTTCGTAGCCCTTGGGCTTCCAGAGGTTTTTGGCGGCATTGAGCAGGTTGACGGTGCCGATGACGTTGGTTTTCACAAACGCCATCGGGTCGGTAATGCTACGGTCGACGTGGCTCTCGGCCGCGAGGTGAATCACCGCATCGGGCTCCTCGTGGGCAAAAAGCTGGTCGATAAATGCCTGGTCGGCAATATCGCCTTTGACAAACTGGTAATTCGGAGCCTGTTCGATGTCGCGCAGATTCTCCAGATTGCCCGCGTAGGTCAGAGCATCGAGATTGAGAATCTGGTACTCGGGGTACTTGGTCACAAAAAGCCGCACCACGTGCGAGCCAATGAAGCCGGCGCCGCCGGTGATAAGGATTTTCATAAGGTGAACTGGTGAGTGGTGAACTAGTGAGTGGTGAAACGGTAACGCATGGTAGCTCACCATTTCACCGTTTCACTATTTCGCCAGTGTCTGCTGCCATTTCCAGGCGCTGGCCAGCGAGTCGTAGAGGGAGGTTTCGGTTTTGAAGCCCAGCACTTCGGCGGCCTTGGTGGCATCGGCATAAATGGCGGGCACGTCGCCGGGGCGGCGCGGGCCGATGACGTAGTTGAGCTTCTGGCCGCTGGCCTGCTCGAAGGTTTGCACCACTTCGAGCACCGAGTTACCGTGGCCGGTACCCACGTTGAAGGTCTCGACCGCGTCGCTGGCCTTGCGGTCGAGCAGCCGCTGCACGGCGGCGATGTGCGCTTTGGCCAGGTCCACTACGTGAATGTAGTCGCGCACGTTGGTACCGTCGGGCGTATCGTAGTCGTTGCCGAAAATGGTGAGCTTATCGCGCAGGCCCGCTGCCGTTTGCGTGATAAACGGCACCAGGTTGTTGGGTACGCCCAGCGGTAGCTCGCCGATCTTGGCCGACTCGTGCGCCCCCACGGGGTTGAAGTAGCGCAGTAGAATAGTGCGGGTCTTGTTGTCGGGCGCGCCGGCCGCGTCATGCACAATGTCTTCGCACATTTGCTTGGTACGCCCGTAGGGCGAGCTGGCGGGCTTGGTAGGCGTGGCCTCGGTGACGGGCAGCTGGTCGGGCACGCCGTAGACCGTGCACGACGACGAGAACACCAGGTTTTCGACGCCTTCCGCCTGCATCACCTCCAGCAGCGTAATGAGCGAGCCCACGTTGTTGTGGAAGTAAGCCAGCGGCTTGCGCACCGACTCCCCTACGGCCTTGAAGGCCGCGAAGTGAATGACGCCGGCAATGTTGCCCTCCGCCTTAAAAACCTGACGCAGCGCCTCGGCATCGCCGCAATCGATGCGGTGGCACGGCACTTCCCGCCCCAGAATATCCTGGATACCCGCCAGCGCCGACTCTTGCGAATTGCTAAAATCGTCGACGATAACGGGCTCATAGCCAGCCTGCGCCAGCTCTACCACGGTGTGGGAGCCAATGTAGCCGGCACCGCCTGTGACGAGAATCTTCTTCATAGGTGAGATAGTGAAATAGTGGGCGGTGAGTTGGTGAGCCCGTAAGTTGGTATGGCAGCAAGGGTACCGCTCACCAATTCACCACCTCACCAGTTCACCGCTACAGGCTCCAGTAGTGAAGTTGCTCCATCGGCTTATTACGGTACAAGCCTTTGATATCGACTAGTACGGCGTTGTCGGCAGTAATGGACTGGAAATAAGCCTCATCCTTTTCGAGATAGGGCTTGTGGCTCACGGCCACGATCACGGCGTCGTAGTCGGTGCGAATTTTATCCGGCGAGGTGAGGCGGAAACCATACTCGTGGTGGAGCTCGTCGGAGCTGGCGTGCGGATCCACGATATCTACGTTCACCGAGAAGTTTTTGAGCTCCTGAATCACATCGGCCACTTTCGAGTTGCGGATATCCTCCACGTTTTCCTTGAAGGTGGCCCCCATCACCAGCACCCGGCTCTTGGCCACGTCCTTACCGCGCTTAATCATCATCTGCACCGTTTTACGGGCGATGTAGGCTCCCATGTTATCGTTGGTGGTACGCCCGCTCAAAATAACTTTGGCGTCGTAGCCCAGCTCTTTAGCCTTGTAGGTCAGATAGTAAGGATCGACACCGATGCAGTGCCCGCCTACCAGACCGGGGCTGAACTTGAGGAAGTTCCACTTGGTGCCCGCCGCCTCGAGTACCTCGTAGGTGTTGATGTTCATGCGGTCGAAAATCATCGACAGCTCGTTCATCAGGGCGATATTGACGTCGCGCTGGGTGTTCTCAATAATCTTGGCGGCCTCGGCCACCTGGATGCTGCTGGCCCGGTGCACGCCGGCTTTCACGACCAGTTCGTACACCTTGGCGATGATATCGAGGCTTTCCTCGTCGCAGCCCGCCACTACTTTTACGATGCTCGTGAGCGTGTGCTCCTTGTCGCCGGGGTTGATGCGCTCGGGCGAGTAGCCCACTTTAAAATCGCCCTTGGCGAAGCTCAGGCCCGAGAGCTTTTCCATCACCGGAATGCAGTCTTCCTCGGTACAGCCGGGGTACACGGTGCTTTCAAACACCACGTAATCCCCCTTTTTCAACACCTTACCCACCGACGACGAGGCACCGAGCAGCGGCTTGAGATCGGGCTGGGCGTGCTCGTCGATGGGCGTGGGCACGGCCACGATGAAGAACCGCGCTTCGCGCAGTACGTCGAGCGAGTCGGTGAACGTAATGTCGGTACCCTCAAAGGCGCTAGCGTCGAGCTCGCCGCTGGGATCCTGGTGGTTGCGCATCATCTCCACGCGGCCCGCGTTGATGTCGAAGCCGATAACCGAGAGTTGCTTGGCAAATTCGAGAGCGATGGGCAGGCCCACGTAACCGAGGCCAATCACGGCCAGCTTGGCTTCTTTGCGGAGGAGTTCGTCGTACACTTGTTGAGGAATTATAAGTTATGAATTATGAGTTATGAGTTGGCCGTTAGCGAGCTAACCTGTTCGCTCATAATTGATACCGTTTTTTTATCGGGGCTGAGTTGATAGCGCTGGCCGGTGGCGGGGCAACTGGCCTGGCCCGTGGCGTCAAACGTCAATTTTTCGCCGTGGGCGCTTAGCCAGCCGTGCTGGCGGGCGGGGTTACCGTATACCAGCGCGTAGGCTGGCACGTCGCGCGTCACTACGCTACCCGCGCCCACGAAGGCGTAGCGGCCCAGCCGGGTCCCACACACGATGGTAGCATTAGCCCCGATGCTGACGCCCTGCTCTAAGTACGTGGGCAGATAATGTCCTTCGCCCCGGCGCGGCACGGCGCTCCGCGGATTTTTCACGTTGGTGAACACTACCGACGGCCCCAGAAACACATCGTCTTCGCACACCACACCGCTGTAGAGGCTCACGTTGTTTTGCACCTTTACGTTGCGGCCCAGCGTCACACCGTCGGCCACGAATACGTTTTGGCCCAGCGAGCAGTCTGCGCCGAGCACTGCCCCCGCCGCCAGATGGCAGAAATGCCAAATGCGGCTCCCCACCCCCACGCGGCAGCCCGCGTCGAGCACGGCGGTCGGATGCGCATAAAAGGCGGTAGCGGGGTCGGCCACGGGCAACAAATTGAGATTGGGACAGGCAAAGGTAACAAGCTAAATGAGCTTGCGCGGGAAAGCGCGCCCGGAGAAATATCCGGCCGTTGGTCCCAGCTGGTGGTCCCCGGCGTTATCGTTGGCCTTTCGGCCCCCCGCGGCCCTCTGGGCAACGCATTTACTTCGCGTTGCCCGTTATTCCCGGTGGCCCACTATGCCTCGTGCTCAACACTTGCAGGCAATGAGGCGTGGGGCGAAGCATTGCTACTCATGAAAGCCGCCGTCGCAGGCGTACTCTCCGGGCTAAACCGCCCCCCAGGAGCTTGGTAAGTAGTATTACCAGCGTCGCTTATCTGCCCAACCGATAGCGTACTGCTAAGATTTGTTGCGGCGACTGGGGGCACGCCCCAAGCGATGCGTTACCTAAGCGTAGGAGTACCTCCACCAGCTTTCCTCGCTAGGTAACAACTACATGCCCCCAGCCTGACAATCCGCCACTATGCCGTACATACCTGAGCGACTGGCAAGAGCGGTTAGAATCTACCCTATTGCTTACGAGTTAGCACTTTGCCGCAGCAACGCACAACGCGCCGCGGTTGGGGTATCAAGCAGCATTCGCTCCACTACATTCCGTAGCGGAGCGAATAACTCATATTGTAAAACGCTGGCGGTGCCGCTGGCCAGTGGCGGCCAGTGCTTCGCTTAGCGACCCAGTAGACCGTACTTGATAATGCAATAGATTGCCCGGAAGCCGTCGCGCCACCCAATCTTCTTGCCTTCGGCATACGTGCGGCCGTAGTAGCTGATGCCAACCTCGTAGATGCGCACATTGGGTATGCGGGCTACCTTGGCCGTTACTTCGGGCTCGAAGCCAAAGCGCTTTTCCTCCAGCTGCAGACCCTGCACAATGTCGCGCCGAAACAGCTTGTAGCACGTCTCCATGTCGGTCAGGTTGAGGTCCGTCGTCATATTCGACAAGAAGGTCAGAATCCCGTTGCCGATGCTGTGCCAGAAGAATAGAATGCGGTGCGGCTGCCCGCCCATGAAGCGCGAGCCAAACACTACGTCGGCAAACCCTTTTAGGATAGGTTTGATTAGGAAGTTATATTCCTCGGGGTCGTATTCGAGGTCGGCATCCTGAATGATGATGTAGTCGCCAGTAGCTTCTCGGATACCAGTGTGCAGAGCGGCCCCCTTACCTTGGTTTACGGTGTGCTCGAGCAACCGCAGGCCCATGTCGGGATAACGTGCAGCGTAGGCCCGGATGGTAGCAGCCGAGTCGTCGGTTGAGCAATCATTGACAAGGATGATTTCCTTGGCAATGTCGTTGGTAAGGCGCAGCTTGCGCAGTAAGTCCAGAATCTGATGGATAGTACGCGCCTCGTTGTACACGGGTACTACGATGGACAAGGTGTCAAATTTAACCAAAATCGTAAGTAGGTTAGGCCGCCCAAAGATAGCTGTGCCCCGGTCATATCCGCTAATTAACAGTGGAGATAGCCGATAAAGTCACTGTTGCGTACCCCAGCATAAAATCACTTTTAAACAGATATCATTTAATGCACTAGCAATTCCCTGGCGACGGGGACACGCGGGTTTTTAGCTTCAAAATGATGACCAATTACTTTTAATTTACCTTGTCTAGCCTACTCCGCGTGGGGGGATTGGCCGGCGATGGGCTCCAGCACCACGTAGCCTTGCACTAGTTCTTCGCGATAGCCCCGGCCCTGCGTCAGCTGCCGTAGCAGGTTATGCACCGGCTGCCGCACTAAGGGCGGGTGCAGAACGAATACCGCCGCCGGGTAACGCCGCCAAAAGGCCTGTACTTGGCTAGGTAGCAGGGGCGGTAGCAAGCGCAACGAATCGGGATGCTCCTGCGCCACGAGTAGGGCGCGCATCACTGGCTCACGGCCAAAGGCAGTGAATACCGAATCGGGCAGACGCGAGATGTAAGCCCCCGGCAGGGCCTTGTGGTGCTGCGTTTGGTAGAGCAGCTCCGCCGGATCCATGCTACCTACCTGGCGCATCCCATCGAGCACTCCCAGTGGGACGGGAAACAGTATTTCGCCGGGGCTGGCCGCCGCCACGCGGTAGGCGGGCGGCACATCAGCAGCGTGAATAAGCGGATAGCGAACAGGCTGAAACTCGCAAAATACTCCCAGGCACAGCGCGGTAGCTATTCCCCAGCCCACGGCAAGCGAGCGACCGCGCAGCCAGTCGTCGAGGCCCAGAGCCACTAGCAGCGGTAACAGCAGCGACAAGAGCAACACGTAACGCGTAGGGCAGCGGATGTTGTTGAGCAGGGGCACGAAATGCATCAGGCCCGTGGGCAGACGCAGTAGGTCGCGGCCCGCCAGGCGTATTTCTGGCATGGTGAGCGCCACAAACAGGATGGCCAGGGCTACGAACGGCTGCGTCGCGGTCGGGGAGGCGAGGGCCGGCCCGGCCGGGCGGCGCCAAGTCCTCAGGGCCAGGGCCAGCGCCAGCAGCGGCAGCAGATAGCCCAGAAACGTGACGTTTTCGACCGAGCCGGACGCCCGGACACGGTCGCTGTGCCAGAAGGCATCGGTAGCGGCGGTGGCTAGCCAGCGATTGCCCACCGGCGGCACTAGATAAGAAGCAAAGTCGGCCCCCCACCAGAAGCCCGCCTTGTCGGATACCCCGTGCCGCTGCAGCCAGTGCGCCAGCAAGTGGCACCCGATGACCACTACGCCGAGCCCCGCCCACAGCCGCCAGCTGCGCCAGTTGCGCTCGCCTAGCCGCAGCCCCCACCACGCGGCGTAGCCCACCGAAAACCACACCAGCCCGGCCAGCGTGTAATAATCGCTCAGCAGCGTTATGACCAGCAGTACCGCCGCCCAGACTACCTGCCCTGCACTGCGGACCCGGGGTACCCAGCGGCCCGGGGCGAAAGCCAGCCCATCGAGAAACGCCATGATGTAGTAGGGCACCGTAGCCGTGAGCAGCAAGTGGTAATGCTCGGGCCAGTGCGCCAGCTTGTAGGGTGAAAAGGCGAATACGAAGCCCACGAGTACGCACAGCAGCGGCTGCCGCACCCAGCGGCCAGCCAGCCGCGCCGCCCCCACGCCGCCCAGGCCAAAGCTCAGCAGCAGGCCCGCGTTGATGGCCCAGTACTCTTGGTGCAGCAGCACGTTGAGCAAGCCCAGCACGGGCGTGTACGTATGCAGCCACAGGCTCGCGCCCTGCGGAAAAAGCAACAGGGAGGTATAAAAGGGATTATGACCGGCCGCCACCTGCCGCTGGAAGTGCCAGGCGTTCCAGATGTACTGATTAGCATCGTGGTGGGGCACCCCGACAAACGCCGTGCTCCAGGCCGAACCCAGCGGCCAGGAGTACCAGAAAAACAACGCCGCGTAGGCCAGCCCGGCCAGGAGCAGCCCACGCCAGCCCAAGCTGTTGGGGCCAGAGGAGAAAAGGAAAGGCATGCGCAAAGAAAAACCAGTCAACCGGCCGGTCTCGGCAAAAGTAGCCGCAGCCCGGTGGCTAGCTTTGCACCTGGCTCTTTTTTTAACTGTCATTCATGCCCGTTGCCCGTCCCTTCAATTTCCAGCAGTGGATTGCTGAGCACCGCCACCTGCTGAAACCGCCCGTTGGTAACCAGCAGGTTTTTAAAGACAATAAAGACTTCATCGTGATGGTAGTGGGGGGGCCCAATGCCCGCAAGGATTACCACGTCGATGAGGGCGAGGAGCTATTCTGGCAGCTCGAGGGCGAGATCACCGTCAAGATTATTGAAGATGGCCAGCCCGTCGATATAGTAATTGGCCCGGGCGATATGTTTCTCCTCCCCCCCGGCGTACCGCACTCGCCTCGTCGCCCGGCAGGCACAGTGGGCTTGGTCGTGGAGCGCTACCGCACGGCGGGCGAACTCGACGGCTTTCAGTGGTACTGCGAAAAATGCGGTCATAAGCTCCACGAGGAGTACGCCGAGATTACCGACATCGTCGCCCAGCTGCCGCCCATCATGAACCGCTTCTGGGCCCACGACGATCTGCGCACCTGCTCGGTGTGCGGTACTTATATGGATGCCCCGGCCAGTGTGCCGGCTGCTTAGCGCAATTTCACTCACTTTCTTTTAATGAAATCACGTTTAGTCTTTTGGGTGACCGCCCTGCTGTTGTTTCTGGCGCAAGCTTATTCCAAACCCTGGAAACAGCTCGAAGTATTTGACTGGGATCAGGGAGGCTATTTTTCTTATTTGCCCGCCCGGTTTTTGTAC
>JAAIGG010067034.1_pt1 | contig 13663 bp, 14 predicted proteins | sample 6487391 | NCBI WGS metagenome assembly JAAIGG01 (sample SAMN13974130, study PRJNA590717) | phyllosphere metagenome | biome: asymptomatic weeds; feature: pooled weeds collected from a community garden; material: weeds; isolation source: pooled asymptomatic leaves from various weed species from...
CCCCCCTCCGTCAGGCCTTCGGCCTGCCACCCCCCGTGCCGGGGAGGATCAGGCCGCGCGCGCGACCAGTGCCGCGGCGGCTTCGGCCATCAACTGTGCCAGGATATCGGCGATCGGTTCTTCCTTCGTCACCATGCCGACCGACTGGCCCGCCATGACGCTGCCATGCTCGACATCGCCGTCGATCACCGCACGGCGAAGAGCCCCGGCCCAGTAATGCTCGATCTGGAGCTGTGCCTCCATCATCGCGACCTTGCCCTCGTCCAGCGCCTGGGCGACCTCGCGCTGCTTGGCGGTGAAGAGTTCGCCGCCCGCATTCTTCAGCGCGCGGACCGGAATGACCGGCAGGCGCGGGTCGATCTGGACGCTGGCCACCGCGTCGCGAGCGGAGGCGCGGATGAACGCCTTCTTGAAGTTCGGGTGCGCGATCGATTCGGTCGCGCAGACGAAGCGGGTGCCGAGTTGCACCCCCGCCGCGCCCATGTCGAGATAGCCGGCGATCGCCTCGCCCCGGCCGATACCGCCCGCGACGAAGACGGGGACTTGGGCGGCGATCTCCGGCAGCATCTCCTGCGCCAGCACGCTCGTCGAGACGGGGCCGATATGGCCGCCCGCCTCCATCCCCTCGATCACCAGCGCGTCGACGCCCGAGCGGATCAGCTTCTTGGCGAGGCTGAGCGCGGGCGCGAAGCAGATGACCTTCGCACCCGTCTCCTTGATCGCCTCCAGCGCGCCCTTGGGCGGCAGGCCCCCGGCCAGCACGACATGGCCGACCTGGTGACGGCCGCATACCGCGATCAGGTCGAACAGCTGCGGGTGCATGGTGATCAGGTTCACGCCGAACGGGCGCGTAGTCATCGCCTTGGTCGCGGCGATTTCGGTGTCGAGCAGTTCCGGGGTCATCGCCCCGCAGGCGATCACGCCGAAGCCGCCCGCATTCGACATGGCGGAGACGAGGTTGCGCTCCGACACCCAGGACATGGCGCCCGCCATGATCGCCATCTCGGCGCCCAGAAATTCCGCGCCGCGCGCCATGCGGGTGGCGAGACGCTGTTCGCCGGTGGTGGTGAAGGTATCGGTCATCGGCGCTCCATGCCGTGGAGCGGGCCGGACGGCAAGATTTGGTTCACGCGAAGCCGCGATGACGCGAAGAAGAATGGGTTCGCGCAGAGGCGCAGAGGACACAGAGAGGTTTCGCGCGCGTCAGCGCAATCCTCTCTCCAACAATCGTAAATGCAACGAAGAGCGAGAGGCTAGACACGCCCCCTCTGCGTCCTCCGCGCCTCTGCGCGAACCAACTTCTTTAAAGCGCTTCGCGGCTTCGCGCGAGCAAAAGCCCCCTCCCCAGACTAGCCCAGGGAGGGGTCGAACATTACGCCGCGTCGGCGTCCAGGCCATAGGCGGTGTGCAGGACACGCACCGCCAGTTCGGTATAGTCCTCTTCGATCAGCACGCTGACCTTGATCTCCGAGGTGGTGATCGCAAGGATGTTGATCCCCCGCGCGCCGAGAGTCTGGAACATGGTCGACGCTACGCCCGCATGGCTGCGCATGCCGACGCCGACGACCGAAATCTTGGCGACGCGCGTGTCATGCACGAGGCTGGCATAGCCGATCTCGCCGCTCGCCTTTTCCAGCACGTCTAGGCTACGCGCAAGGTCCGCCGAAGGGACCGTGAAGGTCACGTCGGTCGAGCCGGTCGAATGCGCGATGTTCTGGACGATCATGTCCACATTGATCCCCGCATCGGCCAGCGGCGCGAAGATCGAACCCACGGCGCCGGGCCGGTCGGGCACGGCGGTCAGGGTGATCTTGGCTTCGTTCTTGTCATGCGCGATGCCGGTGATGAGCTGGCGTTCCATATCGTCGATTTCCTCTTCGCCCACGATCAACGTGCCGCGATGTCCGTCTTCGTCCCGTGCGTCGTCGAACGAGCTGAGCACCCGCACGCGCACCTGTTCCTTCATCGCCAGACCCACCGAGCGGGTCTGGAGCACCTTGGCGCCGACGCTGGCGAGTTCCAGCATCTCCTCATAGGTGACCTTCGACAGCTTGCGCGCGCGGGGCACGATGCGCGGGTCGGTGGTGTAGACGCCGTCGACATCGGTGTAGATGTCGCAGCGCTCCGCCTTCATCGCCGCCGCGACCGCGACCGCGCTGGTGTCCGAGCCGCCGCGACCCAGCGTCGTCACCCGATTGCCCTCGGCCACGCCCTGGAAACCGGGGATCACCGCGACCACGCCTGCCGCCAGACTCTGGTCGAGCGCTGTGGTGTCGATCTCGCCGATCCGCGCCTTGGCAAAGGCCGTGTCGGTGTGGATCGGCAACTGCCAGCCCAGCCACGAGCGGGCGGGGGCCCCCATCGCCTGGAGCGTGATCGCCAGCAACCCGCTGGTGATCTGTTCGCCCGCCGAGACGACGACGTCATATTCCTGGGGATCGTAGAGCGACGAGGCCTCGCGGCAGAAACCGACCAGCCGGTCGGTCTCCCCCGCCATCGCGGAGACGACGACCGCGACCTGATGCCCAGCCTCCACCTCGCGTTTGACCCGCGCCGCCACGTTGCGGATGCGCTCGATTCCGGCCATCGAGGTGCCGCCGAACTTCATCACGATACGGGCCATGCGGTTTTTGCCAATCTCCTTGGGGTAAAACGGCGGTCCTGATAGGTAGCCCCCATGACGAACGCAAGCCATTTGAACGATTCTACCATTATCGGGGCCGAAGCCGCACATTTCGGAAAGATGGCCGCCGAGTGGTGGGACCCCAAGGGGTCGAGCGCGATGCTGCACCGGCTGAACCCGCCCCGGCTGCGCTATATTCGCGAACAGATCGACCTGCATTGGGATGCCGACGGACAGGGATTTACGCCGCTGGCGGGCAAGCGCGCGCTGGATGTCGGGTGCGGCGCGGGGTTGTTGTGCGAACCGCTGGCCCGGCTGGGGGCGGAGGTGACGGGGCTCGACGCCGCGCCGGAGAATGTCGCGGTCGCCGCCGCCCATGCCGCGCAATCGGCGCTGGAGATCCACTATCGCGCAGGCAGCGTCGAGGGGCTGGCGGGCGAGACCTTCGACCTCGTCACCTCGCTGGAGGTGATCGAGCATGTCGCGGACCCTGCGCGATTCGTACGCGGGCTGGCCGATGCGCTGGCGCCGGGCGGGCTGATGATCCTGTCAACACCCAACCGCACGCCGCTGTCGAAGCTGGCGCTGATCACGCTGGCCGAGGGGACCGGCGCGATTCCCAAGGGTACGCATGACTGGTCGAAATTCCTGACGCCCGAGGAACTGTCCAAGCTGCTGACCGAGGCCGGGCTGACCGTGCGCGATGTGCGGGGGCTGAGCTATTCGCCGACCAAGGGGTTCACGGTCAGCGACTCGACCGCGCTCGACTATTTCGTGACGGCGACTCGGTAACGCTTTTCCTCCCCTGCAAGGGGAGGTGGCAGGCCGAAGGCCTGACGGAGGGGTGTCACCCCTCTCGAGAGCGAGTGGCAGGCCGGATTGCCCCCGGCAATCCTCGAACCCGCGGGGGCGGGTTCGACCTGCCACTCCCCTCCGACGCGCTGTGTACGCCACCTCCTCTTCCAGGGGAGGAATGTTCTGGACCTTTCCGAATGTCGATCTTGACGAACCATTCCCGGGCCCACCGCCTCCTCATCCTGCTCGCGGTCGCGCTGGCCGCGCGCGCGCTGACCTTCGGCAATCCGGTGGTCCATGTGGACGAGGAATTCTACTTCTTCACCGGCCATGCGATGGGACAGGGCGCATGGCCGTTCGTCGATGTGTGGGATCGCAAGCCGATCGGGCTGTTCCTGCTCTACGCCATACCCGCCGCCTTCGGTTTTCCGGCGGGCATCTGGGCCTATCAGGCGATGGCGTTGGCCAGCGTGGTCGCGACCGGCTGGCTGATCGCGCGCATGGCCGAGCGGCTGGGCTGGGGCACGGGTGCGACGGCGGCGGGGATCGCCTATATCCTGTGGCTCGACCTGCTGGGCGGACAGGGCGGGCAGGCACCGGTGTTCTACAACCTATTGATGATGGGCGCGGCCTGGGCGATCCTGGAGTCGGATCGGCGGCGGGCACGGAGCCTGGGCCTCACCGCGATGGCGCTGGTCGGCCTGGTCCTCCAGATCAAATATTCGGCGGTGTTCGAGGGGATGGTCTTCGGCCTCTGGCTGCTGGCGAGCGAGTGGCGGCGAAGCCGGTCGCCGGTCGCGCTGATCCTCTATGGCATGGGCCTGGTGGCCGTGGCGCTCGCCCCCACCGCGCTGGCAGCGGGAGTCTATATGGCGATCGGGCAGTGGGACGCCTTTCTCTACGCCAATTTCCTGTCGATCTTCCACCGCAACCCCGATCCTCTGCCCGAGTTGGCGGGCAATCTGGGGCAGATGATCCTCATCCTCTCGCCGATCGTCACGCTGGCGGTGCTGGGGTTGAAGCGGGCGGATCGTCTCGACGGTGAGCGGACCTTCCTTGCGGTCTGGCTGGGCGCAGCGATCATCGGCGTGCTGCTCTTTCGGCCATGGTTCGACCATTACGGCCTGCCGATCCTGTTGCCTGCCTGTACCGCTTCTGTCGCGATGCTGGGGAGCGAGGCATGGCGGCGGCGCTATGCCCCTGCCCTGCTGCTCACCGTGGCGCTGGCCGGGCAGATCGTGCTGGTCGCCCTTCGCCATGAGCGGGGCGAAGGGACCCAGTTCGCCGCGTTGGCGCAGGCGGTCGGCCAGGGGCCGGGTTGTCTTTATGTCTATTCGGGCAGCACCATGCTCTATGTCGCGACCCGGCGCTGCGCCCTGTCGCGCTATATCGTCCCCGCACATCTCAGCCGCGCGCGAGAGGCAGGGGCAACCGGCGTCGACCAGGATGCCGAGATCGCTCGCATCCTGGCCCAGCATCCCGCCGTCGTCGTGATGCGCCCACCCTATAATGGCGAGCGGCCCGCCGCCCATGCCCGTGTGATGGCCGCAATGGCGAACGGCTACCAGCTCGCCGCGAAACTGCCGATGGGCAATGAGACGATCAGCGTCTATAAATCCGCGCGATGAAACGCCTCCTCGCCTCGATCCATGACGTGTCCCCCCGGTTCGAGGGGGCGGTCGATGCGCTGTTCGACCGGTTGTCGGGGCATCTGGGCGGTCCGCGCCTGGCCATGCTGGTCATCCCCGACCATTGGAACAGCGCACCGATCGCGCCGGGTACGCCCTTCGCCACACGGCTGCGGAACTGGGCGGACATGGGGATCGAGATGTTCGTCCATGGCTGGTCGCACAAGGACGACATGGTCCATACCGACTCGAAAACCGCGTTGAAGGCCAAGCACATGACCGCGGGCGAAGGCGAGTTCGTCGGCCTGGATCGTGCGGAAGCCCTGCGCCGGATGCAGCGCGGCACCGCGCTGATCGAGGACATCATCGGCCGCCGCGCCACCGGCTTCATCGCACCCGCCTGGCTCTATTCGGACGAAGCGCGCCTGGCGCTGGGCGATGCGGGCTTCGGGCTGGCGGAGGATCATTTCCGCGTCTGGACGCCGACCGATGGCAAGGTCATCGCGCGCGGCCCGGTCGTCACCTGGGCGAGCCGTTCGCGTGGGCGGCAACTGAGTTCGCTCGCCGCCGCCGCCGTGCTGCGCCATGGCCTGCGCCCCACGCCGGTCGCGCGGGTCGCGGTGCATCCGGGGGATAACGGTGTGCCCGCGCTGCTCGACAGTATCGACAAGACCTATTCGCGGCTGGCGAAGACCCACACGCCTTCGCGCTACGCCGACCTGCTCGCCGCCTGATCAGCGCGCCGCCAGGATATGGAGGTAGCGATGCCGTGCCTCCGACCCTTTGGGATAAGCGGCCAGCCTTTTCTCCTCGGATCGGCTGAGGGCGAATTTGCGATAGCCCTTGCCGGTCAGGCATTGTTCGACATCGCCGACCTGAATGCGATGAAGATCGCGTTTTTGCCGTTCGGGTCTTACCCGCTGCACCGAGTCGATCCACGCATCGATATTAGGGGTGCCGGGCTGGTTGAGGCCGTTGTCCGCCGTCTCGAACCCCCGGATGAAGCGCTTGGCCGGTTCATCCTGCGAGATATCGCGGAAATAGCCGATCTTCGCGCATTCGACCGCGTCGGCGCGATACTGGTCGAAACCGACACCGGGCTTGCCCCAGCTTTCGACCGGAGGCCGATCCCCGGCCTGCGCCCCGCCGGATAGAGTCAGCGTGATGCCGACAGCGACTGCCCAGATGCGACTCACGAACCGCCTCCCATGACATTTTTGTCATGGTGACATACTCGTAGGCGCTCGAAAAGGTCTGCTTAGGCGACCGCGCGCCGCTGCTCGCCCTCGTCCAGCAATTGCTGGTAGCGCGCGATCAGCGCTTCGGCATGGTCGCGGTCGCTGAACACCTTGCCCGCCGCCACGCGTGCGGCGTTGCGCAGCACGCGCTGGTCGCGCGACAGCAGCCGCTCGATCGCCTCGGCACAGGCGGCGCCGTCGCGCGCGCGGAAGGTCTCGGCGAACAGCGGGCTCACCACCTCGGCGCAACCGCCATAATCGGGCACCACCAGCGGCAGGCCGGAGGCCAGCGCCTCCGACGCGACCAGCCCGAACGTCTCGGTCTCGCAGCCATGGACCAGCGCGTCGCAGCTCGCCATGATCCGGGCCAGGCGCGGGCGGTCATAGACCGGGCGAAACAGACGGATATGGGGGCTGCCCGCGATGCGCTTCTCCAGCGTGCGGCTGGCGACGCCGCCACCGATCAGGATCAGGCCGACCGGACGGCTCGACGCCACACGCTCGACCGCGTCGATGACCATCGGCCAGCGCTTTTCGGGATGATGCCGCCCCAGCCCGAGCAGCAGATGCGCGTCCTCGGGCAGCGCGCATTGCGCGAGCAAAGCGGCGCGCAATTTCTCGTCCCGGTGATCGGGCGAGAAGAAATGCCGTTCGATCCCCAGCGGAATCCCCTCGTCCACCCGCACGCCGCGCTTGCCGAGTCGCTTGACCAGCGCCGGGCCGTTGGACAGCACCAGATCGTAATGATCGAGGAAGCGGTTCATGTAGCGGCTGTACCAGCTGAACCAGTCCTCCACCCGCTCCTGCGCGACGATGCCGTCCAGCCAGCGGACCGGATAGGTGCCGACATTGTCGTTGTGCATGAAGAAGACCTTCTTCGCGCGCCCCTGCCAGCTGGCGACGAACCAGGCGGGCTTGGCGGGCGAAGACACCTCGACGATATCGGGGTCCAGTTCGTCGAGCAGGCGGCACACGGGCGCGCCGTCCCAGAACATGCCGTAATTGGTGTCCAGGATCAGGCGCGGCGCCTTGATATAGATGATCTTGCCGCCGCCCGGACGCTCCTCGACCACATCCTCGATGCCGGGGGCGAGGACGATCAGTTCATGGCCCATCTCGGCCAGGATCGCCATCTTGCGGTCGATATAGGTCCGCACGCCTCCGCCGGTGGGCGAGTAGAATTCGTTGACGTCGACGATACGCATCGTCTTCCCCTTACTCTACCGGGCCGAAACCGCCCAGCCCGCGCAGATATTGCGCCCGGATGGTGGTCGTCGCCACGCCGTTCGGCACGTCGATCAGCGCGGAGGCGAGCGGCGGCTTGCGGCGGCCCAGCTTGGTATTGGCTGGGAAGCCCGCCCCGTCGCTCCAGAAGTTGAACTTGTTCTTGCCGTCGCGGTCATGGGTGAAGAGCAGCGCATAGCGGCCGGGGCGCGGCACGCGGATGCACATGGCGATCGCGCCGCCGCCCGCCGGGGTCGGCACCGACACCCGGCGAAAGGTCTTGCCCGCCCGCTCCAGCACGCCGTCATCGGCCAGGAAATCCTCGTCGTTCGCGGGATAGAGTTCCAGCTTCAGATTGCCCTTGCGATCCTTCAGCCCCTCGACCCTCGCCAGTATGGCGGGGCCGCCATTGGTGCAGGCCGCCGCGTCGCTGCCCAGGATCTGCGCGCTCGCCACCTGCGGCATCGCCGCCAGCCCGATCGCCGCCGCCGCCACCATCTTCATCACGCGAATCATGCGCGTACCTTCCGCACCAATGCCGTCAGACCAAAGCCCGCGATCAGCACGACATGGACCAACAGGGTCAGCGCCGCGGTGAAGGCGATAAGCTCGCTCAATTCCTGATCCTGCCCGATCAACAGGATCGCGAAATTGGCGAAAAGAAGGTCCTTGTTGGGCACGAGCGGCAGGCGCGACACGAGCAGCCGCGCCGCCGACAGGAACAGCCACATGCCCAGCGACACGCTCGGCATCCCGTAATGCCAGGCCAGCGCAACCAGCAGCGAATTGGCGATCAGCCGCACGCAGTGAACCGTGAAGATCCACCACAGCGTCTTGCGGTCGAGCGAGAAGACCCGCCGCGAAAAGATCAGGAAGGGCAGCGAGGTCGCCATGACGATCGCGATCGATCCCCAGACCAGCCGCAACTGCTCGGGCGTCAGCAGTTCGCGACCGACCGGCAGGGCCAGGCCGATCATCAACAGGGTGATCGCATTGCCCGCGATCGCCGAGAGGATGCCGACATCCTTGACCGCGCCGAACGGCGCCGCGACCATCTTCGCATGGGCCCGCGCCCAGGCATAGAAATAGGCCTCGCCCGAATAGCTGAAGGCGACCTCGTTGGCGATCCGCTTGCGGATCAGCGCGGCCAGGCCGCTGATCGGAATGCCCCAGAGACGGCGGAAGATGATATAGTCGCCGATCGGCAACGCCATGTAGAGCCCGACGAACACGACATAGAAGAGCGGGTTGGTCGGCACCGAATGGCTGAGCCCGACCAGTCCGCGCCCGAGCAGTTCCTGCCCCAATCCAACCACCATCGCGATGGTCAGGACCGCGCCGATGATGGCGGGCCAGCGCCGCTTCACGGTCTTCAACGGCTCCAGCGCGGCGATGTCGCGCGCCACGGGGGCACCGGTTGCGGCCGGGGGTCCGACAGGCACGGCCTGTTGCGGGGTCATGGGATCATCTCGTTCATTCTGCACGTTAGGGAGATTCCTCGGCGGCGTTCGCCGGTGGCGCCCGCTAACCTCAACACTGCTTTCTCGCACCTGAATAAGAATTCACCTTTGGGGGGCGATTGTGTCCACCTTAGGGCTGGAATTGACATATTTGCGCGACAAGCTGCGCGTACCTCCGGCACCCGATCCCCTCGTCATCCGTTAACGGAGCTCATGCCAGCCGATCACATCCTGACCTATGCGCTGGCCATGCGTGGCGGCGTGGAAGCCGCACTGGCCCGCATGCTCCAGGGCTGGACGCGGCAGGGCCGGCGGGTGACCCTGGTGCTGGGCGAGGAAAGCGGCCAGTTCCAGCACGGCGTGCCGTCGGGGGTAGAGATAGTGACGCTGGGGCACCAGCGCTATACCGGGCTGTGCACCACCCTGCCCGCGATGATCGACCGGATGCGGCCCGACATCATCTTCTGTCCCGGCAATCATTATACCAGCATGGCGGCCTGGGCTCGGCTGCGGCTGGCGGGGGCGTGCCCGCCGATCGTCGGCAAGATGTCCAACGCGGTCGACCGGGGCGATCATCATCCGATCGTCGCCTGGGGCCAGCGGCAATGGCTGGCCCGGCACCGGCTGTTCCTCGACTCGCTGGTGGCGATGACCCCCGCCACCGCGCGGGCGGCGCGAGAGGCGACCGGGCTGTCGGTCGCGGTCATCCCGAACCCACCCTCCGCCCTTCCCGCCAGCGGCCCCGACACGATCCTGCCGCCCGGTCGGCGGATCCTGGGGGTCGGACGGCTGGAGCCGCAGAAGCGCTGGGACCGGCTGATCACCGCGCTGACCCATCTGCCCGAGGATGTCGGGCTGACCATATTGGGCGAGGGCAGCCTGCGGCCCGCGCTGACCGCGCAGATCGCGGTGCTGGGGCTGGAACGCCGCGTCTCGCTGCCCGGCCATGTCGCCAACCCGACTGCCGCCATGGCCGCCGCGCCGGTGCTGGCGCTGCCGTCCGATTATGAAGGCGTACCCGGCGTGCTGCGCGAGGCGCTGGCGGTGGGCACGCCCGTCGTCACTACCGATTCGAGTCCGGCAGTGCACGAGATCGTCACCGATCCCTCGCTGGGCACCATCGTCCCGCGCGAGGATCTGGGCGCGCTGGTCGCGGGGTTGCGGCACTGGCTGAACCCGGTCGCGCCCCGTCCCGATCCCGTGCCGCAACCGGGACAGGATTCGGCGGAGCGCTATCTGGCGCTGTTCGACTCGATCGTCACCGCCCGGCAGCGACGCGACGAGCTGGCGTCAGGCGATGTCGGATTCGGCACGCGCGCTGTCGCCGTCGCGCGCCGCCTCGCGCTCCGACCGGCGCTGTAGCGCGGACTTGATCATCGCGGTCATCGGGTCGGCCAGCGCCAGCCCGAGAATGCCGAACAGCGCGCTCGCCATGATCTGGGTCGACAGGGTCAGCGCCGGGGGCAGGTCCACGGTGCGCTTGGCGACCATCGGCACCACGACATATCCGTCGAAGGTCTGCACGACCAGGTACGTCCCGATCGCCCAGAAGCCCGCATCGGTGCCCGCCGAAAAGCCGACCGCAACCATCAGCACGCCGGTGATGATCGCGCCGATATTGGGGATGAACGCCAATATCCCCGCGATGATGCCGAGCAGCAGCGCCATCGGCACGCCGCCGATCATCAGCGCGATGCCGGTCAGCACCCCCTCGAACGCCATGCCCAGCAGACGTCCGGCGAGCAGCTTGCGTAGCGTGCTCATCACCCGCGCCTGGGTAATCGCGAATTCGGGCCGGGCGGCGCGCGGCACCACCCATTGCAGGCCCCGCGCATAGCCCTCCGGGTCCATCGCCAGGAACAGGCCGATGATCAGCATCATGAACAGCGACGTCACCGCGCCCACCGCCGTGCCGACCCAGGACGTCAGCCGACCGATCGACCCCAGCGACTGTTTGAGCATGCCGTTGATGTCCGATGTGCCGGGCATCAACCCCCGCGACGACAGCCAACTCGCCACGCGGCCAGCCTGCGTCTCCAAGGTGGAGCGAAGCTGGGTCACCTGCTGGGTCACCTCGACCCCGGTCAGGTAGAAGGTGCCGAGCAGGAACGCCGTCACCGCCAGCACGACGATCAGCAGCCTCCAGCCGCGCCCGATCGGCAACACCCGGCCCAGCAGCCGGACGCCGCCATCGAGCAACGTCGCGAAGACCAGCCCGGCGAAGATCACCAGCAGCGGCTGGACCAGCAATACCGTCACCGCCATCGCGGCGATCAGGCCCAGCCAGATCGCCGCGCGCGTCAATTCCCGCCGGACGAAGCCCTCGCGGAACTCGATCGGCGCGGGGGCATCGGTCAGCGGGGCGGGATCGCTCATGATCCCGGCTTCACCGTCGTCGGATGGAGCGAGGTACCCGCCCGGCCCGAGCGGAGCGAACCCCACCAGGTCAGCGGGTTCAGCGTCGCATCGCCGTCCAGGCTGAAGGTCACGAACTCGGCACGACCGCCGATATTCTCATAGGGAACCGGCCCGCCCAGTCCCAGCTCGGCGAGCGAGAAGCGGCTGTCCGCCGAACGGTCGCGATTGTCGCCCATCAGGAAGACATGGTCGGTGGGAATCGTGATCGGCCCGTAATTGTCGCCCTGGCTCCAGCCCAGCTCGACCGTGTCGTAGCGGCGATGGTTGGGCAGGGTCTCGGTGACGATCGGCAGATGGCAGACCCACTCCCCGCTCGGCAGCCGCACCTTGGCTTCCTCGCCATAGTCGGACGCCTTGCACGGGCTGTTGGTGTCGACCGGAATGTCGACATAATGCAGCGGTCCGCGCTCGACCGGCTTGCCGTTCAGGATGACGGTGCCGTCGCGCACCTCCAGCCGGTCGCCGGGCAGGCCGATCACCCGCTTGATATAATCGTTATGCGTGCCCGGCGGCGTCACGATCACCACATCGCCGCGCGTCGGCAGCGAGCCGAACAACCGGCCATGGATGAAGGGAAGCTGCGCGCTCCAGCTCTGTTCGGGCTGGCGCAGCACCACCGATTGGAAGATCGCGATCGGGTTGGGAATGGTCGGCGAGATATAGGACCAGCCATAGGCGAACTTGCTCACCACCAGCCGGTCGCCGACGCGAAGGCCGGGCAGCATCGATTCGGACGGGATGTAGAAGGGCTTGGCGATGAAGCTGTGAAAGCCCAGCACGATCAGCAGCAGCCAGAACAGCCCCTTGACCTCGGACCACCAGTCGGTGCCCTTTTTCCGGGCGGGCGGCGCGGATTCCGACGGCTTGGCGACCGCCTCGTCCGCGGGCGTGCCCTGGTTCGTGTCCAACACCGCGTCCTTCATGCGGAAACTTCCGGTCTCGCCTCGATCACGACAAAGGCCTGGGCCCAGGGGTGATCGTCGGTCATGGTCAAGTGAATATAGGCGACGTGGCCCGGCGGGGTCATCGCGTCAAGTCGTTCGCGCGCGCCGCCGGTCAGCATCAACGTCGGTGCGCCGCCGGGTTTGTTGACGACGCCGATGTCGCGCATGAACACCCCGTGGGAAAAGCCGGTGCCGACCGCCTTGGAAAAAGCCTCCTTGGCGGCGAAGCGCTTGGCGTAGGTACCCGCGCGGGTGAAGGGCCGCTTGGCGGCCTTGGCCCGCTCGACCTCGGTGAAGCAGCGCGCCTCGAACCGAGCCCCGTGCCGGTCGAGCGCGGCCTGGATCCGCTCGATATTACAGAGGTCGGAGCCGAGACCGATGATCACAAAATCCTCCCCGGCACGGGGAGGGGGACCGTCGCGAAGCGATGGTGGAGGGGGCTCTCCACCACGCGAGTCATTTGAGGCGCTCCCCCTCCACCAGTCTGCGACTGGTCCCCCTCCCCGTGCCGGGGAGGAATCACCGCGCCATGTCCATCGCGGCGCGCATCTTGCGCACGACTTGCGGAAGACCGACGAAGACCGCATCGGCGATCAGGAAATGACCGATGTTCAGCTCGCGCACCTGCGGGATCGCGGCGATGGGGGCGACATTGTCATAGGTCAGGCCATGGCCCGCATGAACCTCGATCCCGTTCTTCGCCGCCAGCGCCGCCGCATCCGACAGGCGGCGCAATTCGTCGGTGCGCGCCTCGCCATCCAGTTCGGCATAGCGGCCGGTGTGCAGTTCGACGACCGGCACGCGCAAATGCAACGCCGCCTCGATCTGGCGGGGATCGGGTTCGATGAACAGCGAGACGCGAATCCCCGCCTCACCCAGCTTCGCGACCATGGGGCCGAGCCATTCGCGCTGCCCGGCCGCGTCAAGCCCGCCCTCGGTCGTGCGCTCCTCGCGCTTTTCGGGAACGATGCAGGCGGCATGGGGGCGGTGCTTCAGCGCGATGGCCAGCATCTCCTCCGTCGCCGCCATCTCCAGGTTGAGCGGCACGGTCAGTTCCGCCGACAGCCGCGCGATATCGTCGTCGGTGATGTGCCGCCGATCCTCGCGCAGATGCGCGGTGATGCCGTCCGCCCCAGCCTCGGCTGCGATCAGCGCGGCCTTCACCGGATCGGGATAGCCGGCCCCGCGCGCGTTCCGCACGGTCGCGACATGGTCGATATTGACGCCCAGGCGCAGATGCTCGGTCATGCCGCCGCGCGGCTCCCCGGCTTGATCGCGGGGATCGCGGCCAGTTCGGGCGGCAACTCGTCGGGGCTGTAGCTGGGCACGTCGA
>JAAIGG010468519.1_pt1 | contig 13635 bp, 9 predicted proteins | sample 6487391 | NCBI WGS metagenome assembly JAAIGG01 (sample SAMN13974130, study PRJNA590717) | phyllosphere metagenome | biome: asymptomatic weeds; feature: pooled weeds collected from a community garden; material: weeds; isolation source: pooled asymptomatic leaves from various weed species from...
ATAAAGGCGTCGGCGTACACGGTATGGTTGACTTCCTCCAGGTAGTGCGCCAGGGTGAACATCGAGGTGCCTAGCTGGTGCTGTAGCTCGCGGAAAAACTGGAGCGCGTCGAGCGGCGTTTCGCCACCCGGGGCCAGCCGACAAATGGAGGCCGGGGCCACGCGCCAGTAGTCCAGGGCCCGGGCGGCGGCCCGGAAGCGGTAGGTCACGCCCGGCGCATCGGTCACCAGCTCAAATTCAGTTTCCTCCCCGATTGTAAGTAGCGGTATGGGCGCGAGTAAGCGCTCGTGCAGCAGTTCGGTGAGGGCTTTGGCGAGAAAGGCGCGGGTGGCGGTGTGCCAGTGAATGGGCAGGATGGTCGGCCCGGCCAGCGCGGCGGGGGTGGGGGAAGGGAGAACGTCAGGCAGCATACAAAGCGGGGCGAAAAGCGGAACGGAAGCAGAAAAGGGTAACGGGCACCAGGGTCAGCGCCCCGGCCGTGGCCAGCAGGAAGGGCGTGGTGAGCGAGGCCGTATCCACGGCGTAGCTGGCCAGCAGGGGAGCCAGAATGATGGCCAGGTTTTGCATCAGGTTGATGACGCGGTAGTTGCCCAGCATATCGTGGGCGGCCGACCAGCGAAAGAGCAGGTAATCGATGCCGATTTCGAGCAGGAAGAGCGCCGCACCGTAGCCCACCCGGGCCGCTACCAGCCAGCCCAGGCTGGGGCTGGCCAGCTGGCCCAGGGTGGTCAGGCCCAGCACCAGCGCGGCTCCCAGCAGCAGGTTGCGAATGGTGTGATCGGCGGTGAGCCGGCGGGTGAAAGGGGCAATGCCCACCGCCATGATACTCGGAATTACGAAGAGCAAGCCGCTCGCCTTCAAACTAATGCCCGGAAATGCGCCCGCCAGGTAGCGGGTGTAGAAGGGCCGCAGCAGCATGAACGTGAAGTAGAACAAAAACATGAGCGCGGCCACGCCGACCAGCCGGCGGCCGTTGCCGGCGGCGGGCGCGGGGGCCTCGGCCGGGGCGGGCACTTCGTTGGACGGGTGGGGGATGCGCAGCACGTGCCGGCTGATGAAGAGCTGCGCAAAGTCGAGCAGGCCCACGCCCACGACGATGTAGCGCGGGTTCAGGCCATCGAATAAGGCCCCGCCGGCCAGTGCGGCCAGTACAATGCCCAGGTTCACGATAAAGCCCATGCTGGCGATGATGCTGGCTTCCTGCTCGCGGCCCGCCACCCGAATCAGGTGCGGGTAGAGCAGCAGGTAGCTGCTCTTGCAAAGGTCGGCCAGCACCGACAGCACCACGAACGAGGCCACGTTGGGCGCGGCGGCGCAGGCCAGGCACAGCACCCCGGCCGCCCCCTGGGTGTAGGTGAGCAGCCGCAGCACCGGCACGCGCAGCGCCAGCTTGGCCCAGAGCTGAAACGAGCCCAGTACCCCCAGCCGGCACACGGCCACATAGAGCCCGGTGGCCAGCGGCCAGGCCAAGCCATACACCTGCTGAAAATACTGCGGGTAAAACGGTACCAGCATGGAGTCGGCGAGGTAGGAAAGCACGGCGATGCCCAGCAGCCAGCGCCGGATGCGGAGGTCAGCGCGGGTCGCAGGCATGGGCGAGGGGCTGGGGTGCGGCGACCGGGGCGGGTGCCCCGAAGGTTTGGAAGGCAATGCGGCGGTCGAGCACGTAGTGCTCGGTGCCCAGAATCTCGTTGAGAATCCAGGCGTTGCGGTAGGGGCCCATGCCCAGGTCGGGAGCCACGAAGCCGTGGGTGTGCAGCTCGGCGTTCTGCACGAAAATGCCCCGGCCCGACTGATCGATGGCGTAGTTGCGGGCCACCGCGAAGCGCCCCTGCGCATCCCAGCAAATGTGCTCGCGCACGGGTTCCAGGAAGGCGGGCGGGGTACTCTGGTAGCCGGTAGCCAGGATGACCACGTCGGTGGCGTGGCAGAAGGTGCGGCCCTGCTGGTGCTGGTGCAGCGTCAGCTCCAGGCCCTGCGGGGTGGCGGCCACGGCCGTCAGCTCGCAGGCCGGCTGGATGTGCACGGCCAGGGGCTCGCCCTGCGCCGAGCGGTCGTAGAGCTCGTCGTAGATGGCGTTAATCAATTCGAAATTAATGCCTTTGTAAAAACTGTCCTGCCCGGCCAGCACCCGCGCCTTGCGGGCGGGCGGCAGGTCGTAGAAATAGTCCACGTAGTCGGGCGAGGTGAATTCCAGCGTGAGCTTGGAATACTCCATCGGGTAGAAGCGGTCGGCGCGGCTAAACCAGGCCAGCGAGTAGCCGGGCTCGGCGGGGTTGGTGAGCAGGTCGTAAAAAACCTCGGCCGCACTCTGCCCCGAGCCAATGAGGCTGATGGTAGCCCCCGCCGGCAGGCTGGCCTTGCGGCGCAGGTAGTCGGCCGAGTGCAGCACCCGCTCGGGCGGCAGGTCGGCGCAAAAGGCGGGCAGCGCGGGCCGGCTGCCCACGCCCAGTACCACGTGGCGGGCGTGGTAAGTGGTGGCTTGGCCGGTTGCTAGCGCCCGCACCGTCACGGCGTACAGGCCCAGGTCGGCGTCGTGCTCGACGCGCTCGACGCGGTGCCCAAACTGGCAGGCGGGCAACTGGGCCGCCACCCAGCGGCAATACTGGTTGTACTCGTGCCGCGAGATGAAAATGTCTTCCTTAATGCAGAAGTGAAACAGCCGTCCGATTTGCTTGAGGTAATTGACAAACGAAAACCGGCTGCACGGGTCGACCAGCGTCACAAGGTCGGCCAGGTAAGGCACCTGGAGCTTGGCCCCCTTGAGCATCATGCCGGGGTGCCAATTAAATTCGGTACCCTGCTCGAAAAAGATGGTAGTCAGGCTAGTGATGGGCTCGCTCAGCGCGGCCAGGCCCAAGTTGAACGGCCCAATGCCGATGCCCAGAATATCGTAAAGCTGATTGGGGGAGGGTGGATTCATATGTTTAGTACTGAGATGGATAGAGTAGTTTTCCAGTGCGCACGCACTGGAAAGCCGCCGCGATTAGCGCCGAGCGTCCTCGCCGCCTAAGCCAGCGCCGCCGCCGGCTGCCGCAGGTCGGCGACCAGGCGGGCCAGGTCGGCGCGGGTGCAGGTGGTGAGGCTGGCTTCCTTGTCGGGCAACTGCACGTAGCGCTGAAACTGGAAGTAACTGCGGGCCAGCAGCCGCGCCATACCCGCGTTGTGCCGGTCGGCCTCGCAGATGACGCGCGTCACGCGCGGGTCGGCAAATAGAAATTCGAGGCACAGCCGCAGCACGTGGCGCGAAAAGCGGGGCCGCCGCCGGGTGGCCGGGGCCAGCAGCAAGTGCAGGCCGTAGTCGCCGGGCTGGGCGTCGTAGTAGCGGCCCACCAGATCGCCGGGTGCCCAGTAGATTTCCAGCGTGAAGATGGGCTCCCCGTCGAGCAGGCCGGTGTACACGGCCGCGTCGGGGGCAGCTTGCAGACCGAGGTAGTGGGTTTCAAGATTTTCGAGCGGGCCGTGGAGCTGCCAGAAGGGCCGGGCGTACGCCTCGTTCATCCAGCGGTGATAAAACGGCAGGTCGGTAGAGGCATTGAAGGGCCGCAGCGCTAGCGTAGCCCCGTCGTACTCGGCCACGCGGCGGCTGGCCACCACCGGCCCACCGGGCACGGGGGCCAGCAGCGCCGCCGCGTGGTGCCGCGCCCGGAGGAGCGGATTAGGATACGGCAGGTAAATGGCGGGGGCCTCGACAGGCTGGGTGGCCTCGTTCATGTCGGTGAGGCTCATGCGCAGGTTGCCCTTGGTTTCCCAAAAAGTGGCGTCGAGCAGGTAGGCGACCAGGCCGGTTTCGTCGGTGGGGCGCCGGGCTTCGAGGCAGGCGGCGGTGCGGGCCAGCAGGTCGGCTTCGGTAGCCAGGCCCTGGCGGCCCATGCTGGCAATCAGGCCTAGTAGGTTGTTAAGCAGTAAGTAGTAGGCGTATTTGGGATTGATGTGCTCCTCGGTGTGTACCAGGTAGCAGCCCGTTCCGAAGCCGGGCACGTAATCCCGCAGCTCGGCCGCCTTGCCCTCGCGGAAAAAGTAGCCTTGGTTGTCGCGGAAGAACACCTTCACCGGCCAGCCCACCTCATCCAACTCCAGCAAAATATTCTGCTGATGGGCCTCCAACGCCAGGCCGTAGCGCGAGTAGATGCCCAGCAACGGCTCCAGCAGCACTCGCAAATAGGCGTCGAACCAGCGCCCGCCCACGGCCAGCAGCGGCTCGCCGGTAGTGGCGGACCAGGCCCGCAGTGCCTGGCACAAGGCGGAGGCTACGCCGGGCAGCGCCTCGGCCCAGGTGGCCAGCAGCACCACCCGGCGGGTATCGCCAGCCGGAAACGGATTGTGCCGCACGATGGTGCTGAACGCCGGTACCAGCTCCGCGCCGCTGCGCAGGGCCAGGTAGGCCGGGTCGGGGATGAATTCCACCGTCGGAAAATCGCGTCCCACGGCCGCCCCCCAGCCCGAGTTCAGGAGCGCCATTACCTGCACGCCCAGCGGCAATTCCCAGGCGTGGTTGAGGCGTACCGAGTTGGTCAGCTTGGCGCTGAGCGAAAGCTTGAGCATGAACGATAGCCCCGGCGCGTACACCGTGCGCACCGACGACGTGGCGTAGCACGCCGGCCCGGCCGCCCCCAGCGGGAGGAGCTGCCGCGTTGCCAGCAGGCCCGCCACGGCCGGCTGGCCCGGCAGCTGCCGGGCTTCCCAGGGGTGCACGGGCAGCAGGTGCCAGTCGGGGTGCGCCAGCAGGGCCGTCCGGGTGGTAGCGGGCAAGTCAGCCTCCGCCAGCAGGGCCGCCCGCAGCGCGGCCTGCACCGTGGGCGGGCCGACCTCCTGCGCCTGCACCATTGCCGGGTGAGCCAGAAAATAAACCAGCCGGAAAGCCCGCCCGAACTCCGGCGAATAAGCCAGCAGATCTGCCTCGTCGAAGCCGCTGCGGTCTTTACTGAGCGGGTGCATGGCGTGGCCCAGGCGCAGCGCCTGCTCCGATTGCAAGAAGGGCGGCCGCCCCGCGCCCGGCGCGGGCGTGGTGGTCAGCATCAGGCGCAGATTGTGAGCGCTGGCGCGCAGCCGGGCCGCGAATACGGCCGGGCGGCGGCTGCCGACGGCCTGGCTCACGAGGGCGGCCAGCGCTGCCAGCGGGAGCGGGCGCAGCGGCCCCACGCTGGCCAGGGCGCGGCTAAAGACTGGGAAGGCGTAGGCGTGCTGCCCCGTGGGGGAGTAGTAAGCCACTGGGGCGTACAAGCAGGTATCCTGGTGCTCCCATTCGATGCGTAGCCAGGTGGCCGGGCCGTGGGCCTGCATCAACGTGGCAAGCTGCGCGTCGTGGCGCGGTACTTCGCGCAAAAAAACAGCCGGCCCGAATTCCCGCAAATACGTGTTGAGCAAGGTAGTTATGGTCAGCTGCTCAGCCAGTTCCGGCCCGGAAGGAACTGGCGTGGTCGTGGAAAAGGAAATCATGGAGGAAGGAGATTTTATTTAGACTTGGTCTAAATAATTAAGTTTGCAAAACTATTCCTGCCCCCTCGCCCGCTGGTAGCGCCAGCGGGAGTAAAAACAACCCAATCGGGATGAAACTATACGACATTGCTACGGCAGACCTCGCCGACGCTGGTGGCTCGCCAGCCCGCACAAGTTTGGTAGCCAGCGGTATCCGGGAAGAAACAATCCGGTTTGCCAATGCCCTGGGCCAGGGCTCTTACCACGATATCTATTTGCCCGACTTGCACATCGGCTACGGCGACCTCCGGCCTGGTCGCCCCCTGCGTCTGCGCAGTCAGCTCAGCGCCCCCACCCTGGAAATGCACTTTCTGCTCGAAGGGGCCTGCGTGTCGCAGCTCGACGGGCCCGGGCCCGCCCTGGCGTTTCGGGGGGGCGAGAGCAACCTGCTTTTCCTGCCCGGGCCGGCCAGCGGCCGGCACGAGGTAGCGGCCGGGCAAACGTGCCGCGAGTTTGAGGTGCATCTGAGCGGCCCCTACCTCCAGCGCGTGGTGCAGGCCAGCGCCGGGCCGCTGGCCCAGGGCTGGGCGGGGGGCACCTGGGCGCTGCTACACCCGCAGCACCGGCCCATCAGCCCGGCCATGCGCCAGCTGATGCAGCAGCTAATCGACTGCCCGCTCCAAGGCCCGGCCCGCCTGTTCTGGCTCGAAGCCAAGGTACTGGAGCTCCTGGCGCTACTCCTGGTGCCCGCCGAGCCGGCGGCGTCGCCGAAGCTGCGCCTGCGCGCCGCCGACATCGACAAGCTGCACGCGGCCCGCGCCCTGCTGCTCCAGGACGTCAGCCAGGCCCCCACGCTGCCTCAGCTGGCCGCGCTGGCCGGCCTGAACGAGTGCAAGCTCAAACAGGGCTTCCGGCAGCTATTCGGCGATACCGTCTACGGCTGCCTGCTGCACTGCAAACTGGAAAAAGCGCGCGCCTGCCTGCTGCAAGGCGACCTGACGGTGGCCGAGGTAGCCGAACTGGTCGGCTACCGGCACGCCTCGCACTTTACCACGGCTTTTAAGAAAAAGTACGGGGTATTGCCTAAGAGTATCGTGGGCTTACCGCCGCACGAAAGACAAGCTGGCTTGGTTGCCGCGTTGCCGGATTCCGCAGCTCTGAGATGAGTTGAATCACCTCCCTTCAGTGTGTTGGCTAAAGCAGACCTTAAACCTCTTCCTCCCGACCCTAGAGCCTTAAAAGCGGTATTGTAGCAGGTCAAGAAATAGGTTTGAAATCAAGGTGACTCAGCAGCTACCTGTTTCTAGCCTAGTGGATTACTTCGACCCAGCTCTTATAGCGTATTCCCGATTGGGTGGTCACGAGATAGTAATAGATCCCATCCACCTGGTCAGCCGCCTCCCAGTTATTAGCGTAATTGGCCTGCTCAAATACTACCCGCCCCCACCGGTTGTAAACGGCTAGGGCAAATGTGCCGGCGGTTAATCCGCGTACGACGAGCTTGTCGTTGAGCCGATCCCCATTCGGGGTGATAATAGTGGGCAGCACCACTGCGCAGTTGGTCGCAGCCCTTAGGGTGACCGCCGCCTGCGTGGTACATCCGGTGGGGGTTGTAATACTCACACTGTAGCGGCCGGGGGACCGTGCGAGATACTGGGCTTGCGTACTGCCGTCTTGCCAGCGGTAGCGGCTTCCCGCAATAGCAGTAGTTGCATCGAGGGTGAGTAGTTCGTCGCACCCGAGGGGGCGATCTGGCCCCAAGGTTACGCGAGGAGTAGGTGCCAGCGTGAGGAGCAGCGAATCGCGTTGGGGGCAGAGCTGCGGAGCGATAATGTCGACCCAGTACAGGCCGCTCGTCTTCACTACCCGTACCGACGAAGAGGTCCTGAGACCATCTTGCCAAATGTACCACGTGCCAGCAGGGGGTATTGGCTTGACGGAGAGTGTAATATCTTCTCCCTCGCAAGCCGGGTCCGAAGCCAGCAAGCGGGTGGTTACGCGCGCCGAGATGACGACCGGTTGCGTATAGGTGTAGACCTGCCCGCCCGCACTCGTTACCCGCATCAGCACCTGGTACGTCCCGGCAGTGGCGTACTGGTGCTGGACGCTGGCGCCAACGGCCGTGTTGGCTGCGCCCGCCGCAGGTTCGCCGAACTCCCAGCTAATAGTGGCCGCGGGCATCGCGGGGTAGATACCGGCCGTGAAGGCGCTGACTTCGCCCACACAGACTTGCGTGTTAACCACCCCAAAACTTACCAACGGGGTGGGGCTTACCGGGGGCGTGACGAGTACCGTGGGCAGGCCGAGGAACGTATTTTGCCCTGCAGGGAGGGTCAGCTGGGCTATCCGGTAGGCACAAGCCAGGCCGGGCTGGTCTGGCTCCTGCACCACATTAATTCTGCGATTTTCACTTAATTCTACCTGGTAAATCTTGCCATCTGGCCCCAGCTGCAAAGCGCCAAAACTGGTGCTGGTGCTCAGGTTGGTGGTCTGCCCCGTAAGCAGGTTATACTGACGAATTCCCTGCGCATGGGTCATGTAGAGCAGCTGGCTATTGGGCGAAAACTCTACGCCATAGTTCGAGTAGGTGTAGCCACCAGGCAACTGCTTGGGATTGGAGACGATACCCGTGCCGGCATTGAAGTCAAAGAACTCTACAGCGGCCGTCTGAAACTGCACGAGGGCTAAGCGGCGGCCATCGGGCGAGACCTTCATCGCCCCAATGCAATTCCAGTTGGCAGGAGCGCCGGTGCCTCCTTGGTGCGCTAGTCCCCCAGCAGAAATGACCGGCGTCGCGCTAACCCCCGTTGCGGTGACGAGAAATGCACAGAAGAGATTATTATTCCACCCGTGCACCAGCACCCAGATGTCGCGCTGGTTGACATGGCGCACGATGGCTAGCTTCTCGGTAAGCCGCCCATCGCCGATGGCCAGCGGGACGTGAACGGCCTTGGTTACGACTTCGCCTAAGCCGGCCTGCCGGCTCATATCGACGAGCGAATAGTGCAGGCCGGCCCGCAAATCATTTTCGGCCGCATCCACGGTAAAAATGTAATACTCGCTGCGGCTGCCCGGCTTGGCAACAATGGCCGCCCCCTGCGTGGCGGAGTTGGGCGTCACGCTCGAGTTCCCCGCGTAGCCGCCTAAGGCCAGGCCATTGGCTAAGGGTTGGTGCAGGGCGTTCCACGCTTGGATACCATTCGTGTAGAAGAGTAGCTGGCCCCGGCTATCGGCAATCGCGGCACAGGCTTCGCCGGAATTCATCTGGCTGCCCGGCAAAAAGGTAGGGGCAGCAGTGCCCCCCGGAAATTGCAAAGCGGTGTGAAAGCCGAAGTGCCACTGATTGTATTCTGCCTGCGCTGCGGCCGACCAGCTGGTCAATAGACCAAGCAGTATGACAAGCCAGCTAAGCCGGCGTAATTGATAGCAAAAAAAGTCCATATAAGCAACAGTAGCACACCAAACTAATGTGCCTACTAGCAGCGGAAACCACCACTGCTACGGCGCTAATATACTGGGTGGTATACTTCTGCTAACAATCGGACGCGCGCTGGACTGGCTTGCAGGAAGGCCGATACGCCTACCTAATATTTATCCTACTGTGGCCTGCCGTGGTGCGCTCCACGACCCAGCGCCTGGCCGCTGGCACAAAGCCGCACGTAGCAGCTGAGAAACGGCTGGCTACGTAGTGCCGCCCGCCCAGGGCACGCACTTGTCAGGCAAGATACTCCTGGTATGCCTGGCCCCGCCGCGCCGGCTGGCTTGGCAATGCCTCGCTGCGCGCAGGCCGGGAACGCAAAAGGGACCGGCAACAAGCCGGTCCCTTCGCTCTACTGCCTATGCGACGCGTTACGCGACCGCGGCGGGCTCTTCGGCATTTTTCGCCGCCAGCGCCTTGCTCAGCGCGCCCGTGTCGTGCAGGTCGAGGCCGGTAATCTTTTTGATTGCCAGTGTAGCGTCGCCGACGAACGTTGCGGTTGTAGGAATGCTGGCGGCGCGGTTCTTCTGGTACTCCAACGTGTAGCCGTCAATTCCGAGCTGCCCCTTGATGGGCTGGGATGTCCAGATGTGCTGCGGATCGAGAATGGTCGGCTGCGCCAGCGAGATGGTGCCGCCGAAGTACGCCGGGGTGTGCTGCGCCGCCGCCTGGTACAAGAAATTTACCACCGCGCCGAGCTCGGCGATGTACGTCTGGGATACGCCCAAGTATTGCGAATCCTTGAGGAAAGCTGCAACCTTGGTCGAGCAGTTGGTATACACATCCGAGTTGAAAGCTCCCGGGAAAGACGTGCGCCCGCTGGCCACTTGCGTGTAGGCTGAGCCGCCAGCCGATAAACTGGCCTTGAGGCTCGCCAGCTGCATGCAGGTCGTCAGCACGCCGACGAAGGTGTTGTTCGGCGTGTCACTGAACGGAATGTTGTTTCCGTAGATCGTCGGAATGGTTGCCAGGCTACTTAGCACCCACGCCTGCGGCACAACGTCGATGGTGTTGTACAGGCTGGAATAGGTAAAGGCCGCGCCTTTGATGCGGCCATTGTAGTAGTTGGCGAACTTTTGGTCGCCCGGCGTCGGGCCAGCGTAGGCGTAGACGGCGATGTTTTGACCAGTCAGCTTGAGGGTGCTGAGGTTGTCGTACAGGTACAGGCCCATGCAGGGCGCAAGCGCGCCGCCGAGGCTATGCCCGCCGACCGCAATCGTCGCCCCGGTGATACTGTTGGTGCTGATATAGGTGGCCAGCGCGCTTACCAGCGAGACGCCATCGGACTGCATATCGTTCAGCAGGGTATTGATGCCGTTGAACGTCCCGGTAGAAATGTTGCCGCTGTTGGCACCGGAGCCGGCGGAGATTTTATTCCACGGAACGGTGGTGGTGATGTCGAAGTCTTCCTGCCCCCAATCATACATCGAGGAAGGGTCGGTACCGGCAATCGCGATCACGAACAGCTTTTGCGAAGGGCTGTAATAGCACGCCAAGGTGTTATCGACCAGCAGATTTTCGCCTTGCTGCCCCGGGTTAACCCAAACGGTCGGCCCCCAGACCGGTGCCCAGTCGGAACCGACAAAGCCTTGCAGAGAGGGATCGGCCAGGTTGGTGTTCGACAGTTCTGTCACAAATGACTGCATGGCCGCAAGGCTAGCGAACGTCAGCCCGGCAGCTGAGTCGACGGAAACGGTAAAAGCAGCGACTTGCTGCGCAACAGTGAGTGATGGGGCGGTCATATTTCGCTTGGTGAAAAGGTGCACACAATACTACGAGGCCCCCTTTAGGCATTATTGAGTATAAATACTTGTTGTTTAAAACACGTCTTTTTACGTTTTGCCCAGGCGGTCACCTAAGGTGGCCGGGCAGCCTTCTCAGGTGTGGATACCCCGCGCCCACGGTACTGGCTTTCTTCCAGCGCCGCGTCAACTGGCTACTTTCAATAAGTTATGTGCCACCCAGTTCTGCTTCCAGATCGGCCACAGCTGCGCAAAAGCAGTAGTGTCCAGCGCCCGACGGTGTACGAATAAGCTCGTCGCGGCGGCGGCCGTCATGCCCTGCGCCAGCAGCTCCAGGACCTCGTAGTGCTCCGGCTGCACGTTGTATATCGCCAGTTTGTACTGGTCGCGCACGACCACGCACTGGCTGGCCGCCGCGAAGGGTAGCCCGGGGTTTTCGCCTTTTTTAAACTGCGTGTAAAAGGCATTGATGGGAAACCGAAACTGGAAGGGTAGGCAGGCCGGCACCAAGCCGATGAGGTCGTCCGCATCCCGTACTTCCGCCAGGCGGTAATCTTCGGCAACTTGCCGGTCAAAAAGCTCGCTGATTGCGTATTCAAACGCGGCCAGCTCGATTATAAAATCTATCCAGTCTTCCTTTTGGGCGTGCTGGGCATCGGGGCGGTTGGCCTGGAGATAAGCCGGGAACAGCCGGCCCAACTCGGCTAGGTTGTAGTGGGTAGACGGCAGGGCCGCTACGTAATCGTCGGCGAAAGCCTGGAATAGCTCCTTGCCCAGGGCGTACTCCAGCGCGCTAAACTGCTGGGCCATGCAGCTTCTCAGCCGGGCCACGTAGCTGCGCTGGTAGAGGAGAAGGTGCTCCTGCGCGGTGAGGCGCGATGAGTGGTGCAGCACGGCTTCAACGGGGATACCCGCGCCGGGCCCCGCCGGGTTTTCCGACCCCAGATCGTGCGGGTTGAGCAGCGCCTGCTGCATCCAGCGTTGAAAGGTATGTAGCGGGAGCAAGGTATTTTCCTCCAAGGGCGCAGTAAGTCACAGCAGTAGTTCCGGCACCATTACGTGCAGCGGGTTGGACAATTGAGTGCTGGCCGGGGGCGCGACCGGGGCGCTCGCCGGCGAAAAGGTAGCCGCCATGTAATCATGCGCTTTCAGCAGCTCGGCGTGGTACACCTCGAAGGAAGGAATATTGCCGTCCCACTCCAGCAGCACCGCCGTGCCGCCCGTCAGGGTATACGCCAGCTGAAATAGCTGCCACACCGCACTGCTCACCTGCTGGTCGTGCGTGTCGATGATGTAGTTGCCGCAGTGCTGGTGCCCGGCCAGGTGCATTTGCACAATCTTATCGGGCGGCAGGGCGCGCAGGTATTCCTCAGGGTCAAAGTCGTTGTTGAACGCCGATACGTACACGTTATTGACGTCGAGCAACAGGCGGCAGCCCGTTTCATCCGTCATACGGCGCAAAAACTCCCACTCCGGCATGGTCGAATCCCGGAAGGTGGCGTACGTGCTCGGGTTCTCAATCACCAGCGGTCGCTCCAGGTAGTCCTGCACCTGTCGGATGCGGGTGCACACGTGCTTCAGCGATTCTTCGTGCAGCGGTAGCGGCAGCAAATCGTGCGAGTTGACGCCCAGCACCCCCGTCCAGCACAAATGGTCGCTGATCCAGGCGGGCTGCACCTCGGCGGCCAGGGTCTTAAGGCTTTTGAGGTACGCGGCGTTCAGCGGGTCGGTGCTGCCGATGGAGAGCGACACGCCGTGCATGACCACCGGGTAGCGTTCGGCAATTTGCCGCAGCACGTGCCGGGGCCGGCCGTACGAGTCCATGAAGTTTTCCGAAATCACCTCAAACCACGCCACGGCTGGTTGCTGGGCCAAAATGTGGTTGAAGTGCTGGCTGCGCAGGCCCAGCCCCAGGCCCAGGTTGGGGAAGGCGCTAGTGCTCAACGCGGGGGCAGGTGGCTAGGGTGGTGGGCATGTGGCGGGCGCTCGCTTCGGCCATGGCGCGCACCCGCGCCTGGGCGGCGGCGGCCCGGATGGTGGGGTCGGCCGCGTAGGAGCACGCCCGGTTGCCGCTTTGCCCACACGAGGAGTTATCGTACGTAGGGTCAGTCCGCCCTTTCAGCTGGTTAACGTAAGCATTGCTGGGGCCGTAGGGGCCGGCCGGGGGTGGCCCCACGGGCTGATCGGCCGCCGCCCGCTTTTCCTCGAAGCGCTGGCGGGCCAGTTGCCACACGCTGGTGCCGCGGTTTGGCCCCTGGGTAATGAAGCGGGAATCCAGGATGGGGGCTCCGCAGCTACCCTGGTAGCGGCAGTCGTTTTGCGAGGGGAAGCAGAACTCTTCGGTAGTGCCAAACAGGCCGCAGCCCCCTTGGCCTTTGCACTCGTTGAGGGTGTGGCAGGGGTGGGAAACGGTGGCGCAGTCGCCCATGCCCGCGCAGGCATTCTTGCCCGAATACCCCAGGCCTTGGCAGGAATTGAGCCCCATGCACACGTGTAGCTCGACGGGCGGCAGGATATCTTCCATAAAACGAATAACTTGATAGGAGTTGGCGAAAGGAGGAATTTAAACGACTGGTAACCCGGGGAGGCGGTAGCGTACTTTTCAGGGCAGGGTACGCTTTAGCGCTGCTCAGGCGGGGTTACCTCACGCTAAAAGAGCGAACTAAGCCGGTATCGCAGGCACGTAAGGGGCCACGCGGTGGTCGAGGCGCACGTCGGGCAGGGAGGGCCAGTAGGCCGAGTTTTCCGGCTGGGTCAGCCAGCTCCAGTTGGTGGGGTCGGCCTCGGCCAGTTGCTCGGTGAGGATGAGAATCTGCTGCTTGGGCGTCAGGAGCGCGTTGTCGGCGTAGTTATGAAAATCATAGTACTCAAACGTGAGCGCCCCGGCGTACTTCTGCGAGCCCTTGAGGTACGTGTACCCCCGGATGCTATTGCCGACGCCGCTCAGCAGCCAGATCATGGACTTGTGCACCCCGTACATAAACAGCCGGAACTGGG
>JAAIGG010539620.1_pt1 | contig 13632 bp, 13 predicted proteins | sample 6487391 | NCBI WGS metagenome assembly JAAIGG01 (sample SAMN13974130, study PRJNA590717) | phyllosphere metagenome | biome: asymptomatic weeds; feature: pooled weeds collected from a community garden; material: weeds; isolation source: pooled asymptomatic leaves from various weed species from...
CCTAACTGCTGGGGTAAGCGCTGCATAACGGCTACCACGTCTTCGCCTTTTAACGACTGGCCGACATGAATGGCGAGGCACTGGCGACTATAATTATCGACTATCGTTAAGGCCCGGATTTTGCGCCCGTCGAAGAGATTATCGGCTACGAAGTCCATGCTCCAACTCTGATGTAATTGACCTAGCGGAAGCCGTTCTAACCGGTGGGCAGCCGCCCGATTACGTCGGGGTCGCTTGCTGCGGTGGTTTAAGCCTTCCAGGCAATAAAGTCGGTGAACACGCTTGTGATTATCCAGCCAGCCTTCGCGGCGCAGCAGAATATACAGGCGCTGACTACCGTAGCGCACCCGCACTTGCGCCAACTCACGCAAGCGCTGGCGTAAAACGGTGTCATCGCGACCACGTGCTTTATAAGCAAAGCTGGCGCGCTGCAAGCCAATGACTCGGCAGGCGCGGCGAGCCGAGATGCGGTAGGCGTCGAGGAGGTGTTGGGCCGCGTGGCGACGCTGCACGGGCCTTAGAACTTTTTTTTGAGTACGTCCTGCAGCATCTGCTTGTCGAGGCTCAGGTCGGCTACGAGCTGTTTGAGGTGCTGATTTTCCTCTTCTAACTGCTTGAGCCGCCGCAATTCGGGTACACCCAGGCCGCCGTACTTTTTCTTCCAGTTATAGTACGTGGCCTAGCTGATGCCCATTTTTCGGCACACCTCGGCGACGGTGATACCGGTGTCCGCCTGGCGCAGGGCAAACACGATTTGGGCCTCGGTAAACGTGGTCTTTTTCATGACAAGTGTCTGGGGTTTTAAGGTACGACAACTGCCCGATTTTCTCTACTTTAAACCGGCCTAGTTTTCTGGGAGGAGGTCAGGGGAAGCGTACAGCGTGAGTGTTTAACACTTCCTAACCTTATTGGATTTGGTTTATTAGCTCATCTAACTCTGCAGGACCCTTTCTTTGCTTCCTACTCTCGCAACGCTGACCTTTGAGGAAACCATAGGAGTCGCCATCCATGAGCGACCCACATTTCTTCCTTCATGAGCTTATTCAACGAGGGCCTCGTCCAAGGTATCATTGAGCTTTCCAACGACGGCAAACGAATTTACTACCCGCACTGTAGCAAGAACTACCTCCTCGGCAACGAGGACAGTGAAGAGCGGGTGCGCGCCGCCGCCTACGTGGAGTTGGTGCTGCACTATGGCTACCCGATACGCCGCCTTGATGTGGAGCGAGTCGTGCCAGGCCGCACGACCGAGGCGCGGGCCGACATCATAGTATTTGAAGATGACGAGCGCAAGCAGCCTTATATTGTGGTGGAGTGCAAAGCCCCGGCGGCTAGCGAGGCCGAATTTGTGCAGGCTGTAGAGCAAGGATTTAGCTACGCTGTGACGCTCAATGCTCGGTTTGTCTGGATTACGTCAAGTCTTAAATCTAAGGCATTTACGGTGCGGGGTTTTGCTACCTATGAGCGCGACAAAAACTTGATAGCGGCTGTGCCACGCTTTGGACACGAGCAGCCTGCCCGCGCCAAATACTATAAGGGTGCGGTGGACGAGCATGGTGACCCAGCCTTCGACTTGCAAGAGGTGAAAAAGGAAGACCTGACCCGTATCTTCAAAAAAGCTCACCAAGCTTTATGGGGCGGCGGCAAGCGAAACCCATCCGAAGCGTTTGATGAGCTAGATAAACTCATTTTTTGCAAGCTCTGGGACGAGCGTAAACCCTACACGCGGGGGCAACCATACCGTTTCCAGGAATATAGCGGCGAAGAAGCCCCAGTACTGGAAGCTCGTATAAAGGAGATTTATAAGGAGGGGGAAGCCTTCGACAAGAACGTGTTTGGCGACCCATTGCGCCTCACCTCGGCTGAACTGAAGACGGTGGTAGGCTACTTGGCTAAGCTTAACATCGGAGACAGCGACCTTGATAGCAAAGGCCGGGCGTTTGAAACATTTCTGGGGTCGTTTTTCCGAGGCGATTTTGGCCAGTACTTCACGCCCCGCCCCATCGTGGAGTTTATCGTAGATGTGCTACCCATCACCAACAAGAGCAAAGTACTAGACACGAGTTGCGGTAGCGGCGGCTTCTTGCTGTATGCCCTCAACAAAGTGCGCCACGCCGCCGACGACCTCGTGAGAGATGGGGCCTTTAAAAAAGACAGCGCCAAGCACTATTCGTATTGGCACGACTTTGCCTCCAAAAATCTGTTCGGCATTGAGATTTCGGAGAGTATTGCCCGCACGGCAAAAATGAACATGATAATTCACGACGACGGGCACACCAATGTTGTGACTTCGGATGGGCTGCTCGACATTGCCACTATCCGTGAACAAACCCGCAACGATGGTTTTGCTCCCGATTCTTTTGATATCATCATTACGAACCCGCCCTTTGGCTCGGTAGTGAAGCAGACCGAGCGGGCCTACCTTAAAAATTACGCGCTGGGCAAGAAGGACGTGGATTGGGTGACGCAGTATGAGAAAGATGATTTTAAGTTAGGCACCCGCGACACCCAAAGTACGGAGGCGCTGTTTCTAGAGCAGTGCTGGAGGTTTTTGAAGCCAGGTACGGGCTGGCTGGCCATTGTGGTACCCGATGGCCTGCTTACCAATGCGAGTACGCAGTACGTGCGTGACTGGGTGGAAGAACACTACCGTATTGTATCGGTGGTGAGCTTGCCGCAAGAGGCTTTCAGGTCTACTGACGCAGGTGTGAAAAGCTCGGTACTGTTTCTCCGCAAGCTGACAGCAGTTGAGACCGAGCAGATTCAGACGGCCAAACGGGATGTGCGGAGTCGGCTGTGGCGTAAAGGCGAATACGCTGCGCGATTGCACCAGCTGGACGAGGCCCGCAAAAAAGCTATCAAAGGTTGGACCGGCTTCGACCCAAACATTATCGACTGGAATTCGGAAGCCAACCTGGAAGCCAGCCAAGGCGCCGAGGCGCCCACCACGCCCTACAAAGCCGAAGCTCGTAAGCTGATAGAAAAATCGGCTGAGTTCAAAGCCTGGAAAGCAGCCCTGAGTGCCGATTTTACCGAGCAAGCCAACGAGCTAAAGGAAGAGTTGCGCGAACAGGCTCAAGATGACTTGCGCGATGCACTCCGCAATACAGACTATCGGGTATTAATGGCTATACCGACGGATATTGGCTTTGACGGCACCGGTCGTGAAACCCCGCGCAACGACATTAAGGTGCGTGACCGCAAAAAGCCCGAAGACACCGACGGGCCGCTTACCGCGCAGCTCAAGGAGTTTATCACGGCCACTGACGCGGGGAAAGGAAGTTTTTTCGTCTAAGCCCCGGTCTGGATGAGAACCTAGCATTCTTATTTGACCGGGGCTTGCTCAAAGGGCGCCTCACGCCGGCTTATTATGCCGCGCTGAAAGGAGCCGCTATTAATTCGTCGTTTTCAACGCAACGCTTGGGGAAAATTACCCACTCGTTCAGTGGCGGTACTCCATCTAAAAGCAACCCTGCCTTCTGGCAGGGTAATATTGGTTGGCTGTCACCTAAAGACATCAAAAGCTTTTTTATCTCGGAGGCCTCCGACCAAGTTTCTCTTGAAGCCGTGAAGCAATCGGCCACGCAAATTGCGCCAATTGGCACAGTTGTGCTCGTTGCCCGCAGTGGTATTTTGGCTCACACGCTGCCCGTTGCCATTTTACAGCAATCATTGGCAATCAATCAGGATATTAAAGCACTGGTTGTTCGTGACACAAAAGTAATTTCACCAGAATACCTTGGTACTTATTTGGCTTTATTCGGCAAACGACTCCTGCCAATTATTACCAAGCACGGCAATACGGTTCATAGTGTCGAAACAGGAGATTTGAACGGGCTTCACATTCCTATTCCACCGATGGAACGCCAAGCGACGATAGTGGGCGCGTTCAAAGACGCTCTGGACGAAAACACTATTCAGGAACAGCAAGCGCAAGCGTTACTGGCTGGATTAGATGCCTTTTTACTTGGAGAACTAGGGGTTGAATTACTCCCGCTACACAAAACAGTGCAACCATTCTACAGAGGCTGGCCTGAACTACGTTTGGCTCAGCGTTGGGACCCACTGTTTCACGAAGGCGACGTTTTCGCACATCTCGCCCAGGGGCGCTACCCGGCTGTATACCTCAACAGCTTGTTGCGGAGCTGCAAAAACGGGTTTGCGGCCGGGCGTGGCGACCAGGATTTGTTGAATAAGGGAGTTATTCAGATTCGGCCTACCAACATGAACGATCGGCGGGAACTAGATTTTTCGCGCAATGTGTACGTGAGCGCCGAATTACTAAAAAAGCAGCCGTTCGACATTCTACGGCCGGGCGAAGTTTTGTTTAACAACACCAACAGCCAGGAGCTAGTAGGCAAAACAGTATTCTTTGATTTGCCAGGCGAGTATTTCTGCTCTAACCACATTACCCGCCTGCGACTAACTGATGCGCTGCATCCGGAATATCTCACTTACCTTTTCAACGCTTACCAGCGGCGGCAAGTATTTTACAGGTTGTGCGTGAACTGGAACAACCAATCCGGCATCAATGCTGAAGCTTTGCGACGCATTATGATACCACTCCCGCCGCTACCCGTACAAACGGCCCTAGTGGCCGAGCTTAATAACCGCAAGCAACAAGCGCTACGCCAGTCGGCCCAGGCCCAGACCGATTTCGCGGCGGCCAAGCAACGCATCGAACAACTCATTTTAGCTTAATTCCTTTCCAATTCCATGATTCTACATGGCATCCTCGACCAGGCCCTCCAGCAATATTGCATCAGGGGCTTTGCCACCGCTCAGGACTTAGCCAAGCTATCCGAAGCTGACCCTTCCTACCAACGCAATTGGGTACGCAAGCAAGGCGACCTAATGTCCAAATTCATGAGTGGTGACCGCAGTTTTTTCCCCGAGGTCATCATGAGTTTTACCCTCCCATTGGACTTGCAAGTAGCTGACCGCACCGACGAGTTTAGCCGCTATCTGCCGCCCACGCCCTTTCCCGGTACCCGCGTCAGTACGGCAGATGGAGCATTGAAATTTCAAGTCAAACGGGCAAATATGCCGGAGCGCAGTGTTCCTGCAGGCCGTCCAGCTTCGTATATGCAAACGGTTTCGATTGACATTGACGAGGAGAAATTAGTTGGTCGCAAGCCCTTTTTCCGCATCGATGGCAACCACCGCCTCACCGCTGGCAGCGACGGCGAAGCTGGGCAGGTACAGATTCCCTTTTGCCTAGTACTGTTCAACGCTACCAACCCAGGTGCCAAGACATTGGAGCGGCAATTCTTCAATGACATCAACTCCAAAAGCCAGCCTCTCACATTGGAAGAGCGATTACGGGTGATTGTAGACCCGGAATCCGGAATTACGGATACGGACCTGCAAGACCCGGAAAAATTTGGTTTGCCTTATTTGTTCACCCGTCATACATTCCAACTGATTGGCGAGAAGGACTCTGCCTCCACCAAACGGGAGTTTCAGACACTCTATCCGTTGTTGTTTGTGACAGAGGATGGGCAGACTTATCGTCGGACGCTATGCTACCAGGTATATGAATTACTACTCGACCTCGCCGAGTCGGATAATATCCTACACGATGAGGGTATAACTGAGAACTTTCGGGATTATCAACGGTTCGTCGATTCGTTGAAAAAGGTTGAAGCACTATTTGGTGCACGCCGTCCTTTGCGCGAAACCCAAGCTACGGGTCTGCTAATTGCAAGTGTTTATTTTGCCTTTCGGGGCAATGAGGGACGTTTGCATCGCTTCCTAGAATGGGCCGTTCGCAACCACATAGATGAACAAGCGGATGTGAATGCTACCGACATCGTTCAGATTTTTGAATCATTGGAATATGGCCGTAATCGGACTGTCTTCGTGTCGATGCCTTACGGGGGCGACTGTGAATTGCATTACGATGCCATTGCCGAGGTCGTAAAAGAGTTGAATGAGGACCGAGGCTACCGCGAAAAATATGACCTGCGCCCTTTACGTATCGACCAAGTTATTAAAGGCGAAACGCATAAAATCTCGGATTCCATAATTCAAGAAATGAGCGACTCTGGCCTGCTCATTGCCGACCTAACATTTAGCAATCCCAATGTATACCACGAAATTGGTTATATCATGGGGATGGCGCAACATACTAAGGGAGCATCTCCTAGATTGTTACTACTTTGCAACGAACGACTCACGCCTTTATCCACAGTAGGATTTAATATTCGAGGCTATCATATTATCGCTTTTAAAGACACTCGAGAATTGAAGCCTAAGCTCCGCAAACAACTAGAGGCTTGTTACGAAGAGGGTAACACTCCCCGGGTTGAAGAGCCCAAAGTTGTGGCTAAGAATAATTTCACTAGTTCTGAGAGCGCAGAAAGTGACTAGGAGGTGGTCGAATCTTACTGCGCAGCACGGCTGGTTAGATTGTCAGAATAATAAAAATTCGTAGTTGATATAATATATACTTAGATACGCAGCCCGAAGCTAGGAATCTTAAATGTAGTATGGTACTTGTTAGTTAAAGCAGGCTTGTTGGGAGCGGCGGTATCGTCGAGCATTAAGCAGTGTCGGAGCTGGCGGTAGCCACCACCAGCAAGATGGACGGCGCGGCAGCATCGGTAGGCGCGGTGGGCAGGTGCAGGCCGCGCCGCTCGAACGACGCCACGAAGCCAGCGAAATCGTAGGCCACGAATGGCAGACCGCCGTGCTCCTTCAGCTCGTTCAAGAAGTCAATTTGGTAGTCGCTTAGCCTGTCCTTGCCAGCCTTCACCTCCACACCGATAAACCGAGTATCGGACTTGCGGTGACCGATGATGTCGGGCACGCCCACGCGGCTGTTGGGGTGCGGGTACCACTTGCCGGTTTTGGGGTTGTAGCGGCCTCGGTTGTCCTGGGCCCAGCACACGTAGCCTTTGGCGCGCAGGTAGCCCAGGATGTGAGCGGTTATCTCGTCGGCCTTGAGGTCGTAGAGTTCGAGCGGGGTTTGGTCGTTGGGCTTCATCAGGCTGGTTAGTAGGGGGCCAATTCAAATTGCTGGGCGTTCAAGTCGGAGAACAGCCCTCTGCTCAGTTTGCAGGCAGCAATCACCTCGTCGGTGGCGCCGTTGCGGTGCTTGGCGATGTCGAAGAGGACCGTGCCGGCCGTACTGCTGCCGTCGCTGTATTCGGTGATGTCGTAATACTCACCCCGCCAGAGGAAGATAATGCAGTCGGCATCTTGCTCCAGGTTGCCGGATTCGCGCAGGTCGCTCAGCAGGGGGCGCTTCTCCCCTCCCCTTTTCTCCACGTCGCGCGACAACTGGCTGAGGGCGATCACCGGGGCGTTGAGCTCTTTAGCTAGCTCCTTGAGGCCCCGGCTGATGCTGCCGATTTCCTGCTCCCGGTTGCCCTTCTGGTCGCCGCGCATGAGCTGGATATAATCGACCAGGATCAACTCCAGCGGGCGCTGGGCGTGCAGGCGGGCGCACTTGGCACGTAGCTGCTGGATGCCGAGGCCGGGCGTGTCGTCGAGGTGCAGGTGGTGGCCGTGGGTGGCCAGGCGCTGAGCCTGGGCACGGAGGTGGGCCACCTGGTCGAGGCCGCCGGAGAGGTTGCCGCGGCGCAGGTCGGAATTGGAGTAGCCGGGCACCTCACTGGCCACCATGCGCTGCATGAGCTGGAGCGTGGGCATTTCGAGCGAGAAAATGGCGGTGTGCTGGCCGTGGTCAAGGGCGGCGGTGCGGGCGAAGTGCAGCAGCGCGGCGGTTTTACCCATCGCGGGGCGGGCGGCCAGCAGGATGAGGTCGCCCGGCTGCCAGCCGCCGGTGAGGCCGCTGAGCTGGGTGAGGCCGGTGGACACGCCCGTGGTGCCTTGCTGGCCGACGGCCTGGGCCAGCCGCTCGAAGGTGGCGTCGAAGGCCGCGGCGGCGGTTTGGCCGGCGCGGGTTTCGAGACTGCGGTGGAGCGTGGTGAGGTGGGTTTGGGCGGTGGTGAGCAGGTCGAGCGGGTCGCGGCGCTCGTCGTAGCCGTAGGCCTGCATTTCGGTGCCGGCCTTGATGATGATACGCCGGGCGTGCTGCTGCTGGAGCACGCGGCAGTGGCTTTCGAGGTGGGCGGCCGAGTTGATGTGGTTGGTGAGGCCGGCCACGAAGGCCGGGCCCCCGATGCGCGCCAGGGTGCCGCGCTGGCGCAGCTGCTGCACGACGGTGAGCAGGTCGGCGGGCTGGCCGGCCTGCACCAAGTCGCGGATAGCCAGGAACACCTGCTGATGGTCGGCGGAGTAGAAAACTTCCTCAGTACTGAGCACGGCCAGCATGGTGCGCTGGCCGCCAGCTTCGAGCAGGGCCGCGCCGAGCACGGCGGCCTCGATGGCCAGGGCCTGGGGCGGGAGGTGACCCGCGGCGGGCGCGGTGGCGGCTCGCGGGAGTTGGACTTTGGGAGACATCGGGAGGCGGGACTAGCTATAGCGACTCGGGTCGTGGGGCTTGGGGGCGCTGCGAGCGCGAGCGGGCGCAGGCGGGTCAGCCCCGGCGCGGCCGGCAGAAGTGGCCGGCGCGAACTGCGGGCGGCGGCGCAGCCAGTTGCGGAAGGCGGCGGGCCAGCTCACCATGGGGGTTTTGCCGCCGACGCGCCACCCGTTGCTCTCGAAGTGGTCGAAGAAGGCGGCCGCCTCGGCCTGGGCCTCGGGGCCGGGGTGCTCGGTTGCCGCGTGGGCCTGGATTTCGGCCAGCGTAGGCCGCACCGCCGCCGCCCCTTTCTTCCCGTCGCCTACTGGCTTGTTAGTTGATGCTGACTTATCAGCGCTGGACGCGGGCGCGGCGGCGCCAGCCGCTCCCCCCTCACTAGTAACCGAAGGTGAAGGTGAAAGTGAAGATGAAGGGGTTGGAATTTGCTTAACCCGGGTAGTTGACTTTTGCTTGGGGTTTTGGTTAACCAAACTTGGATTACCGCCCTTCCGACCGGCCTCCGTGCGAATCTGGCGCAGTTGTTCGTCTTTGACCATGCGGCGGCAGAAGAGGGCCCCATCCGCCTCGCGTTTGCTCGCTACCCCAAATTCCAGGAGGGTGGTTAGAATTTGGTTGGCCGTTTGGTTAACCACCCCGAGGCGGCGAGCGATAACCGCCTCTGGCATAGGCTTTCCATTGACGAGCAGCACACCGCGCTCGTCGCTGTCGTGCATCATCAGCAGCAACTCGAACCACGCCCCGCGCTCCTCCAAACTAAGTGCCTGTACCCCTTGGTCTTTGTGCCAGTCGCCGGGGTAGAATTGTAGAGCGGGCAGCTTCATGCTACTTGCTGTCGAGTAGGTCGTCAACTACCGCGCTGGTCAGCTGCTTGTGGGCGAACATGTCGAGCTGGCGGCCAGCCTCGCTGCACTTGCCGCGCAAGGCTAGCTCGACCTCGGCAATGGCCGCGAGCACCTCCGTTTCGAGGCGGCCGGCGTGCGCGTAGTGCCATGCGTCGGCCGCTTCCTGTTCCTCGGGCACTGGCTCGAAGCTGACGTACTGCCCCGTCATATTCAGCACTTTGCCGCTTTCGAGGGCGCGGAAGCCCATCAGGGTTACGCCATTCTTCTTACCCATGATGATACCCGTGACGCCGAAGCTCTCAAAATGCGCGGGCAGCTCGGCGCCGTCGGCGGTAGGCCAGTAGGCAACGCCCTCGGCCAGCTGCTCGGTGAGCAGGCAGAAGTGCGGCACGAGGCGCGCAAAGCAGCGTTCCAAATCGGGGTGTATTAATTCGGTGCCCTGCATTGTGAACTCGCGAGGTTTGGCCTGTAAATCAAGCTGCTCGCTGAACTCGGCCGCCAGCAGGTGCTTCTTGATGGTGACCTTTTGAATGGTGAGCAGGGACTTTGGGGCTTGGGGGCCGACGATGGGGGCTACTTGAGTAGTCATAAGGTGGAAGTGGATAGAAGTAATTAGGCGGCCTGGGCGGCGCGGTAGTAGCGGCGGGGATACTTGTCGAGGACGGAGCGCCGGAAGCCCCAATCCTTTTCGTTGAGGCGTACTCCCTGGAGGCGGCCGGCACGGCGGGCCCGCAGCAGCGCGTCCACGGATAGGCCGAGGTAGGTGGCAGCCTGGGCAGTGCTCAGGACCTCGTCGGGCGGCGGCGGGGGAGCCTGGCGGGCCAGCTCAGCGGCTTCGAGGCGGGCCAGGCGGTCGGTGAGGCTGTCCCACTCGGCGGTCGGCACGATGTAGGCGGGCTGCATGGCTACGCTTCGGCTACGAGTTGGCGGGCCCGCTCCTCCACACTACGCCGGCGCGCGAATTCGGCCTCGGCCACCGCGAGAAAGGCATCGACGACCTCCTGGCGGTGGCTGCGGCCAGCGATGGCCTGGTAGAGCGCGCTCTGGCTGATTTTGATCCCCTCGCCGCGCAGCTTGGTTAAGGTATCTCGTACTACCGTGTTCTTTTTTCCAAGTTTTTGTAGCACAAGCTGCAAAGGGGTAGCCTCTTTTTCATTTGATTCCATACTATTTCCCGTTTATGTTGTATATTGTGGCGATAAGCCCACGATTTCGTGCACTATAACACAACATATAGCACAGCTATTACACTTGAATAGGAATTATTATGGAACACTCTAGTAGTGAAGTAGAAAATATTCCTCCCGTAGTGGCGCGAATTCAGGCTTTTTTTGCCCATCAGGGACTAAATGCTAATAGTGCCGCGAAAGCGCTGGGCTATAACACAACGAGCAAGCTGTATAAGATTCTTCAAGGCTCCGAGCCTTCGCTTCCCACCGTAGCCGATTTCCTGGCTAAATGGCCGGAGCTTTCGGTAGAATGGCTTGTGCTGGGCAAAGGACCAATGCTGCATGGGAAGCCGGGGGAAGCTTCAGGAGCAACGCCGCAGGCGATAGCAACTGAGCAGCGCCTACCGCCCATGAATAGCGGGCGCGTGCTCACCATCACAGTAGACCGGGAGCAGCAGGAAAACATCGAGCTGGTGTCGGTGCAGGCCCAGGCGAGTTACGGCCGCCAGCACAACGAGGCGGGCTACCTAAGCGACTTGCCGAAGTACCGGATTCCGGGCTTTGAGCATGGCACCTATCGGGCGTTTGAGGTGGCGGGCGACAGCATGGAGCCCACCCTCAACCACCGCGACATTGTGGTCGCCTCCTACGTCGATAACTGGCGGCTGCTGGTACCCGGCGACCTGTACGTAGTGGTGACCGACGAGAGCGTGCTGCTCCAGCGCATCCACGAACGGATAACGGACCTGGCTGGGGAAGTGCTGCTGCACTCGGATAATCCGAACCGCAAGCCCTACGCGATGGACCGGGGCGACATTTCGCAACTCTGGCGCGTGCGGGGGTACCTCTCGACTTACCTGCCCAGCGTGCCCGACGTGACGGTAGAGAGGCTATGGGGAGTCATTGACTTACTCGGTGGCGACCGCAGCGAAGTGCGGCGGCATTTGGAGGAAAACGCCCCCTCTAACGCCCCCTGCTAGGCTAAAACAGTTGCTGTTAACAGCATAATTACTTGATAATTCACGTTTTACCGAGTGCCTCGGCGAGGTAGTGTGAGTCCAATAATCGGCTCCCATCCAGGAGCCCGCAAGCCCCGCAAGTACTCCGGTACTTGCGGGGCTTTTGCGTTGGGGGCACGGCGGCTACCCAACCTCGGCGGACCGGGTGCGTACATGGGGGTTGCCTATGTCTGCAAACTCTTCCTCCAAGCTCTCGCTCTACGGCGGCATTGCCGCCAACGTGGCCATTGCCGTTTCCAAATTCGTAGCCGCCTACGTTACCGGCTCGTCGGCCATGCTTTCCGAGGGCATTCACTCACTGGTCGATACCGGCAACGGGGGGTTACTACTTTACGGCATGAGCCGCAGCCAGCGCCCGGCCGATGCGCAGCACCCCTTTGGCCACGGCAAGGAATTGTATTTCTGGGCTTTGATAGTCGCCGTACTAATTTTTGCCATCGGCGGCGGTATGTCGTTTTACGAAGGCATCAAGCACCTGGAGCATCCCGAGCCGCTCGAAGATGCCAAGTGGAATTACATCGTACTGGGCATTTCTATCTTATTTGAGGGAGCCGCGCTGGTGCTGGCATTGCGGGCGCTGCTCGAAAAGCAGGCGGCGGGCACTAGTTTCTGGACTACCCTGCGCACCAGCCGCGACCCGGCCGTTTTTGCCTCGGTGCTGGAAAATGCGGCGGCCGTGGCGGGCCTGCTCATCGCGCTGCTGGGAGTTTATTTCGGGCACCTACTAAATAATCCGCTCTTCGACGGCGGGGCATCCATCATTATCGGCTTGCTGCTGATGGGCGTGGCCGTACTGCTGGTGAGCCGCACCAAGGCTCTGCTGGTGGGCGAAGGCGTGAACGACGACACGACCCGGCAGGTGCAGGAGCTTACGCGCCAAGTGCCCGGCGTAACCACCGTGCGCCCGCCCCTCACCATGTACCTCTCGCCCGACGACGTAATGCTGGCCCTGGACGTGGACTTCGACGACCAGCTCACGGCCACCCAAGTGGAGGCGGCCGTGGTGGCCGTGCAAAACCGGATCCGGGCGCAGTACCCCGAGTTCAAACGCATTTTTATTGAGGCTAAATCGCTAGCCGACCGCGCTTAGGCGGGGTCGTACTGCTTATTTTTTACCCTATATCCGTTTCCTATGCCCGCAACTTCGACTGATACGCCTTTCGCTTCTTTTTGGTGGGGCGGCTACGAATGCACCGACCAGCTCAATGCCTTCGGCAATCGGGTGGATTTCCTGCCGCTGACCGGCCACCTACCCTTGCTCGACGAGGACTACGCCAACCTGGCCCAGTTCGACGTGCGGACCGTGCGCGAGGGCATCCGCTGGGCGATGATTGAGAAAACGCCCTACCAGTACGACTGGAGCACCGTGAAGCTGATGCTGGAGGCCGGCGAGCGCCACGGCATTCAGCAAATCTGGGACATCTGCCACTTCGGCTACCCCGACGACCTCACGCCGCTGCACCCCATGTTTGCCCGGCGCTTCGCGGCGCTGTGCCGGGCGTTCGTGGATTTTTACCGTTCGGTACGACCCGAGGGCACGCTCATTGTCACGCCCATTAATGAGGTGAGCTTTATGTCGTGGCTGGGCGGCGACGTACGCGGCACCGCTCCTTACTGCGTGGGCCAGGGCTGGGAAGTGAAGCTGGGCCTGATGCGCGCCTACATCGAAGGTAGCTGGGCGCTGCGCGAGGCCGACCCCGGCATCCGCTTTCTCAGCACTGAGCCGCTCATCAACATCGTGCCCCCGCCCAACCCCTGGGCCAGCCACGTGCGCGAGGCCAAGCGCATGCACCTCGACCAGTTTCAGGCCATCGACATCCTTTCGGGCCGGATGTGCCCCGAGCTGGGCGGCCACGAAAGCCTACTCGACATCATCGGCTTCAACTACTACTACGACAACCAGTGGGAGTGCCACAGCAACGCCCGCCTGGGCTGGGCCAACGAAACCTGCGACCCGCGCTGGACGCCCCTGAGCGAGCTGCTGCGCCAGGCCCACAAGCGCTACCAGCGCCCCTTCGTAGTCACCGAAACCAGCCACCCCGGCGTGGACCGGCCCGTGTGGTGGCACATGATAGGCCAGGAATGCGCCAAGGCGCTGCGCATGGGCCTGCCGCTGCTGGGTGCCTGCATCTACCCGATGGTCGACCGCCCCGACTGGGACCACCTCAACC
>JAAIGG010156798.1_pt1 | contig 13567 bp, 14 predicted proteins | sample 6487391 | NCBI WGS metagenome assembly JAAIGG01 (sample SAMN13974130, study PRJNA590717) | phyllosphere metagenome | biome: asymptomatic weeds; feature: pooled weeds collected from a community garden; material: weeds; isolation source: pooled asymptomatic leaves from various weed species from...
CGCGAAGACGAGCATGACGAGCATGACGAGCATGACGAGCATGACGAGCATGACGAGCATGACGAGCGAGACGTGCCGGTGCCAGCCATGCCAGTAGCGGGTCTCGTAATGGTCGAGGCCCAGCTCGTTCTTGGCGGTTTCGAAGCTGTCCTCGATGGCCCAACGATGCCCTTCCACGCCGACGAGGGTTTCGATGGTCGTGCCGGCCGGGCACCAAGTGGTGAAGAAGGCAAGGTCATTACCGGCGACGTGGCGGCGGATCGCCGCCCTCATCGACCGGGGCGTGCGGGAACTCGTCTATACCTACGACATGGGTGACGACTGGCGGCACACCATCACCGTGGAGATCCGCACCGTGCAGTCGCGCTGTTCCGCCGGACCAACAGGACCATGGCGTATCTGCGCGACGCGATCGCTTATTCGGTGATGCGCCTCGAAGGAGAACTCGAACGCGATTGAGCAGCATTCTCGCAGCTTCCGTCGCTCCGGTGCCAACACCGTAATCCGGTGCGCGCTATCAATGCGGCGCGACAAAACTCGAGCACCGCCCCGAGATCAACGGATTGACGGCGCGCGGCATGCTCGATCTTCCACGCCTCGACGCTACGGATCACTCCATATGTCCCGATGATGTCGCGGACGATCCGATCTAGCCCGACGCGATCGCTCGGCCGGTTCGCCCGATGCCAGAACTCCGCTGCGACGTCGGTGGGCAGGAGCAATTCACCCGCAAAGGATTTCGCGCGCTGCTCGACGCCCGCCGGCATCCGGGCTAGGGTCAGGCCTCGTTGATCACAGCCAGAAGATAACGGTGGCAGCGAGAGCGACGGCGGAGAAGAAGGCCGTGGGGCAGCGATCGTAGCGGGTGGCAACACGCCTCCAGTCCTTGAGGCGGCCGAACATGATCTCAATGCGGCTGCGACGCCGGTAGCGACGCTTGTCGTACCTGACCGGCTCGTTGCGTGATCGCCGGCCCGGGATGCAGGGCTGGATGCCCTTGGCCTGGAGGGCGTCGCGGAACCAGTCGGCGTCGTAGCCGCGGTCGCCGAGCAGCCACTGCGCCTTGGGCAGGTCGTCCAGCAGCGCTGCCGCGCCGGTGTAGTCGCTGACTTGGCCGGCGGTCATGAAGAAGCTCAAGGGGCGGCCGTTCGCATCGGCAATGGCATGGAGCCCTTCGACAAGCTCAGGAGAGCCTTGGTGTTCATGCCGCCCTTGGTGCGGCCGATCAGACGGCCGAGATCCCCTTTTTAACCCGCAGGCTCAAAGCCGTGCGGTGTGCCTTCAGGTAGGTTGCGTCGATCATGACGGTCTTCGGCCCGGCATCGCCCACAGCCAGCCCCTCCATCATGCGCGTGAAAATGCCTCGCTCACCCCAGCTTCCACCGGTTGTACAGCGTCTTGTGAGGACCGTAAGCGCTGGGCGCATCTCGCCAGCGCAGCCCGTTGCGGTTGACGAAGACGATGCCGCTCAGCACCCGCCGGTCATCCACTCCAGGCTTGCCGTGGCTCTTTGGAAAGAACGGCCGTAACCGCTCGATCTGCTCGTCCGTCAGCCAAAACAGGTCACTCATCCCGGTCTCCTCGCGGGGCCTGAATCAGATCGCGACGTTCACATCAATGGGGCCTGACCTTAAGGTCCTCGTTCGATGATCTTGTACAAGGCGGAGGAGATGATGGACGATGGTTGTAGCCTTCCGACGGCACACCCTACTGCCGGCGCCACCTCTGGCTCTGATCGGTGAATCCAACCCTAGCTTTACCATGCATTGGCTGGGCTCTATAGGCGACGGCTCATTCGTTATCCGGAAGATACCTCGAGCTCATGCGTAGCTTTTGTACAGGCCTGTTGATTGTTTTTGCCTTGTCAGGCTGCGCACGTCGCGAGCCCTTGGTTTCAACCGACCGGCTGACCGTCGTTCAGGACACTGTCACATTGCCCGCGCCAGCCCGGCAGGATCTGACTGCCGCGGACAGGCCTGCGCTGATCGGACCTTTGGATACCATTCAAGTCGATGTGTTTAACGTGCCTGATCTTAGCCGGGAAATGCAGGTCGATGCTAGCGGACGCATCGCAATGCCGCTGATCGGCACGGTCGATGCGCGGGGTAAGACTGCGCAAGAATTGGCGGCTACGGTTGAGGCCGCGCTGCGCGGCCGGTATGTTCGCAATCCCGAGGTGACCGTCAATATCAAGAGTTCGGTCAGCCAAGTGGTGACAATCGATGGGCAGGTTGTCGAACCAGGCCTGTATCCCGTCACGAACCAGATGACGCTACTTCGCGCGATCGCTTCAGCCAAGGGGTTGAGCGAATTTGCGCGCGAGGAAGATGTCGTCATCCTGCGCGCGGTAGACGGGCGCAAGATGGCTGGTCTCTATAATATCACTGCCATTCGGCGCGGCGCATATGATGACCCCCCCATCTACGCCAACGATGTCATTGTTGTCGGAGATTCACCGCAGCGTCGTCTGTTCCGTGACTTCGTATCGGTCGCACCGCTGCTGGCTGCACCGCTCATCGCCGTCCTGCAGTAAGGTCCAATTTCATGAACCTGATCTCGTCCAATTTGGGCGGCCCCGCTGTTTTGGGACCTTTGCCGACCGTGACCACACCTCCGGCGGCTGATCGTCATTCAATCATTCGCCAGTATCTTCGCATAGCGCTGCGCTGGCGGTGGGTGATCGTAGGGGCGACGATTGCTTGCGTACTGCTGGGGTTGGTCGCGACCTTGCTGATGACGCCGAAGTATACGGCAACCGCCACGGTTGAGATTGCACGCGAGGCTAATAAGGTTGCTGATTTCCAAGGCGTTGAGCGCGAAACGACGGCGCTTGATCAGGAGTTTTATCAAACACAGTACGGGCTGCTGAAATCGCGCGCATTAACGGAGCGGATTGCAACGCAACTTCGCTTGGTTGACGATCCCAAATTTTATGAACTTTTTAGATATGCGAGCAACAAGCCGGCATTTCAGCTAATAAACGGACGTTATCCGACATCGGGGCGTGCCGAGCGGCAGAGGGTCGCAGGCGAAATTTTGTATCGGAACGTATCGATTGACCCGACGCGTTTGTCGCGCTTGGTCGACATAGGCTTCACTAGCGCCGATCCCAATTTTTCTGCTCGTGTTGCAAACGCATGGGCAGAAAACTTTATTCAGACTAATCTTGAACGAAAGACCCAGGCGACTTCCTATGGTCGCAATCTCCTCCAGCGCCAGTTGACGCTGCAGAAGGAGCGGCTCGACGATAGTCAGCGGCAGCTCGTCGCCTATGCCTCCGCGCAGCAGATAATCAATCTGCCGGCACAGGGCACTGGAACGGGCGGTCCGACGACCGTTGAGCGTTCGATCGTCGCCGATGATCTTGCCGCAATCAATGCTGCACTCGCGCAGGCGACGACTGAGCGTATCCAGGCCGAAGCACGCGCTCAGCAAAGCGGAGGCGCTGGAGCATCGACCGAGGCGTTGCGCAACGTCGCGATAAACTCTCTGCGGCAGCGCCGCGCGGAGCTTGCTGCCGATTACCAGCGGCTGATGGTCCAATTTGAACCCGGCTATCCAGCTGCGCAGGCGCTCCAGAAGCAGATCGATCAACTCGACCGGTCGATTGCCCGTGAAGAAGGGCGCGTTTCTGGATCGGTTCAAGCCGACTATCGCGAGGCCGTGCAGCGGGAGCGTGCGCTGCAGGCGAGGGTCAACCAGCTTAAGGCGAGCTATCTCGACAATCGTCGACGCAGCATCCAGTACAACATCTACCAGCAGGAAGTGGATACTAACCGCGCACTGTATGACGGTCTGCTCCAGCGCTACAAGGAAGTCGGCGTTGCTGGCGGTGTAGGCGTCAACAACATCTCAGTCGTGGATACGGCAGATGTGCCGCAGCGCCCGTCGAGTCCCAAGCTCATCCTGAATTTGCTCATCTCCCTTATCGCCGGACTTGGTCTTGGCGCGCTCGCAGCCTTCGCACTCGAACAGATGGACGAGGCAATCGCCGATCCAATTGAGGTCGAACGGCGGCTTGGTCTGCCGTTGCTGGGCTCGGTGCCGAAGGTCGCAAACGGCTCCACGCCGCGTGACGAATTGCTCAATCGCAAGTCGGACTTGGTTGACGCCTATCTGGCAATCAACACCAACCTTGGTTTCACGACCGAACATGGCGTGCCGCGGTCCTTGTCGGTTACCTCGACCCGGCCGGCAGAGGGCAAGTCGACGACCGCGCTGGCGCTGGCCACTATGCTAGCACGTGCCGGCAAGCGCACCATCCTGATCGATGGCGACATGCGCTCGCCCTCGGTGCATCATCTGGGTGGCGTCGATCACGACAAGGGACTTAGCAACTTCTTGTCTGGTGACGACAATATCGATGCGCTGACCTTTGCAATGGCAGATTTTGGTTTTGTGGCGATGTCAGCGGGACCAATCCCGCCCAACGCGGCGGAGTTGCTAACCGGTAATCGTTTGGGGGTGCTCCTCGACCGACTGCTTGAGCGCTACGACCATGTCGTGATTGACAGCCCACCGGTCATGGGCCTTGCTGACGCGCCGCTGATCGCGAGCCGGGTCGAGGGCGTCGTTTACGCGGTAGAGTCACATGGTATCCGCTCGAGCCTAGTGAAGACCGCAGTCGGCCGGCTTACTGCAGCAAATGCTCGCATCTTCGGTGGCGTGCTCACCAAGTTCGAGGCACGTAAGGCGCATTATGGGTATGGCTATGAATATGGCTATGGCTATGGCCGTAGCAGGGATGCGAAAGCGTAAGCGGGCACGATGTCGCACCGCCATAATCTGGCCCGCCCCTCACCAAAGGAATGGGTAGTTCGTCTCGTACTGGCCGCAGTGGCCGTGGCGCTTGGCTATTATAGCGTGACGTTCTCGATCGCCCAAGTGGCGGCGAAGCGAGATCCGGCGCTGGCCTATCGGCTTGCGCCTTATGACGGGCGGATTGCTGCTGCCTATGCAACGTCATTGGCTGGGCCAAATGCTACGCCACAGGATCGTGCCCAGGCCGATGTCTTGGCGAAGCGGGCACTCCAGCATGATCTTTTGGCGGTAGGTGCTGCGGCAACGCTGGGGTTGAATGCTGACGTTCGCGGCGATGAGGCGGCGGCACGGCGATATTTCACTTATGCTCAAAAACTGTCGCGCCGCGATCTTCGCACGCAATTATGGATGATCGAGGATGCGGTGCAGCGCGAGGACATACCCGGCGCGCTGCATCAATATGATATAACGCTACGGATTTTTCCGACGCTAAGTGACGTGCTTTATCCAGTGCTAGCGTCGGCGAGCGTCGACCCGGTGATCCGGCGCGAACTGGTCAAGACGCTAGCTGGCAAGCCGGCGTGGAGCGACAGCTTCATCAATTATGTTGTCGGCAACAGTACCACGCCCAAAGCGACCGCAGTGCTGTTTCTAGACTTGCGTCGTGCAGGTGTCCTCGTACCTGAAACTGCGCGTGCCGGGGCCATAAATGCGTTAATCGCCGGCGGCGAATTAAACGTTGCTTGGTCCTATTATACGTCGATCCGTTCCCATGCTGATCGCCGCCGCTCGCGTGATCCGCGCTTTGCGACAAATCTGGAAACACCCTCGGCGCTCGACTGGACGCCGGTCAACGACGGTGGCCTGACAACTAGCATCCAGGGCGGCATCTTCGATTTCGCTGCGCCGGCCAGTTTCGGTGGGCCAATGCTGCAGCAGGTGCAGTTGCTGCCCCCCGGCACCTATCGCCTGAGCGGGCATAGCATCGGGATCGAGCAGGCGGCGGGTGCTCTACCCTATTGGACACTGCGCTGCCAGGACGGGCGCGAACTCGGGCGGGTCGAGGTGCCAAATTCCAACGTCGCAAGAGGCAATTTCAACGCCATGTTCAGCGTTCCGGCAGATTGTCCGATGCAGACCCTGCTGCTGACGGCGCGGCCGTCGGATGCGATGTCTGGCCTGTCCGGGCAGTTTGATCGGGTCGAACTGGCGCCGACTCGGTGAAGGAGATTGAGCTACGCGTTTCGCTGCTGATCGGCTTAAGCCTCACACTGGCGACCTCGCCGGCGGTTGCACAGCTGCGTTCATCCTCAGGAGCGACGCCGACCGTCGATGGCCATGATCACGAACGGCCGGTCGCCCAGTAACGAGTGCTCGCCCCGCTTTAGACCAACCAGATCGGTACGCACCACGGTCCGCAGTCGCACAGCTTGGTGAGCGCCAGATTCGTGACCACGCGGCGCGACAAGCGAGGATCAAGCTGTTGGCGCGGATCGAGAGCCGGGTTTAGAACCGATCAGTAACCGGATTGACAGCTATTACGATCTCCAAGCGAACGGGACAGATCCATCCGCCGTTCCAGCGAGCAAGCCCGTAAGACGGGGCATGAGCTTAAGTCATGCCTTAAAACCCGATGTCGGCGTCCGGCAAAGGTGGCCGCCCGCGCGGTCGTAACGATGGGCATTTGTGCATCGTAGAGAGATGCGGGCGGGCGATACTGAGTGCCTCGACTACTTTGATCACAGGCCCCCCCCAGGCAACAAGGCCGAGCGCAACAAAAGTCTTTAGGCCTGCGGCTTGGGACATAGCCTCGCGCCGCAGCTCGTTCTCCATGGCCTTCTTGCCGAGCAGCCGCTGCAGGTCCCGCAGATGTGCCTCCACAGCCCGGTACTCAGATGCCGGCACCACCTCCTCGCCGTGCGTAGCGGCGATTAGCGCTCCCTGCTTCATCAGCCTGCGCCGAGTAGAGACCTGACTACCGCTGATGCTATGCTAACAGGCGACACGCTCATCATCGACAGATACGTCTCCTCAACAATTCTGACCTTCTTCTCTGGTGTCGCTGTAACGCTTGGTCGTACCTAAAATCATATGCTTCATTCTTATCCAAGAATGAAACGCTGTCAGGTTATTTAAGGGGCCATCTCACGTAGCTAACCACTACATCGCTATCAATAAAGCGATAGCTCACCTACTTTAGCACCTGCCGCCGCGAGCGGCAGCTTGGCAGCGCATAATATTGCGTTAAAAGGGCGCTGTTCGCCACGGATATGGCGTTGAGTTTCGCAGGGCGATTGAAGAATGCAAGTGACCCCGGCCAATCCTACTCGTTACACATATCTCGACCTATTGAGAGGATTCGCGGCATTCGCCGTACTCATAGTTCATTACCGTTGGTTCTATGCGATGCGCCCAATGGATTGGAATAGCTCGTTTGGCCATACGCTTCCGTTAGCTTCTTTCTTGCATCCATTCTATGATCGCGGCGGCTTGGCAGTTCAGCTCTTCTGGGTTTTGTCAGGTGTGATCTTTACAATTAAATATGATCTAGGCGGTCGGCTTGACATCAAGAAATTTTGGGTCTGGCGATTCGCCCGCCTCTACCCCCTACACTTTTTTACACTCGTTCTGATTGCAACCTTACAAGGACTTTCTATCGCCTATTCTGGCGTTGCAACCGTATACCCGAACAATGACCCGTACCATTTCGTTCTGCAGCTTTTCTTCGCATCGAACTGGGGCTTTGAACGAGGCCCCTCCTTCAATGCTCCGATTTGGAGCATCTCTGTCGAGATTATCGCCTACGCTGTCTTCTGCTTGTATGTGATTTATTTCCGCAAGTTTCCAATTTTGAAACTGCTGATCGTCCTTGCCGCAGGCGGGGCTTGGATTATTTTTGGCAACTTGATCATGATGTGCATTTCGCTGTTTTTCCTTGGTGGTGTGGTGGCGCAGGCATATCATTATGCGCGCTCAGGCATGCTGCCACGGTATACCCGTTCCGCCCTTGTGTTGGGCGCGGCTGTCCTTTTAAGTGGCTCCATCGCTGCTATCGCAGTCGGAGTCCGGATTCCCGACAAAGCGTTCTTTTATGTCCTCTTCCCCGCCATCCTGCTGCTGGTGCTTGAACTCGACCACCGTGCACCGGCAGTGCCAAGGCAATTTGAGTGGTTTGGGGCGATCACTTACTCGACTTACCTGATGCACATGCCGATTTTGATCACTTTTAAGCTCTGGATTGACACGCAGCCGAACCGGCTTGCAATCCTAGGAAGTCCAACGATGCTTGTGACTTATCTGGGCGTGGTAACTTGTATCAGCATCATGGTTTACCGGTATATCGAGATGCCCGCTCAACGATGCATCCAACGTTGGTATCTCGCTCGAGTCGGAGCGGCTACCACTCGGGCGAATGTGCCGCAGAACGTCTAACAAGTTACGTCGAAGCCAGCATTCCTAAGAGCATCGGCCCATGCGCATGCGACAACCCTGCGAGCCTGCGCATCGGGGTGAATACCGTCATGGAGGCGGTCATACTCGACTTTGAGTGCACCTGAGGGTGTCGATAGCTCGCGGACATGGGCGCCGACCCGGACATCGACGCCTCGGATCGGCATTGGCCCTTGACCGACTATGGAGCGGTTCAACTCATTCCACTTCGTAAAGACAAGCTCTATTTTGTCCTTGTATACGGTTGCCCATCTTCCACGGGCCGGGTTCATCTGCGCAATCGCAATAATCGCTTTAGGGCGTTTTGTGTGGTTTACCGCGTCGATCAATTGCTGCAGTTGGCGCACTGTTTCCTTTAGCGGAATGTCCGGGGACATATCGTTCAATCCTATCTGGACAACAATGATGTCAAAATCTGTCTTGGGCTCGAAAGCCAGCCAGACAGCTTTCTGCTGGGCTATGGTCTGACCTGGAACGGCCAAGGTGGTGGCGATGACGCCGTTCAGAAGAGACGCAACGGCGGGATATTCTGAACTAGGGTATTCAGCTACAGTGCTATCTCCGATCGCAGCTAAGCGCGGCGGCCCACGGTGCGCTGATGAGAGCATGAATAAACTCAGAAGCGCCTTGGCCGGGACCTGCAATGTTCGACGCATAGCATATCTCCAAGGCTATGTAGCATGACGGCGGATAGCTTGTGATGCAGGCCCGTTGCAATTTCTAGGGTCAGGACTCATCGGTTACAGCCAGAAGATGACGGTCGCCGCGAGGACGATGGCTGAGAAGAAGACCCTAGAGCATCGATCATAGCGAGTGGCGACGCGGCGCCAGTCGTTTTAGACGCCCGAACATGATCTCGATGCGACTACGGCGCCGGTATCGGCGCTTGGTATCAGGCGCGCCATTTGTTCATCCGTCGTCAGTACGGGTCGCTCATCCCGGTCTCCTTGCGGAACCTGAATGAGATCGCGACGCGCACATCAACGGGGCCTGACCCTACCTAGACGATTGTTTTTGTTCGTAACAAGAGCGTCACGGGTGACGTAAAATGTCGTTTGCGCAACTACATATGTCCGATAACAGTGATTCTCGGTCATTAAGATGGCAGGCGCCGAACCGCTATGGCAAACGGCGTGCATGGCGCCTCAAAAGTTCCCGGTTTCGTTCGACATTGCTATCGACGATTCCACGATCGTCTCTCAAGCAGCACGTATTCCGGCTCACCTGGCGCTCCTTAACGAAAAGATAGAGCGTGCGGCCGCTTATGCGAGATCGGCACGATCTGCAGCGACGCGGCGTGCCTACGAATCTGATTGGGCGATTTTCACCGCCTGGTGCGCTTCGCATAAATTGACCGCACTGCCGGCGACGCCCGACGTCGTGGCTGTGTTCGCCAGCGATCAGGCGGCGGCGGGGTTGAACCCGGCAACGATCAGTCGACGGGTTGCAGCGATTAGTCATCATCATCGTGCTGCAGGGCATCCCGCTCCTACGGCGCTGCCAACGGCCGGGCGGCTTGCCGAGGTGCTCGCCGGCATCCGCGCCGAACATGGCAGCGCTAGGCGGCGCAAGGCGCCGGCCGACGCGGCGGTATTGCGCAACATGCTTGCCGCGATCGAGGGCGATGGCCTGCGTGCGATGCGCGACCGGGCGATTTTGGCGATCGGCATGGCCGCGGCGCTGCGCCGGTCGGAGATCGTTGCGCTTGCCGTCGATCATGTCAGCCTTGTGTCGGAGGGCCTGCGGCTGACGATCCCCCGGTCCAAGACCGATCAGGCAGGTCAAGGCATGGTCATCGCCGTCCCTGAAGGTTCGCGTATCCGTCCCAAGGCTCTGCTGCTCGCCTGGATGGCGGCCAGCGGACATCGGGGTGGACCGTTGTTTCGACGCCTGTCGCGCACTGATGCGCTGACTGCCGCACCGATGTCGGATCGCGCGATCGCGCGGCTAGTGCAACAGCATGCCGCTGCGGCAGGCTATGATCCGAAGCTGTTTGCCGGCCATTCGCTGCGTGCAGGTTTCCTCACCGAAGGTGCAGCACAGGGCGCGACGATCTTTAAACTGCAAGAGGTCAGCCGGCACAAATCAGTACAGGTACTGTCCGAATATGTGCGCAATGCCGAGTTGTTTACCGATCATGCCGGGAAAAAATTCTTGTAACTAAGGAACACCAAATTAGTGTTCTGTTATTTCAGCCAGGAACGTAATGGCTTAATATCTATCCGAAACTCACCTCTACTAAAATGTGCTCCTTAACAACAATATTGGACGAGTCATAAGTATATTCGATAAAGCAGTTATCGATGGTCAGCTTTCCGCTGCTTAACATCTTAGTTAATTTATCGCTCAGGAGGGTGCCAGCGTGTTCCGTGAGGGACTGCTGTCTATCTTCTGCACTTCAGTTGATCCGCAGATTCCCCGCGTGTAAGATGGCCTGTTGGCACCGCAATCAGCTCGGCCGGCCGCGCTTCTCGAACCAACTCTGACAAAATTTGACAAAATGACGCTCGGGATTGCGCGGCTCAATCTCCGTCTCGCCTACCCATGCGCGCCACTCGTGTTCCAGATAATACACGTCCCAGGCAGGCGCCGCGTTGCGAGCGTCGCCGTATACATCGGGATCGAGGCGGCCAGTCCAAGGTTCCGTCGCTTCGGCGACTGCCGGCGACGCCTTCATGGTCCCTCGGTTGGTGAACGTTACCATGTCTGAGGCAGGATCGAACGCCACCAGATAATCGGGGAGGTGATCGCTGGTGGCCAGCTCGCGCACCATCTGGCGGAACCGCTTTTCAGGGCTTTGTGACCCTGACTTTTTCCATAGAATGTCGAGGCAGATTTTGAAGCTCGATTGTTGGCCGCAATGCTTGCGGGCCAGCTCGTATATACGCCGCTCAATCGGTTTGCGAAGCCTAAAATAATCTCGGTGCAGTGTGAGCACTTCGTTGGACCGGATCGCGTTGAACACCCAATCGGACAGAGTTATCTCACAAGAGATAAGGCGACCATCAAGACCGTTTTTGTGGCGGATAGAAGATGACTCTATCAGACCAAATATGGCCGTTTGTTCTTCATTCCCGGTCCGTATGTTGGTCGCGATGGTGGTTCCGCGTATTCGCTCAATTGCTTCACGAAGGGCTTCATAGTCCTTACCTGATGTTCCACGGTTAGCAAAAATTAGAAGATCCCGACTGTTGATGCGGACCCGTTTGGACACCGCCTCACCTTTTCTAAGTTTCGCCATAATTTGTGAGATGCAGTAAATCAGGATGTCTTTGTCGTAGATCGTCGCGAGGCCCTTCACGCTTGGCGTGATTTCAAGCCACTGTCCATTATGCTCATACCGCCGAATGGATGTGTCAGGCTTCTTTGTTAGGGAATAAAAGGGATGCTCCATTTGGGGCATCACATCCTTTAGGACCGCATCCCCTACGTCACAGATGAAAACATCATGCTGCGGATGCCGTTCGGGCAGCAGCGGTGCTAACTTCGGGGTTTCGGTGTCCATATCCTACTTTTCGGGGTTTCGGTTACCACCGTCAAGCCCTTCGGGGTTTCAGTTACTCAGCATTCCGATTCGGGGGTTTAGTGACCAAGGAGCAGGTTTCGGGGTTTCAGTGGCCACATAACTTCGTTCGGGGTATTAGTGACCACTAACAGGGTTTTAGTTACCGAGATTCGGGTTTTTAGTTTCCATTCTACTAAGAAAAGATCGGTTTTCTGCGGGGTTAAGTGCTACTTTCAAACCCGTAACCCAGATTCTAACTCAGAAATAACACACGCGCGCGCGCACGACCAACCTGTGCAAAACTCTTCAGCAGCACAGCCTAGATCGAGAGGACAGGCACTTCCTCTTAAAGTCTACGTCTGCGCCGGCTCTTGGCTTTGGTCGCCCAAGCGTCCTTCGCGTGCTATTGCACCCAGCATCCTAGCATTGCAGTGCGTTCTTGATCGTGGTCTGAATCAATGGATGATCATGACGAGGGGGTCGTGGTGACGGGAGCACCGATCGAGGCGCATTCCGTTCGTTCTGGCACCGAGCGGGATCACTGCTTTTGGGCTATTTTTCGGCGTCCGTTTCGTCGTGAACCGACTGCGACAATCTAACGGAATCTAACGAAGATGAGTAAGCTTACCACGGACCATATGGGCATCGATCACTCATCGCTATCGATCGTCATTGGCGGAAAGCGTGAGCAGGCCACCGCTGTTTGCGAGCAGAGGCCGCTCCATTTGCAAACACCTACACCTATCGGCTACCGAGCGGGCTCGACATCTTCGCTACCGCTGCGGTGCAGACCGGACGTGACGATCACCAAGAGACGATCAGCGCGGGAGTGCGTCTGCGCTTTTGATGCTCTAAAAATACCGCATACGCTGAGTGATCAGCCCTAGGCGTAGGCGCTTGCTATCGTAGCAGCGCCTGCTCCGCCGTTGACACGGCGAACCGCATTGCCGGCACCTGATGTCAGAGCTTGTCCTTGAGCCCCTTGGCGGCTGTGAACGACAGCTTCCTGGATGCCGCGATCGTCATGGCCTCTCCGGTTGCCGGGTTGCGGCTCTGCCGCTCGGAACGGTCCTTGACCGCGAACTTGCCGAAGCTTGAAACCGACACGTCCTCGCCCCTGGCGGCAGCGCGTGCGATCTGCTCGAACACCGCCGCGATCGCCACCCTCGCGGCCGTCTCGCTCGTGCCGGTCGCAGCCGCTAACCCCCTTGGCCAGTTCACCGGTGTTCATATTCCTCCTCTCGTCAGTATAGTGGTAAGATCGCCTCTAACCGTACCTATGACACGCACAAGCACGGGGGAGTCGGGTCACGTCAAGCGTGTGGGGTCATCCGCGATATGCCGGCGTCAGTATCCATGTGCGTCCGGTCACGTTCCGGTGCGGAGCATGACCAGCCCGCATCACGCAGCGCATCACCAATCCAGTCGGCGACTTCGCCTGGCTCGCCGCTGGCATACCATTCGAAGTAGCATCCGTCCTCGCGCACCCATGCGACGACGTCGCCCGCGCGGCGATGTGAATAACATACCGTCTCGCCTTGCCCGTTGCGCCATTCGACACCGGCCAGCGCACACCAGAGGTCGACACCGAAAGCACCGTCAGCCCGGATCTGTTCGCCGAACAGCCGGTCAAGGACGGCCTCGAACTGCTTGGCGGGCCAGTGAACGCGGGCGCTGGCGACACCGGCGAAATCGCCCCTTGTAAAGAACATGGTGACCGGCTCCATCGCGCTACATATCCATGTCGTAATCGTAGCTGATCTCGAGCTCCAGGTCCTTGCGCGCAAGCTCGAGCCGTTCATGATGGGTGGGCCGCGCCGGCGTGGTGCGCCGGTCGCTGGCAGCAGCGGC
>JAAIGG010236887.1_pt1 | contig 13553 bp, 17 predicted proteins | sample 6487391 | NCBI WGS metagenome assembly JAAIGG01 (sample SAMN13974130, study PRJNA590717) | phyllosphere metagenome | biome: asymptomatic weeds; feature: pooled weeds collected from a community garden; material: weeds; isolation source: pooled asymptomatic leaves from various weed species from...
AGCCGCTGAATGTCGACCATCCGCGTCGTGTAGCGATCGTAGGCTCGGTTCTGTTCGTCCCGGCTCCGCGCGCGCTTCTTCTCGTCGTTGAACAGGTCCAGCGAGGCCTGCGCGGCCCGCATCGACTTGAGCGAGGCGAGGTTCTGGAATTCCTTCGTCAGCTCGGGGTCGTCCTTGAAGATCTTCTCGATCTTCTTCCGATAGGGGCTGTCGGTCACGATGGCGCCCGCCTCGATCCGCAGGTCGATCGGATCGTCGAGGGGGATGCCCTCCTTGGTGAAGGCCGCGCTCAACCGGTCCGCGAAGGCTTTCGAGCGGATCTGCAACTGTTCGTCGAAGCTGCGCGTGGCCGCCGCGGCAGCGTCCCGATCCATCGTCGCGCGATCGACCCCCGAAGCGGCCGTCTTCGCGACATCGACGACAGAGGCCGGTCCGGCCGTCCCCCCAGGTCTCGTTCGCGGCGACGGGGGCTCGGCTCTGGCCGGGGCGACGGCGGATGCGGAGCGGCGGGATGCCGCGAGCGATGCGCCGTGCGCCGTGATCGTGGAGGCCGCCATGGTGTCCCCGAGGTCGGATGCCCGGAGTGCCGAGCGGTGGGACCGCCTCCAAGCAGTGCGGCGCCCGTGCCGTTCTACGCTTCGATGGTTGCAGAACCCTGAACGGCAGGTTGCATCGCTGCCGCCCTATGCCGAGCCAGCCTTACAGGCTGCGCGAAAACACCAGCGGCCCGGCCTGCGCGCCGCGGCCGTAGGGCGACGGGGACACGGACGGGCGTCCGTAGACGGTGGGCGTGCGCGTCTTGGCCACTTCCTCGGCCAGCGCCTTGATCAGCCCCTCGGACACCGCGCGCGCGGTGGCGAGCACTTGCTGATTGGTCTCGACCGCAGCGGCAAAGCTCTGCTGGGCCGCCTTCAGGGCCGACAACCCTTCCGGGGCGAAGCGGGCGAGCGCGATGGTGTTGGCCTTGGCCGCTTCCAGCCCGGTCATGTAGGCGGCGGCGAGCGCGGATTTGATCGTCGAATCGGCGAGCGCCTGGGCGATCCGCCCGGCCCGGATGCCGTCGCTCTCGCGGGCCAGCACCGCTTCCAGTTCGCTCATGGTGGCGAGCAGCCCCTGCACGAAGGTCAGGGCCGAGGCGCGATCGCCGAGGCGCGGGAGCGCGGCGGGTTCAGCGGCCATGGCCAGCCTCCTGCATGCGCATCATCTCGGAATAGACCTGATTGCTGATGCCGACGCCGCCGCTCTTCACGATGGCGTTCGCGTATTCCTTGGTCATCATCGAGCGCCAGACGCCGCCGCCGGTGCCGTTCTCGCCGAGCGGGCCCTCGGTGCCCGCGCTCTGGTTCAGCTTTTCCAGGCTGTCCTCCAGGAACATTTTTTCGAAGTCGTCCGCGGTCTTGCGGGCCTTGGCCGAGGCGGCGGCCTTGGTCGGGTCCATCGTGGCGGCGTCGGTCTTCGCGGACGCATCCTTGGCCACGGAGTTCAGCAGGTTCTTGCCGACGCCGACGGCGGCCGAGACCGCGAAGGTTGCGAGGGGCAGCATGGGCGGTCTCCGCTTCGGTCGGAAAATTACATCAGCTCGATATCGGCCTGGAGCGCGCCGGCCGTCTTGATCGCCTGAAGGATCGAGATCAGATCGCGCGGGCCGACGCCGAGCGCGTTGAGGCCATCCACCAGCTCCCGCAGGCTCACGCCCTCCTTGACCAGCGCGAGCTTGTTGCCGTCGCCGGTATCGACCTTGACCCCGGTGCGGGGCACGACCGTGGTCTGGCCGTTCGACAGCGGCGCGGGCTGGCTCACCATCGGCTGCTCGGTGATCGTCACCGTGAGGTTGCCCTGGGCGATGGCGACCGTGGAGACGCGCACGTCGCGGCCCATCACGATGATGCCGGAGCGCTCGTCCACCACGACCCGCGCGGTCTGGTCGGGCTCGACCTTGAGCTGCTCGACCTCGGTGATGAGGCGGATCATGTTGCCACGGTACTTGGCCGGGATCTGAAGGGTGATGGTGGCCGGATCGGTCGGCTCGGCCGCATCCGCCCCCATGAAGTCGTTGATCGCCGAGGCGATCCGCTTCGAGGTGGTGAAGTCGGGGTTGCGCAGGGACAGGCGTAAGGAGCGCGCCTCGTTGAGCTTGAACGCCATCTCGCGCTCGATCAGCGCGCCGTTGGAGATGCGGCCGTTGGTCGGTACGCCGCGGGTGATCTTGGCGGCCTCGCCCTCCGCCGCGAAGCCGGCGATCGCCACCGAGCCTTGCGCCAGGGCGTAGATCTCGCCGTCGGCGCCGAGCAGCGAGGTCGCCACCAGCGTGCCGCCCTGGAGCGACTTGGCGTCGCCCAGCGAGGAGACCGTCACGTCGATATGCGTGCCCTGCGTCGCGAACGGCGGGAGGTTGGCCGTCACCATCACCGCCGCGAGGTTCTGGGTGCGCATGGTGGCGCCGCGGGTGTTGATGCCGAGCCGCTCCAGCATCGCCTGCAGGGACTGCTTGGTGAAGGGGATGTTGTTGAGCGTGTCGCCGGTGCCGTTGAGGCCGACCACGATGCCGTAGCCGACGAGCTGGTTGGTGCGCACGCCCTCGACGCTGGCGAGATCCTTCACCCGCGACAGGGCATCCGCCCGCCCCGGCAGCAGGACCGCAAGGCAGGCCAGCACCACGATCAGGCGGAGATGGGAGAGGCGTGGCAGGGACATCGGGGGTTCGCTGACCGGCTTCGGCGTCGTGCGCCGTCCACCTCCCTGCCAGCGCCGTGCCAGAGCCTATGTCTCTGTGATGACGTTCGTTTTCCCGGATGGGACTTTCCGGAGCGCCTGGAACGCCGGTGCTTTTCCTGCCGCCCCGGCAGCTTCTGCCGAGCCGTTTACCCGCGCTTAACCCTATGGTCCGATTTTTTCCGACATCAGCGCCCCCGTCCACCGGTCCGGCGTGAAGGGTCCTCAACCACCATGCGCGTCGACACACGCTTTGCCGCCGCCGCCGCGGGTTCGCTCAACGCGCCCCGCCGGGCCGCGGCGCCGGGCGGCTTCACCCCGGCCGCGGCGGAGGCGGCACCGCGAAGCGCGGCGGCGGGCGCGAGCCAGGTCGGCATGCTGTCCGGCCTCGACGCGATCCTCACGCTTCAGGGACAGGACGGGGCCGAGGCGCAGCGGGAGCGCCGCCGCCGTTCGGTGCAGCGCGGACACGATCTTCTCGACGGGCTCGACCGGCTGAAGGCCGCCCTGATCGGCGGACGGGTCGCGACGCGCGATCTCCAGGCCATCGCCGGCCGGCTCGCGGAGCGGATGCCGGAGAGCGGCGACCCGCGCCTCGATGGGCTCATGGCCGAGATCGAGCTGCGCGCGGCGGTGGAACTCGCCAAGCTCGAAATGGCGGGCAGCGCCTGACGTGAAGGGGGCCGGACCTCCTTCGAGATCCAGCCCGGAATGCTACCAGTAATAGGGCCGCGGACGATAATAGCCGTAGGGCCGGTAGACGGGCCGCGGCCGGTAGTAGCCGGGGGGTGGGCCGCCCCAGTAGCGCGGCGGACCCCAATTCGGGCGGCAAATGCCCCACGGGTTGGGATGGAAGCCCGGCCCGCAGCCGCCGGCCGTGCGTTCGACCAGCGCGTTGTCCGTCGTGATGGCCAGGGGGGCGGGGCTGAAGGGGGCCGCCTGGGCACTCCCCACGACGCCGAGGCTGCCGGCGATCACCGCAGCCAATGTGAACGCCTTCGCGTGCATCATCGTACGATTTCTCCGTTCGGGCCGATGTATAAGGCCGAGATCGAAAGCTAAGCTCGGCTCGATGAACCGAAGCTGACCGGGCCGTCGTCCGCGCCAATCGAGCCGGCCGGGATCGCCGGTACGGGCACACGTACGCGTGAGCGTGACCCCTGATCTCGGCGCGTCCGGCGAGAGCCCCGCCCTTGCGCGAGCCAACGGCATATCCGGCCCGCGATTGACGGCCCCGCCCCGATCCCCGACAAGGCGCACCGCGTGAGCGGGCGCGCGCCGGTCTCGCCGGAATCAAGGGAATCGCCGCGCCGCGATGCTGTTCAACTCCTTCGTCTTCCTGCTGGCCTTCCTGCCGGCCGCGCTGCTGCTGCACGCCGCCGTCGAGCGCTACCGGCCGCAGGCGCGGCTGCCCCTGCTGGTCGGCCTCTCCCTCGTGTTCTACGGCTGGTGGGACTGGCGCTTCCTGCCGCTGCTGCTGGCCTCCATCGGCGTGAACTGGGCCATCGCCCGCGCCCTGCCGCGGGATCGCACCGGCTGGCTGTTCCCGGCCGCGCTCGCGGCCAACCTCGCGGCTCTGGCCGCCTTCAAGTATCTCGGCTTCCTCGCCGATCTCGCTGGCCTGATCCCCGGCCTCGATCCGCCGCGGGTCGATCTCGCGCTGCCGCTCGGGATCTCGTTCTTCACCTTCCACCACATCATGTACCTGACGGACCTGAGGGCGGGGCGCGCGCCGGCCTTCGGGCTCACCCGCTACGCGCTCTACATCGCCTTCTTTCCGCAGGTTCTCGCCGGCCCGCTCGTGCGCTGGAGCGAGATCATGCACCAGTTCGAGGAGCGCCCCTACGCCCGGCCCGACGCGGCCGAGCGGATCGGGCGCGGGCTGATGCTGCTGACCGTCGGCCTGGCCAAGAAGGTGTTCCTCGGCGATCCGCTTGCAGCCTACGTTAACCCGGTGTTCCAGGCGGCCGCCGCCGGCCAGGCCGTGACGATGGCCGAGGCGTGGCAGGCGGCGCTGGGCTTCACCTTCCAGATCTATTTCGACTTCTCGGGCTACACCGACATGGCGCTCGGCCTCGCGCTCTTGTTCGGGATCGTGCTGCCGCAGAACTTCGACGTGCCCTACCGCGCCACCTCGCTGCGGGACTTCTGGCGGCGCTGGCACATGACGCTGTCGCGCTTCCTGCGCGACTATCTCTACATCGCCCTGGGCGGCAATCGCCGCGGCCTCGCGGTGCAGGTCGGCGCGCTGTTTGCCACCATGACGCTCGGCGGCCTCTGGCACGGGGCCGGCCTGACCTTCGTCGCCTGGGGCGCCGCCCACGGGATCGGCCTCGGCGCGGGCGTGCTGTGGCACCGGGCCGGCGGGCGGATGCCGCACCTCGCCGGCTGGGCGCTCACGGCCGGCTTCGTCTGCCTTACCTGGGTCCTGTTCCGCGCCCCATCCTTCGAGGCGGCGCTGGCGATCTACAAGGGATTGGTCGGGCTCGGCCCGCCTGGGGCGGGCTTCAAGTGGCGCACCATCGCGATCGCCGCCGTGGTCGCGATGGTGGGGCCGAGCGCCTGGGCCGCCGTGCACCGCCTGCCGCCGAACCGGTGGCTGGCCGCGGGCTTCGCCCTGCTGTTCGTCGTCGTCCTCCTCAAGATCGGGGACGATGCGAACTACGAGTTCATCTACTTCCAGTTCTGAGCATGGAGCGCCCTTCCGACAGTGCCGGCCGACGGGACTGGGCGGGTTTCGCGCGCCTGTTCCTCCGCACGGGGATCGGCCTGCTCGCCGGCTACCTCGCGCTGGCCTTCATCGTCGATCCCTACGACAGCGGACGCTCGCGCCTGCTCTCGGCCGGGGCCGTGCGTCCGCAGGGGCCCCGCACCGCCGCGGCCCTGCGCGGGCGCGATCCGGCCTTCGAGGGCGCGGTGTTCGGCAACTCGCACATCCAGCTCGTCGAGCCCGAGCGGCTGAAGGCGGCGACCGGCATCCCCTTCGTGCAACTGTCGGTGCCCGCGACCGGACCGGGCGAGCAACTCGCCCTGCTCGGGTGGTTCCTGGCCCATCATCCGGCCCCGAAGGCCGTCGTCCTGTCGGTCGACGACCTCTGGTGCACCGACGATCCGGCGCTGACGAACGAGAAGCCGTTTCCGTTCTGGCTCTACAGCCACGATCCCCTCGCCTATGGCCGCGGGCTGCTGCGCTACACGGTCGCCGAGGAGGTCGTCGGCCGCCTCGGCTGGCTCCTCGGGGGGCGCGCCAGGCAGGCGGTCGCGGATGGCTGGTGGGACTACGAGCCGGATTACCTTCGACTGGACGATATTGGCGACGGGCGTTTCCGCGCCTCCCGCGAGACGCCGGCGCCCGACGCGGCCGAGCCCGGCCGGGCGGGACCGGACTTTCCCGCCGCCGCCCGCCTCGGCCCGGTGCTGTCTAGGATCGCGCCCGAGACCGCCGTGGTCATGGTGTTTCCGCCCATCTACGCCGCCGGCCTGCCCCGCCCGGACACGCCGCGCGCCCGCGCCGAGGCCGCATGCCGCGCGGCGATGACCACGGCCCTTGCCCGACACGGGCGCAGCGCCCTCATCGACGGACGGCGCGACCGCCCGGCGCTGCACGACCCCGCCGGGTTCTTCGACCAGACCCATTACCGGCACGCCCTCGCCCGCCCGCTCGCCGACGAGATCGCCGCCGCGATCGTGCGGCTGCGCGGCAGGCCCTGAGGCGCCGATCCGCGCGGCCCGTTCGAGCGTGTCGTCCGTGCCGCATCGCGAGAGCTTTTCGCGCGAGCGTGTGCGGAGCGGCATCCGCGCGTTGTAGAGCTTGCCCGCCTCGATTATAGCCTCGCCCACGATCGCCGCTGACCGGCAGGGAGCGCGAGGACAAGACAATGGCGAAGGTCACGATCGAGGACGGCTACAGGCCCTCCGACGACGAGCCCTTCATGAATGAGCGGCAGCGCGAATATTTTCGGCGCAAGCTTCTCACTTGGAAGGGCGAGATCCTGCGCGAGGCGCAGGATACGCTGACCGCGCTTCAGAGCGAGAACGAGAACCATCCGGATCTCGCCGACCGCGCCTCGTCCGAGACCGACCGGGCGATCGAGCTGCGCGCCCGCGACCGCCAGCGCAAGCTGACCAGCAAGATCGACGCGGCCCTGTCCCGGCTGGAGGACGGCTCCTACGGCTTCTGCGAGGAGACCGGCGAGCCGATCTCGCTCAAGCGGCTCGATGCCCGGCCGATCGCGACCCTCTCCCTGGAGGCCCAGGAGCGGCACGAGCGCCGCGAGCGCGTCTACCGCGACGACTGATCCCGTTTCCGGTTGATCGCTTGGGTTTTCCTCCCGTCATTGCGAGGCGAAGCCGTGGCAATCCAGGTCTCCGCTTTGTCCGGAAATGTCGCGCCCTGGATCGCTTCGGCTCCGCCTCGCGATGACGGCGTGGGGCGAGACCCGAGGCGATCAATCGGAAGCGGTATGATACGGTTTCCGCTCGATTAAAGCGGGGGAGCGTATCAGCAGGCCCGCGCGGCGCTTGGGCGACGGCCAAATCCGCCATCCCGAAGCGATCAACCGGATTTGGCATCATCCGATTCGCGGCCGGTTCGACCCTTAGTGCCGGCCGGCATCGATCCGTACGAAGCTGCGCGCCGGGCCGAGGCTGGTCTCACTGCGCGTATCGACCGACACGCGGCCTCGGACCGGGGCCGTCGTGCGGCCCGCGCCGACATCGACGCCGGCCGCGGCCCGCCCCGACAGGCGCAGGCAAGTCGTCGTCCCCGGAATGCGGACGAACCCGGCGCCCTGGCTCGGGCACGGCTCCATCGGCGCCTCCGACGGCAGCGGCGGGCGCTCGGACGCCACCGCGGGAAGCGGGGACAGCGCCAGTCCAAGGCCGAGTATCCGCGCCGCTCTGCTCATTCCGCTCGTGCTCCCGAACCGCGTAGCGTCCCCGGTTCGCCACGGTGCCATGACCCTTCCCCCGATCCGCGTCAGTAATGCGGCGGAGGCGGCTCCGGTGCACCGGCGGCCGCGCGGAACGCACCCTCCTCCACCTGCTCCTGCAGGCGTGCGAGTTGCCGCGTCAGCCGGTCGATCACCGCCCACTGCCCGGTGAGCGCCGCGTTGAGATCCTCGATCACCGCGTCCTGTTCGGTCAGCCGGATTTCGAGACGGGCGATCCGGTCGGTCTCGGAGGGAATATCGTTCATCGCGCGACCATGCCCGGCCTGACCCGGCGCTGGCAACCGACCTCACCCGTCCAGTCAGGGCAATCGCTTGAACGCGATTTCCCTGGTCTTTGCTGGCCTCAGTCGCCGGCGCCCGCCTCCGCGGGCTCAGGCTTTCGCTCCGCTCTGTGTTTTTCCAGGACCATTGTCCTGGAAAACCCGCTGCGCGCGGCGCTCTTCGCGCCGCGAAGCCGCTCAGGCGGCTTCAAGCGATTGCCCTGCCCATCCAGTCCGTCATGAGGGTAACCGGCCGTGCTGGCAGCGGGCATCGAAGCAACCCGGGGATCGGCGGCGGACCGGACATCCGACATCCCCGAGGGAATGCAGTTTTTCCGACATGCAAGGCAGGTATGCATCAAAAGCGCGACTTTGAAACGCGACAGATTGGTGGCGAATTCCAGCTGGGTGCGACAAATGTTGGGCGCAGCCGTCCTCCCGTGATCCGAATGCGGGCACAATCTCTACCGGTCGAGGCCGATCGGGGTGTATTGGGCGCATCCAAGCAAACCGTGGCACTCCGCCCTGAAACGGCACGGCATCCAGTATCAATGCGCGGTGGCCGTGATCTGTATCGGCCTATAGCTGCACGGTGGCGAGCGCGCTGCCGCGTCGATGCGAGGGGGTGCGTCTTCGCTCGGAGAAATGCCGAAAAATTGAAGAATGACGTCGGGGTTCCCTTCAGGCCTGTGACGCCAAGCTCGCGCAACGATGACGCGTGCCTTCATGACCGAGCGACCGACGACCGATCTCCGTACCGTCTTCCTTCCGGTCCTGTGCTGGAGTCGGCATCAGCCCGATTTCTACGCGGTGACGCAGGATATCTCGCGCGACGGCATCACCCTGCGCTCCGCGTTCGCGCCGGATGTCGATCAACTCCTGACCTGCAGCATCCGCTACATCGGCCAATTCGAGGCCCGGGTCGCCAGTGCCGGCGACAATCTGTTCGTCTTGCGCCTTCTCCTGTCCCGGCAGCGGGCCGGCGAGGTCGCCCGCACCCTGCTGACGCTGGCCGACGAGCAGGGGCGGACCCTCGAGGCGGTGCGTGAGCATCCGCGGATCAGCCCGACCCGCAAGGACGTCATGGTGAGGCTGGAGGACGGACGCGTCCTGCCGGCCCGGCTCATCAACGTGTCGGCCTCCGGCGCCGCGCTCTCCCTCGACCATACGCTGGCGCCCGGAACGCCCATCACCATCGGTGCCACGGCCGCGCAGGTCGTGCGCATCTTTCGCGACGGAATCGGCGCCGCCTTCGACTTCCCGTTCGATTCGGCCCAGATCCACGCCGGCATCCAACTCTGAGCGGAGGCTGCGCTCACGGGACGGCCCCTCGCATCCCGGCCGCGGAAGGTCTAAGTCCCGGACATCACCACCCCGACACAGCGGCCGAAAACCCTGCCCGTGACCGACTACATCAAGAAGATCCTCTCCGCCCGCGTCTACGACGTGGCGATCGAGAGCCCGCTCGACCCGATGCCGCGCCTCACCCAGCGTCTTGGCCGCCCCGTCCTGCTGAAGCGCGAGGATCTGCAGCCGGTCTTCTCGTTCAAGCTGCGCGGCGCCTACAACAAGATGGCCTCGCTGCCGCGCGAGCAACTCGATCGCGGGGTGATCTGCGCCTCGGCCGGCAATCATGCGCAGGGCGTGGCGCTCGGCGCGGCCCGGCTCGGGGTGCGGGCGGTCATCGTCATGCCGCGCACCACGCCGGCCATCAAGGTCGATGCGTGCCGAGCGCGGGGGGCCGAAGTCGTGCTGCACGGCGACGCCTTCGACGAGGCCCTGACCGAGGCGCGTCGCCTGGAGGCACAGTGGGGCCTGACCTTCCTGCATCCGTTCGACGATCCCGAGGTGATCGCCGGCCAGGGCACGATCGGCATGGAGATCCTGCATCAGCACACCGCGCCGATCGAGGCGATCTTCGTGCCCGTCGGCGGCGGCGGGCTCGCGGCCGGTGTGGCCACCTTCGTGAAGTACCTGCGCCCCGAGACCAAGGTGATCGGCGTCGAGCCGGACGACGCCGCGAGCATGGCCGAGGCGATCCGGGCCGGCGAGCGGGTGACGCTGCCGAGCGTCGGCCTGTTCGCCGACGGCGTCGCCGTGCGGCAGGCGGGCGAGGAGACCTTCCGCCTGTGCCGCGAGCATCTCGACGCGGTCATCACCGTCGACACCGACGCGATGTGCGCTGCGGTCAAGGATATCTTCGACGACACCCGCGCGATCTCCGAGCCGTCGGGTGCGCTGAGTCTGGCCGGTGCCAAGGCCTGGGCGGCGGAAAACCCCGGTGCGGGACCGTTGGTGGCGATCTCGTCGGGCGCCAACCTCAACTTCGACCGCCTGCGCCACATCGCCGAGCGGGCGGAGATCGGCGAGGAGCGCGAAGTGCTGCTCGGCGTCACCATCCCCGAGCGGCCCGGCGCCTACCGCGCCTTCATCGGCGCGCTCGGACCGCGCGCGATCACCGAGTTCAACTACCGCTACGCCAAGGGAAGCGACGCGCGCATCTTCGTCGGCATCAACCTGCCCGGCGGCCGGCCCGAGAAGCGCGACCTGATCGCCGCCCTGGAGAGCACCGGCTACCGCGTCGCCGACATGAGCGACAACGAGATGGCCAAGGTCCATGTCCGCTACATGGTGGGCGGGCGTGCGTCGGGGCTCGCCGACGAGCGGCTCTACCGCTTCCAGTTCCCGGAGCGGCCGGGCGCGTTGATGAAGTTCCTGGAGGCGCTCGGCGACGACTTCAACATCAGCCTGTTCCACTACCGCAACCACGGCGCCGATTACGGCCGGGTGCTGGCCGGGATCGAGGTACCGCCGGCCGACCGGGCCCGCTTCGACGCGGCCCTCGAAGCGCTCGCCTATCCCTATGTCGACGAGACCGACAATCAGGCCTATCGCCTGTTCCTCGACAACGGCACGGGCTCATATCCGGCCGACCGCTGAGGGGCGCCGGAAGCGGACCTCCGCAGACGGCGCGCGGCCGGCCGCGAAGGCGAGGCGGAGCGAGCCGATTTTTGGAAGCGAGGGAGCGCCGATCAAACTTTCGGCGCGGAGCGGGCCCCTATTCGATGCGATGGGTCGGTCGGCTCCCGCCACCAGACCGTGGAGCGATGACGGATGCGTGCGGTAACTCTCGGCCTTCTCATGCTCGCCCTTCTCGATCCGGCCGCGCCGGCCCTGGCCGGCCCTGCGGAGAAGGTCGAACCCCAACGGCCGATGCCGCCGCCGGAGAGCCGCGCGATCCTCTCGCCGCGCGATACCGGCGAATCCCTGGAGCGTCAGGCCGCCTTCGATCGCCAGGTCGCGCAGCGGAGCCAGCGCGCGGCCCGCTCGATCTGTACCGGGTGCGGAGCCGGAACCGGCGCCCGCGGCTCGGCCGTCACCCCCGGTCTGCGCAACCCGATCCGGGACGAGGCGGGACCCGCCGATCCGGCCGAGGCCCCGCGCGACTGACCGGAGGAGGACTCATACTAAATCCGGTTGATCCCTTCGGGATGGCGGATTTGGGCTTCGCTCAAGCGCCGCGCGGGCTTACTGATACGCTCCCCGCTGCGATCGAGCGGAGACCGTATCAGGCGGCGGTGGCCGGTTTGGTGCGGAACAGGGCGGTGCAGCCGGCATCGCGGTGCATGCTCAGGATCGAGGCGCGATCGATCTCGGGATGCTCGGCCAGAACGCGGCGCACGTCCTCCACGACCCGCTCGTAGCGGTGCGCGTCGTAGTCCTTTTCGAGGGGACTGACGGCGATGTAGGCCTCGACGACGAGAACCCTCTCGGTTCGTTCCTTGGTGACATCGACGGCGATCCAGGCCGCCTTCACCAAGCGATTGGCTGCAAGCATCATGGGACGACCCTCCGATGCCGCCGTGTGACCCGGCGGCTTTGTTGGAGGAAGCATGAACCTGTCAAAGGACGTTGCCAAGGCACTCTTCACGAGAACAAGGGCTGTTCACGAGAGTCTCGCGCGTGAAGTTCCGACAACAGACCTGAGACGTGTTCGTGCGGGCCTCGCGGCCTGTGTCCGAGCGACCATCGAAGCGACGGATCCCGAATCGATGCCGGTTCAGGTGTCCGACACGAGACGCAGGCTGACAGGCCTCGAGCGTTCGGGCGCCGCCGTGCCGCCCTCTTCCGTGTCGGAAGGCGCTTTTTTCCGGTGGCCCTTCATCAGGGGCGGCGCGGCGATCCACCGTATCACCTTGTCACCGCCATAGCGGCCCGCCCGCCGTTCGTCCCTGCGCAGCACCCAGCGCGGATGAACGGCTCCGTTCCTACCCATGCTCCATCCCCCCTCGGCGGAGCGCACGCACACCCTCGATACGCCCCGGCACCGCGTGATCCCGCAGCGACCCGTCGCTCCGCCAGCGAATGAGGCGATGGATTCGGGAGGATTGCATCCTCCAAATTAGGGATATCCAGCAATTTTTGATCTTAAGTAGTCACAAGCATCCTCAACGATGCGAGCGGGCCGGGCCGCGGCCCGGCGGACAGGCTTCGGGCCCGCGCTCTTCGATCGGCGACGACGCAACAATCCAGGCAACACGGTCGCAAACAGCCAAGTCTAATCCGCTCCTCACGAGAGGCCCGCATTCGAACAGGCGGGTCGAGGAGAGGCTGAAATGTCGTTGCGGAGTCTTGCCGTCCGCCTTCCGTCGATCGTTCCGATCCTTCCTTGCAGCGTTTGGGCACCACCCGTGCAGGCGGCGGAGACGGCGCGTTTCGCGGCGCTGGAGCATCAGCCCGAAAGGTGGGAACCGACTTTCGGAAAAAAGCTGATGCGTCACAACAATCTAAACCGTCGCGCCGAAGAGCGGCGGACCGCGCGGATGCCTAATCCGTGTCCGCTGCGCTGGCCCAGCATCGTCGTGACCAGCGTGGCGTGAGGCAGCCGTGACCCTCTTCCTGATCCTGCTCGCCTGCAATCTCGTCCTGGGCGCGATCTTCTCGCTGATCGCGGCGGCGGCGGAGTGAGACTTCGCACGCCGGGACGCGCGTTCGGGCAACCGCGCTTGACCTCGGCGCCGGCTTGCGCGCACGAGAGTCTATGCTGACGCTCGTTCGCCTGTTGGCCTGGACCGTGGCTCTCGGCCTCGTGGTCGTGACGCTTTCGCCGATCGAGGCACGACCCGTCCTGACCTCGCCGAATATCGAGCGGGCGGGGGCCTATGCCCTGTTTGGCTTCCTGCTTGCCCTCTCCTATCCCCGGCGCTGGGGTTTGGCCGTGGTGGCAGCGGTCGTCCTCGCCGGGGCGCTGGAGGCGGCCCAGGGTTTGACCGTGAGCCGACACGGCCGTGTGTTCGACTTTCTGGTGAAGGGCGGCGCCGCGACGATCGGCGGGCTGGCAGCGCAGGCGGTCCACCTCCTGCTCGCCCGCCGTGCCGCGCGCCGAGGATCGTCTCAGTCGTCGGAACGGGCCAGCGCGCCGACGCCGACATAGCGCAGACCCTGCCGGCGGGCGTCGTCCGGGGCGTAGACGTTGCGCAGATCGACGAGCAACGGCGCCCGCATCAGCCCCTTCAGCCGCGCCAGATCCAGCGCCCGGAACGCGTTCCACTCCGTCACGATCACCAGCGCGTCCGCCCCTTGCGCGCAGGCATAGGCGTCCTCGGCATACGTTACCCCCTGCAACAGC
>JAAIGG010422408.1_pt1 | contig 13548 bp, 12 predicted proteins | sample 6487391 | NCBI WGS metagenome assembly JAAIGG01 (sample SAMN13974130, study PRJNA590717) | phyllosphere metagenome | biome: asymptomatic weeds; feature: pooled weeds collected from a community garden; material: weeds; isolation source: pooled asymptomatic leaves from various weed species from...
GCCGCCCAGCGCCTGGATGTTCTTGCGCACCACGTCCATGCCGACGCCCCGGCCCGACACGTTGGTGATGGTGGCGGCCGTGGAGAAGCCGGGCGCGAAGATCAGATTGTCGATATCCTCGTCGCTCAGCGTCGCGTCGGGCAGGACGATGCCGCGTTCGATCGCCTTCGCGCGGACCCGCTCGCGATCGATGCCCTTGCCGTCGTCGGCGACGGTGATGACGATGCGGCCGGAATGATGCGCGGCCGAAAGGCGCACCACGCCCTCCGGCGGCTTGCCCGCGTCGACCCGTGCCTCCGGGGTCTCCAGGCCGTGGTCGACCGCGTTGCGGATCAGATGGGTGAGCGGCTCGCCGATCCGCTCGACCACCGTCTTGTCGACCTCGGTCATCTCGCCCTCGACCTCCAGGCGGACGCGCTTGCCGGTCTCGCCCTCCAGTTCGCGGACGATGCGCGGCACGCGGCTGAACACCGTCTTCATCGGCTGGGCGCGGATCGCCATGGTCGAGTCCTGAAGCTCGCGCGTCAGATGCTCTAGGTCGCTGAGCTCGCTGATGCCGCCCATGCCGTGCTCGGACAGACGCTGCGCGAGCATCGCCTGGGTGATGACCAGCTCGCCGACCAGATTCACCAGCCGGTCGAGCTTGTCGAGATCGACGCGGATGGTCTGGGCCGCGGCGGGGGCAGCAGCGGGGGTAGGGGCCTTGCCGGGGGTCGGAGCCGTCGCGACCGGCTGCGCTTCGACCGGTGCCGCCTCGGGCTCCGCGACGGGTGCGGCCTCCGGCACCGACGCCGGTTCGGCTTCGGGCAGGGGGAGGGCCAGGGCAGTCTCTTCGCGGGTCAGCGTCAGCGCGCAGGCGTCGGTGAACTCGAACACCGAACGAATATCGTCTTCGGCGACATGGCCGGGCAGGGCGATCGTCCAGCCGAGATAGGCGCAATCGACATCCAGCGCGTCCAGGGCGGGCAGCGCCGCCCGGTCGCACGCCACCACCGCGCCGCCCAGCAGCGCCAGCTCGCGCAGCAGGAGAAGCGGTTCCGCGCCATTGTCGAGCGCATTGGCGGTGGGACGATAGTCGAGTCGCCAGCCACCCAGGACCGGCTCCTCGGCGGTCGCGGGAGCGACGTCGCCCAGCATCGCCATGAGGTCGTCGAAATCGTCGAGCAGAAGCGCCTCGGGCGCGGGTGCCACGCTTTCGACCGGGGCGACCGGTGCGGGGGCTGGGGCCGACGCGCCGCCTTTGCAAGCCTCGGTCAGGCGGGCCAGCATCGCCGCGTCGGCGGGGGCCGCGACGCCGTCACGTGCCGCTGCGACATGATCGGCGAGCATGTCGAACGCCCCCATCACCACGTCGAGCAGCGCGGGCGTCAGCTCCAGCGTCCCGTTGCGGACGAGATCCAGCAGCGTCTCATATTGATGGGTATAGGCCTGGAGCCGCTCGAAGCCGAACGCCCCGGCGCCACCCTTCACCGAATGGACGCAGCGGAACACGCTGTTGATCGTCTCCGGATCGCGGTCGCCGTCGCGCAGCAGGGCGAACGCGCTCTCCATCCCGGCAAGACCTTCCTCGCATTCCTGGAAGAAGATTTGCTGGATCGCATCGATGTCCATGGTTGCGTTCCCGATCAGACGGTGACGAGATCGTCGAGCCCGGCCAGCGCCGCCATCTCGACAAGCGCGGGCGCCGGGTTGACGATGGCGAAGGGCAGGGCGCCGCGCGCCGCGGCCTCACGTCCGGCGAGCAGCACCTGAAGACAGGCCGTGCCGATCCGCTCCACCGCCGCTCCGTCGAGGAGCAGGGGCTGCCCCTTTTCGACCGCCTGCCGCAGCGTGACGCGCAGCGGGTCGGCGGCCGGGGTGTCGAGGACGGCGGGGAGTGGGGCGATCATGGCGATGTATCCAGCGTGCGGGGAAGGGACGGGCGGCGGGGATCAGAATTCCGACCAGTCGTCCTGCGTCACGGCAGCGCCGCCTGCCGCCGCGCTGACCCGGCGCCGGGTGTTGCGGGCGATCTCCCGCCCGGCCTGTGCGGCGCGCGCCTGAAGCGAGTGCACCGTGCTGCCCGCCACCGGAGCATGGTGATCCTGACCCAAGGTAAACCGCGCGACCTGGCGGGCGAGTTCGTCGGCTTCCTCCGACAGGCTGCGCGCGGCTGCGGTCGCCTGCTCGACCATGGCGGCATTCTGCTGGGTGACCCCGTCCATCTCGCTGACGGCGGTGTTCACCTGCTGCAAGCCGGTCGCCTGCTGCTCCGCCGACGCGGCGATGGTGCCGACCAGCGTGCTGATCTCGCCGATACGGCCGATGATCCGTTGCAGGGCCTTGCCCGTCTCGCTGACCAGCTCGACGCCGACGCCGACCTGCTGCGAAGAGGCCAGGATCTTGGTCTTGACGTCCTTGGCGGCATCCGCCGACCGCTGGGCGAGCGCGCGAACCTCCGAGGCGACGACCGCGAAGCCCTTGCCCGCATCGCCCGCCCGTGCGGCCTCGACGCCGGCATTGAGGGCCAGGAGGTTGGTCTGGAAGGCGATGCCGTCGATCACGCTGATGATCTCGCCGATCTCAGCGGAGGCCCGCTCGATGCCGGTCATCGCGTCGACCGCGCGGCGGACCACGTCGCCGGACTGTTCCGCCTCGGCCCGGGTCTCGCTCACCACGGTGTGGGCGCGTACCGCCCCGGCCGCGGTCTCGCGGACCGTGCCGGTAATCTCGTCCATCGCGGCGGCCGTTTCTTCCAGGCTGGCGGCCTGCTGTTCGGTCCGCTGCGAAAGGTCGTCCGACGCCTGGCGAATGTCGTTCGCCCCGTTGTTGATGCCGTTCGTGGCCTCGCTGACCGAGGACAGCACCTCGGTCACGGCGTCCATGGCGCGGTTGTAATCGACGCGCAGGCGCTCGTAATCCGCCGGGAACGGCTCGTTGATGCGATAGCTGACATCGCTGATCGCCAGCTTCGCCAGCCCGGTCCCCAGGGCGCCGACCACCAGTTGCTGGGCCACGCCCGCATCCTTGACCACCTGGCCGTTGGCGCGGAACACTTCCATGGCCCGGCTCATGCGACCGATGCAATCGCGATACTCGGTCCGCTCGATCGGCGTCGTCAGGTCGCTCTCGGCAAGCCCCTCCATCCGCACGACCGTGCCGACATAGGGATCGCAGACGAGCTTCTTGGAGACGATCCCCACCAATATCGTGAAGGCCAGCGCCAGGCCCGCCGCCACCATCAGGGCCACCGGCGATCCCTGACGGGACAAGGCCAGCCAGGTGGTCGCGACCGGCACCACGGCCAATGCAGAATAAGTGGCGAACAGCACATCGAACTTCCGACGGATCGGTGCGTCCGTGCTAAACCATCGTATCATGCCCTGAGCTCCTGATCGTTGCCGCCGAAGCGGGGATCCATTGCATTCGAAATGGATCCGATTTCGGAGCTATCTGGAGAAGACTCTCTAATTACCGGTTAATAGCGTTAAAAATCTTCAATTGCGTTAATCAAGGATGTTATGTCGGAGGGGTGCCAGCCTCTACGGGCCAGCCCGTTCGCGGTCTTATGACGGCACCGGTAAAGAAGCGCATAATGCGGTGCTGGGGCCCCTTGCAGGACGGATGCAGGCCGTTGCGCACGGGCGCGGCGCATCGCGGAGTTCGGCGAGTCGCACGCCTCCACCCGCTGCCATCCACGCCCCGCCAGCATCCGGACACCGGTCGAACGCCCATCCGCCTCGGCCAGCCCGCCCCAATGCCGATCCCGATGGTCATGCGCGAAAGCTGTTCTTGGAGCGACTCGCCGTCGATGTCGGTTTATGAGCGCGAGCGGCATGTCCGTTTGTGGTGGAAACTCGACGTTGCGGCCAGCCGGTAGAGCGTTACAAACCAGCCATGCTGTGGAACGTCATAGACAAGCGCACGCGCCCCTACCGCTGGCGGGAAGTGAACGCGATTATTGAAGCTGTCGAGCACGACAACAGTTGTGATGACGCCGACCAAGCCCCGGACAGCGATCCGTCGTTGACCGTAGACCATGATGCGTTGGAAGCTGTTTCCGTGCAGGAGGCAGTAGCTTGGGCCAACCAGCAGCGTTGTCCCGTTACGCTTTATCTCTATGATTTGGGCGGTGGTTTCGCGGACAGCGAGCACTTTAACGGAGTGAACAATCGGTTCCCGGACGAAGGGGCAAGCACGGAACCGTGAATGTCCGCAACTGGGCGAAAGCGGCGATGATGCGCTTCCCGATCGGGGACCGGCAGCGACTCGGCCGGGGCATTCCTATCGGGATGGGGACGTGGAAGTATGCTATTCCGCACGCGATCGCGTTCGATGGAGGGAGCCCTGTCCGTGTCCAAAGAGTCCATCTTCCGAGTCGACAAGTTTTCCGTTCCGCCCGGTGCGCGTGATCCTTTCCTGGCCAAGATACGGGAAACCCATGCCCTTCTCGACGGGGCGGACGGTTGCCTCCAGAACCTCGTGCTCGAACAGGTCTCGGGTCCTGGCGAGTATGACATCGTCACGATCGTCGAGTGGCGGGACGCGACCGCCTTCGAGCAGGCGAAACGGGCTGCCCAAAAGCGTCATGAAGCCAGCGGCTTCGATCCGGGTACGATGTTGAAGGAGCTCGGCATCGAAGCGGATCTGGGAAATTATCAGTTGCTCGCCTGACGCGAACCGCCGGGCACGCCCATCGAAGGAGAGCTTCGGGAATCCGGCAAGGCCGCCTGTCATGCCCGCGCGCCGAGATCGGATAGCCCCAGCGCGATGCCTAGCAGGATCAGCACCGCGCCGATGATCCGGTTGGCGACGTGCTGCCGCGCCAGCACCCAGGACCGGATCGGGGGGCTCGACAGGAAAACGGCAACCGCCGCGAACCAGGCGAGGTGCGACAGCGAGATGACTGCGCCATAGCCCAGTTTGATCGCCAGCGGCGTGTCCGCCGCGATCGCCTGTGCATAGAGGCTGACGACGAAGACCGACGTCTTCGGGTTGAGCGCGTTCGTCAGCAGGCCGGTGGTCAGCGGGCCTCGGCCGCTCCGCCGCATGGTCGCGCCATCCGCCTCTGCCGCAGTGGCCCCGGCTGTCGGCCTCGCCGTTGCCATCGTCCAGCCGAGCCAGATCAGATAGAGGGCTCCCGCCACCTTCAGCACCGCCAGGAAATGCGGAAAGACGTGAGCGGCGATGCCGAGGCCGAAGACGGCATAGGCGATGTGAAGCCAGCAGCCGAGCGCGATGCCGAGCGCCGCCATGATGCCCGCGCGGCGGCCGTCGATGCAGCTTACCCGCGAGATCATCGCGAAGTCCGCGCCCGGACTGATGACGGCCAGCCATATGATCGGAAGAGTGAGGAAGAGGTGCAGCATGATGGAGATCCGTTCTCGATGATCCATGCTCCATCGCCCGGCGGGCCCGTCTGGAAAATCGAATGTTCGTCGCCTAATCTGTGAGCCATGTTCACAGGACCGACCCATCGTCTGCCGGCGCTCGGCGCGCTCCGCGCGTTCGAGGCGGCGGCACGGCATCGCAGCATGGTGGCGGCAGCGGCGGAGCTGAACGTCACGCACGGCGCGGTGTCCAAGCAGGTCCAGGCGCTGGAGGGCGAACTGGGCGCCCGCCTGTTCGAGCGGCGCAACCGCGGCATCCATCTCACCCGGCAGGGCCAATGGCTGGCGGAACGCCTGGAGGCGACGTTCGCCGATCTCCATCGGACCATGCGCGATTTCCGCACGCTGGACGATGCGGCCGGCCCGCTCACCGTCTCGTGCGAGCCGACCTTATGCCTGCGCTTCCTGATCCCGGCGCTGGGCGCGTTGAAACAGGCGACCGGCCTCGATATGCGGGTGCTCGCGGCCGGTGGCCCGGTCGATTTCAGGCGCGACCATGTCGACGTCGCGATCCGGCGCAGCGATTTTACGTTGCCGCCCGGCATGGACACCGCGACGCTTACGGCCGAGCGCATGGGGCCGGTGATGCGCCCCGACCTCGCCGGAACCGACGATCGTGCCCTGCCGCGCCTCTATAGCGAGACACGGCCCGATGCCTGGCAGGGCTGGGCCGACGCCGGCGGGGCGGACTTCACCGGACCGGCGATCCGTTACCAGCATTTCTACATGGCGATCCAGGCGGCGGAAGCCGGGCAGGGCGTGGCCATGGCGTCGTTCCACATGGTCGCGGATGCGCTCGCCAACCACCGACTGGTTGCCCCGCACGGCTTCCTGCCCGACGGCACGCGCTATCTCGCCATCTGGCCTGCCGGCGCGATCGATCCGCGCCGCGAAACGCTTCTGGAATGGCTGAAGGGTCGGTTTACGGAGTTGCCTGCCTGATCCTTGCGGCGACCGGCAGCCCGATGATCGGCGTCAATCCATCCTGGGGGAGCGCAATGTGATCATTCCTCCCATAAAGGCGAGCGGATAGATCACCCGCTCTTCCAGTCGCATTCGCTCCCCGGCCCGGGCAAGAACGTGGTTCGTATCTCGAGAGAAACGCTCCCAATCACGACCTATGGTCTCGACGTTCCAGATCGTAAGATAGGTTTCCCAATCCCCGTTTATTTCTTCGACCAGAGTATTGAGCTTGAACCCGAGCGTACTGTCGCCCGCTATCTCCTTCTTCATAAGCGGCCCATAGACGCAGCGACGCTCCGTTGCGCGATGGGACTGAATCAGCGCCTTGAACTCGGCAAGCTGACGTTCCGCTTCTTCCGGTTTCGGTTCGCCATTCGCAAGGGCAATAAGCGCCTCGCGCCGGACGTTGAGAAACTCATGCTCATGGAGCAGCTGTTCTAGATTGCCTTGGACATGAAGCGCGACGACGTTTTCATTCTGACGATGAGATAGGGTTGGGCATGGCGCATCATTATCCGTCACGATTGACGATACCTTTAACGGGGTCTGTGTTGTCGATCGTTCGCAATCCTCATGATCCGTTGCAGGCTCCAAATTGCCGATGGCCATCGCAACATAGGCAGCCGCCAACGTCTCCTCCTGGCTGTCCAGGAGTTTCAACGCTTCATAAAGCAACTGTAGGGCTCTGGCCGATCGCGACATGATTCACCTGTATCGCTGCGCCCCCGGGGAGGCGCAGCTACCGCAGCGGGCGGCGCTTTCAAAAACAACGCTTTCTCAGGCAGGAAAATCGGTCCCGTTGTCAATCGCGACGCCGACAATCTCGGTTTTCTCGGCCATGTCGGGCAGCAGCGGGAAGGGGGGCTTCCCGTTAGGAGGCCGGGCCGGATCGACATTCAAGCCGCACCATCCTCATTCCTTCCCTGCAAGGGAAGGGGGACGATGCGAAGCATGGTGGAGGCGTGTCCCGCTATCGACAGGGATGACACCCCTCCGTCAGGCCTTCGGCCTGCCACCTCCCCTTCCAGGGGAGGAATAACATGAATGTCGATCGACCTTGGTTCGAAACCACATGATACGGGTCTAGGCTCTGCCGATGCACCACGGGTCGGGCTTCATATCCACCGGGAGCGACGAAGAGCCGGGCTCACCGAAGCGCGCCTTGAAGGTGAAGGCGAAGGGCGACGGGCCATAGCGATCGAGCCGCCACAAACGGGACAGGCCCTCGTCGACGCTCGGCCGATGACCGGCGGGAACCCACCATAGCGCCTGATACGCCCCCTCGAACCGATCGAAATACTCCCGACGCCGCGCCATTTCGGGGGTATGCGCGCTTCGATAGACGAACTGGAACAGCGCATCCGCATCGCGCCACACCGACATGTTGACGATGAACAACGGATCGGGAGTCGGTTGGATGTCGGTGGCATTCCCCTGATCGCTTTGAAGGCGCCAGACAAAGCCCGGCGCGGCATCGGCTATCGCGTTCACGCGATCCAGCGCTTCGAAGAATGGCCGGACCCGCGGATCGTCGCTCGGCCCGACCAGCCGCCCGACATTGATCTGGGCCAATTCCCAGCCCCGGTGCCCCATGCTGTCCACCATCGACGATCTCCCTTCATGTCGCTGGCGGCGAGCATCGTGGTTTCCACGATCCGGGGCAACCCTATCGCGGCCCGGTAACACCGTCACCGAACACCCACTCGGCGAACAGGGGGCGCAGGTCCCGGCCGCTCGACGCCTCCATCGCCCGCTCCAAGTCGATGCTGGTGACCGTGCCGCCCGCATGATCGCGGGTGTAGCGGCGCAGGCCCGACCAGAAAGCCGCATCGCCCAGCGTGGCCCTCAGGTGCGCCATGAACAACGCCCCCTTGCTGTACTGGACCGCGCGCCGGACACCCAGCGTCGGGTAGACGCCGTCCCAGGCCAGCGGCTTGTCATATCCCCGCGCCCTTGCCTTTTCGAGCCGCCCCCGCGCGACGTCGAGCTCGGCTTCATAGGCGACGCGGCCGTAGCGATGCTCCTTCCATGCGGCGGTCATGAAGGTCGTGATGCCCTCGTTCAGCCAGAAGTCCTTCAGCGTCTCGCACGTGATCAGATTGCCCCACCATTGATGGGTCAGCTCATGCACGACCGCCCAGTCCTGCGAGGGATCGTTCGGCTTCGTCGGCAGCGCATCGGCGCCCAGGACCGAATAGGTCGCCGCTTCCTGCGCCTCATCGCCTTCGACCAAGAGCTGGCCATATTCGGCGACGGGAAGCGGGACGCCCGCCCTGGCGGAGAGAAAGGCGACCATCTCCGGCGTTTCCGCAAAGCGTCGCCGCAGCTCGCCCGCCTCCGCAACGTCGCTCAGATAGGTGAGCCTCTTCGATCCGGCCCGTTCGCCGGCTCGGGTGAACCGCCCCACCGCAAAGCCATAGAGATAGGCCGAATAGGGCCGGGGCGCCTTCCAGCGATGGATCTCGCTTCCCCCCGGCCCCGGTCGGCGCGCGACCCTCCGGCCGACCGACAGGCTGGTCATCCCGGCCGGGACGCGCAGATCGAGCGAGAACGCCGCCTTCTCACCGAACCTGTTCTGCGAACAGATCATCCAGTCGCACGCGAAATAGCTGGTGTAGAGCGTCGTCCCCGACCCGGCGAACCCCCGTGCGGGCCGACCGTGATAGGATAGCGCGAGCGTCACGCTACGTCCGCGCCGAAGCGGCCTGGGCAGATCGAAGCGGAGCACGCCGCCTTGCACGCTATGGGCGATCGCCACGCCGTCGAGGGTCGCGGCATCGATGGCGAGCGCATTGGCGGAGAAGGTCAGCTGGCGGACGCCATCCGCCGTCGCGCGCAACAGGATCGTTTCACGCCCCGCGATGGTTTTGGCCCCGACATCCGGGGTAAGCGCGAGGCGGTAGCTCGCCACCTCGAAACCATCACCCGGCGTATCAACCGCGAGCGCGGGGCCGCATGGCAATCCCAAAGCCGCCCCGGCCACCAATGACGCGACCAACATTCCACGGATCATCGACGCCCTTCCTCATGGTCCGGGACGGAGCCTATCCCGGATCGGCGTCAGCGGACATGCCCGCCTTCCTGATCGGGAACGGCCAGCGAGACGACCGGACCAAGCCCATGGGAATGGTCTTTCGAGAGTGTCGGCTTCTGGGTGGTTAGCGGACCTTCCGGAACCAGCGCCGGACCAATGCCTGTCTCGTGGCCACTCGCGCCCGCTGCTCTGCGGCTGCATGCTCTTGAAAATCGGATCGGCTGTATCCGACCATCCAGCGATAGATCGAGAATAGCATGGCAGCGAGCATACCCACTGCGCCAAGAGCGAACACGACAAGAGTCGCGGTGCCATTAGGCTCAGCTCCTAGAGCTGCCATAATTGCGACCACCCCGAGGCTTACAAACACTGGGACGCCCCAGAGGAAGCGCTGACCGAAAGCGAACACGGGATTGTATTTCCGACTGGCCCAGTCTCGATCAATCCAGCCGATCAACGCACGAAACATAAACCGTCGTCCCCTTCGTGCCTGCTTTATCGCCCTGTCCCGATGTCCGGAAGTGGTCGATTCGCGAGCAATGTCCGCAAGTTGGCGCAAGCGGCCAGTGTCTTCCACAAGCGCCGCGAAATCGCGGAGCATGGGGCCCCATGGCATGACGCGCTTGTCGAGGCATCTCCCCGGGAACCTGCACCCCTCTGCGGTGTAGTGCATTGTCATACATTTCGGGGTTACGATGACGCGCCGCCAGATCCGCACGATCTCGCTCAGTCGGGAGCTCGACCGTTTCGTCAGCGACGAGGTGGCATCGGGGCAATATTCCAGTGCCAGCGAGGTGATCCGGGAGGGCTTGCGCGCCCTGGTCGAGCGCCGGGCGTCCGGCGGTGTCGCGCGGGCGGAAGCGCCACGGGGATGATCGAGGGCGCGCCGTCCGGGTTCGATATCGTCTCCACCGACAGGGTGATGCCTGGCCGCTATGGCCGGGCGCTGGCGGCGCAGGGCATCCATGGTTTGGAACTGCTGCGAAAACCCTATACCGCCCAAGGACTGGCGCGCGTGCTCCAGAACGCGATGGCGGGATGAACGACGTGCATGACATGAGTGACAGAGCCGAGCGCGAACGGCAGCGGCTGGCGGCCCTTGCCAGCTACGACGTGATGGACACGCCGCGCGAACCGGCCTTTGACGAGGTCGCCGCGCTGGTAGCCAGGCTGTGCGACGTGCCGATCGCGGTCGTGAACCTGATCGGCGACGGGCGGCAGTTCTTCAAGGCGGAGGTGGGACTGGGCGTCCGCGAGACGCCGCTGGAAAGCTCCTTCTGTGCCAAGGCGTTGCTGGAGGAGGACTTCCTGCTCGTACCCGATGCGACGCGGGATTCGCGGTTCGACTGCAATCCGCTGGTCGTGAACGAACCGCATCTGCGCTTCTACGCGGGCGCGCTGCTGAAAACGGAGGAGGGGCTGGCGATCGGCACCCTCTGCCTGCTCGATACCCGGCCCAGGCAGTTGAGCGATCTCCAGCAGGAAACGCTGCGCGTCCTCGCGCGGCAGGTGATGGCACAGTTGGAGCTGCGCCGGTCCCTGGCCGAACGGAACCGGCAACTGGAGGAGACCGAAGCCCGGGAACGGCAGCTTCGCCTCGCCCGGACGGAAGCGGCGGAGAGCGAGGCCCGTTTCCGGAACATGGCCGACAATACGCCGGTGATGATGTGGGTGACCGATGCGGAGGGGAACTGCACCTATCTCAACCGCGGCTGGTACGCCTTCACCGGCCAGAGCGAGGCGGAGGCGCTCGGCCATGGCTGGCTGGACGCCACCCACCCGGACGACCGGGACGAGGTGGAGCGGGCCTTTCTGGAAGCCAATGCGGCGCACCGGCCGTTTCGTTTCGAATATCGCCTGCGCCGCTCGGACGGCAGCTATCGCTGGGCGATCGACGCGGCCAGCCCCCGCTTCGGCGAGGATGGCGGGTATCTGGGCTATGTCGGCTCGGTCATCGACATCGACGAGCGGCGGGAGGCCGAGGATGCGCTGCGCTCCGCCAAGACGCTGCTGGAGGCGGTCATGGAGGCGGTGCCCGGCGTCGTCTATGCCAAGGACCGCGACGGGCGGATGATCGCCGCCAATCGCGGCACCGTGGAACTGGTCGGCAAGCCGCTCGCCGACATCATCGGGCGCACCGACCGCGAGTTCCTGGACGATCCCTCGCAGGCGGACGTGGTGATGGCCAACGACGCCCGCATCATGGCGGAGAATCGCGGCGAGGCGCTGGAGGAGGAGGTCACCGACCCGAACGGGCGCCGGGCCGTCTGGCTGTCGACCAAGGCGCCGTTCCGGAATGCCGAGGGGGCGGTCATCGGTCTGGTCGGGTCCTCGATCGACATCACGGAGCGTAAGCATGCCGAGGAGCGGTTGCACGCCCTGAACGCCGACCTCGAACGGCAGGTGCTGGAGCGGTCCCGCGAACGCGGCCTGATCTGGCAGCTCAGCCTCGATCTGCTGTCCGTCATAGACCTGACATCGGGGACGTTCGACGCCGTCAACCCGGCCTGGACCGCCGCGCTGGGCTGGCCCACCGATCAGATCGAGGGGCGCTCCTATGCCGACTTCGCCCATCCGGACGATCTGGAAGCCAGTTCCGCCGCCTTCGCGCAGGTCCGCGCGGGCAGTCCCGTCATGCAGTTCGAGAACCGCTATCGCGCCCGCAACGGCGAGTGGCGCTGGCTCTCCTGGGTCGCGGTGCCCGAAGGCGGCAAGCTCTATTCGGTCACCCGCGACGTCACGGAGGAGAAGGCGCGTCAGGCCGAATTGCAGGCGGCGCAGGAGCAGCTCCGCCAGGCCCAGAAAATGGAGGCGGTCGGACAGTTGACCGGCGGCATCGCGCACGACTTCAACAACCTGCTGACCGGCGTGATCGGCTCGCTCGACATGATGCAGCGCCAGTTCGCCAAGGGCGACATGACGAAGCTCGAACGCTACGTGACCACGGCGATCACATCGGCCAACCGCGCGGCCGCGCTAACCCATCGCCTGCTCGCCTTCTCCCGCCGCCAACCGCTCGACCCCAAGCCGGTCAGCGCCAACCGGCTGGTCACCGGCATGGAGGAGCTGCTCCGCCGCACTATCGGCGAGGCGGTGCGTCTGGAGATCGTGACGGCGGGCGGGCTGTGGCAGACGCTGTGCGACCCGCACCAACTGGAAAGCGCGATCCTCAACCTCGCGATCAACGCGCGCGACGCGATGCCGGAGGGCGGCATGCTGACGATCGAGACGTGCAACGCGCATCTCGACGACGCCTATTCGGCCCGGCAGCGCGAGGTGAAGCCGGGCCAATATGTCTGCATCTGCGTCACCGACACCGGCGTCGGCATGACCGAGGATACGATCAGCAAGGCGTTCGAGCCGTTCTTCACGACCAAGCCGATCGGGCAGGGCACGGGACTGGGCCTCTCGATGATCTACGGCTTCGCCCGCCAGTCGGAGGGCTATGCCAAGATCTATTCCGAGGTCGGCAAGGGCACGACGTTCAAGCTCTACCTGCCGCGTCACTATGGCGAAGGCGAGGAGGAGGAGAGCCATGTCGTCGAACTCGGCGACGAGCACCGCGCCGAGCGTGGCGAGGTCGTGCTGGTCGTCGAGGACGAGAATGCCGTGCGCTCGCTGGTGGTCGATGTGCTCGAGGAACTCGGCTACCGCGCGATCGAAGCCGTGGACGGCCCGTCGGGGCTGAAGATATTGGAGTCCAGGCGGCGCATCGACCTGCTGGTCACCGATATCGGCCTGCCCGGGTTGAACGGCCGCCAGCTCGCCGACGCCGCGCGCGAGCACAGGCCCGACCTGAAGGTCCTGTTCATGACGGGCTATGCCGAGAACGCCACCATCGCCAACGGCTTCCTCGACCCCGGCATGTCGATGATCACCAAGCCCTTCGCCATCGACGCCCTCGCGACGCGGATCCGGAGCATCATCGAGGCGCACTGATCCGCGTCGCCGCTTGGGTGCCAGGAGCGTGATCGGGCCGGCGCGCCGGCGTTAGGCCCGATCGACATTCAAGCCATTCCCTCGTCCCTCTCCCCTGGACAGGGGAGAGGGTTAGCGGAGCTTGCCAGCTTGCTGGCTAGCGCAGCTTGGGTGAGGGGTTGAGCGAGTTGAAGGCCCGCGCGTGCTCCGCGCGCTCACCCCTCATCCAGCTCCGACTAGAGCGGGATGACATCAGGTTGATCC
>JAAIGG010417519.1_pt1 | contig 13469 bp, 9 predicted proteins | sample 6487391 | NCBI WGS metagenome assembly JAAIGG01 (sample SAMN13974130, study PRJNA590717) | phyllosphere metagenome | biome: asymptomatic weeds; feature: pooled weeds collected from a community garden; material: weeds; isolation source: pooled asymptomatic leaves from various weed species from...
GTCGAGGTCGAAGGAGTACGACTGGAAGAAGTGCGCCATCACAAACTCGTGGATTTTATCCTTGTAGAGCTTGTGCAGGTTTTGAAACTCGTGCAGGGCTACGAAGCGCTCGATGTTGAGACCGTTGGGCAATACCGCGTCGGGTATTCGATCCAGCAGGTAGATGCACTCGCGCACCGTAAGCTCGCTCACCGTGGTAAATACGTGGCTGCCGTGGGCGGCGGCCCGCTCCATACTCACAGCGGGCTCGATGTTGAAGTGCCGCGCCTGGCTGCGCCAATCAACCATCATCAAATGGTCGTAAAAATTGGGGTCGTTCATGGCCAGGTAGCGACCCAACAGCGTGGCGTGCGTGGTAAACACGAGGTGCGCGGGTACCTGGCGGCGGCGCAGCTCAGGAATGGCCACGCCCGTCATCCACTCGTGAAAGTGGGCCACTACCTTCCACTGATTTACCGTCTGGCGGGCCACGGTTTCTACGAACTGGGTAGCCAGGTGGCCGAAGGCAATGACCTGGTGCAGTAAGTCGTCGTTGTCGGGTGCGGGCAGCTGGTGGTCGCGCCAGAGGTCGGTTTTGAGCGTGCCCAGCCGGTCGTACACCTGGAATGGGTTGATGAGCACCACGCGGGGCCGACCCGTTACGAGCCATACGCCCAGGCAGATATCCATGCCCTGGGCGCGTAGCGTGCGCACGGCCGAGGCGTAGGGATCGTTCATGCCGGCGAGCTGCCGGTCGTCGTAAGCTTCAAACTCGCCCTGGGCCTGCTGCGGAAAGTAAGGCCCCAGCAGGCAGTAGCGCCCGCCCCAGGCCGGCATGGTGGCTGGCACCTTGGAGCGAATAACGGTGTAGATGCCGCCCACCTGGTTGCACACTTCCCAGGCTACTTCTATTAATAACGAGTCGGGAAACAGGGCTTCGGGCGCGTGGGGCTGGGGCTGCATAGGCAAAAGAAAAACGGGCAGGGGATAGCCCAGGCAAAGTAAACCGGGCCGCTTCGTACTTCCTACGCTAAAAAAAAGTGAATAGTGATGCCCCTGCTAAAACATAATGCCCCACCAGTGGCTTAGAAGCCGGCAAAACCCTTTTTTCTCATGTCCGACCTCACCAACGTGCTCGCGACCGAGCACCCCATTCTGCCCCAGCTCACGCAGCGTCGCAGCCCCCGCGCCTACGCCGACCAAGTGGTATCTACCGAGGTACTGCAACAGCTCTTTACGGCCGCCAGCTCGGCGGCCTCGTGCTTTGGTGAGCAGCCCTGGCGCTTTATCGTGGGCAGCAAAACCAGCAGCCCCGAGACCTTCCAGAAAATCCTGGGCACGCTGGCGGAGTTCAATCAGGCGTGGGCCAAAAATGCGTCGGCGCTGGCCCTGGCCGTCGCCAAAACTACTTTCTCGCACGATGGTAATCCCAACGCCTGGGCCAAGCACGACGTGGGGCAGGCCGTGGCTACCCTCGCCGTCCAGGGCGTAGAGCTGGGCGTACAGATTCACCAAATGGCGGGCTTCTCGCAGGAGGCGGCCCGCACGGCCTTCCAGATTCCGGCCGACTACGAGCTGGTATCGGTATTCACCATCGGCTACCCCGGTAGCCCCGACGCCCTGCCCGACCCGTTGAAGGAGCGCGAAACTGCCCCCCGCGCCCGCAAGCCGCTGGGCGAAATCATGTTTGAGGGCGGCTGGCCCACCGTAGCCGGCGAGCGCTACGACCAGGCCCCGGTGTAGAGGTTAATGAGAGAGTGAGCGAGGGGTGAGGGAGTGAGAGACCACTAGGCCATTCGCTCCTTCACCCCTCACGCATTCACTTATTGATACACAAACGAGGGGTAACTGAGTGAAGAACCATCGGCCATTCACTCAGTTACCCCTCACTTATTCACTCATTACCCTCTACCGGGAGAGAATTACTACGGCGTAAGGACCAAGGGCGAAGCTACCGTGCTGGGGGTAGCCGTCGTAGTCGCCGCCTTCGGCATGCGCACCGAAGCACGGGAAGTTTTGGAAATCGGCGTCGTAACCCGTCCAGTCCGAATTGAAGCGGACGGTCCACTCGCCGCCGGCGGGTAGGCCGATGGTGTAGTTTTCGTGGGCCTGGTTGGCGAAATTGGCGATGACGATGGTGGCTTCCTCGGGATTGGCGTCCCAGCGGGCGAAGGCGATCACCTTATCGTTGTTGTTGAGGTGGAAAACGCGGCAGCCCTGGCCGCGCAGCCCCGGCGTGACGCCGCGTAAATCGCGGCGCAGCGCGATGAGATCGCGGTAGAGCTGGGTGAGGCCAGCGTGGGCGGCGGCCCAGTCCCACTCCAGCGGCTCGGTGTCGTTGAACGAGCCGGGGGCCAGAAATTCCTGGCCCTGAAACAGCATCGGGATGCCGGGCGCGGTGAGCGTGATGGCCGCGCCGAGCACCATGCGCTTCTTGGCAAAGTAGTTTTCGACGTTGCCGGGCGCGATTTCCTCGGGCAGGCGGCTCTTGCCGTTGGCTACCTCGTCGTGGCTTTCGGTATAGATAACGCGCTGAAAGGCATCGCCATTATACGCCGAGCAGATGGCGTGGCCCACGGCGTGCATGTCGCGGTCGGCGTCGGCGAAGGCCGTGAGCGCCTGGTGCATGGGGTAGATAAACGACGACGACCACTGCGCCGAAAAGCCCTCGCCGCCGCCTTCGGTCGGGGCCGTGATGGCGGGGTTGCCGCGCAGGTCTTCGGCGATGGTGATTTTCCAGGGCTGGCGGGCCCGGATTTCCTCGTTGACCCAGCGCATGAGGCTCCAGCCGTCGGGCAGGTCGGCGCCGGGATCCTCCTCGCCGTGCACGTTGCGGATGAAGGCAATGGCATCCATGCGCAGGCCGTCGCAGTGGTAGTCTTCGAGCCACATCAGGGCGTTGTCGCGGATGTAGCGGCGCACTTCGGGGCGGCCGTAGTCGGGACGGTTGTGGCCCCAGGGTGTTTCGGCCCGCCAGTCGTTGTAGAAGTAAACCCCCCCGCCGTCGTTTTCCTGCCAGCCGTCGAACTGCCACAGGTCGAGGTCGCCGGGGCCGAAGTGGTTGTACACCACGTCCAGAATTACGGCAATGCCGTGCTGGTGGGCGGCTTTCACGAGCTCGCGAAAGGCCTCGGCCCCGCCGTAGTCGCTTTCCAGCGCGAAGGGATTAGAGGGGTTGTACCCCCACGAGTAAGCCCCCGGAAACTCGGTGGCCGGCATAATCTCGATGCAGTTTACCCCCAGGCTTCGCAGGTAGTCGAGGCGCTCGATGGCGTCGCGGAAAGTGCCGGGGTGACCTTTTTCCTTGACGTTGAACGTGCCGATGTGCAGCTCGTAAATGATGAGGTCATTCCAGGCCGGCATCTGAAAATTATCACCTTCCCAGTCGAAATTCAGCGGGTCGAATACCAGCGAGTGGCCCGCCGAGTTGGTCATGGCGCGGGCGTAAGGGTCGTTGCGGGTGAGCTCGCCAGCGGGCGTAGTCAGCACGTACTTGTAGCCCGCGCCGACTTGCACGCCGGGTAGGTCGGCGGCCCAGTTGCCAGCGCCCTCGGCTTGCAGCGGGTGGGCGGTTTTATCCCAGTTGTTGAACGTGCCGATAACCGACACGGCGCTGGCGGCCGGGGCCCACACCCGGAAGGTGGTGCCGTTGGCGTGGGGCAGGGCCCCGAAACCATCCCGCACGGGGGCGGTGGCGGCGGGCGAAACAGCGGGGGTAGTAGCGGTATTAGCAGAAACGGCAGGTGCGGTTTTCGTAATAGCGGCCGAAGCGGCAGGCTGGGCCGGCTTCGATTTGGGCGGAGTTAGAATATCGGTAGGCATAAAAAAAAGCCGCCACGCGGGCTCTCAGTAGTTGAGCCTCACTGGCGCGGCGAGCGGCATAGGCATCCTTCTACGGCGCTAACCCGATTAGGATATACTCGACCGCTGGTCCGCTAAGCCGGCTAGCAAAATCACCAGCGGGCGCAACCATCGGCCGATTCTGCGCGTTGGGCCTGACTCCCGGCTTGTCCTGCTCTTTCAGCCTTCCCGCCGCCCCTGCTTGCTTATGTCCGTTGCGTCTACCCATGCCCCCGTCGATGTTTTTAGCTGCACCTACGAGCCGCACACCGGGTTTTTGCGGGGAGAATGGAGCGCTCCGCTGCCCTTGAGCGAGCTGCCCGCCTGCTACGACCAACTACTGGCTACGGCCAAGGTGCACGGGTGCCGGTTCTGGCTGCTCGACATTCGGCGGCGCAACTGGCACGACGTTGCTTTTGCTCAGTGGTTTAGTCAGGTTTTCGTGGCGCGGGCCAGCCGGGCGGTGGGCCAGCCGCTGTTTCTGGCCTGCCTAGTGGTGCCGACCTGGCGCCCGCAGGTGGAGGGCCAGTGCACCGAACAGCTGTTGCGGCAGATTACGAGCTACAACGTCTTTCCCTTCTATTTTACTGAGGAGCAGCCCGCCAGAGCCTGGCTGCACGACCAACGCACTGCCGAGGTGCAGCCCGTGCGGCCGGTAGCTACGGCCGAGTCACGTTAGCATGAAAAGTAACTACGCAAAAAGCCCCCAGGCAAGGCACCCAGGGGCTTTATGCGCTCAGAATAAAGTGGCTATTCCTTCGTGAAGCGCCGTACTACGCGGCCAGCGCCCGCGTGCAACTCGAAGAAATAAACGCCGGGAGCCAGCTGGCCCACGGGCACGGTGCACGTGCCCGCAACCGTAGTGCCTTGCAGCGCAACCTGCCCCAGGGCCGTGCGAATGAGGTAGGCAGTGGGCTGCTCGGTGAGCAGGTGCAGGCTTTCGTGGGCGGGGTTGGGGGCGAGGGTAAACTCGGTGGCCGGGCCCGCTACGGTAACGGCCGGTGAGTAGCGGGCCGTGCCATCGGCATCTACCTGCCGCAGCCGGTAGTAGAGCCGGCCCGCCGGGGCCGTGCGGTCGAGGCTGGCGTAGCGGTGCGCCTGCTGGGTGGAGCCTTGGGCAGCTACGCTGGCTACGGCGGCGTAGGCCTGGCCATCGAGCGAGCGCTCAATTATGAACTGTGCACTGTTGCGCTCGCTGGCCGTGGCCCAGGCCAGCTGCACACCGCTGGCCACCCGGGCCGCCGTGAAGCTGGTGAGCTGCACCGGCAGCGGGTTGGCGGCGATGGTGGGGTCGGTGTTGGCCAGAATGAAATCGGAAAAGCTCTGGAAGCTGCCCGACTTGAGGGTAGTGCCCGTGTTCGACTGGCGGCTGATGCTGGTCCAGTGGGTACCGTCGTTGCTGTTCTTGGCTACTACCAAGTCGACCGAGCTGGGGTCGGTTACGCCATCGTCGCCGCCGAAGCTCAGCTCGACGCTGCCCGCAAACGTGCCGGCCGCAGGTACCGGGCTGGGGGTGAGGGTATAATAGCGCACCCGCGAAATGCGCGCCAGCGGCGAATTAAGCGTTTGATCGGCGGGCGTGCCCTCGGTTTGCGAGGCGGTGTAGAGCGTTGCCGTGCCGGGGGCGATGTCGATATTGAGCGTGAGCGGGCGGTATTTGCCGTTGCGGCCGATGGGGAAAAGCTGCGACGGACCAGCGTTGGCCGCTACTTCGCGGCTCACCGGGCCATCGACGTAGCTCGTGCCGCCGGCGGCTATCAGAATCTGGAAATCGTCGGGCGGGGTAGCGGGGGCGCGGTAGCGCAGCACCACCGGGTTGGCCGCGGAGGTGACGAGCACGCCGCCGTCGAGGTCCAGCGTCTTCTCAATTGAAACCGGGCCGGTGGTCGTCACCCGGGTCGAAGTGCCCGATACGCGCACGCCGTAGTAATTGCCCGCGGCCAGCGTAGTCGAGCCGGCCGCGAGTACCGGCTGGCCGATAACCGCGCCCCAGCCGGTAGCCACGCGCAGGTTGTCGAGGGTCAGGTTGGGAAAGCTACCGCTGGCCTGGCGCAGCTGAAACGAGGTAATGCCAGCCAACTGCGAAGTGGAGCTCCCGGAGGCGACGGGGCCGGCGCTGGGGGTAGCGGGCTCCGCCAAGGGAAGGGCCGTGGCCGAGGAGTTGTCGAAGATATACAGGCTGGCCTGGTCGGTGCCCGACGAGTTATCTACCTTGACTACTACCACATAGGTAGCGTTGAAGCTGAGGATAGTGCTGGCAAAATTGCCCGAAACAGCCGTGCCGTTGTTGCCCGTAATGCCTAGCCGGTAGCCGCTCACTCCGCCGCTGGTGACGGCCTGCGCGAATACCCGGCCGATAGAAATGGTGCTGCTGTTGGTGATGTTGCTGAACGACAAGAAGTACTCGGCCGCGCTGCCCGTCATCGACGAGAGGTTGACCAGCGCCGCCCCGTAGAGCGTGGTGTTGCCGCTGGGCTGGGACGCGCTAAAAGTCTTGTAAATGTCTTCGGCGCTGCTGCCGCCCGCCAGGCTGGCCTGCGACGAGGCGGTAAAGCCCGCGGGCCTCATCGTGGCAAAAGTAGCTCCCTGCGGGTACGTGAAGCGCGTGAGGTTATCGCTGGCCGTCGTCACCGGAAAGTTCGAGCCGTTGCTCGCAATGCGCTGCCAGCCGGTGCTGGCCGTCTGGGCCACCAGGGCCGTGCCGCTGGGGTAGTCAAAATCCTCTTCGAGCAGGAGCAGGCCGGGGGCCGAGGGCGGCGGGGTAGCGGTGGTGAAGACGGCGCTGGTGCCGCTGGTCGGGCCGTAATTTTCGCCGCCGGTGGCCGTCCCCACGTTGTACGTGTACACGTCGGCCACGTAGCTGCTGGTAGAAGCCAGGCCGGTAACGGTTACGCTGGTTGCATTGGCGGCGGCAAAAACTACGAAGCCGCTGCCCAGGGCCGCGCCCGTGCCGTAAGCCGTTGCGCCCGCGTAAGCGGTGCCATCGGTCGGGGCCGTGGCGGTGGTCGTGCTAGGGCGCACTACGACGAGTAAGTTAGTCCCCGCGCCGGCGCCCAGCGTCAGTACTACCGAGGACGTAGTGGGAGTGCCTGCCGCCACGGTGGGCGCGGGGCTGGCATCGGGGTCGGCCACTACGGTGCCGGTCACGGCGACGCTTTGCGTAGTTGCACCGCCGCCCGCGTTGGTGATGTTGCCGCTGGGGGTACCTGCCGTGGTGCTGTTAAGGCGCACGTAGACGGTCTGGCCGCCGGAGGCTTGTACGCTGGATGCCGCTGCCGTTGCGCTAGCGGCGTAGGGGCCGGCAGCCCCGGTCAGCGATACCTCGTAGCCGGTGGGGGCGGTTACCGTGATGTCGCCGGTCAGGTTGGCCCCGGTCAGAACGTAGCTCTGGCTGGCCGAGGGCGTACCGGCCGCCGCGTTGAAGGCCGGGAGGGCCGTCCGGCTGGCCGTGAGCGTGGGGGCCGGGGCAGCTACCGTGCCGGTAACGGCCACGCGCTGGGTGGCTCCCCCGGCGGTGGCATTCGTAATGTCGCCGGTAATGGTGCCCGCTGATGCGGCGGCCGACAGGCGCACGTAAATAGTACGGCCCGACGTAGCGTTGGCCTGCGTAACGGTAATGGCCGTGCCATCGGCGGCAAAGCCCGTGGTAGCGCTCGTCTGCGATACCTGGTAGCCCGCCGGGGGCGTCACGGTAACGGAGCCGGTGAGGCCCGCTCCCGTTAGGGTGTAGCTCTGGGCGGTCGAGGCCGTACCCTGCGTGGTGCTGAAGCCGCTGAGGCTGATGGGGCTCACCGTCAGGCCCGTGGTGTTGCCGGTGACGGCTACGCTGGCCGAAGCCGAACTGCTCACGTTGGTCGCGTTGCCGGCGTAGGCGCCCGCCGTGGTTCCGGTGAGGCGCACGTAAATGGTCGCCGAGGCGCTGCCACTACTCGCCGTCACGGTTTGCGTAGCGGCGTAGGTACCCGGAGTGGTAGTGCTGGAGGCCGCGCTCTGCGCCACTTCGTAGCCGCTGGGGGCCGTCACGGTCACGTCGGCCGTCAGGTTGCTGCCCGACAGCGCGTACGTCTGGGCCGCCGAGGGAGTGCCTACCGGCGTGCTGAAGGTAGTGAAGGTAGCCGTCGGCGCAACGCTGATGATGGGGGAGGAGGTTGAGCAGAGGATAGGCTGTGAGCCGGAATTGCGCGGCGTGAAGGTGGTAGCTACCGAGAAGTCTGCGTTATTTTGATTAGTATCTGTGCAACCGTTGTTGCCTCGCACCAGCGAGAAGGCATTACCAGTGCTGGAAGTCGCCGCTGCCGAGCCTTCGTAGGCGCTGGCGGTGCTGCCGTAGCCTACGTAGTCAATCGTGTTGGCCGAGGTAGGGGTGATGCCCGCCGTGGAATTGTTACTGGCCAGTACAACCTTGCCTACCGTAGCGCTTAGGTTCACGCTGGTATTCGACTGGTCTGGAGTGGGCAGTGCGTTGGTGCCCGTACTGCTGCCCGCCAGGCCCACCAGGTAGTAGCCCCCGGCCGGGATGGTGCCGCTCAGCGTAACGGAGTTACTAGCGCTGGGGCTTGCGAAAGTAGCAGTTGCCGAAGCGTACTGAAGCACGTAGCCCGTTATTGCCACCTCTCGGGAGCTAACATTGTGCAATTCCACAAAGTCATTTTTATAGGTAGCGCCGCTGTTGCCACCCCCGCCGTACAACTGGCTGATGACGATGGTAGTGCTTTGCCCCCAGCCCAGCAGTGGTAGTAACAGCAGGCCCAGAGCCCCCAATAGCCGCCGCACTGGCTGGGTAGTAGGTGTTGGTTTGATGAATAAAGGATTATTCATAAGCGTCGGAAAAGGTATTAATGACTGGCAATGTGAGAGTTAATGCCGCCGAAAAATACCGTGTCCTTCGCCTGATTCCAAGGATAAGTCTGATTAGTAAAGGAATAGTAACAACGCGCTGCTATAGTCCAAGTAAGCAAGCCCGCCTTCGTTGCGGAGGCAGGCTTTGGGGGAGAGGTGCTACGAGCTTGTTACTCCACTTTGCTGATCAGCTGGCGAAAGCGCCCGTTTAGTAGAAGTGCGTAGGTGCCCGCCGGTAGGCCCGCTAGGCTCAGGCGGCCATCGGCGGCCAGCGGGATGGAGCGTACCGTGCGGCCGTGCAGGTCGCGCACCTCGGCTAGCTGCCCGGCCACCGAGCCATCCGGTACGGTCACCAGGTCGCGGGTCGGGTTGGGGTAAGCCCCGGCCCGCGGTTCGGCTCGCGCCGCTAAGGATATTACTGCCGAATAACGAGTGCTGCTATCCTGGTCGACCTGCCGCAAGCGATAGTAGAGTGCCGCCGCGGGCGCGGTGGCATCTAGGGCGGCGTAGGCGCGTGGCAACTGCGATGAGCCCGCCGCGAGCGCGCTGGCTACCGTCGTAAACGTACGCCCATCGAGACTGCGCTGCACCTCAAAATGGGCGCTGTGCTGCTCCGAGGCCGTCGTCCAACGCAGTTGCACGCCGCTCGCCGTGCGGCCGGCCCCTAGGCTGCTGAGCACCACCGGTAGCACCACGGCCGTTCCGGGGGCAAACTCCACGCCCCGGAGGGCCACGTTGGCCGGGGCTTTCAACAAAGAAGTAGTACCTGGGCTGCTGATGGGCGCATTGTACGGATTGGTATCGGTAGCCGTGACCAGCTCGTTGCTGCCCGCGCTGCTGCGCGTGGTGGCGTACAGTGCCACGCTGCCATCGGAGTTGAGCGTACCCGTGAGGCCGCGCGCGTTGGTGGCCAGCGCACCCACTTTAACCCAGGTGCTGCCATCAAATGCCCATTTGCCGATGCCGGTATTTTCATCGGCGATGTAGGCGGCATCGGGGCCGGCAACGGCGGGGTTGCGGTCGAGTAGCACGAAGCCGTAGGGGCTGGAATTTGCGCCCGTGCCGATCAGCAGGGTTGCCGCCTGGCCCGCGCTTGTATTACTGGCTGGCCCCAGTAGGTAGATGCCCGGCGTACCTGCCCCGGTCGAGAAGTACACGTTGTTGCGCACAATTCGCACTACTCGGGTATTATTCACCGTGGTACTCAAGCCAGTGGACGCGCCCGCGCCCGCTGCCGCATAGCGCAGGCCCGTGCTGGCGCCCACGCCCGCCACCCAGTACGCGCTGCCGTCCAGGCTGGCCGCGCTGCGAATGCTACTGCCACTGAAGGCATCGGGCAACACCGTCGAAATGTCTACGTTCCGGCTGCCGCCGATGCGGGCTACCGTGCGCCCCACCGTAGCCGAAGAGGCCGCCGCTGCCGCGGTGCCCACCGGGGCGTTGTAGCCCGTCGTGAGCAAGTAGCGCCCGTCGGCCGAGAGCGTGAGCATACCTTCCGAGGGGCTGTTATCGGTATTAGTCAGCTTGTTGTCGGAGCCGCTGGCGTTCAAGGCCAGCATGTGCTGCACCACGCCCGTGGGCGAGTATTCCACCAACCTCGTCACCACGGTAGTCGTGGTGAAAGGACTGCCGTCGCCCACCTGCACGACTACTACGTTGCCGGGCGTGTACTGGGCCAGCCCGGTCAGCGGGTAGCCCAGCCCCGCGAATAGTAGCATTTTACGTAAAGTGTTAACCCGAGAGGGATAGTATAAATTTGTCATCAAACAAGGAAGTAAATAATAATTGACAAATCTAAAAATTATGTGGTTAGAATAGGAATTTATGTTTTTAAAATTTCCTTCCTGAGGATTTTCAGGGACGTTGCGCTGGGTGGCAACTAGTGCCGCCCAGACACTGTTAACCGGAAAGTCCCGCTAGCTTTGTGTATCTATGGCCCGTCCGCGCCCCGTTATTTTTGGTTTGTATGCTTGGTCGCCTGAGTACGGCTACCGCTACCTGCACCCCGCCAACCGCCGCTCTTTCGAGCTGCTGGAGCCAGTGGGCAAGGTGTTTGAGAAACTGAGCGACCTCGACGACGACAGCGACTGGATTACCCTGCGCTACGACGAGCAGCAGTTCCTGGTGCGCGGGGAGCTTTTCAAGGAGCTGTACAACAAGCCGGCTTTCGGCTTCGGCGACCTTGTGGAGGAAGTGCGCCCCGCGTCCGGCAAGCCCGCCCACCGGGGCCTGGTATCCGATATCTTCTGGAGTGAAAGCCAGGACCGCGCTACCTACCAGCTCGTAGAGCGCAAGCGCAAGCTTCCCCAGCGGTTCGAGCCCGAGCAGCTGCGCCGGGTCGAATAAATAGCGGCCGGCCGCGGGGCGCACCCTGCGCCGGGCGTTACTTTGCCCCATGCACGACGTCGATGCCGCCGCGCGCCCGTGGAGCGCGCTTACCGTGGCCCAGGTGCGCGGTCAGGCGCGCCTAGTGGCCAGCCGTAGCCTCCAGCCGCTCAAGATTATCAACCCCGCCGCGCCGGCCAGCCCCGCCTGCCACGTCGTACTGGCCAGCTACGGCGGCGGCCTACTGGCTGGCGATAGCATCCGGCTGCGCGTGCGCTGCGAGGCCGGGAGCCGCCTGCTGCTTAGCACCCAGGCCAACACGCGCATTTACAAATCGATAGACGGCCGCCGCGCCGAGCAAACTACCGAAGGCTACCTAGCCGACGACGCCCTGGCCGTGGTGCTGCCCGACCCCCTGGTGCCCCAGGCCGATAGCCGCTACCACCAAGCCCAGCACTGGCACCTGGCCGAAAGCGCCACCCTGCTGCTGGCCGACTGGACGCACGCCGGCCGTACCGACCTGGGTGAGAAGTTCGCCTTCGCCACGTTCAGTACCGAGCTGCGGGTGAGCGTGGCGGGCCGACTCGCGCTGCTCGACCGCTTTGCCCTGCGGCCCGCCGAGCACCTGGCGACCTCGCAGGCGACGTTTGGGCCGTACCACTCGGCCCTGTCGCTCTATTTGGTGGGGCCACCCGCCGGGGTGCAATTCCAGCGGCTGGCGGCCGCGTTGCGCCAGCTGCCTCCGCCCGGCCAAACGGACTTGCACGCCAGCCTGGCTGGCCGGCCCTGCGTGGTGGCCGTGACGCAGGCGCGCGACAACGTGCTGCTGGTGCGCGCCCTGGGCCTCTCGCGGCTCGACCTCGACCCCGTGTACCAAGCGGTAGCCACGGCGGTGGCCGGGGAGGAGATATTGGGGTTCAACGTCTTGCGGCGTAAGTATTAAGGCCGGCCGCCACTCGCCCGTCACGAGCGCATTGGTCGAATAACCCTGGCCGTTAGCGTTGCGTTTAGCTTCATTTTTACTGCATATGAAGCAACTCTCCGCGCTGTTTATTGCTGGTTCGCTGGCGTTGGCTGGCCCACCCGCCGCTGCTCAAAAAGCCCCTTCGCCCTACCGCACGCGCTTTGCCGTCGATGGCTCCATCATTGCCGGGGAGCTGGTTGTCAGCGGCTTCGGACTCTACCGCTCGATGCAGCGCAGTGGACTGAACGCCGCCGAGTTGGCCGCGTTACGCAAAGAAGACGTACCGAAATTCGACCGCTTTTCGGCCGGCTACTTCAGTGAAAGCGCCCAAACGGCCAGCGACCTACTCTGCTACCCCTCCCTGGTCGTAGCCCCCGGCCTGCTGGCCCTGAGCCCGGCCATTCGCAGCCACTACGGGCAAACGCTGGCGCTCTACGTGCAAACCGTGTTGGCGGCCGACGCGCTGTTCACGACCTCCATCGGTAATATTCCGCGCTACCGCCCCTTTCTCTACGGCCCCGAAGGTGCCGATTTGCGCACGAGCCGCATACAAACCAACTCGTTTTTTGCGGGCCACACGGCGCACACGGCGGCCGCTACCTTTTTTGCTGCCAAGGTTTTTCACGATTACAACCCCGACTCGCCGGCCCAGCCCTACGTGTGGGGAGCGGCGGCGGCGGTACCCGCCGCCGTGGCGTACTTCCGCATTCAAGCCGGCAAGCACTTTCTATCCGACAACATCGTGGGCTACGCCGTGGGGGCCACGGCGGGCATTGTGGTGCCGCAGCTACATAAAGTGGCCGCTCGCCGGGGTATTTCCTTCGCGCCGCTGCAAGGCGTCAATGCAAACGGGTATTCGTACAGTGGCTTGCTGCTGAGCAAGCAGCTGTAAGGCCAGCCAACGGGCTTAGAAGTAAAGCCGGGTAGATACCGGATACCCGCGAATACCAAACGCGTCAATGATTTTTCGCAATCCATGAAAACTCTTCTTTTGCTGCTGGCAGGCAGCCTCGTAAGTTTTGCCAGCTTGGGCCAGTCGCAGGGCCAGCTAAACCAGGAAGCCGATGCGGCCTACCACAAGGCCGATCAAGAGCTGAATCGTGTCTACCAGCAGATTTTCAAAGAATACCGTACCCAAACGGTTTTCCTGCAAAGCTTGAAAACTGCTCAGCAGCGCTGGCTCCAATTTCGCGATGCCGAAATGAAAGCCCGCTTTCCCGCCGCCAACTCCTTGGTCGAATACGGTAGCTTCTTCCCCGTGTGCTATTCCAACGGCCTGGAAGAGCTCACCAAAGCCCGCACCAAGCAGCTCCGGCTGTGGCTCACCGGTATCCCGGAAGGCGATATGTGCAACGGCTCGGTGAAGGTGGCGGAGAGAAAATAAAGCAGGTGTGCTCTATACAAAAGCCCCGAGGGCAGTCGCGCTCGGGGCTTTTGCTTGAGCTTGGTAGTACAGGCCTATCCCCGCGCTCCCGAGCCATTCTTGCTCGGCAAGCTCGTCTTACCCATCAAATACATATCA
>JAAIGG010182138.1_pt1 | contig 13461 bp, 11 predicted proteins | sample 6487391 | NCBI WGS metagenome assembly JAAIGG01 (sample SAMN13974130, study PRJNA590717) | phyllosphere metagenome | biome: asymptomatic weeds; feature: pooled weeds collected from a community garden; material: weeds; isolation source: pooled asymptomatic leaves from various weed species from...
CAGCAGTCCCTGCTCTCGCCCTCCCCAGCCCTCCTCTCTGCCGATCAGTTTGAGCGAGCCGCGACCGCTTGGCTCGACCTCGTGTACAGCGCCGACGACCGCACCCTGCAACAGTGCTTTCGTGGGTTTGACCAGCAGAAGGTGAGCTTTCTGTCCTTTCCCCTGCAAGTCCTCACAGAGTTAGTTTCGGCCGTGGGCGTGCACTTGATCAAGGCTCGCTTCCTAGTTCTGCCCGATGCCGCCACCGGGGCACCGCATTTCTCGCTGGCCCTCTTCGCCGAAGATACCCGCGGCAAGCGCCTCTCTGCCTATTACTTGGCTGATACCTACTGGCTCGCGGCTCAAGATTCAGCCTTGGCTCCCGTACCCACTGCCCCCCGTACCCTCAGCGCCGTAGGCAAGCAGGTGCCCCCTGTACTCGCTCGCCAATGGGCGCACCGGTGGGCGCAAGCCCCGCAGGCCGAAACGGCCATGTTTGACTGTGCCCACGGCCCGCTCCACGGCTATGATTTCGAGTTTGGCGACTTCCTAACCCCGCTTTTCGCCCTCACCGGCCAAGAGACTCAAGTGCAACTGCGCCTCAACCTGTGCCTGCACACCTACGCCAAGCCATCTGACGAGCGTAGCGACACGCTGGGCCTGACTGTGCAGTTGCAGGGGCAAAATCAAGTGGGAGCTTTCTGGGGTGATGTATTTGATTTGTCTACGCCTAATCCTCCTGGTAGCGCTGGCAATGGGAATGCTTATTAAGCAAGCGTTTAATATTTTTTTATACTACATATGAGTAATAACACTTATTTTTCGTGGATTTTAATTTCATTGAAGCTCTCGTTATTTTTGGGCAGATCAGAACCTACCACGTAAAAATACCTGTTTTAGAAACTGAGTATAAATACGCTAGATCTGCTGCCTACCACACCGTCTCTTTGCAGACATAAACCTCGGCTTTTGTTGGTAGAAGGCTATTCAAAAGCTCCCGTACGTCTTGTGTGGGAGCTTTTTATCTTCTAACGCAATCCGTATTTTTCATTTTTTAACTCACTCTTTCTTTGCACATGCTGCCTATCAAAACGCCGGAACCATCTCCCTCCGCCGTCACTATCAGCCCGCAACAGTTCAATGCTTATGCTCAGGCTTGGACAGAAGCCGTAAGCTCAGGGAAGCACCTTGCCGAAGCATTCCAGAAACCTGGCTGTAATCGCTTGACTTTTAGCAGTTTTGATTTTCAAACTGTCGTGTGGCTCGTATCTACAGTGGGAGCTCGTCAAATCAGAGCGCAATTTGTTATAGTGCCTGAGCAACCACTAGCCTATGACAAGCCTGGTCCAGCCTATTTTTCAATAGTGCTCTATGCGGTGGATAGCTTGGGCGGTCGTATTTCAGCCTATTATTTAGGTAGTAGTTCGTGCGCAAAAGGTGGCAATGGTCTTACTTCAGGAGCTAAAAAACCTGATATAGTTGATGCTACTGGTACAGCAGCAGAAATAGCCCCAGCAGATGATCCTAGCCTAGGATCACCGGTTGCTTTTGATTTGGCTAAAATCTGGCTAACTAATTGGGTGAATCAGAATCCAATATCTAGCGCCTTATTTGGCAGCAATTACGGCCCGCTGCAAGGCTATGCTTTTGACATAGGCGATTTTATGGATCCCTTATTCTATTCGCAGAAATTTGGTAAAACGCAGGAATTACACGTGTGCTTCGCGTTACATGAGTATCTAGCTGCCTTTCCCAAGCAACCCAACCAGGCAATAACCAGCACCTTCGGTTTGGTACTACGCTTTTACGGCACAGTACCCATCCAACCCTATGGCGAGACCAAATTGCGCGATAGTAGTGCCGCTGCTCCAGAAGCAGGCCAGCCTTTCTACGATTTATCGGAGCCCAGCCCGCCCAACTAGCCGTAGGTAACAACTGTCCATAAGTCCTTATTTTCCTACCCGGCTACATATCATTTACTTGTTAGCAACCATTCTCCACACGTTTTCTTTGCACCGAGGCATAGTTACGCTATCACAGTTGGTATTGGTAGCAGCTTTCGTGACGGGCCTAGGAAAATACAGACGCCTGCCAGCAAACCTACGCTACTTAGTTGCGTTGCTGGGTCTTGGAGTTGCCATCGAGGTTACCGGCAGTCTATTACGCTACTCCCATCAGCCAAATTTATTTCTCCTACCCATCTTCGTCGCTGGTGAGGTCTGGCTGCTATCGTTAGTATATGATAAAGCATTGGGGTGGAGCACCTTTTCACGGCTACGGCCTTGGCTAGCCGGTGGCTTCGTAGCCTATTGCGCGTTTGATAGCTTAATAGCACCTGAAGTAGCGCGTTTCAAGCCAACGCTGCTTGTACTAGAAAGCCTTTTAGTACTGAGTTTGGTCGCATTGTATTTTCGTAAGCTGCTCAGTGAATTACTTATAACAAATCTTGGTCTAGAGCCCATGTTTTGGGTATCTATTGGCTTAGTTATAAAGCACCTGGGCAGCTTACAAATTTTCTTATTTAGTGATTTTTCTCTCAGTCATTATTCCACCAGATTGAATGTGAATATCTGGGATATTCATGCACTACTTTTAGTCGTGTTGAATAGCTGCTACCTTGTAGCCATATGGATTCGCCCCCAGAAATAACCTTTAGTCAACTTCTCGTAGGTGGTATCAGCTTTATGCTGTTGTCAGCAGCTGCATTGGTACTTTTTATCGTGGTGTATCAAAAGCGACTGTTGCAACAGCAACTACGTCTACGCGCTGCCGAAGCCGAATACCAGCAACAACTCCTAGCCGCCGTCATCGAAGCCCAAGAGCACGAGCGTGAGCGCATCGGCCGCGATTTGCACGATGGTATCGGCTCCACGCTCGCCACGGCCAAACTGCTCATGAGCCGGCTCGAACACCTTCATACCAACGAGGAAACTACCAACCTGATCTATATGGTCAAGGAGATTTTGGGCAACGCCGTGCATGATGTACGCGGCTTGTCGCACAGCCTTTACCCAGCCGTGCTCGACCGTTTTGGGCTGGCCGAGGCGTTGCAGCACTTGGCCGATGTGAGCGACGAGGCCAGCACACTCAGCGTCGAGCTTACCGTCGATTACCCGCGCCCGCTGGTGCTGGCTCAGGAACTGGCGCTGTACCGCATCTGCCAGGAACTGATTCACAACGCTCAAAAACACGCCGCTGGGGCCACTACCCTGCAAGTGCGGCTGCAACAACGCGCAGCGGGCTTGGTGCTCACTGTAGAAGATGACGGTTGTGGCTTCGACGCCGCCGCGTTCGAACAACAGCGGCCCGCCTCAGGTGGCGCCGGGCTGCGCAGTATCGAAGTGCGCGTGCAAATGCTCCGCGCCCGCCTCAGCCAGCAATCGGCTCCTGGCGCGGGTACCTGCACGCTCATTGAGTTGGAAAATCCAATTTTCGCCTGATCCCCACCCATCCCTTTTCCTAGCTATGCCAACTCCTGCTGATCCCATCCACATCGCCATGCTCGATGACCATCCGCTGTTTCGGCAAGGCATGCGCTACATTCTGCAAGCACTGCCCTATGTTGAGTCGGTATCGGAGGCTGCCGAGCTGCCCGAGCTACAGGCCATCTGTCGGCAGCGCCTCCCCGATGTGCTGCTGCTCGACCTACAAATGCCCAACATCGACGGTCCCGAGGCGGCGCGCTTGCTGCTGCAGGAATTCCCCAGCCTGAAAATTATCGTCCTCTCGATGTTTTCGGCCGACAAATACATTACGCAGATGATGAAGGCCGGTGCCCGCAGCTACCTGCCCAAGGATGTGGACCAAGAGCAGTTGCGGCAAACCATCGAAGAAGTTGTCACTTCGGGCTTCCATTTTACGCCGCGCATTTCGCGGGCGCTTGTACGAGGCGTACAGCACCCCGAGCGCACGCCCACCCCTAAAATGCCTGATCTCGTGCAGCTCACCACCCGGGAGCACGAGGTACTACGCCTTATCTGCCAAGGGCGTACGGCCGCCGATATTGCCGAGCAGCTTTTCATCAGCCGGCGCACCGTGGAAGGTCACCGCCAAAAACTCCTCGAAAAAACCAGTGCGCCCAACTCGGCGGGCTTAGTGGTATACGCCGCTCGGCACGGTCTCATCGACTAATTCCTGCCATTAGACAACCCGTAGAAATACGCAGTCCGCAGAAGCACGTATTTCTACGCTAAGATACTAGGGCTGCCAAGCAGTTTCTTTGCGGTAGTTGAAAGCCCCACGCAAGTGGTAGTTCTCGACTACCATCGCCCTTTCTGAGCTATGTCCTTTTTCGCTCTTGTAACCCAAGTCGTTCTCTAGCTGCTAACTAACAACTCGCTAAGCAATTGTGAATTCGCCAAAGGCGTGAGTAACACGGATTATACGGTTCGCGGCTGGCCCCAGCAGCGCAGGCTGTAGAGCCCGCACTGCCGCTGTTGTTTACTCATAGCACGCCTTGCGGCGTTTCAATCAAAACGCCGTCGATTGGCCTTTTTCTCACTTTGCAGCTTTTTATTTTCTAAGCGCTTGCGCACCGCGCCGGCGCTGGGGCGGGTGGCTCGGCGCGGCTTAGGGCGGCGCAAGCTTTTTTGCAGCAGCTCGTAGAAGCGGGCCAGTGCGATTTCCTTATTGCGCAACTGGCTACGGTCGTCTTGCGCCGTTACGAGCAAGTGCCCCTCGGCAGTGAGCTGCCCGGCTAGCTTTTCCAGAATCAGCTGCTTTTGCAACGGGGTGAGCACTTGCGACTCTTGCAAGGACCATCGCAACTCCACCCGGCTTTCCACCTTGTTTACGTTCTGCCCGCCCGGCCCACTGGCCCGGCTGGTTTGGAAGGTAATTTCGGGCAGAAAGGCAGCGGGAGGCGGTAACATAGGAAACTCGATAACTGGGCAGCAAAAGCAGAAGCTGGTCCGCCGATTGGGCTACTGCTTCTGCAACAGCATGGCCCCGTAAGAATAGCCGCCGCCGAATACCGTAACAATGAGGTTTTCACCTGCTTGAACGCGGGGCCAGATTTCGGCCAGGCCAATGGCCGCCCCCGCGCAGCCGGTGTTACCCAGCCGCTCAATGTTATTTACGGCGCGGGCTGGATCGAGGCCCAACTGCTTGACCACGTTGGCCGAGATGCGCAGGTTGGCCTGATGCGGAATCAGGTAGCTCAACTCATTTATTCCCAACCCGTTCTTGTCGAGCAACTGCTGCGTAATGCGGGCCATGTAGGTACACGCCTGCTGAAACACATCACGCCCGAAAGGCATCACAATGCCCTTCTCCACCGGCTTGAGCGTCACGGCTTCGTCGGCCTTGCCCATGGGCGCAGCCCCGCCCGTAAGTACTTGCACCACGCGCAGACTACCAGCATCCAACGGCTCCTTGCTGAACAGCAGAGCCGCCGCACCGTCGCCCCAGAGGTGGCCGGCCATGGTATCCTCCTCGTTGTTGTACGCGGTGTTGTGTTCGCTCACCACTACCAGCGCCCGGCTGGCTTTGCCAAGGGCAAAGTAGCCCTCCACAATCTCCACGGCGTTGAGCAGCGAAGAGCAAGCCGATGAGATGCTCACCACCGGGATTTCGTTGATGTTCAACGCCCGCTGTACCGCGTGGGCAGCGGTGTAAATGGTATCGTGGGGCGTATAAGTGCCCGCCACAATGAGGTCAATGCTATCCGGCGCTACATCGGGCAGTTCGGCCAGCAGGGCTTGCGTGGCCGCAATCGCCATTGTGTTGGCGTTTTCGCCCGGCCCGGCCTTGCGACGCTCCCGAATGCCGGTGCGCTCGATTATCCAGTCGGAAGCCAGACCATTCAGCCGGGTAAAATGTTCGTTCGTAACAACGGCCGCCGGGAGGTAGGCAGCCACGTGATGCAGGTGCACGCAGTAAGTAGTGGGTGAAGAAATATCAGTACAAAGTTCCGGCTAACAACCGGTAGCCTTCGAATAAAAGCTGCAAAAGCCTGAATCTTGTACGTCGGCAACGGCCCTGAACCAAGCCGGGCACTAGGGCTAGCCCATTGCACGTTGGCACCGTAGTTGCCTTTCCGACGAGTAAACCGGCTCTATCTGATTTTTATGAACCTACGTTTTTTTCGACTCAGCGGGTTGCTTCTGCTACTCCTGGCTTGGGGCCAGCACGCCGCCGCCCAGAAGTACAACACAGCGCTGGGTGCCCGGCTGGGGGGTGGCAACTATGGCATCACCCTGCAGCAGCGGGTGGCTTCGCGCGTCACGATTGAAGGAATTGCCGGGTTGCGCGAGCGCGAGTACAGCGGCACAGTACTGGGGCAGTACCATTTTGGTATTCTGGGCCCTAGCCTCAACTATTACTTTGGGGCGGGCGGACATATCGGCCACAATAAGGATACGGGCGGTTTCAGCGGCCTCGATGCCTTAGTAGGCGTCGAGTATAAGGTAGCCTTTTTGCCCGTTGTTCTAAGCTTTGATTTTAAACCAACACTGGAATTCAGTAGTGATGACTACGCCCGATTTCCGACGGCATTCTCTATTCGCTACGTCCTTATCAAGCGCAAAACAAACTTCTTGGATCAGATTCGGGGTCGCTAATTTTTACAAGTTGCCGCTTATCAATAGTCAGTTTAAGCTTACCGAAGCAGGTTTTCTCCACAAATAAAGACTCACCGATTACCGATGAGTCTTTGTTTGTGGAGAAAGCCGCGTAGAAATTCTGTCGGTTACTACGACCTATCGTTATGCTGTACCAATCGAATCAGTCACTTATTGCACTACAAAGCGCTGGACAGCACCCTTGCCCTTGTAATCCTGTCGTACGCTGCCCGCAAGCTTGGCGTATTGTGAGTGATTCTCTATTGTCTCAGCCTGATTAGGCGCACCAGCATAACTACTATTCACGGGCAAGCTTGCAAGCAATCCTTTTGATCAGAAGGCAAATGCTAGCCAGATATCCTAGCAAAATCAATAACTGACGGGAATAAAAAAGCCCTCTTAGAAATTCTCTAAGAGGGCTTAGTGGCAACAGTCGGAATCGAACCAACGACACCAGCATTTTCAGTGCTGTGCTCTACCAACTGAGCTATGTTGCCTTTTCCGTAGACCGCTGTGGCGGCTTGGGAGCACAAAGGTACGCCCAGAAGCTGACGAAACAAGCCTTTCGGCAAAAAAATTTGTAATTCGTAGGAGAGGTAGCAGTCGGTCGCGCAAGATAGTCGTCATGCCTACTAAATTGCGCGCCCATCCCACCCCGCCGGCTTACCTTTACCGTCTATGCTCCAACCCATCCTTTTCGCACTACTCCTGCTGGCCGCTTTCGGCCTTTTCACCTGGCAGGTTCGTAAAATCAGGGCCAATATCCTCGTCGGCCGCGACCGTGACATGAGCGGCCACTTTGGCGAGCGCCTCAACAAAACGCTGCTCGTAGCTTTTGGCCAGCAGAAGATGTTCAAGCGCCTCACGCCCGCCCTGCTGCACCTGGTAGTGTACGTGGGGTTTCTGGTCATCAACATCGAGGTGATCGAAATCATCATCGACGGGCTATTTGGTACGCACCGCTTCCTGAGCTTCCTGGGGCCGGTGTACGATGCCCTGATGGCCGTGAATGAGATTCTGGCGGCCCTCGTTATTGTGGCGGTGGCGGCCTTCTGGTGGCGGCGCAACCACCACCCGCCGGTGCAGCGCTTCACCGGCCCCGAGCTGCGCATGTGGCCCAAGCTCGACGCCAATATTATTCTCTACATTGAGGTAGCCCTGATGCTGGCGCTGTTCTTCATGAATTCGGCCGATATCAAGCTGCATCAGCTCGAAGGCAAGGAATTACCGGGGGCTTTTCCGGTTAGCCACTTCTTAGCCAACTTGCTTCCGGCGGGCAGCGAAACCACGCTGCACGTGTTGGAGCGGGCTGGCTGGTGGATTCACATTACCGGTATTCTACTGTTTCTCAATTACCTGCCTAGTTCCAAGCACTTCCACATCATCATGGCCTTCCCCAATGTGTGGTACTCGCGCCTGGTGCCGCAAGGGCAGTTTTCTAACGTGGACAGCATCACCCACGAGGTGAAGGCCATGATGGACCCCAGCTACGAGGTTCCCGCCCCGGCTACCAATCCCGACGGCTCGGCGCTGGCTCCCACGCCCTTCGGAGCCAAGGATGTGGAGGACTTACCCTGGACCGCCCTGCTAAACGCCTACTCTTGCACCGAGTGCGGCCGCTGCACTTCGGTGTGCCCGGCCAACCTCACGGGGAAGCTGCTCTCGCCGCGTAAAATCATTATGGATACCCGCGACCGGGTAGAGGAAAAGTATAATTCGCCCCTCATCTTTCACCCTAACGTGTACGGCCCCGAGGCCAAGCACGAGCCCATTACCGACCTGGCCAATGCCACGCTGCTACGCGGCAAGGTGACGCCCGAGGAGCTGTGGGCCTGCACCACCTGCAACGCCTGCGTAGAAAGCTGCCCGGTCAACATCAACCCGCTCGAAAGCATCGTGGAGATGCGCCGCTTCTTGGTGCTGGAAGAATCAGCCGCACCCAACTCGCTGAACGTTATGTTTTCCAATATTGAAAACAACGGCGCGCCCTGGGCTTTTTCTCCCTCTGATCGCCTTAACTGGGCCGATGACCTTTACGTGGCCGAGAAGGTGCCCGCCCAAGTATAACCCATACTTACCGATTTATAAGCTGCCGTATTTTCCGCAATGACTCCTACCTCCTCCCCCGCCGCCCCCGCCAAGCGCCAGCTTACTGTGCCGACCGTGGCCGACCTGGCGGCCCAAGGCAAAGCGCCCGAAATCTTATTCTGGGTGGGCTGCGCCGGCGCTTTTGACGACCGCTACAAGCGCGTAACCCGCGCCTTCGCCCGCATTCTGGAACACGTGGGCACCAACTACGCAGTGCTGGGCCTCGAAGAAAGCTGCACCGGAGACCCCGCCAAGCGCGCTGGCAACGAATTTTTGTTTCAGATGCAGGCTATGCAGAACATCACGACGATGAACGGCTACGGCATCAAAAAGATCGTGACGGCCTGCCCGCACTGCTTCAATACCATCAAGAATGAGTACCCGGCGCTGGGGGGTGAGTACGAGGTAATTCACCACAGCACCTACTTGCAGCAGCTTATCAATGAAGGTAAGGTAGCCGTGCAGGGCGGCGAGAGCTATAAGGGCCGCCGCATCACCTTTCACGACTCCTGCTATCTGGGTCGGGCCAACAATATCTACGAGGCTCCTCGCGACGTGCTAGCAGCCCTCGACGCCGACTTAGTGGAGATGAAGCGCAGCAAGGCCAATGGCCTGTGCTGCGGTGCCGGTGGCGCCCAGATGTGGAAAGAGCCTGAGCCCGGCAAGAAGGACATCAACATTGAGCGTACCGAGGAGGCGCTGGCTACCTTGAGCGGTCAGGCCGCTGCCCTAGACAACCTGCGCGGCGTCGAAACCGAGCGCACGGCTCCCAGTCAGCGCAGCTTGCAGGGTAGCATCATCGCCGTGAGCTGTCCTTTCTGCATGACGATGATGAGCGATGGCGTCAAAAACAAGGAGCAGGAAAGCGCCGTGCAGGTATTTGACCTGGCTGAGCTGGTCGCCAGCGCGGAAGGAATCAACGCCTAGGACCGCAGATTTAACGGATTAAACGGATTTCGGGGATACGCCCGCCGGCCTGCGGCGGCGGGCTGACTAGGTGGGCGGGTGAGTGGTTATTGATTGGTGTGCTTTGAGGATGGGCACTTGGGGATGTCTGCGCTGATTGCGCTGGCGGCCGCAACAATGCCGCTGGCTCACTATTGGGTTTGAGTTATTTTTGTTGGCAAGAAAACTGCGGGCGCACGCTGTTCACCTAACCTTCCCCGTTCTACACCCGGCGCCTCCCCCAATACGCAGCACTCAACCATCCGAGTAGTCAGCCCGCCGCCGCAGGCTGGCGGGCGTATTCCCGAAATCCGTTTAATCCGTTAAATCCGTTAAATCTGCGGTCCTATGTACGTCGCCTTTGACCATCTGCCCCCCCGGGCCCGCGTGTGGATTTACCAGGCCAGCCGCCCGCTAACCGAGGAAGAAATAGTATCCCTGCTGCCACGCCTAGCCGTGTTTGCCGAAGCTTGGACGAGCCACGGCCGACAGCTGGCGGCTTCGGCGCAGCTACTGCACAAGCAGTTTTTAGTTATCGGGCTCGATGAGCAGGTAGCGGGGGCCAGCGGCTGCTCTATTGATGCTTCGGTGCGTTTCGTGCAAGAGCTGGAGCAACTGTTAGGAATTCAGCTGCTAGAAAAGTCGCGCATGGCGTTTCTGACCAACGGCGAGCTGCGTTTGCTCACGCGCCGTGAGTTGCGCGAAGCCATTGCAGCCGGGCAGATCCGGGCCGATACCTTGTATTTTAACAACACCCTCACCACCAAAGGCCAGCTCGACGGCCAGTGGCCCGCCCCGGCCGGACAAACCTGGCTGGCTAGCTATTTTACCGGCTAGCGCGTACTAAGGGCACTAACCCGCGGACCGAAACGGTTGTATACTTGCTCAACTAACTACCAGATCCGCTATTTTCGGCTGCATGGCGCTCTCCACTCGATACTCGTCCTTGAAACAATTGATGGTAATGGGGGCAGCAGGCTCGGCTCTGCTGCTGAGTGGCTGTGCCTCGTCGGGCAAGCTCAGCAAGGCCGACAAACGCTTCATGCAGGGCGAGTACGAGGCAGCCATTCCGCTCTATAAAGCGCAGGTTGCCAAGGGCAAGGGAGCGGCAGTCGCGAACTTCCGCATCGGCGAAGCCTACCGCCTCTCCAATCGGCTCGACCAAGCCGAGCCTTTTTACAAGGCCGCGCTGGATGGCAACGCCCGCATCCCCGATCTCGGCTACCGCTACGCGCAGGCGCTGAAAGCCAACGGTAAGTTTGGCGAAGCGGCCAGCCAATTTTCAGCCTATGCTCAAAACGGGGCTAACCGCACGCTGGCTGCCCAGGCCGACGCGGAGGCCCGCAGCGCCACGGCCAGCAAGGCATTGGCGGGAAGCAGCCCCAACTACACCGTGGTGCCGCTCGACGCGGTAAACTCGCCTAATTCCGATTTTTCGGCGGCGCGGATGCCTGGTAGCGGCGAGCTAGTGTTTGCCTCCGGGCGCGATGGCAAGCCTTACCCAGGCAATGGCGAGCGCTACACGGCGCTCTACGCCCAGAAATTTGATGACGCTGTGGCCATGACCGGTGGTACGGCCCGCAAGCTAGAACCGCTCTTCAACAACGACAAGGAGCTGCAAGCTAGCGCTACCTACACGCCCGATGGCAAGACGATGGTCTTCGCCCGCTCGAATGATGGCTCGAAAAAGGGGTATCGCAGCGTGGATCTTTGGATTTCATATTACCGCAACGGGGCTTGGACGGAGCCCATTCTGGCCAACATCAACGACCGCACGGCCGATGATTTTGCGCCGGTCTTTGCCCCCGATGGTACCACGCTCTACTTTGCTTCGGGGCGCCGGGGCGGGCAAGGTGGCAACGACCTGTATAAGGCTACACTAGGGCCGAATGGCCGTTTTTCGCCGGCCGAGAATCTGGGCGCGGGTATTAATTCGGTCGGTAATGACAATTTTCCCGGCGTAGCCCCTAACGGTACGCTGTATTTTTCTTCGGATGGGCACCCCGGCTTCGGTAAGCTCGATATCTTCCAGGTGAAAGGCGGCAAGCCGGTGAACCTGGGACCGGGCATCAACAGCGTGGCTGACGATTTTGCGCCCTTCTTTACCGGGCCCGGGGTAGGCGTTTTCTCTTCCAACCGCGCCGGGGGGAAAGGCTCGGATGATTTGTACACCTTCAAGCAGAATGCCCGCAAAACGGTCATTTTCTACGTCGATGGTACGGTACTGGAGCGCGACGATAAAACCGGCACTACCACGCCGGTAGCCGGCGAAACGGTGACTATCACGAGCGGCAGCGGTAAAAAAGAAGACGTGCGCACCGGTCCTGACGGTAAATTCACTACCCGGCTCGATTCGGCCCAGACCTATGGCCTGTTTGCCGACCGCAACGGGGACTTCACGGCTCGCGCCAGCGTGAGTACCGTGGGCCGCTACCCCAGCCAGGAGCAGCTGGCGCAGCCGCAGAATGAAATTCGCCTGCCGGTAACGCTGACGCTGAATAAGATCATCGTGAATAAGGCCATCGAAGTAAAAGACATCTTCTACGACTACGACAAGGCCAACATCCGGCCCGATGCCGCCGTGCGCCTCGATACACTGGTGCAAACCTTACTCGACAATCCCAAGATCAACATCGAGCTGAGCTCGCACACCGACCAACGCGGTAAGGACGCCTACAACTTGAAGCTGAGCCAGCGCCGCGCCGAGGCAGCCGTGGCCTACATCGTGAGTAAGGGCGTGAGCCAGAGCCGCATCACGGCTAAGGGCTACGGCGAAACCCGGCCCATCATAAAAGACGCCAAGACGGAGGAAGAATACCAGCGCAACCGTCGGACCGAGTTCAAAGTAACGCGTATCGACAAGTAAACGCTCAGTTGCCTACCTATTGCTGCATCAAAAAAGCCTCCGCAATCCGGAGGCTTTTTTGATGGGCTGGCACGAGGTTTGGAAACAATTAGCTAACTGGGCACCGTTGCCAAGCTTCTTTCTCCCACCCCTTATGAAAGCGCTCTTTACGTACTGTTTAACTGGCCTATTAGCCTTTGCTGGTGCTCTCCGGAGCCAGGCCGCCACGCCATCAGTCGTAGTTAATTTCAGCGTTGAGCAAGGACAGGCCTTCAACTTGCTACTCGACGGTCAGACTGTGCCGCACCCCACTACCCAGCGCGTGCATCTTGACGACGTAGCCCCCGGCGCACACCAGGTAGAAATCAGCTTGCTTACAACTCAACGCAGTCGTGGGCCGCGCGTGCAAGCTACGGTGTGGCTGGAGGAAGGCCTGGAAACTAGTTTTGTACTCACACAGCGCCCGGGCTATGGCTGGCAGCTACGCCAGGTAGGCACCACCGCCCTGCCGGGCTACGGCTACGCGGATCAGCCCGGTACTTACGGTCAGCCTATCGACCCGAATGACGACGGTTCGGCTACTGACCCGGGCTACGGCGGCCAACCCGGCAACACGTCGGCCGGCTCGGCTGGCTACCCGCCCACGGCAGGAACCACCGGTACTTACCCTACTTATCCGTCGGCAGGCGGAGCCCCGGGCTACCCGTCGGCCGGCAGCTACCCACCCGCCGGCGGCTACCCCGCCCCTGGCAACTACCCCCCCACCGGCAACTATCCGGCTCCGGGAAGCTACCCTAGCCCGGGTGGTTATGCTACCCCCGGGACTTACTTACAGCCCCTCAGCCGGCAAGACGCTGCCGATCTGGTGCGCACGCTGCGGCAATATTCTTTCGACGACAAGCGGCTGCCCCTGTTTTACCAAGCTGTGGGGCGGACGTACGTGCGAGCCGACGATCTGGCCGCAATGGTGCGCACGATGACCTTCTCCGAATCGCAGCAGAAAGCAGCCGAATTTGGCTACGCCCACCTCGTTGATCCTCAGAA
>JAAIGG010515638.1_pt1 | contig 13456 bp, 12 predicted proteins | sample 6487391 | NCBI WGS metagenome assembly JAAIGG01 (sample SAMN13974130, study PRJNA590717) | phyllosphere metagenome | biome: asymptomatic weeds; feature: pooled weeds collected from a community garden; material: weeds; isolation source: pooled asymptomatic leaves from various weed species from...
CACATTTTTCATATGATAACTGTGAGTGTAGAAAACCTAAAATTAAATTATTAAAAAAATGGTTAGATAAAATTGAAAAAAAGCAAAGCTATGTTATTGGCGATCGACAAACGGATATGGATTTAGCAAAAAATATAAAATTACAAGGTATACAATATAAAGATGATAATTGTAATTGGAAAAATATTGTAAAAAAAATTACACAAAAAAATAGATTTGGAGAAATTTTTAGAAAAACAAAAGAAACTTCTATACATGTAAAAGTTTGGTTAGATTTAGAACATTCGAGTAATATTACAACAGGAATAAATTTTTTTGATCACATGTTAGAACAATTATCCATACATAGCGGCATTTCTATTTATATTAAAGCTGAAGGAGACTTAAAGGTTGATGATCATCATACGGTAGAAGATACAGGTATTGCTTTAGGCGAAGCGCTATTACAAGCATTAAAAAACAAAAATGGAATATCTAGATTTGGTTTTGTTTTACCTATGGATGAAAGTATAGCAAAATGTGTAATTGATTTATCAAATCGTTCGTATTTAAATTTTAAAGGTTGTTTTCGATATCAAAAAGTTGGAGATTTAAGTACTGATATGGTTGAACATTTTTTTTATTCTCTTTGTCAATCTATGAAAATTACTTTGCATTTATCATTCAAAGGAAACAACGATCATCATTGTATTGAAAGTGTATTTAAAGCGTTTGGGAAAGCGCTGCGTCAAGCAATTAAAATAGAAGGAGACACATTACCAACATCAAAAGGAATATTATAGTGACAATAGCGATATTAAATACAGGTTGTGCTAATTTGACTTCGATTAAAATAGCTATTAAAAGATTAGGATACAAATCTCAAATCACTTCTAATCCTGACTTATTAATAAAAGCTAAAAAACTGATAATACCTGGTGTAGGAACTGCTTCAGCAGTTATGAATATTTTAAATGAAAAAAATTTAATTAATATTATTAAAAATATTAAACAACCTGTATTAGGTATTTGTCTTGGAATGCAAATTTTTTGCCATTTTAGTGAAGAATGCAATGGAACAAACACAATCGGAATTTTAAATGATTGTTCGACTATTTTATTAAAAAGTTCAAAATTATCTTTACCGCATGTTGGTTGGAATTATATTACTTTTGATAAAATACATCCATTATTTAAAAATATCGAAAGAGATTCTAGATTTTATTTTGTGCATAGTTATATTGTACCAGTGAATAAATATACTTTAGCAACAACTAATTATGAAATATGTTTCAGTTCTGTTATTCAAAAAAATAATTTCTTTGGAGTTCAATTTCATCCAGAAAAATCAGGTGATGTAGGAGCTCAATTACTAAAAAATTTTTTAGAGATATAATTTTATGATTATTCCAGCATTTGATTTTTTAGAAGGAAAAGCGGTTCGTTTATATCAAGGTAATTATTTAGATAAAAAATTTTATAATATAGATTTATATGAACATTTTATTAAATATAAAAATAAAGGAGTAAAAATTATTCATTTAGTAGATTTAAGTGGTGCAAAAAATTCAGAAAAAAGACAATTAAAACTTTTTAAGAATATAATATCTTATACTAAAATTCCTATTCAAATTGGTGGAGGAATAAGAACCGAACAAGATATAAATACATTATTTGAATTGGGTTTTAAAAGAGTTGTTATTGGTTCTTTGGCAATAATAAATAAGATTGAAGTAAAAAAATGGTTAAAAATTTATGGTTCTAGTAAAATTGTTTTAGCATTAGATATTAACATTATAAATAATGAAAAAAAAATATTAATTAATGGTTGGCTAAAAGAAACTAATTCGACATTAGAAGAAATAATTGATTTTTTTTCTGTTGAAAATTTAAAACATGTACTTTGCACAGACATATCTAAAGATGGTACTTTATCAGGTCCCAATATCACATTATACAAAGAGATTGTTAAAAAATTTAAACATATTAAATTTCAAGCATCAGGCGGAATATCAAGTATATCTGATATTTTCGATTTGAAAAAAACTGGAGTTAGTAGCGTGATTATTGGTCGTAGTTTATTAGAAAAAAGATTTACAATAAAAGAGGCTTTAGAATGTTGGCAAAACGAATAATAGCATGCCTTGATGTTAGTAATGGTGTTGTAGTAAAAGGTGTTCAATTTAAAAATCATCAAATTGTAGGCGATATAATTTCTTTATCTAAGCGTTACACAAAAGAAGGTATTGATGAATTAGTGTTTTATGACATAACTGCAGCAACTAATAACACAATAGTTGATAGAAGTTGGATTGAAAAAGTTGCAGAAGTAATTAATATTCCTTTCTGTGTAGCTGGTGGAATTAGAAGTGTAGAAGACGCAAAAGATATATTATCATTTGGAGCGGATAAAATATCAATTAATTCTTCTGCTTTAATTGATCCTACTTTAATAACAAGAATTTCAGATCGTTTTGGGGTACAATGTATGGTTGTTGGTGTCGATTCATGGTTTGATAAATCCAGCAAACAATATATGGTACAGCAATATACAGGTGATGTTAATCGCACTTATCAAACTAATTGGACAACATTTAATTGGATAAAACAAGCTCAGAAATATGGTGCTGGAGAAATTGTTTTAAATATGATGAATCAAGATGGATTACAAAATGGATATGATTTATTACAATTAAAAAAAGTGAAAAAAATATGTAAAGTACCTTTAATAGCATCAGGTGGAGCTGGAAATTTACAGCATTTTTATGAAGCGCTACATTATTCTAATGTAGATGGTGTATTAGCTGCTTCTGTATTTCATAAAAATATAGTTAGTATAAAATATTTAAAAGATTTTTTAATTCAGCAAGGAATAGAGATTCGAAAATGTCAATAAAACAAAAAAAACTATTAAAATTAGATTGGAATAAAGTGCATGGTATGATTCCTACAATTATTCAAGATTATCTATCTAATGAAATACTTATGCATGGTTACATGAATGAAGAAGCTCTTTTAAAAACACAAAAAGAAGGTTTTGTTACTTTTTATTCTCGTGGTAAAAAAAGATTATGGACAAAAGGAGAAACTTCAGGGAATTTTTTAAAAGTCATAGAAATAACTACAGATTGTGATAATGATTCATTATTAATTTTAGCTGAGCCTACTGGAAAAACATGTCATTTAGACAAAAAAAGTTGTTTTTCTTTAAAAGGTGATTATTTATCTTTTCTTTATGAATTAGAAAGAATAATAGAAGATAGAAAAAATAATTATATAAAAAATTCATATACGTCTAATTTATATAAATCTGGAACCCAACGAATAGCACAAAAAGTAGGTGAAGAAGCTGTAGAAACAATATTAGCTGCTATGAAAAAAGATGCAAATGAATTAATTAATGAATCTTCAGATTTAATTTATCATTTGCTTGTATTACTACATAATCAAAATTTAAATTTTAATTTAATTATTGAAAACTTAAAAAAAAGAAAAACAATAAGATCTTAAAACTTTATTCTTAAATTGATTTTTTTATAAAATAATATTTAACTTAAAATATTTTAAATTTATTTTAATTTCAAAAAAATTTCAATAAAATTAGCATATAATATATGTAAATTTTTCTTATTGTACAAACCAATTCAAATAAAAAAATAAAACATTTATAGAATTATAAAATATATAATTAATTTTAAGTATTGTAATAATTTTAATTTTTTATATTTTTTATTAAAATATCTTTTTTCAAAAATGAAAAATTGAAAATATTTGTAATATCATTTATTGTGTAATTCATATAATTTAGTAATTTGATTTTAAAATAACAATATATCCTGAGTGTTGGAGAAGCAAATGTTAAAGCAACAAATTGGTGTTGTAGGTATGGCTGTAATGGGTCGAAATTTAGCATTAAATATTGAAAGTAAAAATTACCGTGTATCTATTTTTAATAGAACTAAATTAATAACAGAAGAAGTGGCTCAAAAAAATAAAAATAAAAATATTTTCCCATATTTTTCCATTAAAGATTTTATAAATTCTTTAATAAAACCAAGATGTATTTTGTTAATGGTAAAAGCAGGTTCGCCTACAGATGACACTATATCATCTATTCTTCCTTATTTAGAAAAAGGAGATATATTAATTGATGGAGGTAATACTTTTTATAAAGATACTATTAGAAGAAATAATGATCTTCTTAAAAAAGGTATACACTTTATTGGAATGGGAGTTTCTGGCGGAGAATTTGGTGCGTTACATGGTCCTTCTATTATGCCAGGTGGATCAAAAGAAGCATATAAACTTATCTCCCCTATCTTAAAAGATATATCTGCTAAATTTAAAAAAGAATCTTGTGTTACATATATCGGTCCTAATGGTTCTGGACATTATGTTAAAATGATTCACAATGGAATTGAATACGGTGATATGCAATTAATTTCAGAATCATATTTTATCTTAAAAAATTTATTAAATTTAAATAATGAAGAACTTTCAAATATATTTGCTGATTGGAATAAAGGAGAATTAAACAGTTATTTAATTGAAATAACAAAAAATATTTTTCTTAAAAAAGATCATAAGAATCGTTATTTATTAGATTTAATTTTAGATCAAGCGGAGGATAAAGGTACTGGTAAATGGATTAGTAAAAATGCTTTAGAGCTTAGAGAACCGCTTGCATTAATTACAGAATCAGTTTTTTCAAGATATTTGTCTTCACTTAAAGAACAACGTATTTTTGCCTCAAAAATATTGAAAGGACCTGCTTTAAAATATATATCAGTTGAAAATAAGAAGGAATTTATTGAAAACGTTCGAAGAGCTTTATATTTAGGTAAAATTATTTCTTATGCGCAAGGTTTTTCTCAATTAAAAAAAGCATCAGAAAAATATTCTTGGAATTTAAAATATGGTGAAATTGCTAAAATTTTTAGAGAAGGATGTATTATTCGAGCTAGTTTTTTAGAAAAAATAACAGATGCATTTAATATTAATAATAATATATCTAACTTATTATTAACACCTTATTTTTCAAAAATATCTAATGAATATGAAAAATCTTTACGAAAAATTGTTATATATGGAATAAAATATGGAATTCCTATCCCTGCCTTTTCTTCTGCTATATCATATTATGACAGTTATCGCACTTCTTCTTCATCAGCTAATTTAATTCAAGCTCAAAGAGATTATTTTGGAGCACATACTTATAAAAGAATTGATAAATCAGGATATTTTCATACAGATTGGTTGCTTAAAGAATAATTTAAACTATAAATATTTCAGTTTTTTATAAATTAAATTGATTATATAATTTATTATGATTTTAATGTGTTCAAAATAGCAGAAAATGTTCAAATATATCTTTCTGCTATTAATACATTTATAAAATGTAAATATAAAGATATTTTAAAAATATAGGAAAAATTATGCGTTTATGTGATCAAGATATTGAAGAATGGTTAATTCAGAAAAAATTAGTTATTACACCTTATCCAAAGAAAGAACTTATTAATGGAATTACTGTTGATATACATCTTGGAAATAAATTTCGTATATTTTATGAACATACTATATCTTGTGTGGATTTAAGTAGTTCACAAGAAAAAATATCTAAAAATTTAACAAAAGTAATGAGTAATGAAAAATTATTTTCTAAAAAAAATCCATTTTTTTTAAAACCAAAATCTTTAGTATTGTTTTCAACTTTAGAAAGTATTACTTTACCGGATAATTTAGTTGGTTGGTTAGATGGAAGGTCTTCTTTAGCGAGACTCGGTTTGATGATTCATGTCACCTCTCATAGAATTGATCCGGGCTGGAATGGCAATATAGTTTTAGAAATTTTTAATGCTGGAAATTTAACATTAGTATTAACTCCAAAAATTAAAATTGCTGCATTAAGTTTTGAATTACTCGATAAGTCAGTTATGCGTTCTTATAGTAGGCGTTCTGAATCAAAATATAAAATTCAAACCGGAGTAGTTCCTAGTCGTATTTATGAAGAATAAGTATTTTAAATTTATTTTTATATTTTTTAAAATAAGTACTTTATGATTATTTTTTTGTATACTATATTAATTATTTGAATAAATGAAACATTAATTTTATGTCTATTACATCTAGAAAAATATTAGTTACTTGCGCTTTACCATATGCTAATGGTTCTATCCATATAGGACATATGCTTGAACATATCCAAGCAGATATTTGGGTTCGTTACCAAAGAATGCGAGGTCATGAAGTTTGGTTTATTTCTTCTGATGATGCGCATGGCACAGCTGTTATGTTACGTTCTAAAGATTCAGGAATATCAGAAAAACAGTTAATAAAAAATATTCACAAAGAGCATAAAATAGATTTTATGAATTTTAATATTTCTTATGATAATTATCATAATACACACAGTATAGAAAATTTATTTTTAGTTAGAAAAATATTTTCTTCTTTAAATAATAAGAAACTTTTAAATAAGAAAAAAATTATTCAATTTTATGATAATAAAGAAAAAATATTTCTTCCAGATAGGTTTATTAAAGGAACATGTCCTGTTTGTTATCAAGAAAATCAATATGGAGATATTTGTGAATTATGTGGTTCAATTTATGAACCTATAGATTTAATTGATTCTATTTCAGTAATTTCTGGAACTTCTCCAATTCTGAAAGAAACCGAGCATTTATATTTTAATTTACCAGCTTTTTCAGAAATGTTAAATAAATGGATATATTCTGGAGTTTTAGAAGGGTCAATAATCAAAAAAACAGAAGAATGGTTAAAATCAGGTTTAAAAACATGGTGTATTTCTCGTGATGCTCCATATTTTGGTTTTAAAATTCCAAATTGTTTAAATAAATATTTTTATGTTTGGTTAGATGCTCCTATTGGTTATATAAGTTCATTTAAAAATCTTTGTTTAAAAAACAAAAATTTAAATTTTAATGAATTTTGGAATGTAAATTCTAAATGTGAATTGTATCATTTTATTGGAAAAGATATTATTTATTTTCATACGTTATTTTGGCCTGCAATATTAGAAGCCTCTTCTTTTCGAAAACCTAATGGTATTTTTGTACATGGTCATCTTACATTTAACGGGCTAAAATTATCTAAATCTAAAGGTTATTTAATTAAAGCGTCAAATTGGTTAGAGTGTTTTGATTCTGATAGTCTTCGTTATTATTATGCAAGTAAATTAACAAATAATATTAATGATATTGAAATGAATTTAGATGACTTTGTATATAAAATTAATAGTGATATTGTAAATAAGTTAGTAAATTTGGCATCAAGAAGTGCTAGCTTTATTAACAAATATTTTAATGGATATTTATCCGATGAACTAGATGATTATAACTTATATAATTCTTTTGCTAATACAAAGAAAAAAATTGAAAATTTTTTTGAAAATAGAAAGTTTAGCGCAATTGTTCAAAGTTCTATGAACTTATTAGACATAGCAAATCAATATATAAATGAAAAAAAACCTTGGACGATTCAAAAAAACATAGAAAAAAATAATAAATTACATATGATTTGTACTATGGGAATTAATTTATTTAGAATAATTATGATTTTCTTAAAACCTATTTTACCTATTTTATCTAAAAAAACAGAATTTTTTTTGATTTCAAGTCTCGTTTGGAATGATATTCATAAACCATTATTATCTCAAAAAATAAAAGATTTTCCAAGATTATATGAAAGAATAAATTCTGATCAAATATTAAAATTATTAAAATTATCCAATTAATTTTTTAAATATCAAAAATATAAATTTATTTAATTAAATAAAAAATTATTATAAAAACTAAATTGAATAGTACTTATCCAGGATATATTCCATGTATTTTGATTATTTTTTTTTAGATTTTTAATTTTCTGATTAATAACAAATACGCCTAGTGCACTAATTAATTGATCGTTGTAAAATAAAAGAGGGATTTGATTACGTAACCAAGGAGGAATATTATGTTCTTGCCAAATTTTTTTGATATTTCTTCTTTTTTGTCTCCCTATAATTAATATTTTTCCTTTATGTTGAAAGCGAATATTAATTAATTCATTATTTTTTGGTATTGGTATGTTTATTCCTTCTTCTTTATTGTTTTTTATAATATATCCTAGATTATTAGGAAGAGTTAATTTACGATTAGTATCATGCCAAAATACAATCATATCTTTAATACTTTTTGTTATTTTAATAAAATAAAGATATTTTTTATAGGATCTTATTTCATTTTTTTCAATAGTCACTTTTATATTAGCGTTTTTTTGATTATATACAATTTCATTGTATATACGTTGGATAATTTTATATGATGGTAATTTAACGTTTTTTAAAGAAATCCAATATCGAATTAATGATTTACATAATTCTTCTTGTAAATTTTTAAAATTTTCAATTTTTAAAGAATCATTACAGTGAAGAAATTTTTGAATTTTTTCTTTTAGAAAAATATTTTTTAATTTAGTTTCTTCGTGACATATTATAGTGGTACGAAAACAATTTTTTAAAAAAAACGGCCATTTTTTTTCTAAAATTGGAAGTATTTTATGTCTTATAAAATTACGATCATAATTTATATTCAAGTTAGTAATATCTTCGATCCATGTTAATTTATTTAGATTAGCCCATTTTTCAAGTTCTTTTTTTGTTATTTTTAAAAAAGGACGAACAATTTTAGTTTTTCCAAAAATTGTTTCATAAGACATTGAAGATAATCCAGTAGGACCACTGCCTCTTTTTAGAGATAAAAAAAATGTTTCACATTGATCATTTAAATGATGCCCTGTAAGTAATATTTCTTTATTCAATAAATGGTTATAAATTAAGTTATATCTTTTAATACGTAATTTTTCTTCAATATTTTTTGTAATATTTATATTTATTTTTTCAATAATTAATGGTATATCATTTTTTTTACAAGTGCGAATACAGTGATTTTGCCATTTTTCTGATTGAGTATGAATATTATGATTAATATGAATAGCACGTATTTTAATTTGATCGTTTGTTTGTTTAATTTTTAATAATTGATATAATAATACTGTAGAATCCATTCCACCACTATATGCTATTAAGAATAGCTTATATTTATATTTTGCAATAATATCTTGAATCAAATAAGAATCGCCTGGTTTTAAATATATGTTATTTTTTATTACGTTCGAGTGGACTTGAACCACCAACTTCCACCATGTCATAGTGGCGCTCTAACCAATTGAGCTACGAACGTAAAATTTGAAAATAATTATTTCGAAAACATTTTATCATAAAAATATTTTTTTCTCTAGATGCACTTGTTAATTTATTATAAAAATAAATTTTTAAATATAAATAAAAAATATTTTTTAGATAATATCAAGTTAAGGGTATTTTATGTTTACAGGTATTGTTAATGGAATTGCTCAAGTTATTTCTATAGATAAGAAAAAACAATTATATACTTATACCATTAATTTTCCATCTGTTCTATTAAATAAATTACAACTTGGAGCTTCAGTTTCGCACAATGGATGTTGTTTAACAGTAAAAAAAATTGATAACTGTTATGTGATTTTTGACGTAATGAAAATAACACTTGAACATACCAATTTAGGATTTTTAAATATAGGAGATTACATTAACATTGAAAGATCTGTTAAGTATGGTGATGAAATTGGAGGGCATATAGTATCTGGTCATATTATGAATACTGCTGAAATATTTAAAATATTAAAATCAGATAATAATTATATTATATGGATTAAAGTAAAACATTTATCTTTAATGAAATATATTTTTTATAAAGGTTTTATTTGTATAGATGGAATCAGTTTAACGATTGTTAATGTTATTAAAAATATGTTTTGTGTAAGTATAATACCAGAAACATTATCTTTAACAACAATAGGTTATAAAAAAGTTGGAGAATTAGTTAATATTGAAATCGATTTATATACTCAAATAACTGTAGATACAACAGAACGGTTGCTTAATAATTTTCTTATTGCATACAAATAATTTAAAAATTTTTATAATCTGTTATTTAACTATATTTTATGTTTATAAATGGAAATTATAAGTGAAAAGTTATTTTTTATTTTTTATATCAAATATATTAATTGATAATTTTATTTTAGTAAAGTTTCTTGGTTTATGTCCTTTTACAGGAGCTTCAAATAAATTAGAAATAGCAGTAGGTATTAGCTTTTCTACTATTTTTGTTGTTTTTGTATCTACTATGATTTTATGGTGTATTAATTTTTTGATTTTATCTCCATTTAATTTAGTTTATTTGAGAATTATTATATATATGTTAGTAATTTCATTTCTTGTGCAATTTTTAGAAATAATTTTACGTAATACTAGTCCTTTTTTATATCGTATACTTGGTATTTTTTTACCATTAATTACAACTAATTGTGCAGTTTTAGCAATTCCTTTATTTTGTTTATATGAAAATTATACATTTTTAGATTCAATTTTTTACGCACTTAGTTCTTCTTTTGGATTTGCTTTGGTTATGATTATATTTGCAAGCATTAGAGAACGTATATTATTATCTGATGTTCCTGTGTTTTTTAAAGGCTCTCCTATTATTCTTATCACGATAAGTTTGATTTCTATTTCATTTATGGGATTTAGAGGTTTAATAAAAATTTAATTATGTCTATAATAATAATTATTTTAATTTTTTCTATTTTTTCTTTTATATTGGGTTTAATACTTTCATATGTTAATTATATTTTTCCTATAAAAACAGATTCTATAATAAATAAAATTAATTCCGAATTACCTCAAAGTCAATGCGGTAAATGTGGATATCCAGGTTGTTATCCTTACGCAAAAGCAATTATAAATAAAAATGAAAAAATTAATAAGTGTATACCTGGAGGAGAGCAGCTTATATTAACAATTACTAAATTATTAAATTTAGATAAAAATGTAGAAAATATAAATTTTAAAAACAAATCACTTTTATATACAACAGTAAAAATTGATGAAAAAAATTGTATAGGATGCTCTAAATGCGCTGCTTTTTGTCCGGTAGATGCAATAATTGGAGCTCCTAATTTTATGCATACAGTAGTACAAAAATTTTGTACTGGTTGTAACATTTGTTTATCACATTGCCCAACTAATTGCATTAAAATTATTAAAGAATAATATTATGTTAAAAATAAAATTTATTTTAAAAAAATATTTATTTAAAAAATTTTGGAAAAATTTTGTGCTGAATCTTATTAATAAAAAAAAAATATAATTTTTTAGGTGGAGTAGAATGCATATCAATAAAAGAAGAATCCAATAATCATATTCTTAGTTATCTCCCTAATCCTAAAGAGTTTTTTGTTTATATAAAATACAATACTTTAAAAAAAAATATGTTAAGAGTAAAAATTCATCAAAAAGTATTATGTGGTGAACCTTTAACTTTTGGTGATTGCTTCAGTGTTCCTGTTCATTCTCCTACTTCAGGTTTAATTAAAGATATTGAATTTTATTCTAATTATATTGGTTTTAACAAAGAAAATATAAAAATTACAATTATATCTGATTGCTTAGATCAATGGGTTAGATTAAAAAAAATTAATAATTATAAATTATATTCTGCTCAAAATTTAATAAAAATTATTTATCAATTAGGTGTAGTAGGGCTTGGAGGTGCTCATTTTTCTTCTTCTAAAAAATTAATGTTAAGCATTAACAAAGTACATACATTAGTTGTAAATGCAATTGAAAGTGATCCATATATAACTGCTGATTATTGTTTAATGAATAACTATTTAAATGAAATATTTACAGGATGTGAAATTATATCTTGGATATCTAAAGTAAAGTGTATTTATATTGTTATTCAAGAAGATAAAATTGAATTAATTGCACAAATTAAATTATTAATTAAAAATAAAAAATTATTTCAAATTTATATTTTTAAAAAAAAATATCCTGCAGGTAGTAGTAAAATTATAATTAAATCTTTAACAGGAAAGGAAATTCCTTATGGAAAACATTCTATAGATGTAGGTTATCTTATTTTTAATGTTTCGACTGTATATGCTATTAAAAGAGCTGTTATTAACGGAGAACCATTAATTCAAAGAATCGTCAGTTTTTATAATTATAAAAATAATTTATCTAAAAATTTTTTAATTAGGATAGGCACTCCTATAAATTTCTTTTTGAATTATTTAAAGATTAAAAATAATTTAGACTATATAATATATATAGGAGGTGCATTTATGAATAATTTACTTTTTGATTTAAATTATTCAATATCAAAAGACACAAATTGCATTTCAATAAGAAAACGTGAAAAAAAAGAAGAACAGTCTATTAATTATTCATGTATTAATTGTGGCTATTGTGTTCAAGTATGTCCAGTTAATTTATTGCCGCAAAAATTATATTTATATTCTAAAAATAACAATCATGAAAAAACAAAAGAATTTTATATTATGGATTGTATTGAGTGTCAAATTTGTGAAAAAGTTTGTCCTAGCAATATTCCATTAGTAAAATATTTTAAGATGGAAAAGATGACGCAAAATAAAATACGTATAGAAATTCAGCGAAAAAAAATGTTTTTTAATCATTTTAAAAAACGAGAAGAAAGAATATTAAATCAAAAAAAATTTTTTTATAAAAATAAAAATGATTTTAATAATAAAAATTTGATTAAGTCTAATACTTTAGAAAAAACATTAAAAACAGAATGTGTTGATAAAGAAGAAATAGAAAAAAATATTAGAAAAGAAATATTGAGATCTTCAATAAAACGTGCAAAATTAAAAAATAAAACTTTATAATCTTACTTTTTAAATAACATAAAAAATGAATCTTCCTTATATATACAATAATTACAATGTAAAAAAAATTATGTTTTTTGTTCTTATCGCATCTATTCCGGCTATATTAACAGAGTGTTATTTTTTTGGATTAGTGGTATTGATACAAATATTTTTATTTATAATATTTTCTTTACTATTTGAAATAATTATATTAAAAATACGTGGTAAAAAGATTAAAAATAATATATTAGATAATTCATCAATGGTAACTGCAGTATTGCTAGGTTTAAGTGTTCCTTCTACATTAACTTGGTGGATGATAATGTTTGCTTCTTTTTTTGCTATTGTTGTTTCGAAACATTTATATGGAGGATTAGGTCAAAATATATTTAATCCAGCTATGATTGGTTATGCCGTATTACTAATATCTTTTCCTTTATATATGAGTTCTTGGCACAAAGAAAATACCAAATTATTTTCTTTAAATGATTTGAAAATTTCAATAAATAAAATTTTATATAAAACAAATAAAAGTAATGATTTTCTAGATAATGATCCTGATATTTTTACAGAAGCAACTCCTTTAAATGATTTTAAAAATAGATCCCGTATTTCTTATAATTTTTCTTTGGAAAATATAACTCTAAAAAATAAAAAAATAACTGTTTTTTCATCTTGGAATTATATTAATATA
>JAAIGG010269065.1_pt1 | contig 13393 bp, 13 predicted proteins | sample 6487391 | NCBI WGS metagenome assembly JAAIGG01 (sample SAMN13974130, study PRJNA590717) | phyllosphere metagenome | biome: asymptomatic weeds; feature: pooled weeds collected from a community garden; material: weeds; isolation source: pooled asymptomatic leaves from various weed species from...
TAGTCAGTCCTCTAAAATCCGAGCTACAGCTAACAAAAAAGGCTACTCATATGAGTAGCCTTTTTTGTTAGCTGTAGCTCGGATTTTAGAGGACTGACTAATAATCAATAGATAGTAATAAAGAAGGCGGCTTATTAAAGCCGCCTTCTTTATTACTGTTTCCTTAGTCAGCTTGCTTTAGCAAGCGTATCCCCGAAATCAGTTAAATCCGTTAAATCTGCGGTCTATTTGGACGAATCGCGCAGGCCGCGGATTTCGTCGTGGGCAGCTTTTACGCCCTGGGCTTGCTTCTCGATAATCGATTTCAGGTCGCCGGGCAGGTCTTGTACTTTGGTGGCTTCCTCGTAAGCTTTCTTCGCTACGTCCTCACCGCGCTCGCACTCGGCGAGGATGGCGTGGTTGTCGTGGCCGGTTACGGCCGATTTCAAGTCAATCCAGGCGTGGTGGATAGCACCGGCAATCGACGAGCCCTCGTCGGTGTCGGGCTTCAGGTCGAGCTTGAACATCTGGTCTTCGAGCTCGGTCACGTAGCTGGCGCGCTGGGCCGAATATTTCTTGAACAGGTCTTTCAGGTTCTGGTCTTTCACATCGACCATCGCGTCGGCGTAGCCTTTCTGGCCATCTTTTAGGACGGTGATGAGCGAATTGAGGGCGGTTTGGGTGACTTTGGCTTCCATGATTGGAAAAGAAATGTAAGTTGGAAAGGTGAGCCAGTTTACTAGCCAACCGCCCGCAGGGTTACAATTGGGCTTGGGAGGCTCTTACTTTTCCACTTGCTTCCTAGTCGCCCTAGCTGGCTACCGGTTGGCTGGCGCCAGCCATTGCCCGGCCCGCGAGAAAGCCGGAGGTCCAGGCTGCTTGAAAGTTGAAGCCGCCCGTAATACCATCGATATCAAGAACTTCGCCAGCAAAGAAAAGTCCGGGTACCCGGCGGCTCTCGAAGGAATTCAGGTTTACCTCGCCCAGTGGAATACCCCCGCAGGTGACAAACTCGTCCTTGTGCGTGGTTTTGCCCTGCACCTGCAAGGGCGTGCGCAATAGCAGTTCCAGCAGGCGGTTCTGAGCTTTGGCGGGTACGTCGCTCCAGCGGGTTTCGGGGCCGATGCCCGCTTCGGTCACTAGGGTACGCCACAGCCGGGTGGGCAGGCCAAACTGCGGGTGCGCCGCCACCTGTTTCTTCCCATTTTCGAGGCGAAAGCTCTGGGCCCAGGGGCGTAGCGTTTCGTCGGTATGGGTGGGTATCCAGCTGACGAGCGCCGTGCCGTGGTAGCTCAGCTCGTGCAGGCGGCGGGCTCCCCAGGCTGAAAGCTTAAGCACGGCCGGCCCGCTCACGCCCCAGTGCGTAACCAGCAGCGGGCCTTCATATTGCAGCTTTTCGCCGGCTAGCACGACGCGGGCGTGGGGTACGCTCACGCCGGGTAGCTCGCGTAGTGGCGAGGCCGGTACGTTGAACGTGAAGAGTGAAGGTACCGGCTCAGCGATGCTGTGCCCCAGCACCCGCAGCCAATCATAAGCAGCCGACTTCGGGTTACCACCCGTGGCTATTAGCAAGCGGCTGGCGCGCATTTTCGGGCCTAGCGGCGCGCTGCCATCACCACTGATTTTCAACCGAAAGCCGCCTTCGGGGAGCACCGTGATTTCATCCGCCGCCGTGCGGGTGAAGATGCGCACGCCTGCGCGGCGGGCCGCATCCTCTAGGGCGCGGGCAATGGTTTCGCTGCTGTCGGTAGTAGGAAACATGCGGCCGTCGGCCTCCGTTTTCAGCGCCACGCCCCGCGCTTTGAACCACGCGATGGTATCGGCCACGCCAAACCGCCGGAAGGCTTCTTTCAGCTGCCGGCCCCCGCGGGGGTAGTGCTGCACCAGCTGCGCGGCCGACTCGCAGGCGTGCGTGACGTTGCAGCGCCCGCCGCCCGAGATGCGCACCTTGCTAAGCAGCTTAGGACTTTTTTCGAGCAGATAAACAGCTTGTTGAGGATTAGCCTCGGCGCAGGCAATGGCTCCGAAAAAGCCCGCCGCACCGCCACCCAGCACAACAATGGGCGCGGAGGAATCGGAGGCAACGGGAAATGAAGCAGGCGTAGGCATCTTACAAAGATAAGCCTCTGCACGGGGCCCGGCTGCCTAGCAGTAGGGGAGAGCGGCTAGTACGTCGTCGTAGCGAAACTGGTAAGGTACCAAACTGCGCAGGCGGCTCGAATCGATGGTTTTGCCGGTACTGTTGTCAGGCTGAAAAGTTGGTGGCTCCAGCCCGAGATAGGTGGCGGCGGCGGGGTAAAAATCGCGGCGGAGCGGGTGAAGCTGGGCGCAGGCATTGAGCGTGTGCCCCCAAATGCCCTGGCCCACAATGGTGCTCAGTATGCCTACAGCGTCGGTGAGGTGCAGCAGGTTGGTGGGGGCGTCGCCCTGCGGCAGGTTGCGGCGGCCCGCCAGGAAGCGCCCCGGGGCCCGGCCGGGACCGATGAGCCCGCCCAGCCGCACTACCGTGCTCTGCCACTGGCCGTAGCGCGGTACGAAATGGCCTTCGGTGCGCAGCACGTCGGAGGCCGCGTCGCGGGTACTAATGGCATCCGTCTCGCGCATCAGCCGGGGCTCGTCGGGGTACACGCCGGTGGTTGATACGAACAGCACGGCCTGCATGCGGGCCGCCACTACAGCCCGGTGCACCGGGCGCAGCAGCTGCGGGTAGCCGCCCGCCGTGGCCGCCCGGGGCGGTACGTTGAGAATCAGAATGGCGGCCCGGCTGAGCAGCTTGGTCAGGCGGGCTTCGTCGGCCGCCGAAAAATCGTTGCCTAGTTGAAGTAGCTCAGCTTCAACGCCAATGGCGGTTAGTAAGGGCAGTTGCTCAGGGGAGGTAGTAGTACCTAGCACGCGGTGGCCCTGCGCCAACAGGTGCTTTGCCAACGGAAGGCCCAGCCAGCCGCATCCCAGTACGGCGATGGTAGTGGGAGAAATGGCGGCACTCGCAGGGAGAGGGGGGGACATGGTACTTATTTTCGATATGCTAGTTAGCTATGCTAAAAGGATGCAAGTTGCACATAAATTGAGCAAAGCCGCACAGTATTGCTAGGATTACTTACCTTCGGGGCCATAATTAGCTGGCAAAGTGCCGGCTCCCAAACGCTATGACTTCAGCCGCTTTTGCCCAGCCCATGCTCCGTGATAATGCCCTAGCTGGCAAAACAATTATTGTAACGGGCGGGGGTACGGGCCTGGGCCGGGCGATGACGACATATTTCCTGCAATTAGGGGCCAACGTCACCATCACCAGCCGCAAACTCGCCGTATTGGAGCAAACGGCGGCTGAATTGCGCCAGCAAACGGGTGGACGCGTGCTGGCCCTGGCCTGCGACGTGCGCAAGTACGACGAGGTCGAGGCCATGCTGGCCCGCACCACGGCGGAGTTTGGCCGCGTCGATGTGCTGCTCAATAATGCCGCCGGCAACTTTATCAGCCCCACCGAGCGCCTTAGCCACAAGGCTTTCGATGTGATTGTGGACATTGTACTGCGCGGCTCTTACAACTGCACGCTGGCCCTGGGCAAGCACTGGATAGCCGCAAAGCAGCCCGGCACCATCCTCAACATCGTGACCACCTACGCCTCGGTGGGCTCGGCCTTCGTGGTGCCCTCGGCGGCGGCCAAGGCGGGCGTGCTGGCCCTCACCCGCTCGCTGGCCGTGGAATGGGCCAAGTACGGCATTCGTTCCAACGCCATCGCGCCGGGGCCTTTTCCTACCGAGGGTGCCTGGAGCCGGCTGTTTCCCGAGCCGCCGGCCAGCCAGCTCGATCCTGCCGCTAGCGTGCCGCTCAAGCGCGTGGGGCAGTACCAGGAACTAGCCAACTTGGCGGCTTATTTGGTGTCCGATTTTTCGGCCTACGTCAATGGCGAAGTCGTTACTATCGACGGGGGCGAATGGCTCAACGGGGCCGGCGAGTTCAACAAACTCAGCGCTTTATCGCCGGAAATGTGGGACACCATTGAGAAAACTATGCGGCGCTAAGTAGCTGGTATTGATAGTATACTGTCGGGTGCGGACTCACGGAGTCCGCGCTACGTCGCTAAGAGGCATATATTAAAGCTTATACCCTTTGTATCCCTTGCTGAATTCGGTTAGGGGAATGGGCTGGTTGGCCACCACGTCGAGAAAATTATACTGCTCGTACAAGCCCCGGTCGTCGTACACCGTCACCGAGGCGGGGAGGTAAGTTTTAGGGTCCACGAGCACGATAACGCGCCGGCCATAGGCATTGGGTACCTGCACTACCTGCCCTTCGGTCAGCTTGCTGTCGATAGCCAAGCTGTTGCGCTCCGCAATGCGGTATTCGCCGCAGCCGAAGCGGTCGGCCACCGACGCAATGGTTTCGTTTTTGCCCGCCCGGTACGCGACGTAGCGAAATTGCGGGTAGTCGGAGCGCAGGATGTAGCAGGAACGGCCCTGGGCCGTGCTGTCGCCCGCGTAGCGAAATGAGCGAGTGTACACGTTTTCGGTGCGGCCATCGGGGCCATTCAACAGGTCGGCAATCATGCCGAAGCCCGCTTGCAGCGCCGTGTGGTGCTGGCCCTTGCGCATGAGCGTACCTAGCGGATCGAGGCTTAGCGTAAGGTAGGGAAAGGAGCCGGGGTACACCCAGGCTTCGTTGTTGTTTTGCCCCGTTACGTACAGCACTTCGACGCCCTTGCGGTTCTTCAAATACACCCGGTACGGATTGAAGGTGATTTTCATCTTTGTAAAATCGGGCTCCGCTCTAGTACCAACCCGCTCCCGCGCCTCGGCCTCGCAGCGTAAGGACTTGAGCCCCTGAATGGCCGTGATGAGCCGGCTGACGAGCTGCGAGGTGGTGATGGGAGAAGTAGGGGGCTGCGCCCAGCTCGGTGAGCCAGCCAATAGTAAGCCAAGAAACAGTGAACGACTAGGCAAAATGATGAATTTAATTACTAATGAGAAAAGAAATTAATTCAGGCTAATATGTGGGAAGCGCGAAGCTGTGCTATCAAAAATAAATAGCTCGTCAACGTCAGTAATGTGTAAATAAGGATAAAGTGGAAATTGCGCAATAAGATTCCGAACAGCTTCCTCATTTTCTCCATTGACTACTACCCATCCCCGGCCCCGGCTGGCGCTAATCGCGTAGGCTTCGATTACGTGCTCAGCCAGTAATTGATTGATAAATAACCGGTGCTGTGGAATAGTAGCTAAAAAATCTTCCGTGTAGGAAGTAGGTAGTTGCAGAGATACGGCAAAAAAAGGCATAAGTAAGAAGGTAGGTAAAAGCTTATAATGCGTAGAGCTTGCATTCACCATCGGAATGCAAGCTCTACGTGCGAAGGAAAAAGTAGAAATGCTACTCCTGAGTTATGAATGCCCTAGCTCAGCTACGGCGGGTAATTCCCGATTGCCTTGCGCGGGGGCAGAGGGGGCCAGCTGGGCCGTGCGGTTTTCCCACTCGCGGAAGCTGGTAATCTCCCCTTTAAACTTGCCGACAAACCAGCTTATCAAGCTCAAGTCGTCGAGAAAGCCCACCACTGGAATAAAATCGGGAACCAAGTCGATGGGGCTCAATACGTAGAGGAAAACGGCGATGCCCGATACGATAGTGCTCGAATGCACCTGGCGGTATTCGCCCGCTACGTAGCGGCGTACCAAGCGCACTACCGCGAGGGCCGTGTCGATGAGCTGCTTGAACTTATTGTCTTTGCTGTGCGCGTCGGCTAGCCGGGTGGCTACTTCGTCCAGAAGGAGGAACACCTTGAGGGGCTTGCCGAGCACCTTGGTCGCCCGCCCGAGGAAAGAACCGAAAATAGCGTTTTTGGAAATGTGGAAGCCACGCTGTGCGAAATCCGACATGGAAATGAGCTTAAAATGAAGGGGATGGCTACCTGATACGTAGCTCCCCGGGCTTAGTTGGTATGGTTTGCCAACCGCTTGAAGCTAAGCTATTTCTCAAAGAGCGGCGTGGTGCCGCCGACCCAATCTTTGTTTTTATTGAAATCGACGCCGATCATTTCGCCCCGGCTCAGACGGGCCAGGCCAGCCACCAGCGTGGGCTGGGGCTCGGCGGGCGGCCAGGTGTAGAGCAGGCGAATCTCGCATTTTACGAGGCCGTCGGGCGACTGCACCACAGGCTCGTAATTGACTTTGCGCTGCAATAAATAATGCTGCTTGTCGGCAATGGCGTCGAGGTCTTGGGCCGTTACGTGCAACCGTACGCCGGCCCCGGCAAAGGAGAACAGCGGCTTCAATACGTAGTTTTCCAGGTCGGGCGGGTAGGTGGTGAGCTCGTGCAGGTAGTAGCTGGGCGGCGCAAACGGGCTGTCTACCAGCGGTAATGTATACTTGCTGATGCGGAAAAACCAGTTGGGGTGGCCCACCCAGGTTACGTCCACGTCGTCGGTCAAATTGAACTCGGGGTGCAGGTCTGGGTAGCGGGCTAATTCGTCGAAAATGATGCGATTATAAATGCGCTTGATGCGAATTTCGCGCCCGTCTTTTTCGTAAAATAACTCCCGCCCGCGCTTGCGCACGTCGGGCAGCGATACGGCTTTGATACCCCAGTATTTTTCGGTCAGCGCAAAATCGATACGGGTTTTTTGCTGTTCTGGGAATAGCTCCAGCAAGATGACATTTTCGGGATTCTCGCCGGCCAGAATTAACTTTTTCAGATTGGCGTGGTAGGCCGCTGCATCTTCGACTTCCAAAAAAGCCGACACGTTGTCGGGGATGGGATAATGCGCCCGAAATATCTCGGGTAAATAAGCCTGGAAGGCGTAGAGCGAGGGGAAGCCTTGCATCTCAATAAGCTGCGGCTCGAGCTCGCCCGCTGCGTTGCGGCACACGGCAAAGTCAAAGGTCAGAAATTCGGCGTGCTCGTCTTCATTGGGTACGCGCTGGCTGGTCGGAATAGCGGCCTCGGTACGTTGCTTGAAATCGGGCCGCTGAATGACTTCGATGATGTCCTGCCCGGCGGCAATTAGTTTATCCCGCAAGGTCGCCGGTACGAAGATGGGCGTTTCGGCAACTCGAAAATCCAGCTGGCCAGGTAGTTGCTGGTCGATGTCGGCCAGCATCCGCTGGTAGCTCTCGGGCGTAAAAGCAGCGTTGAACAGGTGGCGCGCAGCGGGAATCATACGGGCAAGCAAGGGGTGAAAAAATAGTGGCGCGAACCGATAAGCCGCGCCACTATGCTGGGTTAGAAAATAACAGAACTATTAAGCCAAGGCGGGCTCGTGCCGCGCCGCCAGGGCACGTTGCAAAAATGTGGGTACGATGATACTCTCGGTAACCTCGATAGTATCGGGGCTGGCCAGCAGGTGCACCATTTCGTCGTACTTGTCTTCGCCATACGCGGCAATTACTTGGTTTTTACGCTCCTCGGTGCGCATGTAGCGCAGCATCCCTTCGCCATCGGCCTCAGGGTGAAACTGGGTGCCGATGATTTCGGGCGAAAAACGCAGGGCCATCACCGCCCGGGCCAGCGGGACGTGGGGTCGCTCTTTTTCCAGGCACAGCACCTCGATGCCCAGCTCGGCCAGGCGCTCGGGGCGAACATCGGTGAGCTGATAATCGCGCGAATCGACGGCGTAGAAGGGTTCTGGTAACTGCGCCAAGATCGGGTCGCGGTGGCCAGCGGCGGTAAGGTGCACCGGCAGCACGCCAAAGGAGGTAGACTTCCGCTTGCTCACCTCGCCCAGCCCCAGGTGCCGGCTAACCAACTGAAAGGAATGGCAGATGAGTAGCAGGTGCTTTTTTACGCTGGCTTTTTTATTGTAAGCGAATAAGGCATCGATAAAGCCAAAATACAGGGGCTCCCAAGGCTCGTCCGAGTGGAGCGGGCTGCCGGGGCCACCGCTGGAAATGTACACGTCGTAGGTAAGGCCAGGGACTTCGTTGTTGGCACGTACGTTGAACGTATCAACCACAAAATCAGCCTGATTATCTTGCTCCGCCCGGTGCAGCAGCTGCCGAATGCAGCGCATACCCTCGTTCGGGGCGTTGTTGTACATATCCAGAATGGCAATTTTAACCTTACTCATATCAATAGCCTGGGCTTTAAAGAATTGATAAATGGGCCTAGTCAGCCAATTTATAAAAATACGGCCAGCGAGGCTATTTACCAGCGCTACAAGCCGTGGGTTGTTTCGGACAGGATGTAGTCAACAACTTTTTTGAGGTCGCCGGTTTCATGGAATACGGCTAATTGCCGATCAGCACCGGTGCCCATTTCCAGCATTTTGAGTACGTACTCCACTTCATGGCGGCTGCCCAGCTCATCGAGCACGTCGTCGACAAAGTCGAGCAGCTCCAGAATAAGCTGCCGGGCCGGCTTTTCCTCCTGCGAGCCAAAATCAATCAGGCGGCCGTCGATGCCGTAGCGGGCGGCCCGCCACTTATTTTCCTTGATAAGGGCGCTGCGGTAGAGCCGGAAGTTCAGGTTCTGACACTTGAGCTTGTAGATTTTAGCGACCAGGGCCTGCATGACAGCAGCGACGGCGATGGTTTCGTCGGAGCGCATCATCATGTCGCAGATGCGGTACTCGATGGTGTCGAAAAAAGGGTGCAGGCGCAAATCCCACCAAATTTTCTTGCCATTGTCGATGCAACCGGTTTTAATCAGCAGCGCGATAAATTCATCGTAATCCGAAGCGCTGGTGAAATAACCGGGAATACCCGTGCGCGGAAAACGCTCGAATACCTTGGTACGGAACGACTTGTAGCCCGTTTCCCGGCCTTCCCAGAAGGGCGAGTTGGTACTGAGCGCGAATAAGTGCGGCAGAAAATACCGCAGCGCGTTCATCATGTACACGCCCAAATCGCGGTTTTCGATGCCGATGTGCACGTGCATCCCGAAAACGAGGTTGGAGCGAGCCGCCTCCTGTAGTTCCTCCACGATTTTATCGTAGCGGGCATCGGGCGTGATGGGTTGGTCCTGCCAGCGGGAAAACGGGTGCGTACCGGCGGCCGCGATTTTCAGGCCGACGCGGTCGGCCAACTCGATTACCTGGCGGCGCAGGTGCACCACCTCGGTCCGTGCCTCATCAATGTTGCGGCAGATATTGGTGCCTACTTCTACTACCGACTCGTGCATTTCGGCTTTCACCTGCTCGTGCAGCGTGATTTTGCCGTCCTCCACGATCTTCGACATGTGCGAGCGCAAATCGCGCGTGACCGGGTCGATAGTTTGAAACTCTTCCTCAATTCCGAGGGTAAAAACGGGCCGTGGCATAAGCGGGCAGCTGCTGGGAGATGGGTAGGCGGGGCTCTCTACTTAGGGAGTGGAGAAGGCGAAAACTGCGCAGAAGGGTTGCCACCGGCCAGCGATGGCAGCCCCTTTACGACGTAAAAAATACCCGGCGAGCGTTATTTTTTAGGAGCCGGCTTCTTAGGCTTGGCCGGGGCGTCGGCGTCGGGGGTCGGCTTGGGAGCCTTGGCCTTGGGGGCCGGCTGGGGGACTTCGCCTTCCGGGGCTACGGGGGTAGGAGCGGCCGGCTTTTTGGGTGGGGCGGCTTTCTTGGGAGCGGGCTTGGGCGGGTTGGCGCCCAGGTCATTGGTTTGGTGCACGGCGGCACCGACGCCCGCCTCACCGTCGGTGGAGGCGATGGCCGTTTGGCGGGCCGACTTCTGCACGAAGGTGCCCCAGGTGAGATTATCCTGGCCGGGTTGCTGGGCCTGGGCACGCTCGATAGCCAGGTTGGCGGCGTGCTCCACTACCCACTCGAAGTTTTCGGGGCCTACCGAGTTGATATCGGCGTCGGGGGCGGGGTTGCCAAAATCGATGGCGATTGGAATACCGTCGCGCACCGCAAATTCTACCGTGTTGAAATCGTAGCCCAGGCCCTGGCACAGGCGCAGTACGTAATCCTTGATGGTAGCCAGCAGCTTTTCGCCTTCCTCGCCCTGAGTTTTCATTTCCGTCTGGTAGCGCTGGTGCGGGGCGTTGCGCGGCTCGTAGGGCATGATGAGCACGTCCTTACCGCCGAGGCAGTAGCAGCGGAAATAGTCGGTGAAGTCGATGGCCTCCTGATAGAGCATCACGAGCTGGCCGGTTTCGTCGTAGGCGCGCCAGGCTTGCTCGGGATTGTCTACTTTATACACGCTCTTCCAGCCGCCGCCGGCGTGGGGCTTCATGAAAGCCGGGAAGCCGATTTTCTCGAACGCCTTGTGCCAGTCGAACATGGCCAGGTTGCGGAACGAGTTTTCGGTGGTATCGTCGGGGCGGGCCTTGCTGGGCAGCAGCAGGGTTTTGGGTACCGGCACGCCGAGTTGCACGGCCAGGGCGTTGTTGAAGAATTTCTCGTCGGCACTCCACCAGAAGGGGTTGTTAATCACGGCCGTGCCGGTGAGGGCAGCATTCTTCAGATAGGCGCGGTAGAAGGGCACATCCTGCGAGATGCGGTCGATGATAACGGCGTAGTCGGTGGCGACGGCCTGCTCGACTTCCTCAATGCGCACAAACTCGGCCGTGATACCATCCACGGCTTTCTGGTTGACGCGGTCCACGAACGCCTGCGGAAACGTATTTTCCTGGCCGAATAAAATACCAATTTTTTTCATGGGTGAGCTGAACTAGCTGCTAAGGTGTGGGTGAAAGAGGGGGCCGAAGCTGGTAGCGTGTACGCGCTTAGCCGGCTAAAAGATAGTGGAAACGTATTCGGGAAACATCTCGCGCCACACCGGCCAGTCGTGGGTGCCGTGGGGGCGCACGTCGAGGCGGTGTGGAATGCCCTTGCGGGACAGGATTTCGGACATGCGGTAGTTGGCGTCCTTACAGAAGTCGTGTTCGGCCGTACCCAGGATGATGTTCATTTTGTAGAAGTTATCATCTTGCGCGTTGGGCATGAAGTCGGGCGGATTGTGGAAGTACGCCTGCTCATCGTAGTGCCCGTCCAGGAACATCTTGATGTCAAAGGCGGCCCCCATCGAAAACAGGTGCGCCACTTGACCGGGATGGCGGAAGGCGAAGTTCAGTGCCTGATAACCGCCTAGTGAGCAGCCCGCTACGCCTACTTTGTCAACGTGGCATTCCTGCTGAATGCGCGGCACGAGCTCCTCGCTGATCATGCGGTCGTAGAGCCCGTGGTTGTGGACGCGGGTGCCGGGGTGCAGGTGCTTGGCGTACCAGCTCCATTTGTCGCCGCTGTCGATGCAAAAAAGCTTGATGAGGCGGTTTTCGACAAACCAGCGCACCGACTCAGTGAGCTGAAAGTCACGGGCTTCGTAGTAGCGGCCGTTGGAGGTAGGGAAGATGATGATGGGGTAGCCGTAGTCGCCCACGACCAGCATTTCCATGTCCAGGCCCAGGTGCTGGGAGTAGAAGCGGCGGTATTCTTCGTGCAAGGGGAGGGGGCCGGCGGGAGTGACGCGCCCGCCGGAACCGACCGCAAACTAAGCATATAAATCTGAACACCCAATGTTTCGGCAAAGTGGAGCTAAGCGCGTTTCTTTGCGATACAATGGCAGTTTTTCGGTTTCAGTCGCCGCGTGGCGCCACGGTGGTGGTGCGCCGCGACGAGTATTTATTTTCAGTGGCGCTAGGGCGCGTGGTGCGTCTGGATGTGGTGCTGCCGCCGGGTTTCTCCGACCGGGCCGCGCAGCCCTACCCAGTTCTTTACATGAACGACGGCCAGGACCTGGCCCGGCTGCACCTGCCAGCCACGCTCAACCGGCTGTTTCGGCGCGGGGAGGTACGGCCGTTCGTGCTGGTGGCCATCCACGCCGCCGACCGCTTGCAGGAGTACGGCGTGGCCGCCCGGCCCGACTACCTGGGCCGGGGCAGCCGCGCCGGTCGCTACACCGATTTTATGCTCAACGAGCTGCTACCCTACGTGCAGGCCCACTACCACGCCAGCGCCAACCCGGCCGAGGCGGCCGTGGCGGGGATGTCGCTCGGGGGGCTCATGGCGTTTGACCTGGCTTGGCATCACCCCGAGGCTTTCTTGAAAGCGGGAGTTTTCAGCGGCTCGTTCTGGTGGCGGGGTCGGGGGCTCAACGATGGCTACACCGACGCCGACCGTCTGATGCACCAATTGGTGCAGGCGCGTTCGGCCCGGCCCGGCCAGCAGTTCTGGTTGCAAACCGGGACCGACGACGAAACCAGCGACCGCAATAATAACGGCATCATCGACGCCATCGACGATACGCTGGATATGCTGGCGGCGCTGGCTGGGCAGGGCCTGCCCGCCGCGGCCGCCCGCTACGTAGAGGTGCCCGGTGGCCACCATCATCCCGATACCTGGGGCACCATTATGCCCGATTTTCTCCGCTGGGCCTTCGGCACCCAGGCGTTGGCTAGCCCCGAGGTCGCGGCCCGCGAGCAACGGCCAGCCCGCTGGCGGCTGGGGGGCCGGCCGCTTCTGCGCCGGCCGCACGGTGCGGCGCGGTGGAAATTCCAGTATCTGCGGCGGGCGGCTACCTTTGCCACCATGCCCACTACCGCTGCCATTACCCAGGCCCGGCCCGCGCCGGGTACGTATCTGCCGTACACCCAAGCGTACATTGACCTGGTACCCGCCGAGGCAGAGCCGCTGGCCCAGCTGCGGCAGCAAGCCGCCGAGCTGCACCGCGAGCTGGCGGGACTTACCGAGGCGCAGGCCCTGCTGCGCTACGCACCCGGCAAGTGGACGCCCAAGGAGGTGCTGGTGCACCTCACCGACTCGGAGCGCATTTTTGGTTACCGCGCCCTGCGCTTCGCCCGCGCCGACGCCCAGGAGCTACCCGGCTTCGACGAAAATGAATTTGCCGCCCACAGCGAGGCCAACGACCGCCCGCTGGCCGACTTGCTCACGGAGTATCATGCCGTGCGGGCCGCGACGCTGGCCTTTTTCGGCGGGCTCAATGGTGGGCAGCTCGACCGGGCGGGCCGCGCCAATGGTGGGGCTACGTCGGTACGGGCGCTGATTTTTATTATTGCCGGGCACGAGGCGCACCATCTGCGCATCTTGCGCGAGCGCTACTGGCCGGCGTTGCCCACCGCTTAGCGATTTTACTCCGACGCCACTGCACAACACCGGGCATTTTTCTCCGTTTCTAGTTTTCCACTCTAACTAACTGTTTCACTCATGGCCAAAGCCCAAGACGCCCGCAAAGAGAAAAAGAAAGAGCCTACCAAATCGGCCAAAGAAAAGAAAGCCGAAAAGGAGGAGAAAAAAGTCGCCCGCGCCCGGAAGCAAGAATAGACCGCAGATTTAACGGATTCAACGGATTGCGCAGATACGCCCGCCTGCCTCCGGCGGCGGGCTGACTGGCTTCTTTATTGCAAAAAAGGTCTCGCGTAAGCGGGACCTTTTTCTTTTTAGTGAAGACTGTAGAAATTCTACTAACCCAAACATCTGTCATGCTGAGCCTGCCGAAGCATCTCACGTGCTTCGTGATTAACCCGTTCAACGAAGCGAGCAAGA
>JAAIGG010216255.1_pt1 | contig 13370 bp, 11 predicted proteins | sample 6487391 | NCBI WGS metagenome assembly JAAIGG01 (sample SAMN13974130, study PRJNA590717) | phyllosphere metagenome | biome: asymptomatic weeds; feature: pooled weeds collected from a community garden; material: weeds; isolation source: pooled asymptomatic leaves from various weed species from...
GCCGCGCTGGCGGCAAGCGGCCTGCCGCCGCAGCGACTGACCCTGGAGGTGACGGAGACGGTGCTGCTCGACGATGTCGAACGCTCGATCGACGCGCTGACCGCGCTCAACCGCATCCATGTCTGCACGACGCTGGACGATTTCGGGACCGGCTATTCCTCGCTCAGCTATCTGACCCAGTTCCCGTTCCAGACGCTGAAGATCGACCGGTCCTTCGTCATCGATCTGGAGCACAACCCTGCCTCGGTCGCGATCGTGCAGACCATCGTCGAACTCGCCGCCAAGCTGGGCATGCGGACGGTGGCCGAAGGGGTGGAGACGCCCGCGCAACTCGAACAGTTGCGGCGGACGCGGTGCGACGCGGTGCAGGGCTTCCTGCTCGCCCGACCGATGACGGCGGAACGGCTGTCCGCGCTGTTCGCCGATCTGGGGCTGGAGGATGATGGCCCCGGGGAGGCGATCGCGATCCCCGGGGCCGGTTGATCAGGCGTCGGCCTTTTCGCGCAGACGGGTCTGTGCGGCGACCAGCCGCTCCATCCGCTTCAGATCCCCCTCGGTCAGCCGCAACGCGGCATCGGCCCAGAGGTCGACCACCGCCTCCAGTTCCTCCAGCGGCAGCGGATTGACCGCGCGCGACGCCTCATAGATGGCGCAATGCGCGCTGTGCCGCCGATGATTCTGGCGGATATAGTCGGCGACCATGCGCCGCCCCTCGCCCGGCTCGGCCAGGTTGTGGACCAGCCCCATGTCGTACAGCTCCTCCGCGCTGTAGGTCCGGCCGCTCATGATCATCCGCTCCGCCCGCGCCGCGCCCAGCCGCCGCGACAGGAAGCAATGCGCCCCCATGCCGGGGAAGAGGCCGAACAGCGTCTCGGGCAGGCCGAAGCTGGTGCCCCGCTCGGCAATGACGACATGGAAGGACAATAGCGCCTCGAACCCGCCGCCCAGCGCGTCGCCCTCGACCAGGCCGATGGTGATGATCGGCCGCTCCAGCCCGCGCATGTTGCGATGGAGGATCTGCACGCAGGTCCGTCCATAATGGACCAGCATCGCATGGTCGCGCTCCCGGATCGCCTGCGCGAACAGGTTCAGGTCGCCGCCCAGCGAGAAAACGCCGGGAAAGCCGGAGCCCAGCACGACATAGCGGATGGGCATGTCCCCGCCATCGGTGGCCGTGACGATCGCCTCCTGCCAACGGACGAAATCGCGCAGCAAATCCGCATTGAAACTGGGCCGTGTCCGCGCCCGCATATCGGTCCACAGCGTCCGGGTATCGGGATCGTAGCGGGAATCGAGCTGTTCGAGGCGAAACGATGCCGCGATTCCCTCATCCCCGGCACGCGACGGGTGGCTTTCGGCAGGGCGCGGGCTGAGAATGTCCGTCGCCATCTTGAAATCATAAGCGGTCATGGGTTTTACTCTCGACATGCAGCACCATGCTGCACATCGAAGATAGGCCCGGCGACCCGCCGAGACGTCCGTCAAAGCGACGTATCTGGAAGGACTTACGCCGCCGTCACCCTGGGCACGGCCGAAATATGCGGTCGGTGTCCATGCTCCTGCGCGACCGACCGCCGTCGGGCCCGGTCGGCCTCTCCCGATGCCGGTGGCGGCGCGGGGTGCCCATAGAGATAGCCCTGCCCCAACTGGCACCCCAATTGCCTCAAACGATGCGCCTGCACCTCGGTTTCGATCCCCTCGGCGACGACGACCTTGCCCAGCCCGCGGCCCAGACCGACGATCGCATGGACGATCGCCAGCGTCCCGCCAACGGACTCGTCGATGCCCGCGACGAAGGACCGGTCGATCTTGATCCGATCGACCGGCAACTGGCGGAGATGGACGAGTGAGGCATAGCCGGTGCCGAAATCGTCGAGCGCAATGCACACCCCGGCATCGTGCAGGGTGCGCAGATTGGCGAGGATGCTGTCCGCCGCCCGGTCGAGCATCACGCCCTCGGTCACCTCGACGCACAGCCGGTCGGGCGCGACGCCATGATGGGCCAGCCGGTCGAGCACTTCCCGCGCACCGCGCGGGCCCGCGAGTTGCGCCGAAGTGAAGTTGACGCTGAGCACACCCAGTCGCTCGCCCTGTTCACGCAGCGCGCTCAGTGCCAGTTCCAGCACATGCTCCTGGATAATCAGCCCGATCCGCTCCGCCACCAGCACATCGGCGAAGCGATCCGGCGGCAACAGGCCGTGGCGCGGGTGATCCCACCGGAGCAGCGCTTCGTGACCGCCCACCGTCCCGGTATCCAGCGACACGATCGGCTGCATATAGAGCAGGAATTCGCCGCGTTCGATCGCGAGTTCGGCATCGTCGATAAAGGCGATCTGAAGGTCGCGCAGCGAGCGCTGCAAGGGATCGTAGCGGGTATAGCGCCCCCGGCCGAGCCGCTTGGCGGTGTACAGCGCCAGATCGGCATTCTGGTAGAGCAGGTCGACCGCCTGCGCGTCTTCTGGGAAGCGCGCCGACCCGATACTGAGCGACAGCGGACGGCCGCGTTCCTCGGCACGCCAGACATCGCCCTGAAGCCCGATCGCCGCGTCGGCCAGGGCGATTTCGTCCCGTTGCGTGCCCGGGCATAATATGGCGAACTCGTCGCCGCCGATCCGCGCGATCTGCGTCCCCGGCCACCCGCGCGCCGTCTCGGCCAGCACCGCGCCGACATGCTGCAACAGCGTGTCGCCGACCGCGTGACCCAGACGGTCGTTGACGTCCTTCATGAAGTCGACATCGACCAGGAACAGGCTGAAAGCCCTGTCCGCGACCATCCAGTCATGGGCCTGTTGCTGGAACGCGAAGCGATTGCCCAGCCCGGTGAGGAAGTCGGTATGTGCCGCCAGCCGCAACGTCTTGGTTTCGGCCAAGTCGATTTCGCGGCGCTGGCGGGCAAGCTCCAGTTCCTGGCGGATCAGGCGGAACCGGTCGGCGATCGCCAGCGACAGGATCAGCGCCTCGAACGCCAATGCGGCGAAGGTCGCCATATCGACGATGTCGTTCTGCGGTGCGAAGCCCAGATTGCGCGTCAACCGGGCCAGGAAGACACCGATCACCGGCCCCCAACCGATCAGATAGAACCAGATCACCCGACTGCCGCGCCGCGCCGCGATTCCTGACGACAGGGCGACCAGCACCGCCGTGGCCGCGATCACGTAATTGAGCAGCCGGTCGGTGATCCCCGGCGGCAACCATCCATCCGCCGCCGCCAGGAACCCCAGCACCGCCCCCGCGATCGACAGCATTCGGCCGGCCATGGCGAAGCGGCGCGGCAAAACCCCCTCCTCGATCACCGCGAAGAAGAACATATTCCCCGCCGCGACCATCAGGCCGACGAGCACCAGGTTCAACCGGACCGCGAGCGGCCCGATCAACCACGGCACCAGAAAGGCCGCGGTGTTCGTCCAGACCAGTCCATAGGCCAGTGCGACGCTGACCCACAGCAGGTACCAGCGCTGGAACGCGGGACGCTGGCCGGTGTGGATCACCAGATTATAGAGGAGCGCGGACAACAGCGTCCCCGTGAACAACCCCATCAGCAACAGCCAGCGAATGTCGCCGTCAGTCATCCGGACGCCCGGTCGCGCCTCCAGCTTGCGCATCAAATAGAGTTCGTCGATGTTGCGAAAGCCCAGATACAGGCCGCGCACGTCGCGCCCCGCCAAGGGAATGACGAAGCGCAGAAGCCCGCCAGGGGCGCCATGTCCCCGTAATTCGTCGGGCGAACGCTCGATCCGCATGCTGCCGTCACGACCGACGACCAGCAGGGCGATACGGTCGAACCGGGTCTGGTCGATCAATATGTCCCAGTTCGGCGGCAGCGCGCCGAGCTTCGACGCGTCGAGACGCAACCAAAGCCAGGGCGCGCCCCGGTTCGGCTCTTGCCCATGGCATCGATAGGGTGCGCTCACCACCCTCGCCGCGTCCGATCCATCGGGCAATATGGCGCCGCACGCCGATCGACGCAGGTCTATGGTCGCGGCCGACGCCGTTCCCGACATCAACCCCGCCAGCAGCATCAGCAACGCGAGCGCCACCGCCTTGATGTCCGATGCCACTTTCGCGGCCCCCATTTACCTGCCCGCCCTCAACCGGCTCTAAGCAGGCTATATTAAGTATAAGACAAGTGTAAAATCGGTTACCGAATTAACCCTGGAGGCGGATTGTTCGATATCGGCCTTACGGCGCGCCCATTGCCGCCCCCTGCGCCGCCTCGATTTCCCGGCCCCAGGGATCGGGCCGGGCGACGGCCTTGCCGTCTGCTGCGAAGTCCATGATCCGATCGCTGGCCCGGGCATAACGCGGCCATTGGGGCAGGCCGGGCGCATTGGGGTCGCCGGTCTTGGCGAACTGGATCAGGTAACGACTCATCACCTGCCCGATGGCGCGGTCGCGGGATGTCGTCGCATCACCATATTTGATGGCGGTGGTGTCGAGGAAAAAGGGGATGTCGTTCGCATGCTGCGCGCCCGGCTGGTCCACCGCGTTGGCTACGTATGAAAAGCGATATTCCCACACCGGCACGCCCTTCCCGGCCATACGGCCCGCCACGTCCCGCGCGCCCGCGATCATGAAGCCGGTCATGCCGCCGATATCGGCACTGGTCGCGCCCACGACCATCGGTACACGGGCAAAGCGGTTCTCCCCATAGGCCCGGCCCATATCGACCACGACCTTGCCATCGGCGAAGGGCGCCATATGGGTGGGGGGACCGGGCTGGGGCCGGAACAGCGCCATCATGTTGAGCCCGTCGGTCACCCGCTCGGCGCTCAGCGCGCGGAGCCTGGCCAGCGCATCGGGGCGCTCGGGATCGATATTCTGGGACCGTGCGAAATTTACGCCGATCCGCTCGGCATCGGACAGCGTCTTGCCATCGGATCGGCCATTGCCGCCCGACATGACGAAGACCTTGTGGAACAGGCCCCTGGCCAGCGGCGAGGTGTTGAGCATGTGGACCGACATGCCGCCCGCACTTTCGCCGACGATCGTGACGTTGGACGGATCGCCCCCGAACGCCGTCGCGTTGCGTCGCACCCATCGCAGCGCGGCGATCTGGTCCATGATCCCGTAATTGCCCAACCGCCCGCCATCTTCATCCGCCTTGGTCAGTTGCGGCAAAGCAAAGGTGCCGAACCGCCCGACCCGATAGTTGAAGCTTACGAACAGGACGCCCTGCCTGGCCAGTTCCGCCCCCGAATAGGTCGGCGGAGACGCGCCGCCATTCACGAAGCCGCCGCCATAGATCCAGACCACGATCGGCAGTTTGCCGCGACCCGCGACCGGCTTCCAGACATTGGCATAAAGGCAATCCTCCGCCGGGGTTGTACCCAGCGGCGCGGCATCGCTGGGGAACGGCACCTGCATACAGTCATGCGCATAGGCCGTGGCATCCCGCACGCCCGTCCATGCGACGGCCGGCTGAGGCGCCCGCCAGCGAAGTGGCCCGACCGGCGGGGCGGCGAACGGGATCCCCTTCCAACTGGCGACCCCGTCCGTCACACTGCCCCGCACCGCCCCGCGGTCGGTGGCAATGACAGGGGCGTCGGACGGCGTCTGCGCGACCAGAGGAGCGGCCATCACGATGGTCGCCGCCACTACGGCCTTCAGGGCAATGCTCACGGGCCCCTCTCCTCACGTTGCGTCGTAGCCACGATGTTCCGCAGCCATTTTCAGCAGGATAGTAGCGAAGCCCGTCTATTGGGAAGAGGGGGGCGTATCATTCCGACGAGCCGATCGACGTGCGGAGCATGAGCGCGAAGCCACGCGGCTTGCCCGGATCGACAGTCACGAGGCTGACACAGCCAGGATTCGTCTACAGCAACTGGAGCGCGAACTCGGCAATCTGTACGAAATCTGTTGGCGGGTATCGCCAGCCCTGCCCTGCGTCAGATGATCGACGAACGGGAAGCGGAAAAGGCCCGCCTGATCTTGCGAAACGCTACCGTCGACAGAGAGGTGGCTTCGCACCCTCCGCTTCCAACGCTATCCGTACTGCAGGCCCAGTTTCGGGCGCAGATCGCCGCCCTGCGCAGCACGCTGGAAGATCCTGCGGTACGCGGGCGGGCTGCATCGATCATGTCGCGGCTTATCGAGAGCGTGACGATCTACCCGGATGAACCGGAAGGTCCCGCAGCAGAGGTGGTGGCCAACATAGCGTCGCTGGTGACGTATGCCATAAACGACAACGCCGCCCTGGAGGGCGGCGTATCGAGTTCTATAGCGGTGGTTGCGGGGGCAGGATGATTTCGCAACCACGACAACACCTATATATATGATTTACTTACCTATTTCTCTCACGTTAACGGCTTACACCCCCATCGGTACCCCCACCTGCGTCCGAAGGCGCCGAGGCGGTGCAAATCTGCGACAAATGGTCCAAGCAGCGGCGGCTCGACTATGAGGCATCAAGTCGCATTGAAACCGAATGCATCGCTGTTTCATTGGGTACAATTTTGAAAGAGTACGTCACTGCCAGCGAGCTTTAACGAACCGGGCTATCTCGGCCGCCAAGTCGTCGTCCTCCGGGGTATTCCCTTGAAATCCTCCGTGCGGCATCCCTTCAAAGACATGCAGTTCGGCATCCACATCCGCTTGGCGCAGTGCACGGTGCATCCGTACAGCGTTGGACAGGAAGAGGTCTCGCGTGCCGGATTGAAGGAAGGCCGGCGGCAGGCCTTTTAAATCTCCGAACAATGGCGAGAGATAAGGATGCGACAGGTCTGCCCCTCCGGCATACAGCGCGTTGTTCCGCATCAATGATCCGGGCAGCACGACATCCACCATCTGATTAACCTGGAAACTGTCGCCGGACTCGGTCAGATCGACCTCTGGTGACAGGAGAACCATGCCGGCGGGCATGGGCAGTCCTTCGTCCTTCGCGCGCAGGAGCATCGCGACAGCGAGGTTGCCGCCCGCCGATCGCCCGCCCACGACGATGCGCGACGGTGCGTGCCGTTCCAGCACGTAGCGATACGCCGCCATCGCGTCATCCAATGCCGCCGGATAGGGATGCTCGGGCGGCATCCTGTAATCGACGCCGTAGCTGAGCGCCCCAAGCCGATCCGCCTGCATCCGCGCCTGCACGCGACACGCCTCGCCGCCACCAAACACGAACGCTCCGCCATGGAAATCCACATAGGCGCCATCCGGCACCGATATGGTCTCGGGCGTCGCGACATGGATCGTGGTCTCGCCGATGCGAAGCGTCTCGGCGCTGGCACGCAACGTACCGGCCAGCCCTTTCACTGCAGCCGCATAATGCCCGTCCGCTGCCGCCTTGATCTTCATCCAGCCCGCATGATCGTCCGGCGGTGGCATCAAGTAGAGCGCGTTGATCGGGACGCCATCGTCATTCACCAGTCGTTCGAGACTGGCGCGAGCTTCCTGGCTTATCGATGAGGGAAACGGTATCAAACGGCCCTGGACCATGATGCCGCTCTTCTGGTCGATCATGTCGTTGCGCTCCTCATGACGCGCGCCGGATCGCAGCTGCGCCGCAAGCGATGCTGACAGGGCCCAAGCATTGCGTCAAAGCGCCCCCTCCCCTGTTCCCGTAAACGGACCTTGAGCGGGTTGGTCTTGCACCGCTGGGTGGCGCCTTAGTTTAAGGTGATAGCTGCTCAGGCCCAGCCGCTCAGGCATCTTCCTCATAATCGGTCGAACGCGTTACGCTTTCCCAGCGATCCATCTCGTCGATCACCACGTCGAGCTTCTCTCGGGCACGTCGCAGCGCGTCGCTCCCAAGCAGCAGATGAAGCGGCGGATTGGGCGTGTCGACCAATTCGAGGAGCGCCGCAGCCGCCTTGTCCGGATCGCCGATTTGGCGCCCGGCCATCGCGTCAAGCCGTGCGATTCCGGTCCCGACGCTTTCGGCATACTGCTCGCTGCCCTGACTGCGGCGGATCGAATGACCGCTGAGAAAGTCGGTACGAAAGGCACCGGGTGCGATGGCCGTGGCCTTGAGACCGAAAGGCGCGACTTCCTGGGCTAGGCTCTGTGTTAGGCCTTCGAGCGCGGATTTGGTCGCCGAATAGAGGCCAGACGATCCCGCCGGCGCACGGCCTGCGATCGAGGTGATGTTCAGGATGTGACCGCTGCCCTGCCGCCGCATGGCCGGAAGCGCGGCGCGGATGATGGCAAAGGGTGCAAAGACGTTGACCGCGAACAGCCGTTGAAACTCGGCGTCCGTCGCTTCCTCGATCGCCCCGAGCAGGCCATAGCCGGCGTTGTTGACCAGCACGTCGATGTGGCCAACCTTGTCGAACGCCGCGCTTACAGCCGGTGCGATCGCCGCCGCATCGGTAAGATCGACGGTCAGGACATGCAGCGTACCATGACCCACTTCCAAATCCGGCGCAGCCTCGCGCACCGTACCGACGACGGTGTCGCCCCGAGCGAGCGCCGCCTGCGCGAGCGCCTTGCCGAGGCCGCGGGAAATACCCGTGATGAACCATGTCTTCATAGCTGTTCTCCTTCGCCGCCAGATGTAGCGCTTCATCCCAGGCGGATAATCGATCACTTGCTACCAAGGCTTGTAAGGGCAGCTTCACAATGCTGAGGTGCACGCCATGATCCATCCCAGCGAGTTCGGTGCCTTGCGCGCCTTTGCAGCCGTCGCCGAGCAACAGAGTTTCAGCCGGGCTGCCGAGCAGTTGGGGGTATCGTCCTCGGCGCTGAGCCAGTTGATCCGCGGCCTGGAGGAGCGGCTAGGCATCCGCCTGCTCCATCGCACCACCCGCAGCGTGTCGTTGACCGAGGCTGGCGCCGCGCTGCTCCGTGATATCGCACCCGCGATCGACAGCCTGACGGGCGCCCTGGAGCAGGCGCGTACTGCCGCGAAGCTGCCAGCCGGTACAGTCCGCCTGCACTGCTTCCATGCTGCCGCAGACAGGTTCGTGGTGCCGATCCTGCCAAGGCTGGCGCGCGCGTTCCCCGACATCACGCTCGATCTGACAATTGATGACACGGTCGTCGACATCGTCGGCAGCGGCTATGATGCCGCAATCCGTATCGGCGAGGTGATCGAACGCGACATGGTCGCACTTCGGCTAGGCGAGGATATTCGCCAGCTGGCTGTCGCCGCGCCCGCATACTTGGCCGAGCACGGCGTTCCGCAAACGCCAAAGGACCTGCTCCAGCATCGTTGCATCCGCTGGCGCTGGCCGGGGCAGCCCGGCCCCTATGCATGGGAGTTTTTTGAGAAGGGCCACTGGTTCTCGGTGGCGGTCGAAGGGCCGTTGATCACCAGCAGCCGCGCCGTGATGGTGGACGCCGCGCTTGCTGGCATCGGGATCGCCTTCCTTAAGGAGGAGTCTGTCGTCAACGCTTTTGCGCAAGGTGCCCTCGTTCCGCTGCTGGCGGAGTGGTCGGTTCCCTTTCCCGGCTATTATTTGTGTTACCCCCAGCAACGGCAGATGGCACCGGCCCTGCGCGCGGTAATCGATATGATCAGATCGGGTGAGGATGCGGCTTTCTAGCTAGCCGCATCGCAGTGTGCGTCGAAATCGCGCGCCAGTTCGGCCAGGCTGACGGAATCGAGGCGCGCCACCAGCAGCGCCTCGGCGTCACGGAGCACACCCTCCAGCGCAGTATTAACGGCTTTCTCGACAGCGCAGTCGGCATTGGCGTTCTCATGGCCGATAGCGAACAGGCGGGGTCCGCCAACCGCGCGGTATACGTCCAGCAACGAAACGTTCTGCAAGGGCTGCGCGATCACCCAGCCGCCGCCATGGCCCTTTTCCGACCGCACATACCCTGCATCCCGAAGACCAGCCATCGTGCGCCGTACCACGACCGGGTTGGTACCCAGCATGCGGGCGAGCGCCTCGGAGGTCATTGGTCCCTCATGCCGCGCCATGTGGAGCAGCACATGGAGCATTCGCGAAAGGCGGCTGTCGTTACGCACGATTTGATCCTTCACGGCGCCACCGAGATTGGCAAGGGCTCAGTATCACGATACTTATCATGTTACATGATTCGCGGAGCGTCGATTATGCCTGCCTATGAAAACCCAGATCATTGGGACACAGCCGCCCAGCACTATGAGAAAACGGCGCATCCATTCACGTCCCTTTATGCCGAGGCGGCACTCGCAAAGGTCGCTTTGACATCAGAAAGCCACGTGCTGGACGTGGCGGCCGGGACTGGCGCGCTGACGTTGGCAGCGGCGCGTACCGGCGCACGCGTGCTAGCGACCGACTTCTCCCCCGGCATGGTGGCGCGCATCGCTGCTGCGAACCTGCCCAATGTCGAAGCATGCGTCATGGATGGACAGGCCCTGACTCTGGAAGACGGCCGTTTTGATGCGGTCTTCTCGATCTTCGGAGTCATCATGTTTCCTGACTGGCGCAAGGGTCTATCGGAAATGGCACGAGTAACGCGGCCGGGTGGCCACGGCGTGGTCACGACTTGGCAGGATGGCGGGGCGGCAACCTTTCTCCTGCTCGGCCAGATCCGTCGCAAGCTGTTTCCCGGGCGCGACGGCATGACCATGCCGAATGCGGTCAAGGCGTTGAGCGACCCGAGCGATTTTGCCCGCGAACTCATCGCCGCGGGATATCAGGATCCCCAAATCCAACATGTCACCCACGACTATGTGCTCGATGTCAGCGCACTTGCCGAGCCCGATACCTTGTTCGGTATGTCCCCCGACTGGATCAGCTTGAGTGATACCGAGAGGGCCGCCGTCGTTGCTGAGGTGCGAGACATGGCTGGTGATCGAATGATCCTGCCCATCCCTTCAACCGCTCTCATCGGTGTAGCCAGGCGCTGACCATCGCTATGCTACGAGATAGCGATCGCAATCGAAGAACAGCAGATCCGCTTGGATGGAGCACAAAACTCTACCCATCAGTGCGGTTATAAAAATTCCCAAATTTGAAAGGCGTACCCAAGGGGGGCATAGGGAGCGCCGCGGTCCGAAAGTCTTTCCAACCAAAGACTTGGAACCGCCTGTTGGCATCAACCAAACTGAGGTCGTTTTTGTGTTCAGGATACTGCTTCGCTCCATGGCTCTTCCCGCTTGCGTGCTCGCGCTTTCTGCGTGCGGAAGCAAGGAAGAGGGAAATTCAAGCGCGGTGACAGCGGCTGCCGACCAGAACGAGATGCAGAAATACAATGCCTATGTCGAAGCGGCCAATACGGCGCGCACGCCCTTTGCCGACATAGTGGCCACCTATCAGCGCTCCATCAAACCGGTTTTCGACAGCGGCAAGGACCTGACAAAACTTTTCTTTCCGTCCGATCCGGGCATCGACCGAATCAAAGTGCAGTTGGACAAGGCATTGGCCATGAAGCCCGCCATGCCGGAACTTGACGGGGCGGCGCGAACCTATAGCCAAGCGCTTGCCAAGATTGCGCCGCTCTATCGCGACATGGCGAACTATATTGAGGCCAAGACCTATGTGAGCGACAACGGCGCCCATGGCCGGGAACTCCAGCCAGCGCTGCTTACCGCCTTGGACAATGTTGCATCGGCCCAGGCTACCTATGCAAAAGCCATTGACGCCGCAGACCGCGCGCGCATCAAGGCCGCGTTCGAGGCGACGAAGAAGGATACCCTGGACTATTATCGCAAGGGCACCGTCTATTATCTCAAGGAAAGCATGGATCATGCCTCCGGGGTGCTCGATGGTAAGGGGTTAGGCGACCAGAAGGCGGCATTCAAAGCGTCCCTGGACCAGTTCAACACCATGGCCGTCCAGTTCGACAACAAGGTCCGCGAGAAGGACAAGACGGCATGCGCGAGCTTCATGTTGCACGCCAATGCCTATCTTGCAGCCGGGCGCGATATCATCCAGCGTACCGAGGACGGCACCTATGCCAAGGATCGCAGGAATGGCGCCTCGTTCCAAATGATGAAGCCGAGGGCGGTAGAAGACGCCGAAACGCTGCTCCAGACCTACAATAGCGTCATCAACGACCTCAATGTCAGCCAGTGCTGACATCTAAGAGGGTTTTGTGAATTAACTGGCATCCCATTCCTCGATTTCGCAGGAATGGGATGCTGAGGCGAACGGAACCGAACAACCCGACTTTTATACAAATTACTCATTTTCAGCCATTCACGGATACTTATTGGCTTCGCATCATCTGCCGTTCTTCCAGCGCGTCGCCTCTACCAAAGCCATGGTTCGATCGTTGCTCTACAGCTTACAATCGCTCTCGAAAGGCAAGACACTTGGCAGGCATCTATCAGTGGCAGGCATCTATCCGGCAGCAAGAGCATCTAGCGTGCCCGTAACCCGCTCCCGTAAAGCTGGCTCGCGCGTGATCTCAAGCATCGCGGCAAGGCTGGCGCGGGCGGCCCTTACGTCGTTGTCGACGAGTTCAAGCCGGGCGCGCTCCCACCAAGGATGGGGATATCCTGGCGCGATCGAGGTCATCCTACTGTAAAGCGTCAATGCCCGCCGGCCTTTGCCGGCTTTCTCTGCGCGGGTTGCCTGGTTGAGCAGCAGCCGAACGAGAATCGCACGGTTCGCCATGGCAGCTACGTGATGCACCGCGGACGAAACGTCGCTTTTCGAAGAGGCCAGTAGCGCCGTGATCTGTTCGACACCAACCGGCGCACCGCCGCGAAATGGATCGATGATCACAGGTTTGGCCTCATGCCCGACCATGACGAGCACATGGCCTGGCAAGTTCAGGATTTCGGCGGCCCATCCTATGCGTCGAGCGGCCGCTACATACAGGATCGATAAGCTAATCGGCAGACCACGCAGGCGGTCGATAACGCGGATCAAATCGGCATTGTCAGGATCATCGTAGGTCTCTGTGTCACCTGAAAAGCCAAACTCCCCGGCAATCACCTGCGCGAGGCAGGCGCCGCGCCCCGAAGCATCTGCAACACCGGCACCGATCCCGTCGAGGCGCGACGCAATGTCAGAAAGGACGTCCTCATAAGGACCGATGTCGATCTCGTCATGATCGAGCAACGCCAGCGCCAGGGCGGCCTCATCCAGGACGATGTCGGCATCGTCTACCAAACCGAAATCTTCAAGATTATCCATTCGTTCCTAGATGGTGTTCGCCTTCGATTGTGCAAAGATGGGTCCGCCCCCGCTATGCGCAGCGATCGCATTCCATCGAGCAATGGCCGGCGCACCGCGGCAGTTGACTAGGTGGCTCGGGGTTCACCGCTTGTAGGCCTTGATCGGTCAGCCGTAGGGAATGCTGACCCACAACCGGACCTTCAATCGTTCTCTCCTGCCCCCAACTTCAGACATTCGTTCATCGTGTCGACTGACGTGACCCCGGTCTTTCATCCAGCTGCAACCAGAGACCGACCGGTGTTGTCGCGCATGAGCGCTGGTGAAGCAACGGGCGGGGTTAACCCCGCCCGTTGCTGTTCGAGCCCGGCAGCGAAGGCTGCC
>JAAIGG010004741.1_pt1 | contig 13369 bp, 10 predicted proteins | sample 6487391 | NCBI WGS metagenome assembly JAAIGG01 (sample SAMN13974130, study PRJNA590717) | phyllosphere metagenome | biome: asymptomatic weeds; feature: pooled weeds collected from a community garden; material: weeds; isolation source: pooled asymptomatic leaves from various weed species from...
ACCCAATCCCGCGAGCGCCCATGGCCACCACATCGGCGCGGCCACCGGCTCGCTCGCCACAATCGGCGGCACATAGGTCGGCACCGCCGGCGCAACCTGTGGGGACGGCATGCCCGTTTCGAACGACAGCATGTCGCCCTGCGCATCGTCCAGCCCGACCGCCGGCCGGATCGCCACCGCGAGTGCCGCCTGCTCGCCCGCATCCAGCGGCTTCGGCGTCACCAGCGTCATGCGCAGCCGGAAATTGCGCGCGCCCTCAGCCTCGCCCGGCGTCCAGTTCGCCGGATCGACGATCGCATCGCCCTGCGCCAGCGCCTCGACGCGCAGGTCATGGCGAAGCCCGGGCCGTACCGCTTCGATCGCGGCCCGGGCAAGGGCCCGGTAGTAATTCTCGACCGCCGTCGTCGCATCGCCCTCGACTGGCTGCGGCGCGGCATCGGCGCTGACGACCCGGCCGTCGGCATCGAACGCCTGCTCCGCCTCGGCCAGATAGTGCGGCGGGTAATAGGTATCGGCATCGCCGAACGCGCAGAGTTCGGTGGTCAGTTCATCCATCGCGGTTTCCAGCGCATGGATCTTGCCCGGCCGCGCCTCCGTAGATGATGCCCCGGGCCGGACCGCCGCGGCCGCATTGCAAGGGAGCGACGATGTACGCACTGTTCTGGCTGATCGACCAGCTCATCGGCCTCTACGTCTGGGCGTTGATCATCGCCGCCGTGTTCAGCCTGCTGGTGTCCTTCAACGTGCTCGACACCCGCAACCGCTTCGTCTGGACCATCGGCGACTTCCTGTACAAGGTCACCGAGCCCGCGTTGCGCCCGCTGCGCCGGTTCCTGCCCAACCTGGGCGGCATCGACATCTCGCCGATGATCCTGATCCTGCTGCTCTACGCCGCGCGCATCTTCCTGTGGCAAACGCTGTTCCCGCTGGTCGCGGGCTGACGGCGGCGCAACCCGCCTGGCGCGCCGTGGACGGCGGGCTGCAGCTGCGCGTCAAGGCGCAGCCGCGCGCCCGCGCGAACAAAATCTCTTCTTTCTTCGCGTCCTCGCGGCTTCGTCGCGCCGCCTGATCCTTGGCACGCCCCTCCCGCAAGCGGGAGGGGATGGGGGAGGGCAGGGCCACAGGCGACGCTCTCTGTGAGACTCCATGGCCCTCCCCAAACCCCTCCCGCCTACGGGAGGGGCTTACCGTTCGTGGTTAGGATTTCCCTACAACCCCACCTGCTTCGCCAGCCACCGCGCGGCGGCTTCCGGGCTTTCCTTCGCCGCGTCGTCGCGATCGACCCGGTAGTTCGCCTCCCGCATCGCCTCGACGGGAATGTGGTTCAGCATGGGGCGAAGCGCCTCCACGAACCCCGCATCCCCGGCCCGGTCCTTCGCCACCAGCAGCACCGCGTCATAGCCGGGGATCGCCCGTTTCGGATCGCTCAGCACCGTCAGCCGATCCGCCGCGATCCGCCCATCCGAGGAAAAGGCCGAGATCACATCCGCCCGCCCGCTCGAAAGCGCGCGGTACATGAAGGTCGGGCTATACGGCGTCATGCTCGCGAACCGCAGGCCATAGGCATCGCGCACCGCCGCCCATTCGGGGCGATCGAGAAACTCCAGGTCGCTGCCCAGCTTCAACCCCGGCGCAACCCTCGCCAGATCGGCCAGCGACCGCACGCCCAGCCGCTGCGCCGACGGGGCCTTCATCGCGAAGGCATAGGCATTCTCGAACCCCAGCGGCCCCAGCATCGCCACGTCGCGCGTCGCCGCCCAATCCTTCAGCGTATCCAGCATCACCCCGCGCGAAGGCGAATCATGCCGGTGCATCGCGGTGGTCCACAGCGTTCCGGCATAATCGACATAGACATCGACCCGGCCCCCCGCCGTCGCCTCGAACGCCACCGCCGAGCCCAGCCCGTCGCGATAGCTGACCGAATAGCCTGCCTGCGTCAGCCGGTCGCCGATCAACCGCGCCAGGATATATTGCTCGGAAAAATTCTTCGCCCCGATCACCACCTCGCGTCGCGGCTCGCCCCCGCGCGGCCAGAGCGGCTGGGTCGCCAGCGCGCAGCCCAGCACCAGCGCGACCAGCCCACCGATCCACAGGGCTTTCCGCCGCGTCGCCAGTCCGCGCTCGATCAGCCCGATCAGCGCATCGACCGCCAGCGCCAGGGCGGCGGCGGCGAAACATCCCGCCAGGACCAGCGCCCACGCCTGGGTCTGGAGCCCGGCGAAGATCATGTCGCCCAGCGACGGCTGCCCCACCGTGGTCGACAGCGTCGCCGCGCCGATCGTCCACACCGCCGCCGTCCTGATCCCCGCCGCCAGGATCGGCGCGACCAATGGGACCTCGACCAGCCGCAGCTTCTGCCAGCGCGTCATGCCCACCGCGTCGGCGGCCTGCAACACCGCCGGGTCGAGGCCGAGCAGCCCCGTCACCCCGTTCCGCAGGATCGGCAGCAGCGCATAGAGGGTCAGCGCCAGCAGCGAGGGCAGGAAGCCCAGGGCCGGTATCCCGCCGCCGACCAGGCCGGACAGGCTGAGCAACACCGGATAGAAGAGCGCGAGCAGCGCCAGCGCCGGAATGGTCTGCACCAAGCTCGCGCATCCCAGTGCGACCCGTGACAGGCCGGGCCGCCGCGCACAGGCGAAGGCCAGCGGCACGGCGATCAGGATCCCCAGCAGCAGCGCCGCCATGCTGACCAGCACATGCTGCGCGAGCAGCGGCGGTACGCGGGTGAGGGCATCGGAAAAGGCGCTCATCGGGCCAGCGCCGCGAGCCGTTCGGCCTGATGCCGGGGAACCGCCATCAGCGCCTGCGCGGCCTTGCCGCCTTCCCCCGCGACCAGTTGCGCCGGGCTGGCATCGGCGACGATCCGTCCCCGCTCCATCACCAGCACCCGGTCCGCGGTCAGCAGCGCTTCCGCCATGTCATGGGTGACGAGCACGGTCGTCAGCCCCAATCGCTGGTGAAGCGCCACCAGCCGCCCCGCCACCGCGTCGCGCGTCACCGGATCGAGCGCGCCCAGCGCTTCGTCGAGCAGCAGGATCGGCGGCTCGGTCGCCAGTGCGCGGGCGATGGCGACCCGTTGGCGCTGGCCGCCGGACAGTGCGTCGGGCATCCGATCGGCCAGATCGCGGGGCAGCTCGACCAGGTCGAGCACCTCCCCAACCCGGTCGCCGACCGCACGCCCGGCCAACCGCAGCCCGATCGCGACATTGGCCGCCACCGTCATATGCGGGAACAGGCCATGTTGTTGAAAGACATAGCCGATCCGGCGACGCCATGCGTGCGGCGGCTCGGCGGTGACGTCGAGGCCGTCGACGCGTACCCGGCCGCTGTCGGGCGTCTCCAGCCGGTTGATCGTGCGGAGCAGCGTCGATTTGCCCGAGCCCGATGCGCCGACCAGCGCGACGAACGATCCCTGCGCGATGGACAGCGATACACCGTCGACCGCCGCGACCGTGCCATAGCGGCGGGACAGATTCTCCAGCGCGATCATCGGTTCGGGCATGGCAGGCAATCATGGGGATGCAACATGAATCGGTCAAACGCCGCAGTCGGTCTTTCCGCCGCAAGCGCCGGTGCTTTCGGGCTATTCCTACGCCACGCGGCGCGGTAAGACGTGTAAAACATGTTCAACGCCCAAATGTGCGTCAGGAGAGTTATGAGCCAGATCGAACAGCAGACCGCCAGCCATGTCCTCGACCGGGTCCTCGTCCTCGAAATGGTGCGCGTGACCGAGGCGGCGGCGATCGCGGCCTCCACCCTGGTCGGTCGCGGCGACGAAAAGGCCGCCGATGCCGCCGCCGTCGAGGCGATGCGCGCCGCGCTCAACGAACTGGACATGGACGGCACCGTCGTCATCGGCGAGGGCGAACGCGACGAGGCGCCGATGCTGTTCATCGGCGAGAAGGTCGGCACCGGCCAGGGCCCGGAGATCGACATCGCGCTCGACCCGCTGGAGGGGACGACCATCTGCGCCAAGGCGGGCCCCAACAGCCTGGCGGTGCTGGCGATCGCGGAGAAGGGGCATCTGCTCAATGCCCCCGACGTCTATATGGAGAAGATCGCGGTCGGCCCCGGCTATCCGGCGGGCGTGATCGATCTGGACCGCAGCCCGAGCGACAATATCCGCGCCGTTGCCGAGGCCAAGGGCGTGAAGCCGGGCGACATCACGGTGTGCGTGCTCGACCGGCCGCGTCACGAGGGGCTGATCGCCGAGTTGCGGTCGCTGGGGTGCGGCGTGGTCCTGATCGGTGACGGCGACGTGGCGGGGGTGATCGCGACCACCGACCCGGAGACGACGATCGACGTCTATATGGGATCGGGCGGCGCGCCCGAGGGGGTGCTGGCCTGCGCCGCGTTGCGGTGCGTCGGCGGGCAGTTCAAGGGGCGACTGCTGTTCCGCAACGATGCCGAGCGGTCGCGCGCTTACAAATGGGGCGTGACCGACCTCGACAAGCAGTACGACCTGACCGAACTGGCACGCGGCGACTGCATCTTCGCGGCGACCGGGGTGACCGATGGCTCGCTGCTGGCGGGCGTGAAGCGGCATGCCAAGATCATGACGACCGAAAGCGTGGTGATGCGCGCCTCTTCGGGCACGGTCCGGTGGGTGAAAGGGCAGCATCGCCTGTGACGGCAGGGCATGGTGCTGTGATGTCGACCCGGACCGAACTCCTCCCCTTCAGGGGAGGGGTTGGGGTAGGGCCTCGCCATTTACCGGATGCTCGCGGATCGGCCGCATGTCCCGGGCTCTAGCCGCCGCCCTCCTGCTCGCCGCGCTGGCGGGGGTGTGGTGGTTCCAGAAAGGCGATTTGGGCGAATATCGGCGGTTCAAGGCGCTCGACGACGGCCATTCGCGGCGGATGCGGTTCCGGTTGTGGCTGGCGCGGGCGGCGCTGGCCTTTCTGGTGCCGGTGCCGGTCGGGCTGGCGCTGCTCGGACGGTTCGATGCGCTGGCGGTGATGCCGGACGAATTCGCCGGGCTGGCGGGGGCGATGCCGCCGATCTTCGACGGCGAAGCGATGCGCCCGATGCTGATCGGCGGCGCGGTCGGCGGGCTGGTGGCGGGTGCGGTGCTGGCACGGATGCGCAAGCGGCGGCCGCTGGGCGATGTCTCCGCGCTGTTGCCGCGCGACCGGCGCGAGTTGAAATATACTGCAGCGCTCAGCGTCATGGCGGGGGTGAGCGAGGAGGCCTTTTTCCGCCTGTACCTGCCGCTGCTGGTCGCGCTGGTGACGGGGCAGGCGTGGATCGGGTTCGCCGCGTCGCTGGCGCTGTTCGGGGCGATGCACCGCTATCAGGGCTGGGTGGGAGTCCTCGCCACCACCGCGCTGGGGGCGGTGATGACCGGGCTTTACCTGATGACCGGCAGCCTGTGGGTGGTCATGCTGGTCCACGCGCTGGTGGACTTGAACGGGCTGGTGGTGACGCCGTTATTGGGTGGGACGTTGCGCAAAAATCCTCCCCGTTAACGGGGAGGGGGACCAGCCGCAGGCTGGTGGAGGGGGATCGCCGCAGAGGCTGTCTTGTGTGGAAGCCCCCCTCCGTCAGGGCTTTGCCCTGCCACCTCCCCGTGCCGGGGAGGAACGTCAGTTTTTCAGCCGCCAGCCGGTGCGGAATATCCACCCAATCCATGCCAGGCACGCCAGCAGGAACAGCCCCGTCACGCCCAGGCTGACCCCCGGCGTCACGTCCGAAGTGCCGAAGAAGGTCCAGCGGAAGCCGTTGATCAGATACACCACCGGGTTGAACAGCGTCACCGTCCGCCACGGCTCGGGGAGGATCGTCACCGAGTAGAAGGCTCCCCCAAGGAAAGTGAGGGGGGTGACGATCAGCAGCGGAATGACCTGCAACTGCTCGAACCCGCGCGCCCAGATGCCGATCGCGAAGCCGAACAGCGAGAAGGTGACCGCCACCAGCAACAGGTAGAAGAGCATCGCCACCGGGTGCAGGATGCTGAGGTCGACGAACAAATGGGCGGTGGCCAGGATCACCAGCCCGATCACCATCGACTTGCTCGCCGCCGCGCCGACATAGCCCAGGACGGTCTCGATGGGAGAGAGCGGCGCGGACAATATCTCGTACATGGTGCCGGTGAACTTCGGCATGTAGATGCCCAGACTCGCGTTCAGGATGCTTTCCGAAAAGATCGAGAGCAGCATCAGGCCCGGCACGATGAACGCGCCATACGGCACGCCCGAGACCTGGTTCATCGCCGATCCGATCGCGGTGCCGAACACGACGAAATAGAGCGTCGTGGTGATGACCGGCACCATCAGGCTGGTCCACACCGTCCGCCGGAACCGCGCCATTTCGAAGCGATAGATCGCCCAGATGCCATGCAGGTTCATGCGCGCGTCCCCTCGACCAGATCGACGAAGATATCCTCTAGCGAGGATTTGTAGGTTTCCAGATCGTTGAACCCGATCCCCAACTCGCCCAGCCTGCGCAACAGCGAAGGGATGCCGGTATGCTCGGCACGGGCATCGAAGATGTAGCGAAGCCTTTTGCCCTCATCCTCCAGCGACAGGTTCCATTCGGCCAGTTCCGCCGGGAGCGCCGCCATGGGCTTGGCGAGGGTCAGCACCATTTCGCGCTTGCCGAGCTTCTTCATCATCTCGGCCTTTTCCTCCACAAGGAGGAGTTGGCCCTTGGCGATCACGCCCACCCGGTCGGCCATCTCCTCGGCCTCCTCGATATAATGGGTGGTCAGGATGATGGTGACGCCGCGTTCCCGCAGCCGGTGGACCAGCTTCCACATGTCGCGGCGAAGCTCGACATCGACGCCCGCGGTGGGCTCGTCGAGGAAGAGCAGGTCGGGTTCGTGGGACAGCGCCTTGGCGATCAGCACCCGGCGCTTCATGCCGCCGGACAGCTCCATCAGCTTGGCATGGCGCTTGTCCCATAGCGACAGGTCGCGCAGCACCTGTTCGATATAGGCCGCGTTGGACGCGCGGCCGAACAGGCCCCGGCTGAAATTCACGGTGTCGATCACCCGCTCGAACATGTCGACCGAGAGTTCCTGCGGCACCAGCCCGATCTTTCGCCGTGCGCCCTTATAATCGCGCAGGGCATCATGGCCGTCGACCCGGATCGCACCCGCCGACGGGGTCACGATCCCGCAGACGATCGAGATGAGCGTCGTCTTGCCCGCCCCATTGGGGCCGAGCAGCGCGAAAATCTCACCGCGCCGGATGGTCAGGTCGACCGGCTGGAGCGCGGTGACCCCGCTCTTATAGGTCTTGGTCACACCCTCGACGGACAGGATCGGGTCGGTCATGCGGCAGTTCCCCGTTGGAATAGCGCGGCCTTATCAAGCGTTTCGTGCGGCGGCGATGGCCTTTTGCAACTCTTCGACCGGCAACGCGCCCGACAGGATGCGATTGCCGACGATCCAGCTCGGCGTGCCGGTCAGACCCAGCCGCCCGGCGGCTTCCAGATTGCGCGCGATCTCGGCATCCGCCTGGGGCTGGAAGGCCGCCATCCGGCTCGCATCGACCCCGGCCTTGGCGGCGGCGGCGGCGATGGTCGCGTCGCTGACCGGCCCGCCCGCATAAAGGGCATCGTGGAAGGCGGCGAACTTGCCCTGCGACGCGGCGAGCAGGCTCATCCGCGCCGCCGCCTTGCTCGACGGGGCGAGGATCGGCAGTTCGCGATAGACGATGCGCAGCTTCGGGTCGGCCTCGACCAGTTGCTTGAGCAGCGGCAGGCTGGCCCGGCAATAGCCGCAATTATAGTCGTAGAATTCGACCAGCGTGACATCGCCGCGCGGGTTGCCGGTATAGGCATTGCCGAACGGCTTGGTCAGGTCGCCGCCGATCGCCGCCACCGCCTTGCCCTGTTCGCGGTCCTGAAGCCGCTGCATCGCCTCCGGGATCACGTCCGGGTGATCGAGCAGATAGGCACGCACGCCGTCGCCCGACGCGCCGCCGGGGGCGACGAGCGGCGCCAGCGCCAGGACGGTCCCGCCGCCGACCAGACCACCCATGACCGCGACGGCGGCCAAAGTCTTCACCCCCATCAGCGGCGCTTCTTCTTGGAACTGGCGGCAGCGTCGGCAGAGGTCATGGCGATATCCTGCGCCCGAATCCATTCGGACGTGTTGGGGGTGAGATTGGCGAGCGCATAGCGCGCGCTCTGGATGGCGGTACGGGTGTCGCCCATCATGCTCGCCCGTTCGGCGGTGGCGAGCGCGGCGCGCGGCGTGTCGCCCAGTTGCTCATAGGCGGTGCCGAGCTGGACCCAGGCGAAGGGATTGTCCTCGTCGCGCTGGACCGCGACCTTCAGCACCTTCACCGCCTCGGGCAGGTTGCGCTTGTCCTCCGTCGCGATCAGCGCATGGCCGAAGGTGGTGGCGATCAGCGCGTTCTGGCCCGATCCCATGGTCGCGGCGCGCAACGGCGCCAGTGCCTCCTGCGGCTTGCCCGCCTCCAGCAGGATCTGGCCCTGGATCTCCTGGAAATAGGGGTCGTGGGGATCCTTGGCGATCAGCGCATTCGCCTCGGCATCGGCTTTGTCGGGATAGGCGGCCTTATGATAGGCATAGGCGCGCGCGTAATGCGCATAGACCGACTGGTCGGTGTCAGGGAATTTCTGGAGCGTCGTCTCGGGCGGCGAGATATAGCCGAACAGCTTGGCCTTCACCCGCAGGAAGCGTTCCTGCAATTTGGGATCGACCGGCGTATTCCAGGCGGGCGAGGCCTTCAGATCGTCCGTCAGCGCCTGAATACGGGTGGACGAGAGCGGGTGGGTCTGGGCGAACGGATCGATATTGACGTAACCATAACGATATTGCTGGTTCTGCAACTTCTTGAAGAAGCTGAGCATCCCCTTGCCGGTCACGCCCGAGGTGGTGAGGTAGCGGGCACCCGCCGCGTCCGCCGCCGATTCCTGGTTGCGGCTGAACGCCAGCACCTGGCCCATCGCGGCCTGCTGTCCCGCCGCGAGCACGCCCATGCCCGCCGCACCGCCGCCCATCGCAATGGTGGCCAGGCCCAGCACCATCGACAGAAGCTGCATCTTCATCGCGGGCTTCATCGCCTGTTCGCTCAGGATCACATGGCCGTCGGCGATATGCCCCAGCTCGTGCGCGACGACGCCCTGCACTTCGTTCACATTGTCCGCCGCCTGGAGCAGCCCCGAATGGACATAGACGATCTGCCCGCCCGCCACGAAGGCGTTGATCGAATCGTCGTTGATCAGGACGATCTTCACGTCGCGCGGGGAAAGGCCGGCGGCCTTGATCATCGGCGAGGACATGTCGGCGAACAGCGATTCGGTCTCGGCATCGCGAAGGATCGACTGCGCGGCGGCGGGTTGCGCCCAGAGCAGGATCGTGGCGGCGAAGGCGGCAATCAGTCGCTTCATGCTTCCTCTATCGGCGGGTCGGTGTCGGGACACAAGCATTGCGTCCCGCGCGGCGACAGGCTGGCTCTGGCACGGGGTGGCTGAACGCCGGACGAATGAAAGCATGGCATGACAGGGTGACGATCGACCCGCCGCCGATGTTCCCGTGGCCGTGCTCCGTCCGATCATCCAGGCGCATTGGGTCGCCATATTCGCAAGGAATCGATTTTAGGAAAACCGATGGAAGCGGCCCCGGTCAAACCTCCTCAATCAGACGAGTATGCAATTCCCATAGTGCAGTGCGATGCTGTCGAATCTCAACATACTATGCGCGGCCTCGTATGAAAGCCAGGTTGCGGCCAGATGTTCATTCGACACTTGTATTGCTTCATCGAATTGTACCTGGGCTGCAAAAGACAATTCCTGCACGACGTACGTCGTCTTTCCCCATTGTCTCCAGTCTCGAAAAATCCGAGCTGGGACCGTCGCATGAGCATCAAGCGATATCCAGCGTCGACCTGTTGCGGCCAAACCTACTTCTTCCTCAAATTCACGCTTGGCGGCTTCCAGCCGTGTTTCGCCCATGTCGGCGCCTCCAGCAACGCCTTGCCAGACATCGCGGTTGGAGCACTTCCATGACGAAGATTTCGGGAAGGAAACCCGTTTGAGAACAGGCCGTGGCCTTACTCATTTCCCAGAATCGCCTTTGCGTCCCTTCGGCTTTTGATAATGGCAACCGGCTTGTCGGGACCAAATCGCTCAAGCTGCTCGACAAAGCGTGGAGCCGACTCTTTCTCAAAATTCCAGATGTAGGAGAGGAATTCACGGTCGGGAATTGGCTCACGACATCCTTCCGCCATGGCGATCCTGACCTTGCCATAATTTCGCACGACGCGACGGGCCAAGCCAAGCAAAGCCAATCTGCGTGGGACACGGACCCAAATTATCAGGTCTGCCCGTGGAATGCGTATGTCGAATGTCGATGGACCACTCCCGTCCATCACCCAGCGATCCCGCGCGACGAGATCGGCCGTCAGAGCACGCTGCTCTTCACGATTTCTGACCTTCCATCCCGGCAGCCAGCGTACATCTCTGTCAAGGGATTGATACTCGAGACCGAAGAGTTCCGCTATGCGCAGCGCCAACGTGGTCTTTCCTCCTCCCGAGCATCCAATCACAAGTATCCGATTTGATGTAACTAGCCGATTTGCCGCCTCTGGCAGCGAAATATAATGGGGCATCCGGGGCCTCATATTGGATAGCACGATGGCGTATCAGCTTCGTGGATCAATCCTTTCCTGAATAGTCCCCCTTGGCTCGCGAGCGGGGTCGTAGGAACAGCTATCAAAGCCTGGTTTCGACTTCTCTCCAATCGCCTCCCCGGCCGAACAATCCGTTCCCAGACGAAAACGCCCTCCTTCCGCTGGGGAAGGAGGGCGTTTCGCGTCGATCAGGGAAGCAATCAGGCGCCGAAGGTGCGCTGCCACCAGCCGCGACGCGGGGCTTCGCTCGCGGTCGCGTCGGCCTCGGTCGATTCCGCTGCCAGGGCAGGCTCGGCCTCGACCGGAGCGGCGTCCTCGGTCACCGGCTCGGCGGCGACCTTGGGCGCAGGCTTCTTGCGGACGCGCTTGGGCTTGGCCGGGGCTTCCGCCTCTGCTTCGACCACCGGCGCGGGCTCTTCCGCGACCGGCTCGACGGCGAGCTTGGGAGCGGCCTTCTTGCGGACGCGCTTGGGCTTGGCGGGGGCTTCCGGCGCGGCTTCGACCACGGGCGCGGCGTCCTCGGCCACCGGCGTCTCGACCGGCGCTTCCACCGGCGTCTCGGTCACGACCGGCGCGGCCTTGCGGGCACGCGGGCGGCGGCGGGTCTTGGGAGCCTCGCTCGCCTCGACCTCGGCCACGACCAGCGGGGTCGTCACCGGGGCGGCATCGCCCGCCTCGATCGGCTCCTCGATGGACAGCGGCGCTTCGGCGACGTCGTCCTCGCCGGCGGTCTCGGTCGAAGCCTCACCGGCTTCCACCGCGCCACCGTCCTGGCGGCGACCACCGCGACGACCGCGACGGCCACGGCGACGGCGGCCACCTTCGCGGGGTTCGCCCGTCTCGGCTTCGGCTTCGTTCGCCTCGACCGGCTCAACGGCGTCTTCCTCGCCTTCGTCCGTCTCGTCGAGTTCGGCGTCGTCGGCGCTTTCGGTCTCGTCGCCATGCACGGCGTCCTCGGCCCCGCCACGGTTGCGACGGCCACGACGGCGGCGACGGCGCTTGCGACCACCACCCTCGCCTTCTTCGCGCGGTTCACGGGGAGCGGCGGCTTCGGTCGCGGCCTCTTCGACTTCTTCCTCGTCCTCTTCTTCCTCGATCTCGTCGACCAGATCGTCCTCATCCTCCTCGACGGGCAGGAGCGAGTCGATCTTGGGCGCATAGGCAGGCGGCGGGCCCGACGCCTCGACCGTCATGCGCGCACCCTCTTCCTCGCGGTCGGGGATGATCTCGACGGTCACGCCGTAACGATCCTCGATTTCGGCGATGTCGGCGCGCTTGCGGTTGAGCACATAGACGGCCGCTTCCTGGCTGGCGCGCAACGTCAGGATCGAGCCGCGACCGCGCGCGGCCTCGTCCTCGATCAGGCGCAGCGCCGACAGGCCCGCCGACGAGGCGGTGCGGACCAGGCCGGTGCCCTCGCAATGCGGGCAGGGGCGGGTCGACGCCTCCAGAACGCCGGTGCGCAGGCGCTGGCGGCTCATCTCCATCAGCCCGAAGGACGAGATGCGGCCGACCTGGATACGGGCGCGATCGTTCTTCAGCGCCTCCTTCATCGCCTTCTCGACCTTCCGGACATTGGAATTGTTGTCCATGTCGATGAAGTCGATGACGACCAGGCCCGCCATGTCGCGCAGACGCAACTGGCGCGCGATTTCCTGCGCGGCTTCCAGGTTGGTCGCGGTCGCGGTCTGCTCGATATTGTGCTCGCGGGTCGAACGGCCGGAGTTGATGTCGATCGACACCAGCGCCTCGGTCGGGTTGATGACCAGATAGCCGCCCGACTTCAGCTGGACGACCGGATTGTACATCGCGGCGAGTTGGTCTTCGACATGCGCGCGCTGGAAGAGCGGTACGGCGTCGGCGTACTGCTTCACCCGGCGAGCATGCGTCGGCATCAGCAGGCGCATAAATTCCTTCGCCTGGCGATAGCCTTCCTCGCCCTCGACGATCACTTCCTCGATCTCGCGATTGTAGATGTCGCGGATCGCGCGCTTGATCAGATCGCTGTCGCCATAGATCAGCGCGGGCGCCGACGAGTGCAGCGTCTTTTCGCGGATGCCGTCCCACAGGCGCGCCAGATAGTCGAAGTCGCGCTTGATCTCGGTTTTGGTCCGCTGAAGACCGGCGGTCCGCACGATGCAGCCCATGGTCGAGGGCAGGGCCATGTCGGCCATGATCGACTTCAGCCGCTTGCGATCGGCTGCGTTGGAGATCTTCCGGCTGATGCCGCCGCCATGCGAGGTGTTGGGCATCAGCACGCAGTAACGGCCCGCCAGCGACAGATAGGTAGTCAGCGCCGCGCCCTTGTTGCCGCGCTCTTCCTTGACGATCTGGACCAGCAGCACCTGGCGGCGATGGATGACGTCCTGGATCTTGTACCGGCGGCGCAGATTCTGGCGACGCTGGCGCAGCGCCTCGACCTGATCGTCGTTGACGGTCGACTTTTTCGGGCGCGGGGCGGCCGCGGCCTCGTCGCCATCCTCATCGTCGTGATGGTCGTCGGCGTGATCGTCCTCGCCTTCGCCGTCGAAATCATCGTCATCCTCGGCGTCGAGTTCGGCGCGCAGCGCGGCCTCTTCGGCGGCATGCTCGGCCTCTTCGCGCAGCAGGGCTTCGCGATCTTCCTTCGGGATCTGGTAATAGTCGGGGTGGATTTCCGAAAAGGCCAGGAAGCCGTGACGGTTGCCGCCGTAATCGACGAACGCCGCCTGCAGCGACGGTTCGACGCGGGTCACCTTGGCGAGGTAGATATTGCCTTTGAGCTG
>JAAIGG010449053.1_pt1 | contig 13222 bp, 10 predicted proteins | sample 6487391 | NCBI WGS metagenome assembly JAAIGG01 (sample SAMN13974130, study PRJNA590717) | phyllosphere metagenome | biome: asymptomatic weeds; feature: pooled weeds collected from a community garden; material: weeds; isolation source: pooled asymptomatic leaves from various weed species from...
AACATAAAATTTATTGTAGTTGGACAAGATTTTAGATTTGGTTCTAAAAGAAACGGAGATATTGAACTTTTAAAAAAGAATAGTGAAAAATATAAATTTAATGTTATTTCAGTTAAATCATTATATAAAAATAATATTAAAATTAGCAGTACTAATATTAGAAAATATTTATTAGAAAATAACATTAAATTAGCTCAAATATTACTTGGTAGACCATTTAGTATTTTTGGTCGTGTTATTTATGGTAATCAAATAGGAAGAACACTAGGTTATCCAACTGCTAATATAAAATTACATAATAATATTCCAATCACTAATGGTGTATATGCAGTGAAAATACATTATAAAAAAAAATATTTAGGCATATGCAATATAGGAGTGAAACCTAGTTATATTTCTATACCAAAAAACAAAATTCTTGAAGTTCATATATTTGATGTAAATATTAATTTATATAATAAAAAAATAGAAGTTTTACTATACAAAAAAATAAGAAACGAATGTTTTTTTTCATCGGCACAACAATTAAAAGAACAGATTTCCGAAGATATTAAAATTGTTAAAAAATATTTTAATATTTCTGATTATGAAATTAAAAATAAAAGATAAAATTATGCATGATTATAAAAAAACTTTAAACTTACCTAAAACAAAATTTTCTATGCGAGCTAATTTAACTCAAAAAGAACCTCAAATCTTAAAAAATTGGTATGAAAATAATCTTTATCAAATAATTAGAAAAAATAAAGAAAACAAAAAAATTTTTTTTCTACATGATGGACCTCCGTATGCAAATGGAAACATTCATATTGGACATGCAGTTAATAAAATTTTAAAAGACATAATAATTAAATCTAAAAATTTATCTGGTTTTGATGCTCCATATATACCTTCATGGGACTGTCATGGGTTACCTATTGAACAAAAAGTTGAAGAAAAATTAGGAGTGTACAAAAAAACAATAAATACTTCAAAATTTCAAGAAAAATGTAGAAAGTATGCAGAAAATCAAGTAAAAAAACAAAAAAAAGACTTTATTAGATTAGGAGTAATTGGAGATTGGGAAAATGCTCATCTTACAATGAATTATAAAAATGAAGCAAATATAATAAAAACACTTTCTAAAATTATTGAAAAAAAACACTTGTATAGAGATTTTAAACCTATACATTGGTGTTTAAAATGCGAATCTTCTTTATCTGATGCAGAAATTGAATATTTTGATAAAAAATCAGATGCAATTTTTGTTGCAATTAAAAGTAATGATAAAAATTTAAAAAAAATATTCAATACTTACATGTTAAATAATAAAGAAACATATTTACCTATCTGGACGACTACTCCGTGGACACTTCCATCAAGTCAAGCGATCGCAGTACATCCAGACTTTAAATATGATTTAATTGAAACTGAAAAATATAATTTAATTCTAGCTAAAGAACTTTCAAAAAACACACTTAATAGTTTAAAAATAAAAAATTGGAAATATTTAATTTCAATTGATGGAAAAAAATTAGAGGGAATAAAATTTTTACATCCGTTTTTAAAAAATATTTTATTACCTGTAATATTAGGCGAACATGTTAATATTGAAACAGGTACAGGGGCAGTTCATACTTCCCCGGATCACGGGCAAGAAGATTATACTGTGTGTCAAAAATATGATATAAACCCAATAAATTTAATCAATTATAAAGGTGATTTTAAAAAAAATATACATCCAAAATTAGACGGAATTAACATTTATAAAGCTAACGAAATAATTATAAAATTATTAATTGATCATCATTGTTTATTACGTCATGAATCTTTAGATCATAGTTACCCACATTGTTGGAGGCATAAAACCCCTATTATATTTCGAGCTACTCCGCAATGGTTTATTGATGTTAATAAAAATAATTTTCGTTTTAATACTATTAAAGAAGTTCAAAAAGTTTTATGGATCCCTAAATGGGGAGAATATAGAATAAAGGAAATGATACAAAAAAGACCTGATTGGTGTATCTCAAGACAAAGAAAATGGGGTGTTCCAATGTGTATTTTTATACACAAAAAAACAGGTGAAATACACCCTAAAAACTCTTTAATAATGAAAAATATTATTAAAAAAGTAGAATTAGAAGGAATCAAAGCATGGTGGAATATTAATTTAAAAGAAATATTAGGTGAAGAATATAATCTATATGAACAAGTTTTTGATATATTAGATGTTTGGTTTGAATCAGGAAATACTCACACTTCAATACAATATAAAAACAAAAAAAACAAAAAAAATTATGCAGATATGTTTTTAGAAGGCTCAGATCAACATAGAGGTTGGTTTATGTCATCATTGATGATATCAATGTTAATTAATAAAAAAGCGCCTTATTCTGAAGTATTAACACATGGATTTGTAGTTGATGGAAAAGGACAAAAAATGTCTAAATCTATAGGAAATACTATAAGTCCTAACGATATAATCAATACATTAGGAGCGGATGTTTTAAGACTTTGGGTAGCTTCTTCAAATTATTCTAATGATATTTCTATTTCTAATGAAATTTTAAAACGAACATCAGACATTTATCGAAGAATAAGAAATACAGCTCGTTTTATGCTGGCTAATATAAACGATTTTCACCCAAACGAAAATATTGTTCCTAAAGAAAAAATGATTCGTTTAGATCAGTGGGCTGTATCTCATACAAAAATAGTACAAGAAGAAATAATTAGACTTTATAATAAATACAATTTTCATGAAGTAATAAAAAAGTTAATGCATTTTTGTTCTGTTGAAATGAGCTCTTTTTACCTTGATATTATCAAAGATAGACAATATACTTTACAAAAAAACAGTTTAGAAAGAAGAAGTTGTCAAACAGCAATATATTATATAATACATGCACTAGTTAGATGGATATCTCCGATATTATCATTCACTGCTAATGAAATATGGAATTATTTACCTGGAAAAAATTCAGACTATGTATTTACAGAAGAATGGTCTAATGAATTATTTGCATTAAATATTAACACTACGTGTAATCATCAATTTTGGAATGAATTAATAATCATTAAAAATGAAATAAATAAATTTATAGAAGAAGAAATAAAAAATAAAAACATAAATAATTCATTAGAAATCTCTATGACATTATATGTAACACCTGAAGTAAAAGAAAAATTAAATATTTTAGGAAATGAATTAAAATTTATATTTTTAACATCTCATGTTTTAGTAAAAAGTTATGAAACAGCACCAATAAATGCAAAAAAAAGTTTTTTATTACCTAAATTTAAAATTTTGTTAAAAAAAAGCAATGAAAAAAAATGTCAAAGATGTTGGCATTATAATATTCCTATTATTCATAATAATAATGAAATTTGTATGCGTTGCATTTCTAACACTCGAGGCGATGGTGAAAAACGAATTTTTATATGAAAAAAATATATAAAAAATATATTTCAATCATAATAGTTATCTTAATAATAGATATTTTTTCTAAATATTGGATTTTTAATCATTTAGATTTATATGAAATAAAAAAAATTTTATCTGTGCTCAATTTCTTTCATGTACATAATTATGGTGTAGCTTTTAGCGCTTTTTCAAGTAAAACATTATGGAATAGATTTTTTTTATCAACATTAAGCATAATTATTATATTATTAATATTTAAAGAAATTTTGAAATCAAAAAAAAAACATAAAAAATTAGCTTTATGTTTTATTATCGCAGGAGCTATAGGAAATTTAACAGATCGTATTTATTATGGGTTTGTTATAGACTTTATTGATATGCATATTAATAACTGGCATTTTGCAACATTTAATGTATCCGATTGTAGTATTTTTATTGGAATAGTTATATATATAAAAAATAAATATAAAGTGAATAAATAAATCTATTATTTTTAATAAAATATATGTTCTTTTTAATGAAAATATTTTCTGGAGATTCTTCCAAATGGATGTTTTATTAGCGAATCCAAGAGGTTTTTGCGCAGGTGTCAAAAGAGCTATTTTAATAGTTGAAAACGCTTTAAAAATTTATAAAAAAACTATCTATATTAAACATGAGTTAGTACATAATCAATATGTTATAAAAAAATTACGTAAAAAAGGAGTAATTTTTGTTGAGAAAATTTCGGATATTCCAGATAATTCAATAGTAGTCTTTTCTGCACATGGTGTTTCAAAAAAAACAAAAGAAAAAGCTATAAAAAAAAAATTAATTATTTTAAATGCGACTTGTCCATTAGTAACAAAGGTGCATAAAGAAGTTTCAAAAGCAAGCGAAAAAAATATAGAAACTATCTTTATTGGTCATAAAGGACATCCCGAAGTTATCGGAACAATAGGGCAATACAATAAAAAAAATAGTAGTCAAATACATCTTATTGAATCAATAGAAGATATAAATAAATTATCAATTGAAAAAAATAACACAAAATTAAATTTTTTTACACAAACAACATTATCTATTAACTATACTCAATCTATTATTAAAGCTTTGAAAAAAAAATTTCCACATATTTCTGGGCCAAAAAAAGAAGATATATGTTATGCAACAACTAATCGACAAAATGCAGTTATTAAACTATCAAAGATAACTGATATGATACTTGTAATAGGTTCTAAAAATTCTTCTAATTCTAATCGGTTAACTGAAATAGGCAAAGAAACTGGCGTATTTACTAAACAAATTGAATCATTTTTAGATATTAAAGAAAAATGGATAAAAAACATAAAACATATTGGCATTACAGCAGGCGCATCTGCACCAGAATTTTTAGTAAAACAAGTAATTGAGTATTTACAAAAAATAGGTGCTAAAAAACCAAAAGAAATTTTAGGCCCTGAAGAAAAAATAATTTTTAATATCCCTAGATATTTAACACTTCCATTACATTTAAAAAACTATGAATAAAAAAATAACTCGTATTGCGATTACTGGAGCTTTAGGACGAATGGGACAAATGTTAGTTAAGGAAATACAAAAGAACAAAAAAACTTGCTTAAGTACAGTAGTAGTAAAAAAAAATCATCCATTAATTAATCATGATATTGGGAAAATAGTCGGAATAGGAAAGACAGAAGTACTTATTAAAGATCATCTAGATGTTGAAAAAAATGATTTTGATGTTTTAATCGATTTTACACATCCCATTGCAACACTAGAATATTTAAAATATTGCAATATATTTAGAAAAAAAATAATTATTGGTACAACTGGATTTTCAGATTTAGAAATAAAAAAAATCAAATCCTATTCAAAAAATATTGCTCTCTTAATATCGTCAAATTTTAGTATAGGAATAAATTTACTTTGTCAATTAGTAGAACAAACAACTCGAATTTTAGGAAATAATTCTGATATTGATATTATAGATTTCCATCATCGTAATAAAATTGATATTCCCTCAGGAACTGCATTAACTATTGGAGAAAATATATCAAAAGTGATGAAATGGAATTTAAATACAAATTCGCTATATTATAAAAAAGGACTAACAAAAATTAGAGAATCAAAAAAAATCGGATTTTCTAGTATACGATCAGGAGGCATTATTGGAAAACACTCAGTAATTTTTACAAATTCTGAAGAAGAAATTAAAATTACCCATACAGCTTTTAATAGAAAATCTTTTGCTAAAGGCGCTATTGAATCAGCTATTTGGATTATTTCAAAAGAAAAAGGATTATTTAATATGAAAGATTTTTTAAAAAATATGTTTTAAAGTTTTTATTGTAAAAAACAAATATATAAATTTTATCTTTTTAAAAAATGCTTTTTTAAAAAACTAAAACGTATAAAATATTTATTACGATAATAGACAAAAATATTAATTTTAGTTAAAATAAATATTTAATTTTTCAAAATATTTTACTTATTATTTATAAAATTTAATCAATAATTAAAAAATTTTTTGGAGGGTGCTTTGGGCCAATCAGCAGTATTAGTTTTAGAAGATGGCACTAGATTTCATGGACGTTCTATTGGAGCTAAAGGAACAACTGTCGGAGAAGTTGTTTTTAACACATCAATAACTGGATACCAAGAAATAATCACTGATCCTTCTTACTCACATCAAATAGTAACGCTAACACATCCTCATATTGGAAATATTGGTACAAATAAAAACGACGAAGAATCATCTAAAATTCATATAAGAGGGTTGATTATTCGAGATATGTCTCCAATATCCAGTAATTATCGCAGTGAAAAAAGTTTCTCTTCTTATTTAAAAGAAAACAATATTATTGCAATATCTGATATTGACACAAGGAAATTAACACGTATTTTACGAACAAAAGGATCGCAGAATGGATGTATTATAGAAGACAAAAAAGAAAATTATATTATAGCACATAAAAAAGCGAAAAACTGTTTGAGTTTACAAGGATTAGATTTAGCTAAAAAAGTTTCCACTAAAGTTATTTATAATTGGAATAAAAGTACTTACATTATTAACAAAAAAAAATCATTTTCTGAAAAAAAATTTTTATTTCATATTATTGTATATGATTTTGGTGTTAAACGAAATATTTTACGTATGTTAGTAGATCGTGGGTGTTATTTAACGATAGTACCTGCTACAACAAATTCAAAAACAGCATTAGATTTGGCTCCTGATGGAATTTTTTTATCTAATGGACCTGGTGACCCAAGACCATGCCATTATGCTATTAAATCTATTCAAGATTTCTTGAAAATTAATATCCCAATATTTGGAATATGTCTAGGACATCAACTACTTGCATTGGCTAACGGAGGTGATATCATTAAAATGAAATTTGGTCATCATGGTGCTAATCATCCAGTTAAAGAATTAAAAACAAACCGTGTAATTATTACTTCACAAAATCATAGTTTTACTGTTGATACCAAACATCTACCAAAAAATATTTCTATAACACATACTTCTCTTTTTGATGGCACAGTACAAGGATTACGTTTAACTAATAAATTAGCTTTTAGCTTTCAAGGACATCCAGAAGCAAGCCCTGGACCACATGATGCTTCTTATTTATTTGATCATTTTATAAAATTACTCAATCAAACAAAATTCAGTAATTAATTAGGAAAAAAAAATGCCTAAATCTACTGATATAAAATCCATTTTAATTCTTGGTGCAGGTCCTATTGTCATTGGACAAGCATGTGAATTTGACTATTCTGGTGCACAAGCATGTAAAGCACTCCATGAAGAAGGTTACAAAATTATTCTCGTTAATTCCAATCCTGCTACCATTATGACTGATCCATATATGGCAGATTCTACATATATTGAACCTATTCATTGGAAAATAGTAAAAAAAATAATAATCAAAGAACGCCCAGATGCGTTATTACCAACAATGGGTGGTCAAACAGCACTTAATTGCGCATTAGAACTAAACCGAAGAGGAATACTAAAAGAATTTAATGTTAAAATTATAGGAGCTACTATTGATGCGATCAATAAAGCAGAAGATAGAAAATTATTTGAATTTTCAATGAAAAAACTTAATTTAAACACCGCAAAGTGCGGTATTGCACATAATATTAAAGAAGCATTATTAGTATTAAAAAATGTAGGTTTTCCATGCATTATTAGACCTTCTTTTACTATGGGAGGGAATGGCGGGGGAATTGCTTATAATCAAGAAGAATTTGAAGAAATTTGTGAACGAGGATTAAAACTGTCTCCTACCACTGAATTACTCATTGATGAATCGTTAATTGGTTGGAAAGAATACGAAATGGAAGTTGTACGAGATAAAAATAATAATTGTATTATTGTCTGTTCAATTGAAAATTTAGATCCCATGGGAATTCACACAGGAGATTCAATTACTGTAGCTCCAGCACAAACTTTAACCGATAAAGAATACCAGATTATGAGAAACGCATCTATGGCTATTCTACAAGAAATTGGAGTAGAAACTGGAGGTTCTAATGTACAGTTTGCAATTAATCCGAAAAATGGTCGTATGATAGTTATTGAAATGAATCCTAGAGTATCTCGGTCTTCTGCACTAGCTTCCAAGGCTACAGGATTTCCCATTGCAAAAATAGCTGCAAAATTAGCAGTAGGATATACATTAGATGAACTTGCTAATGACATTACAGGTATAAATACAACAGCATCTTTTGAACCGTCAATAGATTATATAGTTACTAAAATTCCAAGATTTAATTTTGAAAAATTTTTAGGATGTAACGATAGATTGACAACTCAAATGAAATCTGTCGGAGAAGTAATGGCTATAGGAAGAACATTTCAAGAATCAATACAAAAAGCAATACGAGGATTAGAAATTGGAGTATGTGGTTTTAATTCTAAAGTATCTAAATTAGATCCACAATGCTTAATAAAAGTTAGACATGAGTTAAAAGAAGCTGGTGCAGATCGAATTTGGTATGTTGGTGACGCATTTAGATTAGGAATGTCCGTAGAAGATATTTTTGAATTAACATCAATTGACCCTTGGTTTCTTGTACAAATTCAAGAAATAATTCTTTTAGAAGAAAAAATTCAAAAAAATGGATTTATCGGACTGAATTATAAATTTTTATATTTTATTAAAAGAAAAGGTTTTTCGGATTTACGTATAGCAATGTTAACTAATAAAACAGAACATGATATACGTAATCTTCGATATGAATTAAATTTGCATCCTGTTTATAAAAGAATTGATACATGTTCAGCAGAATTTTCTACTGAAACAGCATATATGTATTCTACTTGGGAAGATGAATGTGAATCAAATCCAACTAAAAATAACAAAAAAATTATTATAATAGGTGGTGGTCCTAATAGAATAGGTCAAGGAATAGAATTTGATTATTGTTGTGTACATGCTGCTCAAGCATTGAGAGAAGATGGTTTTGAAGCAATTATGATTAATTGTAATCCAGAAACAGTTTCTACAGATTACGATATATCTGATCGGCTTTATTTTGAGCCAATTACATTAGAAAATGTCTTAGAAATAGTTAAAATAGAAAAACCTAGTGGGGTTATTATTCAATACGGAGGACAAACACCATTAAAATTAGCACGAGCATTTGAACAAGAAGGGATACCAATTATTGGTACAAAACCAGATGCTATCGATAAAGCAGAAGATCGCAATCGTTTTCAAAAAATTGTAACAAAATTAAATTTAAAACAACCCTTAAATGCTACTGTTTTAACTTTAAAAGAAGCTCATAAAAAAGCGTTAAATATTGGTTATCCTATTATGGTTAGACCATCTTATGTTTTAGGTGGAAGGGCAATGGAAATTGTATATGAACCATCAGAATTAGATAATTATTTTAAAACAATGTTAAAAGATAATAAAAATACTCCAGTACTACTAGATCAGTATTTAAATTACGCAACAGAAGTAGATGTTGATGCTATCTGCGATGGAAAAACAGTTTTAATTGGAGGTATAATGGAACATATTGAACAAGCTGGAATACATTCTGGAGATTCGGCATGTTCTTTACCAGCATATACTTTAACAAAAAAAATTCAAGATAAAATTAGAAAACAAGTAAAAAAACTAGCATTTGAATTGTCTGTAAGAGGTTTAATGAACGTTCAATTTGCAATCAAAAAAAATGAAATATATATTATTGAAGTAAATCCAAGAGCAGCGCGAACAGTTCCATTTGTATCAAAAGCCATAGGATTAGCACTAGCAAAAATATCTGTACGTGTTATGTATGGTAAAACATTAGAAGAACAAGGATTTACAAAAGAAATTATTCCGTCATTTTTTTCAGTGAAAGAAGCTGTTCTGCCTTTTGATAAATTTCAAGGTGTAGATCCTATATTAGGACCAGAAATGCGTTCTACAGGAGAGGTGATGGGTATTGGAAAAAATTTTTCAGAAGCGTTTTCTAAAGCAATGCTTGGTTCTCATACTAATATGAGAAAATCAGGTCGTGTATTACTTTCAGTAAGAGATGATGACAAAAAAAATATTGTAAATTTAGCTGTAAAATTACAAAAATTTGGTTTTGATCTTGATGCAACTAAAGGTACATCTATAGCTTTAAAAAAATCTGGAATTATTTCTAGATTAGTCAATAAAGTATCTGAAGGTAGACCTCATATCCAGGATCGTTTAAAAAACAGAGAATATGTATATATTATAAATACAACATCTTGTCATCAAGGTATAAAAGACGCAAAACTAATTTGTCGAAGTGCTTTGCAATATAAAGTTCACTATGATACTACAATTAATGGTGCATTTGCTACTGTTATGGCGTTAAATGAAGATCCAACAAAAAATATTATATCATTGCAAGAAATACATAAAAAGATACACTTAAAACATTAAATTTATTTTTAATAATTAAATTATTTTTATAAATATGTTGTGAAACATATTTATAACTCCTAAAAAAATTTTAAAATATGAAAATTAGTCTAATTGCAGCTATTTCTAATAATCTTGTTATTGGAAATAAAAACAGAATTCCTTGGAATCTCCCAGAAGATTTAAAATGGTTTAAAAAAAATACAATATATAAAAGTGTTATTATGGGACGTTTGACTTGGGAGTCTATTATCAATTCTTTACCTATGCGAACTAATATAGTAATTAGTCGAAAAAAAATCGTCAACAAAAATATTATATGGGCGAATTCAATTAATAATGCTATAGTTTCTACTATATATTCAAAATACAAAAAAAATCAAGAAATAATGGTGATTGGAGGTTCTGAAATATATAAACAAATGCTATTTTATGCTAATAAATTATATTTAACCCATGTAAATTGCAATATTATTGGAGATTCTTATTTTCCAAAATATAAATTATATAAAAATTGGAAAATAGTATTTCAAAAAAAATTTTTTAAAGATAGTAAACATTCTTATGATTTTTGCTTTGAAATATTAACAAGATAATACTTACAAATATTGATATTTCAGATTTATAATACATCTTTTTTTTGATAAGATTGATAAAAAATTTTTTTATCCTCCCATCTCAACATGAATAATTCGCCGCCCCAACAACAACCTTTATCTAATGGAAAAAATTGACAAGGAACATTCGTATTTTTTAAAGAAGACCAATGTCCAAAAATAATAGAATATTTTTCTATAAATTTATTGGATATAAGAAACCATGGTAATAATGGATATCTTATAATACTGGGAGATTCTTTACATGTAAAATTTAAATGTCCATTAGGATAACAATATCTCATGCGTGTAAAAACATTAATGCTATATCGTAATCGATTAATTTTTTTAAAATTAGAATTCCAATAATTTATTTTATTATTAAAAGTTGATTTTAAAAATAAAGGATATTCATTACTCAATAAAGATTCTTCAATTTCTAAAGAACATTTTTTAATTGTTTCAAGATCCCATTTCGGACTAATTCCTGCATGAACCATAATAATTTTTTGTTCTTCATTAATTCGTACGATAGATTGAGAACGCAACCAATTAATTAATTTATGACTATCTTTAGCAGATAAAAAATCATCAAAACAATTTTCTTGTTTATTTTCTTGTATACCGGAATATACTGCAATTAAATTTAAATCATGATTACCAAGTACTATCTTAATGCTGTTTTTTATAGAATATAAATATCTCATTACTTTTAATGAATTTGGACCTCTAGAAACTAAATCACCTGCAATCCATAAACAATCTTTTTTAATATTAAAATTTGATTTTTTTAAAATTAATCTTAATTCTTTATAACAGCCGTGAATATCACTAATAAAATAAGTACTCATTTTTTTCGCTTAAGGTATATAAAAATATACACATTTAAAGAAAATTATACTTTTGATTCATATTATTTTCTATTATATAATTGGATAACTGACAATATTGGAATATAGAAATATTTTCCGGTCTTAATTTTGGATCAATATTTAATGCTATTAAAACTTCTTTAGAAAATATTTTCCCCAAACTATGACGTAATATTTTTCTTCTTTTTTGAAAAGCTAAGTTTGTAACATAACTAAGAACTTTTATATTATGAGTAAAATAAGGAAAATCATTAGTATAAGGTTTTAAACTAACAAATATTGAATCTACTTTAGGAGTTGGTTGAAAACATTTTGGAGAAACATGCAGTAATATTTTTATATTACAATAATACTGTGCAATAATACTTAAACGACCATATAATTTACTTCCTGGAGAAGCAGTTAGACGTTCAGCAACTTCTTTTTGTAACATAAAATTCATATCTTTAATAATCTCAATTCTTTCAAATAAATATAATATTAAAGATGTAGCAATATGATATGGTAGATTACCAAAAATTCGAATTAATTTATTGCGTTGATTAAATAATTCTAAATAATTAAATTTTAAAGCATCTTGATAAAATATTATTAATTTTTTATAAAAAGAATATTTTTTAAATCTTTTTAATAAATTTTTATCAATTTCTATAATAATTAACTTATCTATTAAATTACAAACAGGTTTTGTTAGTGCAGCTAATCCAGGACCAATTTCAACTAACGTTTCATTTAATTTTGGATTAATAAATCCAACTATTTTTTTAATTATATTATAATCTATAAGAAAATTTTGACTAAATTTTTTAAGAGGAATATGCTTTTTCATTTGAATATTTATTCACTAATAATATAAAAATTTTAATATCTTATTATTTTTAAATATTGATTTAGTATTTACTAATATAAGATGATTTTTTAAGTTTTTCAATCCAATTATTTTTTTCTTTTTTTATTTCACGTTCTAATAACATTTGGTAAATTTTTTCTTTTTCTATCTTCCATTTTTCATCTATTTCACGTTTTTCTAACAATTTAATTATATGCCATCCAAATTTAGATTTAACTGGTTTGCTAACTTCATTATCATTCAAATTTTTTAAAACATTTTTAAAAACACCATTAAATGATGTATTTAAAATCCAACCTAAATCACCTTTTTTATAGGAAGAATAAACATCATGAGAGAAATTTTTAACAGCATATTCAAAACTGTAATTATTTTTTTTAATATTATTATATATTTTAAAAATATCTTTTTTTGCTTGTTTATCATTCAAAATAATTGAAGGACGTATTAAACAATGCTGAATATGAAATTCAGTTATTATTTTTTTTGTACTATTATTTTTAATATTATTAACTTTTACAATATACTTTTAAATATGTTAAATCTTTATTATTTATTTTACAGATAATACTCAATAACAGTAATATTTAGACAAATTTTTATTTATTTTCGTA